>Ga0193726_1000090_pt1 | contig 156525 bp, 144 predicted proteins | sample H2c1metaG_FD_144928 | JGI IMG/M metagenome (GOLD analysis project Ga0193726, IMG submission 144928) | Soil microbial communities from a riparian zone of the East river system, Colorado, United States - H2c1 | ecosystem: Environmental > Terrestrial > Soil > Riparian zone | place: USA: East...
ATCTCCGTGCGACGAGCAACCACGAAGGAGCGGAAAGTTTATGAAGGCTGAGTACGATTTCTCCAAAGGGCGGCGCGGGCAAGCTGTGCCAACGAAGGGAAAAACTCGCATCACCATTTACATCGACGATCAGATCGTCTCGGCATTCAAGGCCGAGTCGGCTCGAACGGGCATTGGATATCAGACGCTTATTAACGAGGCGCTCGCTCGGTACTTAGGCACCGCTGAAAAGCCCATTACAGCCGAACAGGTGCGGAAGATTGTTCGAGACGAGCTTGCGCACGCGCGCTGACAGCTAAGGGGCGGCAATAGCCAACCGATGTATTGCCGATAAAATTCGGGTGAAGGTGCTCACTTCGCGCGAGTTGCCAGCCCCGCTCAATCAGCCTCGCGACGAAAGGGATTCTCGATCGTCAGCGTCCCAAATTTCCGGCCGTGTTGAAGATCTTCACTGAACAAAATCTGACAGCCGGCATCTTGGGCCGCCGCCACGATCAACGCGTCGTAGACGGATAACTTGCGCTCGCGCGCAAGGATCACGGCCTTTGCGTGGATAGCGGCGGTCAGCGGAGCTACGGGGCCGAATAATTCCTCAACTACTGCCAAGGAGGCCTCAATCTGGTCCCAGTGCCAACGGAGCTTGCGGTGCGCGACATTCGTGAATTCGTTGAGAACCTGCACACCTATAACACCGCCCTCTGAGATCAGCGACTCAGCTCGAGGACTTCGTGGATCATCGGCAGCGAATGCATAGATCAGAATATTTGTATCGAAGAACCGACTAGCGGGCATTCGCTTGGTCCCGATCGAAGCTGAACCCCTTGGGAAGTGGCTTCTTGAGCGCGCGCAACCGCGCGAGCGCTCGCTCACGACTCCGGTCGCGCTCAACTTCGAACACGCGCTCCCCGCGCAGGACGATTTCGACTTCGTCGCCAGACTTGAGCTTGAGAGCCTTCACGACCGTGTCCGGCAACCGAACGGCGAGACTGTTTCCCCACTTCGACACTCGCATCATCGCTTCCATGATCTACAATTTTATTGTATATCATACTGTGAACGAACCTGGCAAACGAGGTCGATCGGCGTCTGGGAATGGCCGCCTTGCTGTCAGAACAGCATCCCATTGACACTCCTTTGCACTCGCTCATGTCTCTTTTTGGCGCGCTTACGCGATATACCTAGTAGGCGATGCATAAAAGGAGAGGTGTCATGCGTCTACATTTTCATACGGCAGTGCCAGCTGTGCTTACGCTCGTTGGATTGGTCTCGGCGCTGAGTGCTCCCGCGTCGGCAAGTGAGAGCGATCCGGCATCGGACATACGCGGATCGCTCGGTGTTTCTGTCGGCGATCTCGCGCTCAACCATGGTGCCGGCGCTACCGTATTTTTATTGAATGCCGGCTTTGCCTTGGTGTTCGCGGCCATATGCATAGCGGTGCGGCGCGCGGATTCCCGCAGGGGCGGGCACATTCCGTTCCGGGCTGCATCGAAATTCGCGCGCTGAGCGCCGCGTCGCTGCATTGGCATAGTTCCAGACCTGATTTAGCTCAATGGCGGCGGAATTGAGCCAGGCCTATCCTTCCGCCTTCACTTTCAGGCGCAGTGTGTATACGCAGCGCTGAAGCTTGATCGCCATCATTCGATCGCCTAATGTAGCCTCGGCTACAGATTGCGATCAATGATCAAATGTCCTCCAATCATCAGGAAACGCGGAAACGAAAGCGGCGTGAGCCAGTATCATTTACAGCTTGCAGCTCTGCTCCACTCACGTTGCGCAACCGCCGCCGCTGGGTCGCGTCGTCCTGACGCTCCGTAGCGATCGATGCCCCAAGGACGCCTTTACGTAGTTGCCGCACCGTCCGGCGCCGGCAAGACCAGTTTGGTAAAGGCCTTGATGGAGCGGGAGCCGCGCATCCAGTTTTCCGTCTCCTACACGACCCGGCATCCGCGGCCGAACGAAATTCCCGGCCGCGACTATCACTTCGTGAGCCATGAACGCTTTCAGGAAATGATCGCGAATCACGAGTTTCTCGAGCACGCGCAGGTGTTTGACAATTGCTACGGCACCGGCGTGCACACCGTCCAGGAGGCCTTGTCGAACGGCGAGCAGCTGTTGCTGGAAATTGACTGGCAGGGCGCCCGCCAGGTCCGCTCGAGAATTCCGGAGGCCGTGAGCATTTTCATTCTCCCGCCGTCGCGCGCCGCATTGGAGCAGCGCCTCAAGGGTCGAAGCACCGACTCCGATGAGGTCATTCAGCGGCGCTTGCGGGATGCCGCCGAAGATTTGGGCCATTGGCGCGAGTTTGACTACGTAGTCATCAACGATCGTTTCGAGCGGGCCATCGAGGATTTGCAGGCCATCGTCGAGAACCGCGGCGGCCGCTTGCAGGCCGCGCGACCTGAAGTGGTGCAACTGGCCGCGGGACTGGTTGATTCTTGAGCAAAACCTGAGATTCGCGCTGAAATAACGGTCTTTTGAAGCGGGACGGCGACTTCGCGGCTGGCGAGGAGGGCGCCATTTCTGCTATGATTTCTCTCCCTCCATTGGAAGAACCTCAAGCATGGCGCGTATCACAGTCGAAGACTGCCTTCAAAATGAACCTAACCTGTTCAACCTGGTGTTGTTGGCCGCCAAGCGCGCCCGCCGCCTGGCGAACGGCGCAGAAGCGACCGTGGAATGGGAAAACGACAAGCCGACCGTGGTAGCGCTTCGCGAGATCGCTGCCGGAAATATCACGTTGGAAATGTTGGAAGAGACCGAAGAGCCGGCACCAGCGCCGGTCAGCGAGCTCGACATGCCGTCGGATTTCCGTGCACCGCAACTCGGGCTTGGGGACTAAACAGACGGCGAACTCACAAGAGCGGCAATGGACTATGCGTCTTCCATACTCGGTTTCCTGCCTGGTGGAAGACGCTCCACCGGGATCAGCCAGCTCTTAGACAAGCTCGAAGCTTATCTATCCCCCGCCCAAGTCGAGCGGGTGCGCGAAGCCTACGATTTCGGCGCGGAAAAACATCAGGGACAGAAGCGCGTATCGGGTGAACCGTACATCACCCACCCGGTCGCCGTTGCCGACATCCTAGCGGATTTGCGTTTGGACGCGGACACCTTGGTCGCCGCCATCCTGCACGATGTCATCGAAGATACTCCCACGGCCAAGGCTGAGATCGCGTCCATTTTCGGGCAAGTCGTGGCCGAACTGGTCGACGGTGTCAGCAAGCTAGACCAGATCCAGTTCAAAAACCGGCAGGAAGCGCAGGCCGAGAGCTTTCGCAAAATGCTGCTGGCGATGGTGCGCGACATCCGCGTCATCATGGTCAAGCTCGCCGACCGCATGCACAACATGCGCACCCTCGGCGTCATGCCGCCGGTCAAGCGCCGGCGCAGCGCGCGCGAAACACTCGAGATCTACGCGCCGATCGCCGAGCGTCTGGGACTGTACGCCGTCAAGCTGGAACTGGAGGATTTGGGATTTCGCGCGCTGTACCCATACCGCTACAAGGTTCTCGAACGGGAATTGAAGCGCGCCCGCGGCAACCAGAAGGAATTCATCGCAAAGATCGCCGAGACTTTCAAAGGTGCATTGAAAAAAGCCGTGATCGAAGGCGCCGTGGAAGGCCGCGAGAAACATTTGTACAGCATCTACAAGAAGATGCAGAACAAGAAGATCTCGATCAACGAAATGGTGGATGTGTACGGCTTTCGCATCATCGTCGACAACGCGGACGTGTGCTATCGCGTGCTCGGCCTGGTGCATAGCGTCTACAAACCGATGCCCGGGCGCTTCAAGGATTACATCGCCATTCCGCGCGTCAATGGCTATCAGTCGCTGCACACCACCTTGTTCGGTCCGAACGGCGTACCCATCGAAGTGCAAATTCGCTCCGAACAGATGCACCGTGTGGCGGAGTCCGGGATCGCGGCGCATTGGAAGTACAAATCCGGCGGCGACACCTTCGGCGGGGTGGAACACGATCGGGCACGCGAGTGGCTCGCGAGCCTGGTGCAGATTCAGGAGGGCGGCAGCTCGGAAGAGTTTCTGGAGAGCGTCAAGGTCGACCTGTTTCCGGACAAGGTTTATGTCTTCACCCCCAAGGGTAAAATTCTGCGCCTTCCGACCGGCGCCACCACAGTGGACTTCGCCTACGCCATCCACACCGATGTGGGCAATCGCTGCGTCGCCGCGAAAGTGGACCGGCGCTTGGTCCCGCTGCGCACACCGTTGCGCAATGGACAGACCGTGGAGATCATCACCGCGAAGGGCGCCAAGCCGAATCCGTCGTGGTCCAGTTTTCTCGTGACGGCGAAGGCTCGCGCGGCGATCCGCCAATACTTGAAGAACTTGAAAAAAGGCGACGCGCTGGAATTGGGGCGCCGGCTGCTTGGGTTAGCGCTCGAGGAGTTTTCTCTCAGCCTGAAAAAGATTCCGGCGGCGCAGATCGAGACGGTGGTCAAAGAACTGAATTTGCGCGATGCCGATGAGCTGTACGAAAAAATCGGCTTGGGCGAGCGCCTGGCGCCGCTGGTCGCGCGCCGGCTACAGCCTGCGAACGGCGAGGGCGAATTGGCCAACAGTGGCCACGCCGGCGGTCCGCTCATGATCGCGGGCACCGAGGGGCTGTTGGTGACCTACGCGCGCTGCTGCTTTCCAATCCCCAACGATCCCATCATGGCTTACTTGAGCGCCGGCCGGGGCGTAATGATTCACCGGCAGAACTGCGGTAATCTGGCCGAGTACCGCAAACAGCCGGACAAGTGGCTATCGGTCGCATGGGAACCGACGCGGGGCCGCTTATTTAGTTCCGAGATCCAATTGGAAATCAACAACAGGGTGGGCGTGCTGGCGGCGGTGGCTTCGAGCATTGCGGGTACGGAAACCAACATCGATCAGGTGTCGTTGGAAGAGCGCGACGTGAACAGTTCGTCTTTGAAATTTCAGGTGCAGGTACGCGACCGGAAACATCTCGCCCGAGTCATCCGCACCGTCAGGCGCATGCCGGATGTGCAACGGGTATTTCGCAGTTTGGCTTAATTTGCGCTTTGGCTTAATTCGCACTTTGGCGTAACAATTAGACGCCAGATTTTCCTCAATCAATACTATCAAGGCTATGAGCAAACAAATCATTTCGACGACCAATGCGCCGGCCGCCATCGGCACCTACTCGCAGGCGGCCAGAGTGGGCAATACCATCTGGGTTTCAGGGCAGATTCCCATGGACCCTGCCACCAAGGAATTGGTGAAGGGTGACATGGAGGTTCAAGTGCGCCAAGCCTTTGACAACTTGAAGGCCATCGTCATCGCGAGCGGCGCCACGCTCGATGACGTGGTCAAGGCGAATATATTCATGATCGACCTGTCCCACTTCGCGCTGGTCAACAAGGTCATGGCCGAATATTTTCGCGAGCCGTATCCTGCGCGTGCCGCGGTCGGGGTCGCTTCGCTGCCGCGCGGAGCGCAGTTCGAAGTGGAGTGCATCGTCGCCCTGTGATCGACTTAAAGCCGGTCACGGAATTGCGCGGCGTGGGCGAATCGCTCGCCACGCGCTTGCGCATGTTGGGCGTCGAAACAACTCAGGATCTGTTGTTTTTATTGCCACTGCGCTATGAAGATCGGACGCGCGTCGTACCCTTGGGCGAACTTCGCCCCGGACAACGCGCTTCGGTGGAAGGCGAGGTACTGCTGACGGAAGTCGCATTTCGCGGCCGCCGCCAAATGCTCTGCCGCATTGCCGACGGTTCGGGTTTCCTGACCTTAAGATTTTTTTATTTCACGGCGCAGCAGCAACAGGGCCTGGCGCGCGGCGCACGCGTGCGCTGCTTCGGTGAAGCGCGCCGGGGACCCAAGGGTCTGGAGTTCGTGCATCCGGAATACAGGCGCGTGGACCCGAACGCGCCGCTACCGCCGGAGGAACATCTCACGCCGATCTATCCCATGACCGAAGGCGTGACCCAGGGACGGCTGCGCCTGCTGGTCAAATTGGCGCTGGACCAGACGGCTTCCGAGGACCCCAAGGATTGGTTGCCGTCGGCGCTGCTGGCTGATTCGCGCTTGCCCTCGCTGCGCGATGCATTGCTGTACGTGCACCGGCCGCCTACCGACGCACCCGTGGACTTGCTGATGAGCTACCGTCATCCGGCGCAGCGCCGCCTGGCATTCGAGGAATTGCTGGCTCATCAACTGTCGCTCAAGCTGTTGCGCCGGCGGATCCAGAGCGATCCGGGCTGGCCGCTGCAAGCAGCGGGCGAATTGAAGGCCAATTTTCTCGCCGCGTTGCCCTACTCCATGACCGCCGCGCAACAGCGCGTGTTGCTCGAGATCGAAGGCGATTTGCGGCTGCCGAAGCCGATGTTGCGCTTGGTGCAGGGCGATGTGGGTTGCGGCAAAACTCTGGTAGCGGCCCTGGCGGCAACCCAGGCCATTCAAATGGGACGGCAGGTCGCGCTGATGGCGCCGACTGAATTGCTCGCCGATCAGCACGCGCAAAATTTCCGCCGTTGGTTCGAGCCTCTGGGCGTTGCTGTTGCATTGCTTAGCGGACGCCTGACCGGCAAGGCGCGCGGCACCGTGCTCGAGGGCATTCGCTTAGGGCACGCAGGAGTCGTCATTGGCACGCATGCGTTGTTTCAGGAGAGCGTGGAATTTGCCTCGCTGGCCTTGGTGGTGGTCGATGAGCAGCACCGCTTCGGCGTGCATCAACGCTTGAGCTTGCGCGAAAAAGGCGCAGCGAACGGCCATCAGCCGCACCAGCTCATCATGACTGCCACGCCGATTCCCCGGACGCTTGCCATGACGGCCTACGCGGATCTCGACGTATCGGTGATCGACGAGCTGCCGCCGGGGCGCACACCGGTCAAGACTGTAGTACTTGCCGAGACGCGGCGCGACGAAGTTGTGCAGCGGATTCGCACCGCGTGTCTGGAAGGCCGCCAAGCTTACTGGGTGTGCCCACTGATCGACGAATCGGAAGAGATGCCCTATCAGGCGGCAGAGGAGACGGCCGCGGCGCTGGCCGCGGCTCTGCCGGAGATCAAGGTAGGATTGGTGCATGGACGCATGCCGCCGCAAGCCAAGGAGGGCACGATGCACCGCTTCAAGGACGGGCAGATCCAGCTGCTGGTTGCGACCACGGTAATCGAAGTCGGCGTCGATGTGCCGAACGCAACCCTTATGGTGATCGAGAACGCTGAGCGCTTAGGGCTGGCGCAGCTGCATCAGCTGCGGGGCCGTGTCGGCCGTGGGCAGCACGCCAGTTCCTGCCTGCTCATGTACCGCGCACCTCTATCGCAGATGGCGCGTGAGCGCCTCGGAGTGATGCGCGACACGAATGACGGATTCGAAGTTGCACGGCGCGATTTGGAGCTGCGCGGACCTGGCGAACTCCTGGGGACCCGGCAGACGGGACTGGCGCAAATGCGTGTTGCCGATTTGTTACGTGACGCCGATTTGCTCCCGCGGGTACAGATCGCGGCGGAATCGCTGTTGCGCGACTATCCTGTGCACGCCGCACCGCTGATCCGCCGATGGGTGGGATTAGCAGAGCAATACGGCCGCGTGGGGTAGAATCGCGCGGATGAGTCGAGGCAGTGCACGTCCGATCGAATCCATTCAGTGGCAACCCCAAGAGCGCCTGGGGCAATTGTCCATGGACGCGCAATTGCGGCCGTGGCTCATCGGCAAGGGACTGCTGACGCTGCGGCTTAGGGAAGCCTGCGTCGGACGGTTCGCGTTGCGCCTGGTGGATCAGTGGAGCGGCCTCTTGAGCCCATCGCATAAGGCGGCGCTTCGAACCGAGGACAACGCCGGCCTCTTTCGGGATGTTGAAATGTGCTGCGGCGATTACGTTTGGGTATTCGGCCAGACCATCATCCCCGACTCGACGCTCTGTGTGCATCCGTGGCTCGCGGAGCTCGGCGATTCGGCCCTGGGAGAAACCTTGGCCGACTTGTCCGGCGTCGAGCGCAGCCCATACGAATACGCGTGGCTGCCGACAGAAGAAGCCGTGACGGCGCGCGCCTTGCGGGATGCCGAAATCAAGCCCGCGGGACTTTGGGCGCGCCGCGCGCGTGTCGCGCTGCGCACCGCTCCCTTGCTGACTCAAGAATTGTTCCTGCCCGCCATGGGCCGCGTCTAGGCACATCCGAGAGTGCCACTTCCACGCAACGGCGATGAACTGGCCCAGATGATCATGGCGCGATTGCGATGGTATGCGTATCGCATTCGCTTTCATCCCTGGACCACCGACGAGCTGCCGAAAATTCTCGGCACCGCTCATGACTATATCCGTCTCATGCGCCTCGACCGCCCCATCGGCATTTGGCTCTTGCTGTGGCCGACGCTGTGGGCGGTGTGGATCGCCAGCCGCGGCCAACCAAAGCCGCTGATCTTCGCTATTTTCGTGGCAGGAACCGTGCTGATGCGTTCCGCGGGCTGCGCAATCAATGACTATGCCGACCGCAGCTTCGATCCGCACGTCGCGCGCACCAAGGACCGGCCCCTCGCCGCCGGGCGACTCACGCCGATCGAAGCGTTGGTGCTGTTCGCACTGCTTTCGCTCGCAGCGCTGATGCTGGCACTGCAGTTGAATCGGTTGACGTTGCTATGGGCCGTGGCGGGCGCGTTCATCGCCGTCACCTATCCGTTCGTGAAACGGTTTCTATCAGTGCCGCAGATGTACCTGGGATTGGCCTTCGGCGCGGGAATCCCGATGGCATTTGCCGCGCAAATCGAATCGGTGCCGAAGGTCGCTTGGTTGCTGCTGCTCGCCAATGTGTTGTGGGTGACCGTGTACGACACCATGTACGCCATGGTCGACCGCGACGACGACATCAGGATCGGAGTGAAATCGACCGCCATTCTGTTCGGCGACTCGGACCGGCACATCATCGCCGTGCTGCAGATCATGACGCTGGTGGCGCTGTACTTGGTCGGGAAAATGATTCGCGCGGATGGCTGGTTTCACGCCGGCCTGGCCGCGGGCGCAGTGTTTTTCATTTATCAGCTTTGGCTGATTCGCGCGCGGGATCGCGAGGCCTGCTTTCGCGCCTTCCTCAACAACAATTATTTCGGCATGTCCGTGTTCATCGGACTGGCGCTCGAGTATCAGTTCAATCGCTGAACCGTGCTGCCGTGCTGCCGTGCTGCCGTGCTGCCGTGCTGCCGTGCTGCCTCAACAGCGTTGCAGAAATCCCAGCACGAGATCGTTGAATATCTGCGGTGCTTCCATGTTGCTCATGTGTCCCGAGCCCGCGATGGTTTGCAGTTCGGCCTGCGGCAGTTCCTTTCCTAAGCGCCGTGCGATGGCTTGAAAATCGGGCAGATCGAGTTCACCGACCATGACCAACGTTGGAATTGAAATGCTCGGCAGCATCTGCGCGATGGTCGTCTGCGGCGCGGTTCCCGGATCGGGGTAACGCAGATGCCAACCCGAATATCGATCGATCATCTCGCGCAGCGAGTCGGCTACACGGGGTTGCGCGTTCGCCGGCGCAAACAAAATGTGCTCCCGCCAGAGTTTCTTCGCCCCGGAGAGATCGCCGAGTTTCGCGGCCGCGGTCATACTCCGCCAACGCTGCAACCAATCTTCGGTCCAAATGTGTCCGTCGAGCGCCGGATCGGCCAAAGTCAGGGACCGAACAACCTCCGGGTGTTGCGCGGCAACGCGTAGCGCGACTCCACCGCCCAAGGAAAGTCCGACCAGATGCGCGGGATGGGCACCTAAGAAGTCGATCAAGGCCAACAGGTCCTCCGTGTGGGAATAGGCCCCCTCGGGCACACTCGAGCCCCCGTACCCTCGCATGTCGTAGCGAATGACCCTGTGCCGTTTGGCGAAAGCCGCCCACTGTGGATCCCACATACTCGAGTCCAGACCGAAACCATGGACGAAGACGACGGGAGCGCCGTCGCCGGCAGTTGCGTATTGCAGGCAACCGCCATCAGCGCGTGTAAGAAGCAAAGAGTCGCTGGAATCGGGTTGAATCATTTTGATTCTAGCGCCCGAGCCACGAGGTGTTGGTAAACCTTATTGGGGAATTCTGGTTGACTAGACAGCCACGCCCTCGAATACTTATCGCTCAAAGGAGGTGCCGTGTTTGTACGCAACGATTGGACGCTCGCTGAGGTGAGCGAGCTTTTTGACTTACCTTTCATGGACTTAGTGTTCACGGCGCAGGGCGTACACCGGGTGCATCAGGCTCCCAATACGGTGCAGATCAGTACTTTACTGAGCATCAAGACCGGTGCCTGCCCGGAGGACTGCGCCTATTGCCCGCAGAGCGTGCGCTTTGAAACGGGTCTTGAAGCGTCTGAATTGTTGGAGCTCGAGGACGTCGCCGCTCGGGCCCGCGCTGCCAAAGATTCCGGCGCGACCCGTTTTTGCATGGGCGCCGCCTATCGGTCGCCGAAACCGAAGGACCTCCGCAAGGTCCTCGCGATGATCCGCGAGGTCAAAGCACTGGGCCTGGAGACGTGCGCCACGCTCGGCATGGTGACGCCACCCCAGGCACTCGAACTCAAAGTTGCCGGCCTCGATTACTACAATCACAACTTGGACACCTCGCCGCGCTACTACCAGGAAATCATCAGCACCCGGACCTACCAAGACCGGCTGGACACCCTTCAGGCGGTACGTGACGCGGGCATGAAGGTTTGTTGCGGCGGCATCGTCGGCATGGGAGAAGAGCCCCAAGATCGCATCGAGCTACTGCATACCCTGGCAACCCTTCCCGAACATCCGCAAAGCGTGCCCATCAATCAATTGGTGCGCGTCCCTGGAACCCCGCTGGCGGACTCCAAGGCGCTGGATCCCTTTGACTTCGTGCGCATGATCGCCGTGGCGCGAATTCTCATGCCGGCGAGTCACGTGCGCCTCTCGGCGGGGCGTGCTGAAATGAGCGATGAATTGCAGGCCCTCTGTTTCATGGCGGGCGCGAATTCAATCTTCTATGGCGAGAAGCTCCTCACCACGGGGAATCCGGATACAGAGCACGATCTGCGCTTGTTTCAGCGCTTGAAGATCGCCGCCGAACCGCACAACGCAGGAATTTCTGTGGCATCGTAATCGCTTATGAGCGATGACATCTACGCGCTCGAGCCCGGAAGGGTCAGGCGTTCCTTTGATCGTGCGGCCAGAACCTACGACAACGCGGCAGTGCTGCATGCAAAAGTAAGAGAAGACCTTCTGCAGCGGCTGCTGCTGGTGACCCTGGTGCCGCACGTGGTGCTCGACGCCGGCGCCGGCACCGGCCACGCCAGCCGCGCGCTCAAGCGCCTGTACCCTAAGGCACAGGTGGTGGCGCTCGACTCCTCGCTTCAAATGTTGAAGGTGGCCGCCAAGCAGCAATCCTGGTTCCGGCCGTTCGAGCGCATCTGTGCGGATGCGGAGCTTTTGCCCTTACGCGACGGCAGCGTCGATCTGATCGTGAGCAACTTGATGCTGCAGTGGTGCAATCCGGACGCCGTATTTGCGGAGTTTCGCCGGGTGCTCAAACCTTCGGGCCTTTTGAGTTTCAGCGCCTTCGGGCCCGACACGTTGCGCGAACTGCGCAGCGCGTGGGGACAGATCGACGCTCACAGCCATGTCAATCGATTCATCGATATGCATGACTTGGGCGATGCACTGATCCGCAATGGGTTCGCGGCGCCCGTGCTCGATGTCGAGCGATTTACTCTGCGGTATCTCGATGTTCGCAAGGTGGCCGCGGACCTAAAGGCGACAGGCGCGCACAATTCGACGGCAGGCCGGGCAAGAGGCCTCACCAGCCCGCGCAAATTCGCTGCAATGCAAACTGCCTATGAAAACTTCCGGCAGGACGGACGGCTGCCCGCCACTTACGAAGTGGTATTCGCCCATGCGTGGGCTCCCGTGCATGCGGCGCGGCGCGATCCTAAGGAGCCGGCGAGCGTGTCCTTGGAGGAAATCAAGCGGGAATTGCGCGCGCGGCGCGGTAAGGCGCAAGAGAAATAGGGCGATCGCCGATCCCTAAGGGAGGCGGCCTTACGTTATCCTTCGCGGCATGGAACAGCGCATCGAATTGGCGCCGAATTGTTCGCTCACTGTCTCGGGAGCCAGACTGTTCTTTACCGCTACATGCCTGTTTTCTTTGAGCTTTACCCTATTTTTCGTCCTACAGGGGTTTTGGCCGGTTTTGTTGTTTTGGGCTTTAGAGATGCTCGTCCTTGGGATAGCCTTGCACGCCAGCATGCAGCGCCGGAATTACACCCAGACGGTGTTGATTACCGATTCTTGGATCAGTTTGGTAACCCGATCGCGGCATGGCGAAGCAAAACAGGAGTTTGCGAGGCATTGGGCGAAGGTTAGACTTCGCAGTCCGCCGCGGCGCCTCGGCACCAGCCGGCTGACGATTGAGAGTCATGGTCGGGCCTACGAGGTCGGCAGTTTCCTCACCGAGGAAGATCGCCGCTTGCTCGCGGAGCGTTTAGGTAGATTGGTCGGCGGCGTGAACGAATCACCGCCGCTTGTCAGCGAAATAGGGGATCCGTTTAGATGAGAGTTACCAGAGGCCGCATCGATCACCGCACTTCTCGGCCGCGAAGACTGATTTCGGCCGGAGCGCTTTGCCTGGCCGCATTGGGATTGGCCGCCAACGCCGGCGCCAACACCTCGAACGGCTACAACCTGCCCACGGGCGTGACCGACCTGGCCCGCGACATGTACGGCCTGCACATGGAGGTCTTTTGGATCTGTGTCGGCATCGCGGTCGTCGTATTCGGCGCGATGATCTATGCCCTGGTCAAATTCCGCCACTCGCAGGGCGCGGTGGCCGACACCACCATGCTCCACAGCACCAAGGTGGAAATCATCTGGACCATCATTCCGGTGTTGATCCTGGTGGTCATGGCCATTCCCGCGGCCGACCTCATCCTCAAGCAAGAAGATACCCGCAATTCCCAATTATCCATTCGCGTGACCGGATATCAATGGAAATGGGAGTACTCCTACATGGATTCCGCGGACGGCATCGATTTCTTCTCCACCCTCGCGCGTGATTCGAATTTCGCACGCCAGGTAAATTCCGGCATAGACCCTAAATCGGTGCCGAACTATTTGCTGGAGGTCGACAAGCCCATGGTCATTCCCAGCGGCATCAAAGTGCGGCTACTCCTGACCTCGCAGGATGTCATTCATGCCTGGTGGGTGCCGGATTTCGGCGCGAAGCGCGCGGCGATTCCGGGCTTCGTCAATGAATTGTGGTTCAAAGTCGATCCCGGCAAAGAAGGGATCTACCGCGGACAGTGCGCCGCGCTTTGCGGCCGCGACCATGGCTTCATGCCCGTCGTGGTCGATGTGCGCACTCCGGACGAATTCAAGAAGTGGGTGGAGATCCAGAAAGCCGCCGCGAAGCAGGCGGCCTTGCCGCCGCCCGCTGCGACGCCTGCCGCCGCGCCGCCCACCGCGCAAGCTATACCGAACTAATTGCAGCAATTTCTTAAGAGAGCTATCTGACTATGGCCAATGTTCACGCGAATGACACCGCGCACGACGCACACGACGATCATGATCACCACGATGGGCCGGCCACCGGGATCAAGCGCTGGATCTTTGCCACGAACCACAAGGACATCGGCACGATGTACCTGGTGTTCAGCCTGATCATGTTCTTCATCGGCGGCACGATGGCCATGCTCATCCGCGCCGAACTGTTCAAGCCCGGCCTGCAGCTCATGGATCCCGTGTTTTTCAATCAGATGACCACCAATCATGCGCTGGTCATGATTTTCGGCGCGGTCATGCCGGCATTCGTCGGACTGGCGAATTGGATGGTGCCCCTGCAAGTCGGCGCGCCCGACATGGCGCTGCCGCGCATGAACAATCTCAGCTTCTGGCTTCTGCCGTTCGCCTTCACCCTGTTGCTGTCGACGATGTTCGTGCCGGGCGGCATGGCCGCGGCGGGCTGGACGCTGTATCCACCGCTGTCCCTGCAGACCGGCGACGCGTTCCCCATGTTGATTTTCGCCATTCACATGATGGGCGCCTCGTCGATCATGGGCGCGATCAATGTCATCGTGACCATCATGAACATGCGCGCGCCCGGCATGAATTTGCTGAAGATGCCGCTGTTTTGCTGGTCGTGGTTGATCACCGCATACCTCTTGATCGCCGTGATGCCGGTGCTCGCCGGCGCGGTCACCATGCTTCTGACCGATCATTTCTTCGGAACCAGCTTCTTCAATGCGGCGGGCGGCGGCGATCCGGTGATGTTCGAGCACATCTTCTGGTTCTTCGGGCATCCTGAGGTGTACATCATGATTCTGCCGGCCTTCGGCATCATCTCGGAGATCCTGCCCACCTTCGCGCGCAAGCCCTTGTTCGGCGCGACCTCGATGATCTATGCAATCGCGTCGATCGCGTTTCTGTCCTTCATCGTGTGGGGGCATCACATGTTCGTCGACGGCATGCCGGTCGCCGCGCAATTGTTCTACATGATGTCCACCATGCTGATCGCGGTGCCGACGGGCGTGAAGGTGTTCAACTGGACCGCGACGCTGTGGCGCGGCTCGCTGAGCTTCGAACCGCCGATGCTGTTCGCGCTGTCGTTCCTGTTCCTGTTCACCATCGGCGGATTTTCCGGCGTCATGCTGGCGATCGTGCCGGTGGACTTCCAATACAACCAGACTTACTTCGTGGTGGCGCACTTTCACTATGTGCTGGTGCCCGGCGCCATCTTCGCCATCATGGGCGCGGTGTACTACTGGATTCCGAAGTGGACCGGCCACATGTACAACATGACCTTGGCCCATTGGCATTTCTGGCTATCGACGATTTTCGTCAACGTGCTGTTCTTCCCGCAGCACTTCCTGGGACTCGCGGGCATGCCGCGGCGCATACCTGACTACGCAGTGCAATTCACCGATTGGAACATGGTGTCCTCGATCGGCGGCTTTGGTTTCGGCCTGTCGCAGATCCTGTTTGCCATCGTGATCGTCCAGTGCATCCGCGGCGGCAAGAAGGCCACAGCGCTGGTTTGGGACGACGCGCGGCCCAACGGCTTGGAGTGGACTCTATCCTCGCCGCCCCCGTACCACAGCTTCACCACGGCGCCCGAAGTCAAGTGAGCGCGGTTCAAGACGCGCCTCAGGGCAAAGACGCACGAAAACTGCGGATCCGGCACGCGGCTTTGGGGCTGGCGACCTTGGCGCTGGCATTTTATTTCGGATTCATCGCGCTTCTGGTCTTTCGCAGTCATCATTGATGGATCGCAAGCGCGCCAATCGCAAGCTGTTGTGGGGGCTTCTGATCATGACCGCCGCCAGCTTCGGCTTCGGTTGGGCGCTGGTGCCGCTGTACGATGTGTTTTGCCGGGCGACCGGCATCGGTAACGCGGAAGCCAAGGCCGGTCCCGTGGTGGCGAAAGAAGCGGTCGATCCGAATCGCGAGATCACCATCGAATTCATGGCTTCGCCCGCCTCGGTGGGCAGTTATGAGTTCAGACCCAAGGTCGGCTCGATGCGGATTCATCCCGGGAAACTGTACGAGACCGAATTCTATGCCAAGAATTTGACCTCGGTGGCCTCCGTCGCCCAGGCCGTTCCCAGCATTTCTCCGAGCGGAACCTCGCAGTACTTCCACAAAACCGAGTGTTTTTGCTTCAGTGAGCAAAAATTTGCCGTCGGCGAGGGCCGCGACATGCCGGTGCGTTTCATCGTGGACCCGCAGTTGCCGGCCAACGTCGATAGGATCACGCTGGCATATACGTTCTACGATACGACGCAATCCACAACACCTCATTGAGTTCACTCGTTAAACTATTGTCGTTCCCAAACCGTTAGAGATTTGAATATGGCGCAAGCGCAAACGGACACCAGCAAGTACTACATCCCTCACGGCAGCCCGTGGCCCATCTTTGGGTCCGTCACGCTGTTCACGCTGATGTCGGGCGCCGTCATTACGCTCAACGATTGGGGTCCTGCCTGGTTTCTGCTGCCCGGTTTTCTACTGTTGGCGTCGCTGTTCATATTTTGGTTTCACACCGTCATCGCTGAAAACCAAGCGGGCGTTTACAACATGCAGGTGGACCGATCGTTCCGCATGGGAATGATGTGGTTCATTTTTTCCGAGGTCATGTTCTTCGCCGCCTTTTTTGGCGCGCTGTTCTACGCGCGCAATTTTTCGGTGCCGTGGCTGTCGGGCGATGGCGTGAAGATTTTCAGCAAGCTCTTGTTGTGGGACAACTATGGCGGCGTGTGGCCGACCAATGGACCTTCCTCCCTGGGGCCGCGCGCCAACGGCACATTCGAAACAGTTCCGGCCCTTGGGCTGCCGGTGGTGAATACGGCGATCCTGCTGTCGAGCAGCGTTACGGTCACCATCGCGCACCATGCCCTGATCACAGGACACCGCTTAAGGCTCAAAATCTTCCTGGCGATGACTTTCCTGCTGGGTTTCTCCTTCGTAGCCCTGCAGGCGACCGAGTACCACGAGGCGTATACCGAACTCGGGCTGCAACTCGGCACCGGCATCTACGGCAGCACGTTTTTCATGCTGACAGGATTTCACGGCCTGCATGTCACGATTGGCGCCATCATGCTCACCGTGATCTGGTTCCGGGTGCTGAAGGGCCACTTCACGCCCAAGAGACATTTTGGCTTCGAAGCCGTCGCCTGGTATTGGCACTTCGTCGACGTCGTGTGGCTCGGGCTGTTTTTCTTTGTCTATTGGCTGTGAGGCCGGTGCAGGGGTTCGATCCAGCCGTTGTAATAGGCGACGATCAACAGCACGAACAGCGCCACTGAAAGGCCGATGCGCCAAGCGAGCGCCACGACCATTTTCTTCCCGTCGTCCTCACGGGTGCTGGACAAGTGAAACAGCGCTTTTCCTAAGCTGATCAGGATCAGCACGAGCATCGTTAGGATGAGATATTTGAATGCCATTTCGCGCGTCTAGGCCTTGAGGACTCGCAGTATATCGTGCCCATCCAAATCGGAAATCGGACTTTCGAGCCGCGACTTTTCACGACGCTGCTCGCGATCGGCTTGATTGCCATGCTGGTTTCGTTGGGACGCTGGCAGCTGCACCGTGCTGAGGAGAAGCGCGTGCTGTTCGACTCCTTTGCTGCCGCAACCGTTGCCGCTCGCCCCATCGATCTGCAATCAGCGAAGGTGCCGCGCTACAGTCGCGTTGAAGCCGTCGGCAGCTACGACGCCACGCGCCAGGTCTTGATCGACAACATGGTCGAGGGCGAGCGGCCAGGCTATTTCGTGATCACCCCGTTTGCTCTGCAAGGCGGCGGCTGGGTGCTGGTGAATCGCGGCTGGGTGCCGTTGGGACAGACCCGCGCAGATCGTCCGGCGATTCCGGCCGGCGATAACTTGAGAACCATTCGCGGCCGCGCCGACAATCTGCCCAGTCCGGGCATCAAGATGGGCGTGCCGGCGCCGCTCGCGCCCCCCTACCCCGTGGTCGCGGCATACCCTACGCGCGCGGAAGTGGCGCAGCTACTGAAGGAATCCAGCTGGGTTTCTGCCGCCGATCTGATCCTGCTCGACGCCGGCGAGCCTGACGGCTATGTACGCAACTGGGCGCCGCCGGGATTTCCGCCCATGCGCCACGTCGGCTATGCCGTGCAATGGTTCGGATTGGCGCTGGCTTTGGGCGTGATCTATTTGGTGACTAATTTTCGGCGCACCAAGGTTGTACCGCCATGAGCGATTTGGGGGCGGCATGAAAGAATTGAGCGCGCACGATCGGCGTCAGCGGCGCATCTTTATCGGAGTGGCGCTGATGTTTTTCGCACCCCTCGCGCTGTCTTTCTATTTGTACTACGGCAAGTTTTGGCATCCAGGCGGCCGGGTCAATTCCGGAGAGCTGGTCGATCCCGCGCGGCCCCTTCCCGCGCTGGCACTGCCGTTGGCCGCGCCGGCCGCAGGCGGTGCCCAAACGAATCCGCAATTCCTCAAGGGCAAGTGGACATTTTTGTACGTGCAGCACGGCCGTTGCGACGATGAATGCCTTAGACATCTATATGACACGCGCCAAGTGCGCCTGGCACTCGACCGCGAAATGAACCGCGTGCAGCGGGTCTTTATCGGCGACAGCGATTGCTGCGACCTGAAGGAGCTTCTGGCAGCGCATCCGGATTTGATCGCGGTTCGCTCGAGCGCCGCCGATGATTCGCTGCTGACGTTGTTGCCACAGCGATCCGGTTCGCTCAATTCTGAGCGCATCTATTTGATCGATCCGCTGGGAAACCTCATGATGTTCTATGCGGCCGATGCGAAACCTAAGGGCATGCTCGAAGATATGAAGCGCCTTCTGCGCCTGTCTTCGATCGGCTAATCCATGGACCCGCAACGACGCCTGCTTTGGTTTCGCCGGCTTGCGCTCCTGGGCGCCGCGCTGGCCGCGACGGTCGTGGTGCTGGGCGCCTGGGTGCGCCTGACGGACGCAGGCTTGGGCTGTCCGGACTGGCCGGGGTGCTACGGGCATTTCTATCCGCAAGATAATCACAATTTCAGCAAAGCCATCCACGAAATGATTCATCGTTATTTCGCGACCACGCTTGGGACAGTCATCTTGGGGCTCCTCGCTTGGGCACTGTGGAACCGCAAGGCTCGCGGCCAGCCGCTCAAGGCCGTGGCGTTGTTGTTCGTTCTTGTGTGTCTGCAGGGAGCGCTCGGCGCCTTGACCGTGACCCTGCTGCTGAAGCCACTGATCGTCACGGCGCATCTACTGGGGGGCCTGTCCACGCTGGGAATCCTGTGGTGGCTGTCGCTCACGCCGGAACAGCGCGAGTTGTCGAGGCGTGAATCGGGCCTGCGCAAATTTGCTCTCCTGGGACTTGCCGCCCTCGCCCTGCAAATTGCGCTCGGCGGCTGGACCAGCAGCAACTATGCGGCGGTGGCGTGTCCGGATCTGCCCACCTGCCAGCAATCGTGGTGGCCGCACATGGACTTTCGCGACGCCTTCGTACTGTGGCGCGGACTGGACATCGACTATACGGGCGGCGTGCTCGCGAATCCCGCGCGCGTTGCCATTCATGTGACACATCGAATCGGCGCGCTGGCCCTAGGCTTGATCTTGATTTTCGTGGGAGCGACGACCTTCGCCCGGGCCCAAAGCCGCGGTTTGAAAGTGATCGGCGGCCTGCTCGTGGGTGCTGTGCTGCTGCAGATCGGCATCGGCATGAGCATGGTGCATTTTGGGATGCCTCTGGCGTTGGCCACGATGCACAACGCCGGAGCTGCCCTGCTGGTCATTTGTGCCGTGACTTTGCTGCGTCTGCTCTGGCCGGAATCGCCTGAGGTCGGCGTGATACCCTTGCGCGATGTCCACCGTACCCGATAGTCCTCCCATCACCGCAGCCGTCCACGGCGGTTGGCGGGATTATTTGGAACTCACCAAGCCTAAGGTTAGCCTGCTCATCGTGTTCACAGCGATCGTCGGCATGGTGCTGGCATCGCCCGGTTGGATCCCGCTGAACGCGCTGATTTTAGGCTCGATCGGCATCGCCATGGCCTCGGGTTCGGCGGCTGCGTTCAATCATATTTTGGATCGGCGCATCGACGGACAAATGAATCGCACGCGCCGCCGACCGCTCCCCACCGGACACTTGCAGGAAGGCCATGCGATCGCCTTCGCCGTCACGCTGGGTCTTTCGTCCATGGCGATCTTATGGATGGGAGTCAACGGGCTGACGGCCGCGCTGACCTTTTGCTCGCTGATTGGCTACGCGATTGTGTACACCCTGTGGCTGAAACGGGCGACGCCGCAAAACATCGTGATCGGCGGCGCCGCCGGCGCCGCACCTCCCGTTCTTGGCTGGGCCGCCGTGACCAACACCATTGATCCGAACGCGTTGCTGTTGTTCCTAATCGTATTCACCTGGACGCCGCCGCATTTTTGGGCCCTGGCGATCGCGAGGCGCGACGACTACGCGAAGGTGGGCATTCCGATGTTGCCTGTGACTCACGGCATTCCCTACACGCGGCTGCAGATCGTGCTGTACACCATCCTGCTGATTTTGACGACGCTGCTGCCGTTCCTGACGCGCATGAGCGGACTGGTCTATCTGGCAGCCGCAGTGGCCTTGAACGCGCGCTTTCTTTATTTCGTGGTGGCGCTCAATAAGGGGCTAAGGCCCGATTTACCAATCCGCACTTTCAGATTTTCCATCACCTATCTGATGTTGCTGTTCGCCGCGCTGATCGTGGATCACTATCTTTATTTCCCAGGCTGATCGGGCAGCAAAGGCTTCCCGGGGAACGTGTTGGCAATGAGCTTTCCCTGGTCGATCAGTACGGTCCCGCCGACAATCACGTACTTCATTCCTACGCTCGGCTCACGGGGCGCCGCAAAAGTTGCGCGATCCGCAGCGATCTTTGGATCGAACACGACGATATCGGCATCCGCTCCCTCCTGCAGCCGGCCCTTGCGGCGCGCAGTCACGGTGGATTTTTCCAGCCGCTGCGCCGGCATCAGCGCCATCTTTCGAATGGCGTCCATCAGCGTGATGCTGCCGCGCTCGCGCACGTAGCGCGCCAGAATGCGCGAGAAGGTGCCGGCGTTGCGCGGGTGCCCATCCTCGCCGTCGCTGGCAATCATCACCAGCGGTTCGGCAATGACGGAGTCCACCATCTCTTGGGTATTCATGAAGATAAGTATCGCGAGACTTTCCGGCGCCGCGTGCAGCACGTCGAAGCGCTCCTTGGTCAGACGCTCGCCCGTGTCGGGCAACTGCAGAGCGCTGTAATCCACGCCGAGCTTCTCTTTCCAGCCGGGATTGAAGAGCGCTGAGTTGATCGCGGTCATCCCTGCAATGTAGGGGTAAGCCTCGGTTGTAATATCGAGGCCGCGCGCGCGTGCGCCTGCGACCATGGAGATACACTCGAGGCCGGCGCTGATGCAGCTGCTGTTGATATGCACGATATGCAAGGAGGCTCCGGAAATCGCGGCGGCCCCGATGACTTCGCTGACGGCCTCGATGCTCGACCCCGGCTCGATCAGACCGAAACTGCGGACATGTGTGAATACCGGTACGCGGCGCGAAGCGGCCAGCCGAAACACTTGAATCACCTCGAATCGGGTCGCACCGGGTGTGTATTGAATTCCCATGCCGATCCCTAAGGCGCCGGCATCGAGTTGCTCTCTCAGCCGCTCTTCCATCGCCTTGAGCTGTTCCGGCGTCGCGGCCTGGTTGGTCGCAATGCCCGACGGCGGAACGATGGTTGGATCGTGTATCGGCTGCCCGAACGCGAGCGCGCGAGCGGCGACATGGCTGGCGGTGGTGCCGTAATTGATCAACGAGCGGCCGTCCTTCTTCTGCAGGAACGCCGCGACATCCGGCACGCCGATCTCCATTTCCAGGGCCGTGGTCACTCCATCGAAGGCTTTCAGGCGGCTGCTTGCGGCATCTTGAGCGTGCTGGTGCAGATCGATAAAGCCGGGCGCAACGACAAGGCCCTTGGCGTCGAGTACGCGCTTGCCGGCCAGGGGTTCCGGCGAAATGCGCATGATCCTGCCCTGGCTGATGCCGACATTGCGGATGGCATCGACTCCCGTTTCGGGATCCATCACGCGCCCGCCCTGAAGCACGGTGTCGTAGGATTGCGCGAACGCGGCGGCGGCGAAAAACAGCGAGGCCAGAAGAACTGCTGCGCGCATCACGGTTAGCCCGCCGCCGCCGACGGGGCGTCGTTGGAAATGTCCACGACGCAACGCCAGGCATCATCTGCATCACGGCGCCAGACCGTGACCGACCGTCCGCGCGTCGATTCAAGCGCTCCATTCGCGCCGGGCGCGGTGGTTTCCACGTTGCTCAACAGGTAAGCCATTTTTCCGTCCGGTGAAAACACCGGCTTCTCCGACACCCAATGGATTCTGAAACCCGGGATTTTCAAACTGGCGGTAACGAAGGCCCGAATCGCCGCCTTGCCGTCGATCGGCGGCAAGCCCGGCTGCAGCAAATGCGCATCGTCGCTCCAATAGGCGACGATTCTTTCGATGTCTTTGCCCTCAAAGGAAACGCTCGACCAATCGGCGTCCCGCTGCGCAAGCTTGCTCGATTCTGCCGCCGCGTCGAACGAGGTCGGGGCACATCCGGCGGCGCACAATGCCAACAGAGTGCCGGGGATCAGCTTGAATGGATTCATGCGATTCGAGCTCCACTTGTTGTAATTTGTATGAAACATAGCAAGAACTGACGAATTAGACACCATGGACCGCATCGACTATCAGACCATTCGCGCCAACGGCATCGACTTCAATGTGGCCACGGCGGGATCCGGTGAGCGCCTCGCGCTGTGCCTGCACGGCTTCCCGGAGTCATCGTACTCCTGGCGCTACCAGATGCCGCTGCTCGCGCAATTGGGTTATCGCGTGTGGGCGCCTGATCTGCGCGGCTATGGGGCAAGTTCCCGGCCCAAGGGCGTCGCGGCGTATGCATTGGAGAATCTCGAGGAAGATGTCGCGGCGTTGATCGAAGCTTCGGGTGCGAAGGAAGTCATGCTCGTGGGACACGATTGGGGCGCGGTCATTGCGTGGTACTACGCCATGTTCGGCCGGCTGCGGATATCAAAGCTCATCATCATGAATGTTCCGCACCCGGCGTTGATGCAGAAAGGCTTGCGCACCAGCCGGCAACTGGCGAAGTCCTGGTACATATTTTTTTTCCAGCTTCCTTGGATTCCAGAGTGGGGACTGGCGCGCAGAGGTTACGAGGCGATCGGACGAGTGTTTCGGGACATGGCCGTGGACAAGAGCCGCTTTCCTGATGAGGTGCTGCGCGTGTACCGGGAAGCCGCCGCTGCGCCCGGCGCGCTCACGGCCATGCTGAATTATTATCGCGCATTGATCCGCGGAATACGCCGCACCCGCCGCCGCGGCATAGTGCCTATCAATATCCCCACGCTCATGATATGGGGGGAAGTCGATGCGGCGCTCGGCAAGGAATTGACTTATGGCACTCAAGAATTCGTCAGCAATCTGACCCTGCGCTACCTGCCCAACGTTTCTCATTGGGTGCAGCAGGAAGCACCCGAGACGGTCAATGCGATGATCGGGGCGTGGCTTTTGGGACGAGACGTGCCATACGCAGCGGGTGCAACAGCTTTAACTCACGTCGCAGGCGCCAATCCTTCGATCGTCAACGGCGGCAGCTGATCGGCCGGCTTGAAGCCAAATATGCGGCCGTAGAACGCTAATTCCGCCTGTTGCGAATTGATGATGGTCTCAGGCTTGCGAAACCCATGGCTCTCGCCCGGATAAAGAATGTAGGCCACGGGCACATGTCTCGCGCGCAACGCATCGACGATGCGCTGCGATTGACTCGGAGGAACGACCGGGTCATCCGCGCCTTGCAGGACCAGCACGGGTACCTTGAACCCGTCGAGGTGATTCAGGGGCGACCGGCTGTCATAAACCGCTTGTGCCTCAGGCAGCGGACCGATCAGCGAATCTACATAGCGGCTCTCGAATTTATGCGTATCGCGAGCGAGGGCCGTCATGTCGGAAACGCCGAAGCGATCGGTGCCGGCGTGAAACGCATCGCTGGTACTCAAGGCAACCAACACCGTGTAGCCGCCCGCGCTGCCGCCGCTGATGGCGGTGCGCATCGCGTCGGCGCGCTGCGTGCCGATCAGAAAGCGAACTGCGGCGATGACATCCTCGACATCCACCACGCCCCAGTTGCCGTTCAGCACTCGTCTATAGGCGCGGCCGTAGCCGGAGCTGCCGCCGTAGTCCACGTCCACCACGGCGATACCGCGGCTGGTCCAAAATTGCACGCTTGAACGCAGCGCCGGCGAAGCCTGCGAGGTTGGACCGCCATGCACCAACGCCAGCAACGGCGGCAAGTCTCCCGGCTCGGGGCGATAGCGCGGATTGGTTGGCGCGTAGTAAAACGCGTGCGCAGTACGGCCGTGCGCACTGGGAAAATCGATGGGTACTGCGCTCGAGATCGAATCACCTTGCAGGGGCGACTCGCCGGCCGAGCGCAATGTCGTTGCCTTGCCGCTCGCAAGGTCGATGCTCACAATCGACGCGAGAGACTTAGGTTGGCCGACGACCGCCGCCACATGCTGCGAATCGACACGGGTCAAGTGAGAGAATTCCACGTAGGGAAGGTCGAGTTCGCGTCCGGTGCCGCTCTTGAGATCGACCACGGCCAACCGGGCGATGCCCCGCTCCCTGAAGCACAGCACCGCTCGCCCGTCGCCGAGCAATACATAGTTCGATTGGCCTAGTGACCACAGGGGTGAAGCGAATTCGGCGGTGCGCGGCCATATTGGCTGTGCGCCAGCGGCGCGATCGGCGTACAAATTCCAGAATCCGCTGCGATCGGAGATGAAATACAGCGTGCCGTCGCCGGCCCATTGAGGCTCGAGCACCGACTCGGTGGCGCCCCCGGCCACGACAACAGGTTTCTTCAAGCCCGACGCCGTCAATTCCGCGACCTTCAATTCCGTGCCGTCCCAAGGCATGTTGGGATGATTCCAGGTAATGAATGCGAGCCGTCGGCCGTCAGGGCTCAAACGCGGATAAGAGACGAAATCGCTGCCGTCGAACAGCACCTCGCCGGGACCGGTGCCCGCGCCGGCAATGGGCAACGGCAGGCGCACCAGCGCGTTGCGAACATGGGCAGCATCGGTGTGATCTTCTCGCACGCACACAAGCGCGGCAGCGGATTTTGCGGCGCCCGGCACCGCGATGCAGTCTGCATAACGGTAGTTCGGCGGCGTCACCGGCGCCTGCGCGCCGCCGCGTTTTAGCTCATAGAGGCGCTGATCGGATAGCTGGCTATAGTAAATCGTATCGCCGAGGGCAATGAACGGCGCGCCGCCGTATTCGTGAACGCGCGTACGCACATTGGCTCCATTCGGCGTGACTTGCGCGGTGACTCCCTCGCCGTAGCTGAACAACGCGACCTCGCCACCGCGCGCCGGTACGTTTTCGACCCAGTACAAGCGGCCTTTGGCGCTGCGCAGATCGCCGAAGTTGATGCCGCCCGCCGCGAGGGCTTCGGCGCTCAGCGGAGAGGCCCATGAACCGTAGGGCGCAATCGTTGGTACACCGGCCGGCTCGCTCATGGCCGCGGCTCCAACAAGGCAGGCAAACGCGCAGCCGCTTGCTGCGGCCGCAAAGATTCTGGATCGCGTGATGCTGCTAATGTGTGGCTCCTCGTTGGCACACCGAATGTTAGGATGTTCCCATGCCCGCCACACCTAGTTTTTATTCCCGGGTATTTGCGCTGGCGGTGGCGGCCGTACTTGGCTATGCGCTGCTGCTGATTTTCAAGCCGTTCGCGTTGCCCATGGCCTGGGCCGCATTTCTTGCGTTTCTGCTGTTTCCAATCAATCTTCGCTGGCGACCGCGTCTAAAGGGCAAATCGATTGCCGCCGGCGTGCTGACCGTGCTCGCGCCCATCGTCATTCTGCTGCCCCTGAGCGCGCTGTCGGTCGAGTTCGTCTCGCAAATCTCCGCGTTGCTGCGGCAAATGCAAAAGTCCGCGACCGACATGGACATCAAGTCGTTCTCGGATCTGCAGCAATTCCCCTGGATCGCGCGCATCAATACCTGGCTGCAGGCACATGCCGATATATCCGCGGAACAGGTGCAATCCTGGCTGGTGTCCGGAACCCGCGAGGTGATGCAGCGCGCGGCGAGCTGGGGCGGCTCGTTTTTCCTGGGGGCGCTCGGCTCGCTGCTGTCTTTCGCGATCATGCTGTTTCTGTTGTTCTTCTTTTTGCGCGATGGCGACGCGATGATCGCGCGGGCGCGCCGCCTGATTCCGATGGACGAGGAGCGCAAGGAGCGACTGTTCGTTCAATTGGGTGCGGTGACGCGCGCGATCGTATACGGCACCACGGTGACCGCGATCCTTCAAGGCCTGTTCATCGGCATCGGTTTCGCCATCGCCGGCCTGCCCTCGCCGGTGGTATTCGGCGTGTTGGCGGCGCTGTTGTCATTGCTGCCGGTAGGCGGTTCGGCTCTGGTGTGGATCCCGGCCGTGATCTGGCTGTTCTTTGAAAAGCACTGGGGCTGGGGCATATTTTTGTTGGTGTGGGGCTCTGCCTTGAGCAGCCTGGACAATGTCGTGCGGCCCATCCTCATTTCGGGCCGGGCGCGAATTTCGGCCCTGGCCGTTTTCGTCGGCGTATTGGGGGGCATCCCGGCGTTCGGAGCCATCGGCGTCATTGCGGGCCCCGTAGTGCTTTCCCTGGTGCTCGCGCTCATTGAATTCGCCGAGGAGAGCCGCCCGAAAATCTCCTAAAACGCAAGACGTTGCGGAAGGCGCACCTGCAGTACAATCCGCGCCCTTATGGATGTTTCACACCTTCTTGACGGCCTCAATGAGGACCAACGGCAGGCGGTCGCCTCCCCCCTGGGTGCGGCCCTGGTTTTGGCCGGCGCGGGCAGCGGTAAGACACGGGTATTGGTCCATCGGGTCGCGTGGCTGATCCAGGTCGAGGGTGCCTCGCCGAACAGCATTTTGGCGGTCACCTTTACCAACAAGGCCGCGGCGGAAATGCGCAGCCGCATCGAGACATTGCTCGGTATACCGAGCGGCGCCATGTGGCTCGGAACCTTTCACGGCCTGGCTCACCGGCTGCTGCGCATCCATTGGCGCGAAGCCGGCTTGCCGCAAAGTTTTCAGATTTTGGATTCCGAGGATCAGGCGCGGGTGCTGCGCAAGGTGTTGAAGGCGCTCGATCTTGACGAGACGCGCTGGATTCCGCGCGAAATCCTCTGGTTCATCAATGCCCAGAAGGACGAAGGCCACAGGCCTAAGCACATCAAGGACGACGGCGATCCGACCCGGCGGCAACTGATCAAGATCTATCAGGCCTATGAAGATGCCTGCCAGCGAGCGGGCGTGGTGGATTTCGCGGAGTTGCTGCTGCGCGCTTACGAACTATGGCGCGACAACCCTGCATTGCTGCAGCACTACCGGACGCGCTTTCAACATGTATTGGTGGATGAATTCCAGGACACCAATGCCATTCAGTACAAGTGGCTCATGTTACTGACCGCCCAAGGCGGCATGCCATTCGTCGTCGGCGATGACGATCAATCGATTTATCGATGGAGAGGAGCGCGCGTCGAGAACTTGAATCAGTTCCGCCGCGACTTTCCGGCCGCGGTGCTCTACAAGTTGGAACAAAATTACCGCTCCACCGGAACGATCTTGAAGGCCGCCAACGCCTTGATCGCCAACAATGCCGGCCGTTTAGGCAAGACCTTGTGGACCAGCGGCGAGGATGGCGAGAAGGTCAAACTCTATGCTGCTTTCAACGAGCGCGACGAAGCGGATTTCGTGGTCAACCGTATCCGCGAATGGGTGACGCGCGGCGGCGCACGGCGCGAAGTCGCGGTGTTGTATCGCTCCAACGCACAGTCGCGCGTTTTTGAAGAAGCGTTCCTGAATGCGCGCATGCCGTATCGGGTGTACGGCGGTCTGCGGTTTTTCGAACGGGCTGAAATCAAAGATGCCTTGGCGTACCTACGCCTGGTCTCGAGCCGCGCCGACGATACCTCCTTTGAACGGGTGGTCAACCTGCCGGTGCGCGGCATCGGTGCGAAGACCATGGACTTGGTGCGCGAGACCGCGCGCGCCAACAGCACCTCGTTGTGGAACGGCGCCATCAGCGCGCAGGCCGCGCTGCCGCAGCGCGCGGCGCAAGCCCTGCAATCCTTCATGGAGTTGATCGACAAACTCGCGCGCGAAGTCAACGGTCTCGAGCTGCACGAGCAGGTTGATCATCTCATTCAGATGAGCGGACTGATTGAACACTACAAGAAAGAAAAGGGTGAGCGCGGCGAGGGGCGGATCGAGAACTTGCTGGAACTGGTCAGCGCAGCCCGCGGGTTCTCGCCCGAGACCGAGGCGGAAGCCGAATTGTCGCCGCTCGAGTCCTTTCTCGCGCACGCCGTGCTCGAGTCCGGCGAGGGTCAGGCGGACCCGTACGATGACTGCGTGCAGATGATGACCCTGCACTCGGCCAAGGGGCTGGAATTTCCGGTGGTGTTTCTCGCCGGCATGGAAGACGGACTGTTTCCGCATCAGCGCTCGGTGGCAGACCTCGCTGGATTGGAGGAGGAGCGCCGGCTCTGCTACGTCGGCACGACGCGTGCCATGCGCCATCTCTATATCACCTATGCCGAACAACGCCGGCTCTATGGTGTGGATACCTACGGCCAGCCGTCGCGATTTATCGGCGAACTGCCGCCGGAGCTGGTTGAAGAGATACGGCCGCGATTGCAGGTGTCGCGTCCGGTGTTCGTGAAGCGCAGCAGCACCTTGGACGAGTCTCCGGCCGCGGGGATGCGCATGGGCAGCCGCGTGCGGCATTCCAAGTTCGGCGACGGCGTGGTTTTGAATTTCGAGGGCAACGGACCGCATGCCCGCATTCAGGTCAATTTTGAGAGGCAGGGCACCAAGTGGCTGATGCTTTCATACGCCAATCTCGAGGTCGTGTAGAGTAATGCGGCTGTGAAAATCATCATCTTAGGCGCCGGACAAGTGGGCCGCACGGCCGCGTATCACCTCTCCCGCGAGGAGGCCAACGACGTAACCGTCGTCGACCACAATGACGAGATATTGCGGGATCTCCAGGATCGACTTGATATCCGCACGGTAAACGGCAATGGCTCGAGTCCGCGCATCCTCGAGGCCGCCGGAATCGCCACCACCGACATTCTCGTGGCGCTGACCAACAGCGATGAAGTCAATATGCTGGCTTGCCATATCGCCTGGACCTTGTATCGCACGCCGAAGAAGATTGCGCGCGTGCGCTCCGCCGACTACACCGAGAGAGATCGGCTGTTCGGAGAGAACGGCGTCGCAATCGACGTCTGGATCAGTCCGGAACAATTGGTGACAGAGTATGTGGCTCGCCTGATTCGCTATCCGGGTGCGCTGCAGGTGCTGGATTTCGCCGATGGCCGGGTACGCTTGGTCGGCATACGCGCGCTTCAGGGCGGACCTCTGGTGGGCCAGACTTTGAGCACCTTGCGCGAGCATATTCCGTCGGCCGACGCGCGGGTTGCGGCCATCTATCGGGCCGGCAAGAGCGTCAAACCCGAGGGCACGACGGTCATCGAGGATGGAGACGAAGTGTTTTTTCTGGCCGCGCGCGAAAACATTCGCATCGTCATGAAGGAATTGCGCCGCGAAGAGGCGCCCGCGCGGCGCGTCGTAATCGCAGGCGGCGGCAACATCGGCCTGCGTCTCGCCATCGAGCTGGAAGGCAAGAACCAGGTCAAGCTCATCGAGCGCGACAGCAAACGCGCGCGCCGCGTATCGGAGCAGTTGAAGAGCACTACCGTACTGCATGGCGATGCGGCCGATGAAGAACTGCTGCTGGAGGAAAATATCGACAGCGCGGATATCTTCGCGGCGCTCACGAATTCCGAAGAAGCGAATATTTTATCGGCCATGCTCGCCAAGCGTTTAGGTGCGCACAAGGTCATGGCGCTCATCAACAAGCCTTCCTATGCCGAGCTCATCGAAAGCGGTTCGATCGATGTGGCCATATCGCCCCAGACTGTCACGATCGGATCGTTGCTCGCGCATGTGCGGCGCGGAGACGTGGTTCGCGTGCACTCGCTGCGCCGGGGCGCGGCCGAGGCGCTCGAGGTCGTGGTGCACGGCGACGCCGACAGCTCGAAGGTGATCGGTCGGCGCATCGAGGACATCGCGCTGCCCGAGGGAACGACACTCGGCGCGGTGGTGCGGGGCGATGAGGTCATCATTGCGCATCACGACACCACTGTGCAGCCTGACGATCACTTGATTTTGTTTCTCACCGATCGGCGCCACATAGAGGCGGTCGAAAAACTCTTCCAAGGCTCCGCCTCCTTTCTGTGAAAGACATTTTACTGCCGGTCGCTCACGTATTCGCCCTCGTCATGATGGTGTTCGCGGCGACCATGCTGGCGCCCTTGATACTGGCGATCTGGGGACTGGATGAGGCGCTCAAGTCCTTCATCATTTCCGCCCTGGCGACTTTCGTTCTCGGCGCACTTTTGTGGCTTGCCACCCGGCGCTTCAAGCGCGAGCTAAAAACCCGCGACGGCCTGATGCTGGTGGCGCTTACATGGGTGCTGTTGCCCGCAGTAGCCGGATTTCCGCTATGGGACTACCTGCCCATCAATTTCACCGATGCCTACTTCGAGGCAGCCTCGGGCCTCACCACGACCGGCGGCACGGTTCTTTCCGGACTCGAATTCCTGCCCCGCTCGATCAATCTCTGGCGCCATCTCTTGAGCTGGATCGGAGGCATGGGCATCATCGTTTTGGCCGTGGCCATCCTCCCGATGCTCGGCGTCGGCGGAATGCAGATTTACCGCGCCGAAATGCCGGGGCCGATGAAGGACAGCAAGCTCACGCCACGCATCGGGCAGACCGCGAAGCTGCTGTGGGCGGTCTACACGGGGTTGACCGCAGTCTGCATTCTCTCCTTGAGATTTGCGGGAATGAACTGGTTCGATGCGGTATGTCACGGCTTTTCGGCACTGTCGCTCGGCGGATTTTCCACCTATGACGCCAGCATCGGTCATTTCAATTCGCTGCCCATCGAGTTGCTGATGACCGGCTTCTCGATTCTGGCGGCGCTCAATTTCGCCACGCACTTTCTTGCCTGGAGCCAGCGCGGGGTCAAAGCATACTTTCGCGATGCCGAAGCTAAGGCAGTTTTGGGAGTGCTGGCGGGCAGCTGCATCGGCGTGTCGCTTTTTCTGTTCTACAAGGGTACTTATCCTGACTACCCTTCCGCGCTTCGCAACACTGTCTTCAATTTGGTCTCCATCGCCACCGACAGCGGGCTGCATACGCAAGATTATTCGCGCTGGCCGATATTCGCTCCCATGTGGATGATGTTCTTGAGCTGTATCGTGGCAAGTTCAGGGTCCACCGGCGGCGGCATCAAAATGATCCGCACGCTGGTGCTCGCCAAGCAAGCGCACCGCGAATTGAATCAGCTGGTGCATCCGAACATGGTGCGGCCGTTGAAGGTCGGCGGAACGGTCATCGCGAATCGCGTAGTGTTCGCAGTGCTGGCCTTCGTGTTCTTGTATTTCATGAGCATCGTGACTCTGATTTTCCTGCAACTGGCGAGCGGCTTGGACTTCATGACCTCGTTTTCGGCCATCATCGCCTGCATCAACAACGCCGGACCCGGCTTAGGGCTGGTGGGGCCAGGCAGCAATTACGGGGTATTGAGCGATTTTCAGACCTGGGTCTGTTCCGCGGCGATGCTCTTGGGAAGGTTGGAAGTGTTCACCATCCTGGTCCTGTTCACGCCCACCCTGTGGCGCAAATAGCTACGGGGCAGCGATAACAAGGCCGGCAGCGATCACGATCTTCGCGCAAGGAAAGCGTCGATCGCCGCAATGCACTCCGGTTCGTCCAGCAAGGGCACATGCCCGCGCTGCGCTACCTCGAGCTGTACCAGTTCAGGGTTCTGCGCTTTCATTTTGGCAAAGGTGGCGGCGCTCAAGATGTCTGACTGCGCGCCGCGGATGGCCAGCATGGGTAGGCCGCGCAATGCTTTCCAGAAGGTCCATAAATTGGCGCTGGCCGCGGGTGCCGCGCGCAACATTTCTCCGATCATCGGATCGGCATCGACGTTGAGCCCGCCTTTATCATCCTCTCGATAGCCGCGGCGCGTGAGTGCCGACCAGCGTTCGGTTGAAAGATTCGGCCACGCCTCGCCGAACATGGTTCGAGTCTGTGCAATGGCGTCGTCCCAATTCTTAGGGCTGGGCAGCCGACCTGCATAAGTCTTGATGCGCTCGAGGCCGATGGGATCTACTTCAGGCCCCATGTCGTTCAGCACCACGCCTGTCAAGCGCTCGCGAGACCCAACAGCCATCATCATGGCCAGGAGGCCCCCCATCGATGTGCCGATTATGGCCACGTGCTTCGCGGCGACCGTATCCATCAAAGTCAGTATGTCTTGCAGGTAGATCGCCGGCTGATAGTTTTGCGGATTGGGATCGCGCGCGGAAAGTCCTCGCCCGCGGACATCGGGAACAACGACCCTATAGCGATGCTGCAGATGAGGCGCGAGGTCTTCGAAGTCGCGGCTGTTGCGTGTCAACCCATGCAGGCAGAGCACCGTCCGCGCCGAGGGATCCGGGCCTGGGTAAACTCGTGCATAGAGCTTGAGTCCGTCGTGACTGGACCAAAAATTATCTGTGTAGGGTGTGGGCAAGTGCTTCGGGTCCTCTGTGAAATGGCCGCGACGGGCGCACATCTTCCCAAATCCGTAAGACGGGCGCTAACGCGGGACACCGGAGGGATACGGTGGTCTGCAGTGAAAATGGAATTTTCTAGGTACGATCTCCACGATGAGCTCACTTAGACCCTATTTCATGGAGTTTTTTACCACTTTATTCAATTTTTTGCGGTACACGCCGTTTTTGTGCGACGAGCCTACTTTCGAAGAGCTTGACTCGGTGTTTGTGGGGAATTACTGCTATTTTACAGCCATATCATGTTATAAAGTGGAGGTGGAAGCTAAATGATCGCTTTATTGCAGCGTGTCTCCCAGGCCGAGGTCACCGTGGCAGGCAAATCGGTGGCCGCCATTGGCCCTGGATTGCTGGTTTTGGTGGGCGTTCGACCCACGGATGACGAGGTGAGCGGGAGGCGTCTGCTCGTTCGGGTGCTTCGCTATCGGGTTTTCCCGGATGGGGCAGGAAAGATGAACCTCAGCTTGACCCAGGTTAAGGGGCAATTGCTCTTGGTGCCCCAATTCACGCTGGCCGCGGATACGGCGAAGGGCTTAAGGCCAGGTTTTTCCACCGCGGCGCCGCCGGAGCAGGGCCGCCGCTTGTTCGGCGCCTTGGTGCAGGCTGCGCGCGATGAGCTCGGGACGGTGGGAACCGGTGTATTCGGGGCTGATATGCAGGTGTCTTTGACCAACGACGGGCCGGTAACCATTTGGTTGGAAAGTTGACTAAAGCTCCAAATGCGACCGAACGCGCATCGGTGCCGGGTGGTCAAATGTCATAATATCTTTGGCGTATCATTGGCGCCCGATTGGTTACACGTGGAATCGGAGAAGCGAGATGTTCGATTCAAAAATGCTTATTGTCGTTTTGCTGATCGCCTTGGTGATTTTTGGCACCAAGCGTCTGCGCAGCATCGGCTCGGATTTGGGCGCTGCGGTCAAAGGCTTCAAATCGGCCATGAACGATGGCGAAACCGAGGAAGCGGCCAAGCAGCTCAAGCAAGACAAGGATGCGGATTTTGCCTCCAGCGCGGCAACGCGTGAGAGCGAAGCCAAGGTACCGCCGAAAACCAACGCCTGATGCCGCATGCTTGATGTTGGGTTCTCGGAGATACTGCTCACCTCGGCCATAGCACTCATTGTGTTGGGTCCTGAGAAACTCCCGAAAGTTGCACGGCAAGTAGGCAACTGGGTGGGGAGGGCTCGCGCCATGGCGCGCCAATTGACCGAGCAGTTGGAGCGCGAAGTCAGCGCTGAAGAGCTGATGAAGCAAACCAAAGCAAGTAGCGGCAAAACCGAAGCGGCGCCGAGCAGCGCGCCTGCCGCATTCGATACCTCTTACACGCCGAACGCGCCGCAGCCGGCAGTAGCGCCGCCGCCCGCGGAATCGCCTGCGGCAGCTTATTCGCCGGAAAACGCTGCGGCGGTTCAGGGTGCGGATTGGCATCCCAGTCCGCCCGATAACAAACCAACTCATGAATGAGCCCGGGAACCCTAGCGAACTCGCCGAAGGGACACTGATCTCGCATCTATTGGAGCTGCGCGATCGCCTGCTCAAGGCGATGCTGGCCGTGGGCATTTTTTTCGTGCCCTGTGCCTACTACATGAATCGGATCTTCACGTTCGTCGCCGAACCGTTGATCAAGAAATTACCCACGGGCGCGACCATCATCGCAACCAGCGTCGTCGCGCCATTTACCGTACCGTTCAAGCTGGCACTGCTGCTCGCCGTCGGATTGGCCATGCCCTTCGTGCTCTTCCAGGCTTGGGCATTTGTCGCGCCCGGCCTCTATAAACATGAGAAGAAACTGGCCGTGCCGCTGCTGGTATCGAGCATCATTCTTTTTTATCTCGGCGCGGCGTTTGCCTACTACGCGGTCTTTCCGGTGATGCTGAGCTTTTTCGTCGCCACCACGCCCCACGGCGTGCAAATGATGACCGATATGGGCGCCTACCTGGATTTCGTGATGGTACTGCTGCTGGCCTTCGGTTTGGCCTTTGAGGTGCCGGTTGCTACTGTACTATTGGTCTGGACAGGGTTCGTTAATCTCAAGACCCTGAAAAAGAATCGCGGTTTTGTGTTGTTGGGGATATTCATCTTTGCCGCCTTTGTCACGCCACCTGATGCGGTGTCGCAAAGTGCCATGGCGGTGCCGATGTACTTGCTCTACGAAATAGGGATCATCATGGCCGGACTGTTACTCAAAGAAAAAATAGCGGCGCGCGAAAAAGAGGCGGCGGAGCAAGCTCAGCGCGAAGCCGGGATTTAAGTTGGCCGCCACGTTTTTCGGGCACCCTCGCGGGCTGGCCACGCTGTTTCTCACCGAGATGTGGGAGCGGTTCACCTTCTATGGCATGCGCGCGGTTCTCATTCTCTTCCTGGTCGCATCGGTGGCGACGGGTGGCCTCGGCCTCGATGACAAGACTGCGGCTGCGATTTATGGCCTGTACAACGCGGCTGTTTATCTGGCGGCGCTCCCCGGCGGTTGGGTCGCTGACCGGCTGATTGGTGCGCAGCGCGCAGTCATGGTCGGCGGACTATTCATCACCGCCGGTAATTTGCTGCTCGCAATTTCAACCAGCCCGAGAGGTTTCTACATCGGTCTTCTGGTCATCATTCTGGGTGTCGGGCTGCTGAAACCCAATGTCAGCGCCATCGTGGCCGGCTTATATCCTGAGGGCGGCGCGCGTCTCGACTCTGCGTTTACTATTTTCTACATCGGCATCAACATCGGCGGTGCGCTCGGCCCGTTGGTCATTCCTCTGGCGCAGAATATCTTCGGCCTGCGGGCGGGATTCGGCGCCGGCGCTCTGTTCATGATCATAGGTGTGGTGCAGTTTTATCTCACGCGAAGGTATCTGGGAGAGGCTGGACTACGCGCCGCGCCCATTCACGCCCTCGGCAGCGACACGACCTTGGTGCCGCGTTCCAAGGAGTGGCTGCGGCTGTGGATTGGCGTGGCGGCATTGGCACTGGTGGTTCTGGGAGCCAGCGTCGGGTGGATTCCGATGGATGCGTTGCGGCTGGGTCGCGCCGCCGCTTACATCATCGCCGGCATGGGAATTCTGTATTTTATCTACTACTTCCTGTTCGCAGATCTGACGACGGAGGAGCGCAGGCGCGGCGTGGTGCTGGTCGTGCTGTTCGTCGGCTGCGCGCTATTTTTCTCGGGATTCGAACAAGCCGGTTCATCTTTGAATTTATTCGCCGAACGCTATACCGATCGGATGATCGGGTGGCTGAACTTTGAGATTCCCGCGGCTTGGTTTCAGTCGCTGAATTCCGTTTTCATCGTTTTGTGCGCGCCATTTTTTGCTTGGGCGTGGATCGCGTTGGCGCGGCGCAAGCTCAACCCCTCCGCTCCGGCCAAATTCGCGCTCGGCTTGATGCTGATGGGTTCCGGATTTCTGGTCATGGCGGCGGCGGCGGCAATTGTTGCTCACGGCTCGAAGGTACTGCCGTATTGGCTGCTGATGACCTATTTGCTGCACACTTTCGGCGAACTCTGCTTGAGCCCCGTGGGTTTGAGTTACTACACGAAACTGGCTCCCAAGCGCTTCGTAGGTCAGATGATGGGTATGTGGTTTCTCGCTACCTCCCTGGGCAATCTCGTCGCCGGACTGATTGCGGGAGAATTCGATGCAAATAATGTTCCCGCCATGCCGGGGCAGTACATGCACATCGTGTATTTCACGGTGGGAGTGGGCGCGATACTCCTGGTTCTAAGCCGCCCGGTGAAAAAACTCATGGGGAATATCGAGTGACTGGAAGCACGGCGCAGCGACTCAAGTAGTTTGCGCGACTCGCGTCATTCCACGAAAGTCATTGTCTGCCTCGGCACCGTCTACTTGGTGTGGGGCTCTTCGTTTCTATTTACCAAGATAGCAGTTGAGAATCTGCCGCCGGCCCTGTTCGCCGGCATTCGGTTTGTCACGGCAGGGGTGCTGCTGGCGTTGATCTCCGAATTCTACGGCGGCGGCTTGCCGACCCGCCTGACCGAATGGCGGCACGTGACCATCGGCGGTTTCTTCATGGTGTTCGTCAGCAATGGCTTGAATACCTGGTCGATTCAATATCTCCCCAGCAACGAGACGGCGTTGCTCAACGGCACCTCTGCATTCTGGATCGCCGGGCTCGGGGTGTTCGGACGGCGCGGCCACCCGCTGACCCGGTCGGCGGTCCTGGGATTGCTGATCGGCTTCATCGGCGCGATGCTGATGCTTACTCCGAAAGGACCGATATTGTCGAAAGGATCGCTGGCGCAGCTCGGCGTATTGACGGCGTGCGCATCCTGGTCGCTGGGCACCTTGTACTACCGCAGCATCACGACACAGTTGAGTTCCACGATGTTCATGGCGCTGCAAATGCTCATGGGCGGCCTGATGTTGCTGGCTCTTGCGCTCGCCCACGGCGACTCGATCCATTGGCCCCCGAATGCGCCGGGTCTCGTCGCGCTGTGCTACCTGACTTTCTTGAGCTCCGGTCTCGCCTATACCGCGTATGGCTGGCTGACGATGCACACCACGCCGACACTCATCAGCACCTACAGCTACGTGAATCCCGCCATCGCCGCGCTCCTCGGATGGCTGGTGCTGCATGAGCATCTCACCGGCGTGCAACTCATCGGCATGGCAATCACCCTGGTCGGCGTGTGCATTTTGACGGTGCCCGGCGGCAGCCTCACGGACCCGAAAACATTGGCGGAGCCGAAAACGCAATGAGACCCCCACACGTTTCGACACGCTCGGCAGCACCTGCGCCAATCGCAATCGAACCAGCGCCGCTGGCGCGCCGTGCCCTGTTCGGTTTCATCGTCACCTTCATCGCAGCACGCATCGTCGTGCTTCTCATCATGTCCAACCGCATGCCGAATCTTTATTTCTTCATGCACGGCACGCACGTGCACCACTTGAACTATGGGATATTCCTGCTGGCAGGCGTTGCCGGATACCTGTTGTTCAGCGCGCGCTGCGATCAGGACCTCAAGCGCGCAGCCCTGGGCTACGGCGTCGCGATGGCGCTGACTTTCGATGAGTTCGGAATGTGGCTGCACTTGGGCGGAAGCTATTGGCAGCGCGCCAGCGTCGATTCGGTCATAGTCGTTGCCGCAGTGTTGGCGCTGATTGGATTTGCCACCGCGGCGCGTAATTTTGAGTCGCGGCACCTCAAGGCATCCATGGCGGTGTTGATCGCCCTGTTGGCGTTCAGCGTCGTGCTGTACGACACCTCAGTGCATATCGGCCGAGTCGAAGGCCCGCGCCTCGAAGCACTCGAGCTAGCCTCGTCGCCTTAACCGCGCCTGCGGATCACTTCGACGCGGCCTTTGCCGCCTACGAACCAGGAACCGACGAAGCTCACCAGACTCACCAGTATCGAGGTCCAAAAAGCAGCCCCGAATCCAGCGATATGCATGCCCGGCAACATCCACGCGACGAGGGCGACCATGCCGGCGTTGATCACCAGCAAGAACAAACCGAGAGTGAGGATGGTCATCGGCAGGGTCAGTAAAATCGCAATCGGCCTGACGATGGAATTCACCACGCCGAGCAATATGCCCGCAAGGATCAAGGTCGACGGGGTATCGATCGAGACGCCGGGCACCCAGTCGGACGCCAGCCACAGCCCCAACGCAACCAGTGCTGCGCGAATGAGAAACCCAAGCATCGCCCTCTCCTTGTTGTCCCATAGCCGCCAGGCGGGCTAAGCATAACAAGGAAAATTTAGGGTGCCCCTATCAATAATCAAGCCCGGGCAGGGGTGGGTCCTTGGGTACGATTTTGGCGGGCTTTTTCGGAACCGGGGGGCTCTCCAACGTCACCTTGATGCGGGCCATGAAGCGCTCCCATCCCATACGGATGCTGGCATAGCTTCGATCCCAATCCGGCGCGTCGGGAATCCCAGATCCCAGCAATCGCAGGGAGGTTTTGCCTTCGCCGCGGCGCGTGTCGAGGATGAAATCGTCGACCGCGGCGCTATCGCTCGGGGGCGAATTTTTGCCGTTCAGATAGATCAGCCGCAGCCGCCGGTTCACCTCGAAAACGTCGATATGCGCTTCCCGTGAGTTTCCGCTGCGCTTACCGATACGGTACATGCCGCCTTGCCGAGCGTCGATCTCCGCCTCTTGGCCTGACCATATTTTGATCAGTCCGGGTTCGGTCAATGCACGCCACACGCGGGTAACGGGCACGTCGATTTCGACTAGGTGCGCATAGCCACGAGTGCCGTTTCGGGACGATTTACGGGGTAAGCTCATTGGATCACGATCCTGACGGAAAACTGCCGGCGACGGAGTGCTAGAATCTAATAACAGGGGAGGAAGTTCCATGGCTTATGTCGATATCGTGACTGCGCTCGCAGTTCTGCAGTTCATCGTATTCGGCTTCAGGGTCGGCGCCGCCAGGGGGCGCTACGGCGTGAAGGCGCCGGCGATCACCGGCAATGAGATCTTCGAACGCCTGTTCCGCGTCCAGCAAAATACCTTGGAGCAGTTAATTGCCTTTTTGCCGGGAATCTATCTTTTCTCCCATTACTTCAGCCCCCTCGTTGCGGCGGCGCTCGGCGTGGTGTATTTGATCGGGCGGGAACTGTACGCTTACTCTTATGTCAAGGATCCGGCCAAACGCGAAGTGGGCTACGGCATGACTTTTCTGCCCATGGTGATTCTGGTCGTGGGCGGGTTGATTGGCGCAATCCGCGCACTTTTTTTCACTTAAGTTTTTGTCTTGAGATAGTATTTTCGTCTCGAAACGCTGGGGTGGCCTCGAGGGCCTGAGATGCTGGCAGCCTAAGGCACACCAGTAAACCCATTGAACCTGATCCGGTTAGTACCGGCGGAGGGAGCATGGGTAGAAGTTATTTCGCGCTAGGGTTTCTGTTCGCCGCACTGAATCTCGTCCCCGCTGCAAAAGCCTCGGAAACCGGCGACAAGCTCGATGAGATCATCGTCACCGCCACGTTGAGATCCGTCTCCCTCGAAGAGCTGCCGGGCAGTGCCTCGGTGCTGAACGATAGGGCACTGCATGACGCGGGCCAGCAGCATTTCGAGGACGTGTTGCCGTTGGTGCCCAATCTCAATTGGGCGGGCGACACCTCGCGTCCCCGATACTTTCAGATCCGCGGGATTGGCGAATTGCAGCAATACCAAGGGGCGCCGAACCCGTCGGTGGGCTTTCTCATCGATGACATCGACTTCAGCGGCTTGGGGTCAGCCGCGACGCTGTTCGACGTCGATCACATCGAGGTTTTGCGCGGCCCGCAGGGAACCCTATACGGTGCCAACGCGCTGGCCGGGTTGATCTACGTGAAGAGCGCCGATCCGTCCAATACGTTCGGCGGCCGGGCCGAGTTCGACGCCGGAGACTACAACGAGCATTCCTATGGTGCGGTGCTCACCGGCCCGGTAAGCGCGCTTGACTCCTCTTTCAGGCTCGCAGTGCAGCAGTACACCAGCGATGGCTTCTATCACAACGCCCACTTGGGCCGCAGCAACACAGACAATCGAGACGAGCTCACTCTGCGCGGCAAGTGGCGCTACCAACCGAATGAGGATTGGCGCGTCGACCTGACATTGATGCGGACCCAAATCAACAATGGCTACGATGCGTTCGCCATCGACAACAGCCGCACCACGGAGTCGGATAATCCCGGCGTCGATCGGCAATATTCCACGGGAATTTCGGCCCGTTCGACCTACTCAGGGTGGGGTTCAACCACTCTGACCACCATCGCAACGTATGCCGACAGCAAGGTCAACTACGGTTTCGATGGTGATTGGGGCAACCCGGTGCTGTGGGCGCCCTACACCGATGACGCCACCGAGGATCAGGTGCGCCATCGCTCGACACGCAGCTTGGAATTTCGCCTGGGCGATAGCCCCGCGAACGAATCGCCGCACGGACTCTCCTGGCTGGTCGGCGTTTATGCCTTTGAGCTGCGCGAGTCATTGACCGATACCAGCGCGGCCGTTTACATCGATCCCTTCGATGCGACGCAAAACTCCGATTCGCTCTCCGTGGTTTCGAGCGAGTATCGCTCGCGCAATGGCGCCGTATACGGACAGCTCGATGGCGATTTGAGTGACCGGGCGCGCTGGTCCTTAGGCCTGCGCGGCGAGCGCCACACCAGCCGCTACGACGATACGACCACGAATCTTGATGCGCCGACCACCGCAAACGACTTCGGTCCCGCGGATAATCTTTGGGGCGGCCAGGCATCGATCGACTACAGAATCGCCGACGGCCAGAACGTGTATGCGCTCATCGCCCGCGGCTACAAGGCAAGCGGCTTCAACCTGAGCCCCGGGCTGCCCGCCAACCAATTGCTGTTCGGGCCGGAGTCCGACCTCAATCTGGAAGTCGGCCATAAGGCGAAGATGATTGATGGGCGGCTGCAAATCGATACTTCGTTGTTCTACACGGTGCGCCACAACGAGCAGTTGATCACGGGCGAGCAACTCGATCCGAGCAATCCCGATACCTTCATCTTCTATACCGGCAACGCGAAATCCGGCTTCAATTATGGTTTGGAAAGCACGGCCAGTTGGAGCGCCACACCAGGCTGGGTGTTCGGCGGCTCTCTTGGCTTGCTGCAGACCGAGTACCGCGGTTTTGTGCAAAACGGCGTGACTCTGCCTGATCGCGCCCTGCCGCATGCGCCTCCCTGGCAGGCCGCAGTCAACGCGACCTGGCGCGACCCGCGTGGACCCTATGCGCGCCTGGACATCACCGGCATGGGCTCGTTTTTCTATGATCTGCCGCCGAACGAAACGCGCTCGAGCGCCTATGGACTGGTCAACGGCAAGCTGGGCTGGGAGACCACGCGCTGGGAAGCGTATGTGTGGGGCCGCAATCTGCTCGACAAGAATTACACCGTGCGGGGCTTTTACTTCGGCGACGAACCGCCGGACTTCAACAACAAGCTGTACGTGCAGTTAGGTGAGCCCAGAAATTGGGGTGTGCACGTCACCGTGCGCTTCTAATGTGAGTTGGTGGCGCTGCCAAGCTCCGCGGAGTTCTTCTTAGGCTCTGAAGACTCGTCCGCCAGCAAGTAGGTGTCGAGCACCTTGCGCGCAATGGGGCCGGCTGTCGAACCACCAAAGCCGCCATTCTCAATCAACACGGAAATTGCGATCTTCGGGTCATCGACCGGCGCGAATGCGATGAACCAGGCATGTTCGCGCTTGCGTACGTCGGCATCCTGGTGCTTGGTACTTTCAGTTTGTTTGACGGTTACTACCTGGGCGGTGCCGGTTTTGCCTGCCAGCTTGTAGAGCGCGCCGCGAAAAGCAAGGTAAGCGGTTGCGCCAGGTTGCGTGACAGCGCCTATCATGCCGTCGTAAATCACGTTCCATTGCTCATCGGTAGCCATGTCGATCGGTTTGGCGAAAGTACTGCTGCGTGGTACCACGGTCACCGATCCGGGGGCGCGAGTGGCCGCCACCAAGCGCGGCAACGCTATGATTTTCCCCCGCTCAGCAATTTCTGCCGCAAAGTGCGCCTGTTGCAAAGGTGTGACCGTGATCGGACCTTGGCCGATGCCCATGCTGATGCTTTCGCCGGGAAACCACACTTGATCGGCTTTGCGCTTGAATACCCGTCGTTTCCATTCGGGCGAAGCGTACAAGCCCTGCTTTTCCCCGGGAATATCGATTCCGGTTAGTTCCCCATAGCCAAACGCACTCATAAACGCGTGCATGCGATCGATGCCCATTTTGTCGGCGAGCCGATAGAAATAGACGTCGCAGGACTCGGAAATGGCGTGCCGCATATCCAAGGAACCATGCACTTTGTCGTCGCGATACTTATTGCTGCTGCCCGGCAAGGTAAAGTAGCCCGGACAGTATTCGACATGTTCCGGCGTCAATATTCCGTAGTGCTGCGCCGCCAACGCGTACAGGGGCTTCACGGTCGATCCGGGCGGGTAGGCGCCGCGTAGGGCGCGATTGAGCAGCGGCACATCGATATTGTTCGACAGCGCGGAATACTGCGCCACCGACAAGCCGCGGACGAAATCATTGGGATCGAATCCCGGCGTGCTGGCGAGCGCGATGATGTCGCCGGTTTTCGGATCGAGCGCCACCACCGATCCTCGCTTGCCCACCAGCGCCTCTTCGGCCACCCTCTGCACCTTGACGTCCATTCCAAGTATCAGATCCTCCCCTGCCACCGGCGGTCGAGTATTGAGTTTGGACGCATAGCCACCTTGCTTATCCACCGGCCGACCCGCTGCGTTCACTTCGATTTCCCGGAAACCCGGCTTGCCGTGCAACTGCTGCTCGTAAGCGCCCTCCACACCCAGTTTGCCGATGAGGCTGGTACCCGCGTATTCAGCGCTGTCGATTTGCTTGAGATCCTGCTCGTTGATTGCACTGACATAGCCGATGGCGTGCACACCCATCTCGCGCAGCGGGTAATGCCGCGCCAGCCGCGCGCGAATATCCACGCCTGCAAATTGATAGCGATGCACGGCGAAGCGCGCCATCTCCTCTTCGTTCAGCAGCAGTTTGACCGGCACGCTCTCGTAGACCTTGTGCAGCAGCACCGTACGCCGAATATTGCCCACCTCTTCGCTGCGCAGAAGGCCGATGCTCACCAATTGCGCGAGCGTGGCATCCAGCGCCTTGTTGTCGCCCACCTGCTCGCGGACAAGCTCGATGTTGAATGCCGGCATGTTGTCCGCCAGCACCACGCCGTGACGGTCGAGGATCAGGCCCCGACTGGGCGGGATCGGCTCGGTGCGTATGCTGTTGCCCTGGGAGAGACCATGGTAGTAGTCGTACTTGATGACCTGCAGATAGAACAGCCTTCCCGCGACGGCCAACAGCAACACCGCCGCGAACACGCCCGCCACGATACTGCGAATCGTAAACAGCCGATTCTCGGCGAAATAGTTTTTGATGCGCGATTGGCGGCTTCTCACCATCGCGGCTCAGCTGGTTGCTTGCCAATTCCCGACATGCCGCGATTGTAAGCTACTTGGAGAGCCGCCAAACGCTATGGAGTGCGCAGAATTCCATCGCCGATGCCCTGTGTCTGAAAGCGCACCGCGACCGTTTGATTGGCGGGAACCTTGAAGCGGAAAATAGGCCTGCCGTTTTTGGCTCCCAAAGGATGATCGGCGCGCACGACGCGTGCGCCCTCCGGCAGGCTCAGCCTCAGCTCAAACTCGATCGCGGCAGCGCGGGCGTTGCTGACCTCGACGCGCCGAACCTCATCGACCTTGACTGAGCGCAGAGACACTCCCGGCAACGGGGGCAGCAGCGTGGCTTGCGCTGAGTCGACACGGATCTCCTCGGGCGTAACCGACACCTGAACGTCTGAACTCCCGCCCATATCGATCTCCACGTCCTCGTCCACGGCGGTATCGCGCAGGCCCGATTCGTGCTCCAACAACTGCTCACCGTTATAGGAATCGAATACCGCAACCTGCCCGGACGGCAACGGCAAGCCCAGGTGATTCGCGATCGTGTTTTTCGTCCGCAGCAATCGATGTGCCGTGGCCGTGGATTCGGATCCACGGTAAGCCGTCGCGAGGTCCGCGCCATAGATGGCATCGACGGGAACGCCTGACTGGTCCATCAGCCGCACCTGCTTTGACTGACGGCTGGCCAGAGTCGTGCGCTCCGGGACGCGGTATAGTTTCAAGTCGCCTAACTGTTCTTGCTGCACTTTCTGTGCACTGGCGACGACGGCCTCCCGCAGGCTCATCGCTGCCGGCGCCGGCGCGGCCAGACTCTTTTTGAACATGATGCGATCCATCGATTCCCGGCGAAGAACCATCGGCTGATCGCTGGTCGATCCGCGCGGCCAGCATTGCGCCAGAATCGGGCCACCGATATCGACGGGCTCGACTTCGCCATTCTCGCGGTTGACCTTGCCGGCGACCACTTGCACATGCGCTCCGGGAAATCCGACGCCGTTCGAATTGGCCAGAGTCACCCAGGCACCGAGGTCCAGGTGCTGCCCGTTTTGGGACAAGGTCGCGGTGTAATCGGCGGCCCAATCAAAGCCGCGCGCAAGATAGGATAGCGTGACCTCTTGGGTCACCGCGCTTGGGGCTTGTACCTCAACCGACAGAGTCGGCCTTGCCGACAAGTCGGCAAGCGGTTCAAAGCTAAAGGTCTCCGGCAATCCGGAGCAACGCAGGGCCTCTATACCCTCCTCGGTCTTGAACACGACGCCGCCCCCAGCATCCGACAGTATCGTGCCCGACGATCGCTGCAGCGCTCCTGTCTTGCGGTTGCTCCGCAGCAGCTCAACCGGCTTGCCCACTGCGGATGCGACCAGAGCGGCGGGACTTAGGAGCCGCGCATCCCGATTCTTTTCGATCACCTTACCCGGCAATCCGGTGATGATCGCGCTGCTCGGTTCGATACCATCGGCCACGCCCTCGAAGCGCACACGGGTGACGCCGGCGGGAAGTCGAACGAGTCGCGTTTCCGTTATCAGGGCGAAGCCGTTCAGGCTGTCGAGGCTAATCGATCCCGAATTGCGGTAAGGCGCGCGGTATACCGTGACGTTCAGATTGGAAGGCGGCTCCGCAACGACTTCGGTTGCGGCAGCGGGCACGACTGCACTTGCGGCCGCGAGACACAAACACAAAATGAGCGCCGCCGCGCGCATGGCAATGTTAGTAGCGGGTTTCGAACGTTGCGGTGACTGTCGCCTTGCCGTTGGCGGGCACGGGCACGGACCACTCAGCCGCCTCGGCATTGAGCCTGGTGCTTTTCTGGCTTTCAGCCTTGACGCTCGAGTCACCCCACAGACCATCCTGGCGCAGCTTCACGACGACGGTGCGTGGCAGGGCGTTGGTGAGCTCATAGCGCATCTCGGTTTGCCAGTCGAATGTCGACAGCCGAGTGCGTTTATCGACGATGGCATGGACCTTGACGTCAAAGGCATCGCCGGTTGCCAGGGACAGCGTCGAACCCATCGGCGTGTGATCGATCCGGCTTTCGCCGATGAATTGCGGATCGCCGCGTTTGTCCTTCATGTAGAAACGCAATGTGCCGGCCGGCAGCTGATCTGCGAGTCCTGCGTGTGAGCTGGTCGAAAAGCTATAGATGCTCTGCGCGCTCTGCGGCGTTTCGGCGGTGCCCAGCCAATGATTGCGAAATTCATAACCGTGCTCCGCGGGCACGCCATGCACATCGAGAAAACTGACCTGCTTGGTTTGCAGATTGGCGATGGTGGTGCGTTCGGCCAAGGGGTAGAGGTAATAGTCGCCCAATCGTTCGCGGCTGCCGCTTTCTGTCCCCGGCTGCTGCAAGGTCTGGCGTCGGACCGGCGGTCGATAATTGTTCGGCTGGAAGTTGCCGTCCACCTGGCTGGGGGACCCTGCAACGAGCAATGTTTGCGCATTGTCATAGGTCGTGCCGCTGGAATTGGTCAGCGTCACCCAACCTTGCACGTCGATTTTGCCGTCGCTCTCGTTATAGAGCGCAACGTAGTCAGCCTTCCAGCCAAGTCCCGGGGTGAGATAGCTCAAAGTCGCACGGCGGGTTCCGGCATGCGTGCCGACTATGCTGACCGAGAGGGTGGGCCGCGCTCGAAGATTATCCGGCACCTTGTTGAAAATGACGCGCACCGGCAGGCCGTCGTCGCGCAGCACTTCGATGCGCTGGCCGATTTTCAATATAACGCCGCCGTTAGTGGCAAGAACCTGCGCCTGCTCGCGCGTTTCGGCGCCGGTGGCCGGATTCACGCGCACGATGGTGACTTCCTGTCCGACCGCCTTTTCCATGAGTTTCGCCGGCGTCAGCAGGTCGAAATCGAAATTCTGCTCGACGATGCTGATGTCCGCCGCCGAGAGCGAAACCGTCTCCGGGCGAATTTCCGCGGAGACATCTGCGAATTCGATGCGTTGGCGGCCATCCTTGACCTCGATATCCCGGCGGTCCTGCACCAGCGCCAAATTATCGTTGTAGATGGTTACCGACAGGGCCCGCTCGGCGGCTCCCGCTGGATTGACCAGAAGTGACGCCACCCATCCGATGCAAAGCAGACGTACACGCATATAGACCCCGGCCGGTTATTCCGTTCGAATGATACTGACTGTTGAGCATTGATCGGAGGAAGACTGCTTTTGGGGTTGGAACACGACTTAAAAATAATCGTGGCCACGGGCCGAGGCGGCGTTTGGTGAAACTTCAGCGAGTACAGCGCTCGCCGCGGCGCGCGAGCTGAGATCGACCTTGAGTCAGCGCGACGCCCGCTAGCGAATCGATACCTGGAAGCGCGGGTTGGAGGTGTTCGCCATCCATGTCTTGATGCGCTGCGCATCGGCCACACGGGTGTACTTGCCGAACGAATCGAGCAACACGATGACCACCGAGCGGCCCTCTATCACGGCGGCCATTACCAGGCATTTGCCGGCCTCGGTAATGTAGCCGGTCTTCTGAACGATGATGTTCCAGGTTGGATTGGCCACCAAATTATCGGTGTTTCGGAACTCGACCAGGCGCTTGTGCACCCGCACGGCATAATTCTTGTCGGTGGAAAATTCGCGGATGGTGCGATTTTTCGAGGCCGCGATCACCAGCTTCGACAGGTCTTCCGGACTTGCCACATTTTGGCTCGACAGCCCGGTCGGATCCACGAAGCGGGCACTGGTCATGCCAAGCGCTTTCGCTTTCGCATTCATCGCAGCCACCATGGCGGTGATGCCGCCGGGATAATTGTTGCCCAGCGCATGCGCGGCACGATTTTCAGAGGCCATGAGCGCGACATGCATGAGGTCGCCGCGCGTCAGAGTGGTGCCGACTGTCAGCCGGGAAAATGCTCCCTTTGGGTAGTCGCGGTCAGCCTCGGTAATTTGAATCGGTTCATCCAGCGGCTGCTTGGCGTCCAGAACTACCAAGGCCGTCATCAATTTGGTGATGGAGGCGATGGGTGCGGCGACGTCCGGATTGCGCGAGTACAGCACCGAAGAATTGCTTTGATCCACGATGAGCACGGACGTGGATTTCAGCTTCGGATCGCCGGCGTTCTTGGCGGTGGCGTGAAATGCCAGAAAGCTCAAGGAAATACCTGCTAGTGCCAGGGAAAGCCGGCGCGAAGCTCGCGGACGCGCAGATGCTCGGATGTTTGACCGCATTAACTCTCTCTCAAATCAAACGGGAAAGGAGGCAAGTTGACCATATGTTAAGGATGCCCCGGCGTGATGCAGACCTAACTTTGCCATTTTCCCTGCAAAAGTCCAGCACATTCAACCGTTTGCCGGTCGCCATTCAAGCGTTTGCTTCAGCTCCGGGCATGCGGCGCAGCTCTTTGTCGCGGTACATCTTGTCGTCGGCCAAACTTCGAAGATCGCGCATGTCCCTCGAATCCTTGGGGTAATTGACTACGCCGATGCTCACGCTGCACCGGATCATGCGCGACTTAAGATCCAGGGTGGTCTTATAGACGTTGTGCCGGACGCGCTTGATCACGGCCTCCGCAACCTCGGGCGACGCGCCGGGCAACAGGACCGCAAACTCATCGCCGCCGAGTCGCGCGGCATGATCCGTCGTGCGGATACTTCGTTGCAGGCACTGCGCCACCAATGTGATTGCGCTGTTTCCGGCCTCGAGTCCGAAGATATCGTTAATTTCCTTGAGCTTGTCCATGTCGATCATGAGCAAGGAATACACACCACGGCTTCGCTCGCAGGCATCGTGCTCACGCTGCCATACCTCGCCGAACATCCGCACGTTGTAAAGCCCGGTCAACGAATCGGTCTGCGCCAAATTTTCTATTCTTTCGCGCGCTTCGGTGATATCCGCGGACAGGGTGGTGGTGAGATAGGCCACCAAAAGAAACGGCGCCAGCTGTCCCACGACTTGGCTGGCATAAAACAGCGAGATCACATCGAGTCCGGGAGTCGTCATCGCCAACAACAGATGACACGCCGCAATGGCGGCCACCTGCAGCAGCGTGATCATCCGGCCGAGCGTCAACGCGCTCAAGATGATGGGCAGCAGGTACAAATTGAACAGCGGACTTCCGCCCTTTCCGGTGAACCAAAGCACGCCGGTGATGAAGACCACCATTGACCATGATTCGATCAGCAACTTGGAACGGGTGCGGCCGGGCAGAAAGCGGCGGCCACGAAACCCTACGATGGCAAGCGCGAAGGCGACGAGCAGACCCAGAACCGGCCACATTTGACTGGTCAGCGCCCCGGACCAGATGAGCACCAAGGCAGCGAGTGCCAAACACAGGATTTCGATGGAACGTGTGCTGCGCATGCTTTAGGCCCCGGCCGCGGTCGTCACCGCGCCGGGGCGCGCCGTCGGCGACACCTTCAATTCCTCCAAGGCACGCTTCACGTCAGCATCACGCTGCTGCAACGGCGCGCCTTCCGGTGCGGATGTTGCCGGCGGCTTCGAGTCTCGCCCCAGCTCGATATCCGGTGCAATGCCGCGATGATTGATGGAAACACCCGACGGCGTGTAATAAAGCGATGTGGTCAGCTTGACGGCGCGATCATCGGACAGAGGAATGATGGTTTGCACCGACCCCTTGCCGAAGGTCGTGCGCCCCATGAGCTTTGCGCGGTGCTGATCCTTGAGCGCACCCGCGACGATTTCCGCCGCTGAAGCCGAGCCGCCGTTGACCAATACGACGATGGGCGCTCCATTGAGTGCATCTCCCGGTGTCGCATCCATTTCAAACTTGGAGTCCGGAGTTCGTCCCTTCGCGGTCACGATGACGCCGCTGTCGAGGAAAACGTCGGCAACTGCCACAGCTGCCTCGAGGACACCGCCCGGGTTGTCGCGCAAATCCAGCACCAGACCCTTGAGCGGCGCGCCATTGTGTTTGCGCAGATCCTTCAATGAGGCGTTCAGATCGTCGCCCGTGGTTTCACTGAATTGGGATATTCGCACGTAGGCATAGCCGGCTTCGAGCATTTCCCCGCGGACGCTGTGCAGATCCACGCGCGAGCGCTTCAGCGTGAACAGGATGGGTTCGGAATTGCCTTCGCGCATGATGCCGATCTTGACCGAACTGCCTTCCGCGCCGCGCATGCGCCCGATGGTGTCCGCCAAAGTATTGGTGTTCACCGGGATGCCGTCGATCGTCACAATGATGTCGCCCGATCGAATTCCCGCCTGCGCGGCCGGCGAGCCGTCAAACGGTGCAATCACGACGACCTGGTCGTCCTCGATCGACAGTTCGATGCCGACGCCGGAATAGCGCCCCGAACTGCTGATCTTGACCTCGTCATATTCATCGCCATCGAGATAGGCGGAATAGGGATCCAACGAAGCCACCATGCCGCGAATCGCGGCCTGCAGCAGCTGATGGTCGTCCACGGGATCTACGTAATCATGCTTCACCCGTTCGAGCACGACAGCCAACATGTGCGCGTCTTGCCAAGGCAGATCGGCGCCGAGAGCAGCCGGCTTGTCGGCCAGGACGCCATGCGCCAAACCGAGCGACAGGCCGATGGCGATGCCGACGGCCAGCAATAGAGCGTTGCCGGATTTGTTGCGCATTTGAACCTTTAGCATACGTGCGGCGAGGTCTTGCCGCCAGCCGCACGGGCGCAGTGTTAAATTAAAATTACCAGGGTGCTCTAGGGGCCCGTCTTAAGCCAGAGCTTGGGATCGACGGTCTTGCGGCCTTCGCGTATTTCGAAATAAAGCTGCGGCTTGGCTCCCTCGGTATCGCTCAAGCCGGCGATCACGTCGCCCGGCGCGACCTTGTCTCCAACCGACTTATAGAGCACCTCGGCATGGCCATACAATGTCATATAGCCGCCGCCGTGACCGACGATCATCAGCAGTCCTAAGCCTTGCAGCCAATCGGCATAAACGACGCGGCCGAAGAAGGGCGCCCGCACCTTTGCTCCGCGCTCGGTTTCAATCATCACGCCATTCCAACGAACGCCGCCCGAATTTTCTCGGGGAGCCTGATAGTGCGCGCTCACTCGCCCCATCACCGGCCAGGGCAACTTCCCGCGCATGCGATCGAAGCTTTGCGATGGATCGGTTGGAAAGTCCTGCATCATGCGCGCGAGATCCGCAACCAGCGATTCGACCGCCTGCTCCTCGCGCTTCAGACCGCCAAGCTCCTGGTTCCCGCTCTCCAATTTTTTGGTCAGCGCCGCGACCGCCACGCTGCGTTCCGCGCGTGCATGCTGCAAACCCGAAATCTCCTGCGTCGCATCCTCCTGCAGCTTCTGCAATTCTTGAGTTTGCTGTTCGATCTGCGCGACCAATTGTTGCAGCCGCGCTTCGTCGCTCTGAATGGATTTTATTTTCTGTCTGCGTTGTTCGGCGAAGTAGCCGTAGTAGGCGAGCGTTCTGCCGAGGCTCGCGGGATTGCTTTGGTTCAACAGCAGTTTGAGTTCTTCCTGGCGGCCGATCATATACGCGGCTCGAGCCTGGCTCGCCAGCGACGCGCGCTGCGACTGCAGCGCATTGAGGTTGCGGCCTTCTTCGGCGAGCAGTTCCGAGCGCTGCCGTTCCGCGGCAAGCTGCTCGGTGTGCAGTCCTTCAACACGCTGCCGCTTCGCAGCGATCACCAGTTCGCTCTCGCGAACACGGGCGCTCAAGGAGTCGCGCTGCGCCAGCTGCGATCCCATCCGGCCGGTGAGTTCGGCGATCCGCGCGCGCAGCGCTGCAAGTTTCGCTTTCGCAGCGTCCGCGTGCGCTGAATCCGCTGGTTCCGCATGCGACGCGGGGCTGCTTGCGCACAGGACTGCAATCAGCGCGGCGCTCATAAGGGCTCTAAAGCGCTGATTCATGGCCGGGTATTCGTCATCCGCGTAAGCATACAAGCCTTGTGGCCGCTGCTATACTTGCGCGCCCAAAAAGCCCAAATTGTGCGACATGCAGCGATTGTTAGAATACCTTGGCCATCATCCCTATCTTGCGGGCGCGACGCTGCTGGCGGCAATTGCCGTGGTGGCGTTCGAGCTTCGAGCGCGGGTTCAAGCGTTTGCGGCGCTGAGCGCCATGCAGGCGGTGCGGCTCATGAATCAAGGCGCCCTGGTCATCGATTTGCGCAGCAAGGAGCTGTACGACGCCGGGCATATTGTCGACGCGCGCAACGTACCGGTAGGGGAGATCGAATCGCAAGCGGACACTTTGAAAAAGTGGCGCGACAAAAGCGTCATTACTTATTGTGACAGCGGCGCCGACGGCGCCGGCGCCGCGCGCACCTTGATGAAGCTCGGCTTCAGCAAGGTGTTCAATCTGCAGGGCGGGCTCAATGCCTGGGTAAAGGACAATTTACCTCTGACGAAAACGTCCAGGAGCAAGAGCAATCCGAAATGACGCAGCCGGTTGTCACCGTTTACGTATCGGATTGGTGTCCGTACTGCCAGCGAGCCAAGAGCTTGCTGCAGAAGAAGCAAGTGGTTTTCAGCGAAATCAATGTCGACGACGATGAGAAATATCGCGCGGAAATGCTCGCGCGCAGCAATCGCCGCACGGTTCCGCAAATCTTCATCGGCGACAAGCACGTTGGTGGGTGCGACGAACTCTATGCGCTGGATGGCAGCGGAGATTTGGATCGATTAATTCAGGGGGCAGGATGAACGAAGTGACAGCGGCCGGGCCACAAACCGATGTGGGCGGCGTCCAGGTGAGTTTGCAAAGCGTGTACTTGAAGGATTGCTCCTATGAGTCGCCGAATGGCCCGCGCCTGCCGAGCAATCAGGCCTGGGAACCCAAGTTTCAACTCAATATGAACACCTCCACCGAGGAGTTGTCCCCGGAGGCTCGGGAAGTGCTGCTGACCGTCACGGTGGAAGCAAAACAAGGTGATACGACCCTCTATTTGGTCGAAGTCAAACAGGCCGGGTTGTTTACCATCAGCGGCGCATCGGTTGAAGATTTGAAGCGTTTGGTCGGCAGCTTCTGTCCCAGCGTGCTGTTTCCCTATGCGCGCGAAGTGATCTCCGATTTGATCGTCAAAGGCGGATTCCCCAACTTCCTCCTGCCCTTGGTAAATTTCGAGGCACTGTTCAGCCAGGCGCAGCAATCTCCGCAGCAGCCGAATCTGGTGAACTAGGCGCTCTTATGCGGACCCGGCGTACGGAACCGATGACGGTCATCGGCGCCGGCTCCTGGGGCACGGCACTCGCGATTTTGCTGGCGCGGGAAGGACACCCGACTCAACTGTGGGGTCGGGACAGCGGGCAACTCGACGCCATGCGCGAAAACCGGCGCAACATGCGCTATCTGCCTGATGCGGTGTTCCCAGAAAACTTGCAAATTGCGGCCGATTTAGCCGAGGCCCTGAAGGCTTCGCGCGACGTGTTGATCTCAGTGCCCTCGCATGCTTTCAGGGAAACGTTGCAGAGTGTTCGGCCGCACCTCGCTGCGGACAGCCGCGTTGCCTGGGCGACCAAGGGATTCGAGATTACGACAGGACTTCTGCCGCACCAAGTCGTGCGAGAAGTCTTGGGCGAAACTCCCGGCGCCGTCCTGTCGGGCCCCACATTCGCAAAGGAAGTCGGCGCCGGCTTGCCGACCGCGATGACCATTGCCTCGGCGGATGAGCGCTTCGCCAAAGAACTTGCGCTGAGCCTGTCGGGTCCGAGTTTTCGCGCGTATACGCAAACCGACATCATGGGCGTCGAAGTCGGCGGCGCGGTGAAGAATGTCATCGCCATTGGCTCAGGAATTGCCGATGGCATGGGTTTCGGAGCCAATACTCGTGTGGCTTTGATCACGCGCGGTCTTGCCGAGATGATGCGCTTGGGCGTAAAGCTCGGCGCACTGCGTGAAACTTTCATGGGTCTCGCCGGCCTTGGAGACTTGGTGCTGACTTGTACGGATGATCAATCCCGCAACCGTCGCTTCGGCATGGCGTTGGGCCGGGGCGCATCCCCGACAAGCGCACAAAGCGCGATTCACCAGGTGATCGAAGGCGTTCCCGCGGCGCGCGCCGTGTACGACGTGGCGCAACGATTGCAAGTGGATATGCCGATCTGTCGCGAAATATACGCAATCATGTACGAGAACAAGCCGGTCCGCGCCGCGGTGCAGGCGCTCATGGGACGCGACGTGCGCTCCGAAGCCGAATGAATTTGAACTCGCGGCGAACTCGAGGGCTAGCGTAGTTATTCAGCACGACGCTCGCGCTATCGGCAAATTGCCGGTTTTCCCTGCTTCCGCGAAGTAGCCACTGCCGTGCTAACCTTTCGCCATATGCATAAAACAGCACTCATCGGACTATTGATCGCTTGTTCATTCACGGCCGCGGGCGCTGCCAGCGAATCGGACGCGCTCGCCTCCAGGATTACGGCGCAGAATGCGCTCTTCGAGGAGCAATACCAATCGGATCTCAAAACTCATCCGGAGCGCGCCACCTCCATCGGCGACTACCGATACAACGATCAGGTGGAAGATTATTCGCCCGCCGCCTATCAGCGTCAGGATGCGACCGACCAGGGTTTTCTCTCACGTTTGAACGCCATTTCGACGACCGGTTTTCCTGAACAGGACAAACTGTCGCATGAAGTAATGCAGCGTTCTCTGATGCAGCGAATCGCGAACTTCAAGTTCAAAGAGTACGAGATGCCCGTGAATCACATGGAGGGGCCGCAGACTCGCTTCGCGGATTGGCCGCTTGCCGTTCCATTGGATTCGGTCAAGCACTACGAGGATTACATCGCCCGCCTGCATCAGATTCCGCGTGCCTTCGACCAGTCTGAAGAGATCATGCGCGCGGGAATGAAGGACAAGCTCATGCCGGTGCGCTTCCTTCTCGAGAAAATTCCGGCGCAATGCGAAGGCATCATCGCCTCGGACCCTTTTCTCCTGCCGACGAAGAAATTTCCTGCCAGCATTTCCGCCGAGGACCAGCAGCGATTGACGAAGGCGATTACCGACACCGTCAACAACGAAGTCATTCCGGCCTATAAAAAGTTTGCCGCATTCATCGCCGCCCAGTACGCGCCCCAGGGCCGCAGCACCTTGAGCGTTACGGCACTGCCGGGCGGCAAGGAGCGCTACCTCAACGATATCCGCAGCCGCACCACCATAAGCACTTTGACGCCGGATCAAATTCACGCGATCGGGCTTCGTGAGATCGATCGCATCGAAGGCGAGATGCTGGTCATTGCACAAAAAGAAGGCTTTAAGGATGTCGCCTCATTTCGGGATTCGTTGAAGACCAACACCAAGTACATCCCCACTTCGTCGGAGCAGATACTCGATGACTTCCGCAAGTACATCGCGCAAATGCAGCCCAAGCTTCCCGAGCTCTTCGGCTACATTCCCGGTTCGCCGGTGACGGTCGAAGCGATTCCGGCCTTTCAAGCGGGCGCCGCGACGCACTATCAATCGGGTACGCCTGACGGCAAGCGGCCGGGGCGCGTCAGCGTTGCCACGTCCAATTTCGCGGATCGCTGGCTGATCGACGACGAAGCCACGGCTTATCATGAGGGCATTCCGGGACATCACATGCAGCTGTCCGTGGCGCAGCAAATGACGAGCTTGCCGAAGTTTCGACAGCATTCGGGCAACTCCGGATACATCGAAGGTTGGGCGCTGTATTCCGAACAACTGGGCAAGGAAGTCGGGTTTTACCAAGACCCGGTCAGCGACTACGGCAGACTGAGCAGCGAGTTGTTTCGTGCCGTGCGTCTCGTCGTCGACACCGGCCTGCATTCCGAAGACTGGAGCCGCGATCAGGTGGTCGAATTCTTCCGCAAATATCAGCCGGTCGACGAGCCGACGATTCAATCGGAGACCGATCGATACATCGCGTGGCCGGCACAGGCGCTGTCGTACAAGCTGGGTCAGCTCAAGTTTCGCGAATTGCGCGAGCGCGCAAAAAAGGAACTGGGTCCGAAGTTCGACATCCGCAGCTTTCACGATGAGATGCTGAACGGCGGCGTCTTGCCGCTCGACCTGCTCGACGCGCGCACGAATAGCTGGATCAAGGATCAAAAGGCGGGGATCAAGTCCGCGGTTAATTGATTGCCTTAGCGGCCGGGCGCTGGGGCCGGCCGCCTCAGCCGCCGGCCGCATCGCCCCGACGGCCGCATCACGACGAAGACAAAACGAATTGATTGCCGTCGGGATCCTTGAAGATGGCGAACTCGCCCCAGGGCTGCTTTTCGGGCGGCTTGTCGAATTCGACGCCGCGAGCCTTCAGCTGCCGGTAGGTCGCACTCACATCATCGCAGGCGAAGGAGCCGTTAAAGAATGAGCCGATTCGGCTCTCGTGGCCTTCCGGGGTAAAGAGTACGACTCGCGTTCCCGAATTGCCGATACGCAGCTCGATCCAACGCTGCTCGGCGTTGAAGACCTGGTCCGTCGACACGTCGAATCCCAGCTTCTCAGTATAGAACTTGAGTGCGCGGTCCTGATCGCGGGTCGGTATGCCGACGAATTTGACCTGAGTAATCATTCTGGTGGCTCCCCTAAAGCTCCTGGACAAAGGCAATTATCGGATATTTTGCGGGTGGCTAATAGTGATAATCGGTATAGTAATTAATGATGCAGCACTTCAGTATGGACAACTACGTGGTCGATATCCTCATGCCGGACCTGGTTGGCCACGATCGTCGGCCGGCAAGCTTCATTGTTTATCTATATTTCTTGCGCCATGCAGCAAAAGGCAAGCGCGACTCGCTGTCGGTCAGCCTCCAGACCATTGCCACCAAGACAGGCTTGTCCAAATCGACCGTTCAGGCAGCGATACGGCATCTGCGTCGGCGAAAGCTACTGGACCCTGCAGTCTCGGCGACCGTGACAGACCCGCTTCGACGGATCCTCCGGCCCTGGAATCGCTGAGCCGCCAAGCTCGAATGGGGAGGGCTATACTGAGTGCGGGCTTGTGAGGTCGCACAAGATGAATCATCTGCTGAAGGCCATGGGCTTGTGGATATGGGGCCTGATCGCCGTTGGACTCTCGGTGTCCCTGGTGTCCGTCAGCTACCGGATGCTCTCCGTATATCGGTCAGACGCCCTCGCTTCGCGGTCAAGTTCAGATTCCCAGGTTGAGCTCGCCTCACCGCCCGCGCTGCACAGCGGGACGACCGAACAAGCGCCGGCTGTGCTCAAAGACGCAGACGTCGACGCCTCGCGGCGACGCGCGATTGCTGCCAGAGAAGCGAATGCGGCGCATAACGCAGCGCAGACCAATCAAGATGCACTGAACAGTTTGGAAGCGGCTGAACGCAAGGCACCGCGCACAAATGAGTCGAAACCTATCGAAGAATCTCAAGGCTATTCGAGCATCAGCCTGGACAAGTTCAAGGCAACGCAATCGGCTTATGAGACTGCCCTCGCGAGAGGAGCTTACAAAGAAGCAGAGCTGGTACGTGTATTTCGCGCATTGTTTCAATTGGCCGTGGTGCTGCAACAGCCCGCAAAAGCCATTGAATACGGCGAAAAGGCCAATGAGCTTGGCGCCTTGAAATCCAACGACTTGCTGATCATGAGCCAGATCTATTACCAGGAGAAAGACTGCAAGAATTCGGCGGTATGGGGTGATAAGGCCATTGCGGCTTTCAAGAAGGCCGGCCAAGCGCCCAAGGAAGTGCTGTACCAATTTAGATTGCAGTGCGCCGCCGATGCCAACGACACAGGCGCCATGAAAGCGGCGCTGTACGATCTGCTGCGACTCACCAACAAGATCCCTTATTGGAATAATTTGATTCGCCTGGAGCGCCAGGACGAACGCGACGATCACAATACGTTGATGATCTACCGCGTCATGTTCGACACCCACTCAATGAATGCGGATACCGATTACATTGAAATGGCGCAATTGCTGGGCGATGCGGCTCTGGCGGGCGAGGCGCGAGTTGTTCTGGAAAAGGCTTTAAATTCCGGTGTGGTGAAAGAGGAACACAGAGAACGCGTCACGCGACTATTGAACGCTTTGGAGAAGCGCGCGGATGCCGACATGAAAGCGTTGCCGGCACTCGATGCCGAGGCCAGCAAGAATTCGGCGGGACAACTCGATATGAAGCTTGGCGAGGTCTATTTTGGCGCCGGCGATTACCAGAATGCGGCAACCGCAATCAGCCGTGGCATCGACAAAGGGCAACTCAGGCAGTTGGATGAAGCTTATGTAGCGCTGGGACGATCCTTGGCGGCGGAAAGCGACCCCGTCGGCGCGAAGCAAGCTCTTGCCAAGTTAAAGTCGGTGCCGAACAGCAGCCCGCGCGTGCTCAAGCTGTGGAATTTATACGCGGACATGATCCCCGAGACGGTATCAGAGCCGCTCTAGTTCAAATCCCTCATCGATCCAGCCGGTCATTCCGCCGGCCATCAGCTTCACGGCGAACCCCAGGCGCGCGAGCCTCGCGGCCCCCCGCGCCGCTCCATTGCAGTGCGGACCGGCGCAGTAGGTCACGAACAGCGTCGACTTCCGGTATTCGTTCATTTTCGATGCAATGATTTTCGCGTGCGGTAGATTCACCGCGCCGGGGACGTGGCCTTCCGCGAACAACGCAGGACTTCGAACATCCAGCAGCACGAATCCGGGAGAGCCGCGACTCAGAGCGTCATGCGTGTCCCAGCAGTCGGTTTCAAAAGTGAATTGGGCTTCGAAATGCGCCGCAGACTGCTCGGGGGGTGCAGCTGCGGGTGTCAGGACGGCGTTCGACATAGGTGCTCCGGCTGTTAGGACGCACCCATTGTTGCCGCATGCCGGTTCGCGCACAATTGGCCGCATTGCCATTGATAGATCAAATTGTGCCAACTCGCCGGACCGCAAAAAAAGCTCGCAATCCTCTCGTCGTCGCGTTGGTCTACGACGGTCTATGCGCGTTCGAATTTTCCTGCGCCGCAGAGGTGTTCGGGCTGTCGCGACCGGAGTTGGGGCCGGATTGGTACCGCTTCGAGACTTGCTCTCTGAAGGGGGCGAGCGTCAGCTCGCAGTACGGCATGCGGATGAAGGCGGCAAACGGCTTGGAGCGCATGACCGCCGCCGGCACAATCGTGATCCCGGGATGGGCGGGCATCGACGTGCCGGTGCCGCACGCGATACTCGAGGCTTTGCGCAGCGCGCATGCGCGGGGTGCGAGAGTTTTGTCCATCTGCTCGGGTGCATTCGTGCTTGCGGCAACCGGCCTGCTCGATGGCAGGCAAGCGACCACTCACTGGCGCTATGCCGCGGCGCTGCAACGCCGATTTCCCAAGATTGGTATCGACGCAAATGTTCTCTACGTGGACGAAGGCAGTATTCTCACCTCCGCCGGCAGCGCTGCGGGACTCGACCTCTGCCTGCACTTGGTTCGACGCGACTATGGTTCCAAGGTAGCAAATCAAGTGGCGCGCAGGCTGGTCACTCCTCCGCATCGGGAGGGCGGCCAAGCGCAATTTCTGGAGAGGCCCGTCGAGGACCGCGCCCGCGTCGCGGAACAACGCGGGTCTCTTGCGGTTCTGCTCGATAAAATCAGGAAACAGCCCGGCAAGCCCTGGCACATCGCCGAGCTGGCGCGCCTCTCGGCCATGAGCAAGCGCACGTTCATGCGGCGGTTTCGCGCAGCAACAGGCTTCAGCCCGGCCGATTGGGTTACCCGCGCTCGAGTCGATGCGGCGCGTGAACTGCTCGAAAACACGACTCTTTCCATCGATCACATCGCGGAGCACTGCGGCCTCGGGACGCCGACCACGTTGCGGCATCACTTTCGCAAGAAAGTCGGGTTGAGTCCCACGCAATACCGAAAAGGATTTTCGTAGTTGTGATGGCGGTGTCGAAGCTTCTCCGGTATTAAAGAGGATGCTGTTAGCGTGCCTCATGGCGCGCAGCAATGGCAAAAGATAAAGAATCGCAAGGGGACGAGACATGAGCAGCACTGACAAGCCCGCACCGCTCGCCGCCGCACCACGCAACGAACTGACGCTGCGCGGCCTGGTTCTCGGCGTGGTCATCACCGTGGTGTTCACGGCGGCCAACGTTTACTTCGGGCTCAAGGCGGGCCTCACCTTCGCCACCTCCATCCCTGCCGCGGTTATTTCCATGGCGCTTCTGCGCGGCCTCAAGGGCATGACTGTTCAGGAGAACAACATCGTTCAGACCGTCGCCTCGGCGGCCGGCACCCTGTCCTCGGTCATCTTCGTGCTGCCCGGCATGGTGATAATCGGCTGGTGGACCGGCTTTCCCTACTGGGTTTCCTGCGCCATATGCGCCCTGGGCGGAATCCTGGGCGTGATGTATTCGATCCCGCTGCGCCGCGCGCTGGTGACGCAGTCCGATCTGCCCTACCCGGAAGGCGTCGCCTGCGCCGAAGTGCTGAAAGTAGGTGGCGGCGAACACGCCAATGCCGCCGCGATCGAGGACAGCCGCGCGGGCCTGGCAGCCGTGATCTGGGGCGCAGTCGTATCCGGGGTCTTTGCCTGCATCGTGGCTACGCGCATCTTCGCCAGCGATGTGGCGCGGTATTTCCGCGTCGGCGGTGATCGGGGCGGCGTGACGGGTTTTGATTTCCTTCTGTCCTTCGCGCTGTTCGCCGTCGGCCACCTGGTGGGCCTGTGGGTCGGCATAGCGATGTTCGTAGGTGCGCTGATCGGCTGGGCCTGGGGCGTCCCGCACTTCTCGGCGCTCGCGGCCGGCACAGAATCCATGGCGCAATTGGCCCAGCACACCTGGAGTCATCAGGTGCGTTTCGTCGGCGCCGGCACCATCGGAGTGGCGGCGGTGTGGACGCTGGCGAAGCTTATAAAACCCGTGGTCGCCGGTTTGCGCTCCGCCATGGCAGCCTCGAGGGCGCGCGCCGCCGGGAACGCCGCCCTGCTGCCGCGCACCGAGCAAGACATCCCGATCGGATATGTCGCCTTGGTCTCGCTGGTTTGCATGGCGCCGATCGGCGCGCTGATCGCCAACTTCTCCGCCGGCAGCGGCCTTGGCGACCACATGTTTTTCATGGTGGTCAGCGCTCTGGTTTACATCGCCCTGATGAGCTTCTTCGTTTCGGCAGTCTGTGGCTACATGGCCGGCCTCATCGGCTCTTCGAACAGTCCGCTGTCGGGCATCGGCATCCTGGTGGTGATCGGCGCCGCACTCCTTTTAGTGCCCGGTATCCGCTCCGGCCTGCCCGCGAGCAGCGGTACCGCGCTGGTCGCCTACGCGCTGTTCGTCACTGCGGTGGTGTTTACTGTGGCTGCCATTGCCAACAACAACCTGCAGGATCTCAAAACCGGCCAGCTCGTTGATGCCACGCCGTGGAAGCAGCAGGTAGCGTTGATTATCGGAGTCGTAGCGGGCGCTGCGATCATTCCGCCGATCCTCGACCTGCTCAACCATGCCTACGGTTTCGCAGGCGCCCCTGGTCCACACCACGAGCACCCATTGCCGGCGCCGCAGGCTGGCCTGATCTCGGCGCTGGCGCAGGGCGTGATTCAGCACAATGTCGACTGGAGCCTGATCCGGATCGGTGCGCTGGTCGGCGTGCTGGTGATCGCCGCCGACGAAACTCTGCGGCGCTTTACCACCAAGGCGCATCTATCACCTCTCGCGGTGGGCTTAGGGATCTACCTGCCGACGCAAAGCACACTCATGGTCGTCGTCGGGGCAATCGTGGGCTGGTACTTCGATCGCCGCGCGGAGCGCGCATCCAAGCCGGAGGCCACCAAGCAGCTCGGAGTACTGCTCGCCTCGGGCATGATCGTCGGCGAGGGTCTCGTGGGCGTGATCATCGCCGCCTTCGTCGCCTTCTCGGGCAAGGACTTTCCGCTGGCTTTGGTTGGCGATGAGTTTGCCGATAACGCCGCCGTTTGGATCGGGAGCGGCGTGTTCGTGCTGACGGTGTTTCTGCTGTATCGCTGGGCGGCGCGGATGCGGCCTTAAGCGCCTGCCGGCGTTCCGGAGAGCTGTCCGGCAAAGCCGAGCTGCCGCCATGCTTCGAAGATGAGCAGCGCCACGGCGTTGGATAAATTGACGCTGCGGTTTTGCGCGCGCATGGGAATGAACAGGCGATTCTCCGGGTTCACCCTGGCCTGCGCGTCCTGCGGTAAGCCGCGAGTTTCGGGACCAAACAAGAACGCGTCTCCCGCACGGTACTGCACATCGCTGTAGCAGCGCGCACCGCCCGTCTCGACCACGAACAAGCGCGAATCCGGCAGTTGCGCAAGACAGGCATCCAAGCCCGCGTGGATCTTCAAATCCGCCAGGTCGTGATAGTCGAGTCCGGAGCGCTTCAGGTTCTTGTCGTCCAGACGAAAGCCCAAAGGCTTGATCAAGTGCAGCGTTGCGCCGGTGTTGGCGCACAGCCGGATGGAGTTGCCGGTATTCCCGGGAATTTCAGGTTCGAATAGCACGACGTTGAACACCTAGGAGCGTGGCCGGTTCTCGACGGCGGTGCGGTGTCTGTCCAAGAAAACCAGCTGCGCGGGGTATGCAAACTCCAACCCTAAGCGCCGCAATTCATCGATGATGCGAAAATTTACTGCCTGCTGAAGATCGAGCATCGGGTTCACAGCCGGCTGCTGCACGAAATAGGAGAGTTCGAACTGAAACGAACTCTCGCCCAGGGTTATCAGGTGACAGCGCTCGAAGCGTGCCTGGCTGTGCTCGCGAACTACGTTTTCCAGCAATTGCGGCAGTGCTTTGAGCTTTTCTGTCGGGGTGTCGAAGTCCAAACGAATCGTCGCCAGTATCCGCTGTTGCGATAGGCGCCCGAAATTGCGCACGCGGCTCTTCAGAATATCGGCATTCGACAAAATGATTTGCTCGCCGCCTACGCTGCGCAGCCGCGTTGTCTTGATGCCGATATGTTCGACCTTGCCGATGAAGGCATCGATGGTGAGGTTGTCGCCGATCACAAAAGGCTTGTCCAAGGCAATCGACAGCGAGGCAAATAGATCTCCGAGGACATTTTGCAGGGCGAGCGCAACGGCAACGCCGCCGACGCCCAGTCCAGCGAGCAACGCGGTGATATTGATGCCGAGATTGGAGAGTCCGAGCAGGATCAGCAGCGACCAGATCAGCATGCGCGCCACGAAGCTGACGATGTCGAGAGAGCCTGAAAATACCCGATCGGCGCCGCGCTCCAGCTCCTTCAGTTCCAGATAAAAACGTACCGAGCGTCCGGCCCACAGGCCGATTTGAATCAAAATCAGGATCATCACCGTGTTGGAGACGATGTGCTGCGCCCTGTCCGGCAGGGTCAGGCTCTCTTGCGCGACATCGAGCGCCACGGCGAAGAAAAGAATTTGCTTGGTGTTGCCGATCAGATAGCCGATCAGCCGGATCAGCGTGGGATTCTTGGTCGTCGAATATTTCTTGTAGCGCGATGCGATCAGGTCTCGCAATATCCACAAGGCCGCCCAGACGACGACCCCAATGACGCCTGCGATCAACCATTCGGTTGGCGGGATGCCGAGCAACAGCGTCTGCAGCGCGCCGAGCTTTTTGGAAAGATATTCACCCATGCGCGAATTATAAGCCGCCGCGCGAATCATAAGCCGGTGTGAGTGGCTACCGTCGGTCGGCTCGCCTACCGCAGCCCAACTCCCGCCGGCAGTGTCGCCATGTGATATGGATTGGCTCGAGCATTCGCCAGGGAGGGTAAGAAGAGTCGAGGCCCTGCTGCTTTCGGGCCTTGACTCTTCTTACCCTCCCTGTTCCATGCCGAGTTCCTTCATCTTGCGCGTCAGCGTATTGCGGCCCCAGCCCAGGAGTTTTGCAGCATCCTGCTTGAGTCCGTCAGCTTTGCGCAGCGCCACGCGGATGAGAATGCGCTCCACCTCGGGAACTGCCGTATCGAGCAGACGCCTGGTGCCTAAGTCCAATTCCTGCTCGGCCCAGTGCGAGAGCTTGGCCATCCAATCGTGATTGGTCGTCTGTCCTACCGGCACGCCGCCCAGATCGGGCGGAATGTCCTCAGCCCGCACCTCTCGGCCCGGCGCAGTGACGGTAAGACGGCGGCAAGCATTCACCAGTTGGCGAACGTTGCCCGGCCAGTCAAAGGTGACGAGCGCGGTTTCGGCAGGTCCGGTCATCAATTTGGGCTCGACGCCGAGTTCTTGCCCGGCGACCGCCAGATAGTGACGCAACAGCTCCGGAATATCCTCACGCCGCTCGCGCAGCGGTGGAATTTCGATGCGAATGACATTGAGCCGGTGCAGAAGGTCTTCGCGAAAGTGACCGGACTTCACCCGCATCTCGAGATCTTGGTGAGTCGCGGCGATCACGCGGACGTCGACCTTCACCGGCGTCTGGCCGCCGACGCGGTAGAATTCGCCTTCGGCCAGCACCCGCAGCAGGCGCGTCTGCAGAGCCGGCGACATATCGCCGATTTCGTCCAAAAACAGCGTACCGTCATCCGCTTGTTCGAAGCGTCCCCGGCGCAACGAATCCGCGCCGGTGAAGGCGCCCTTTTCATGGCCGAATAATTCAGATTCCAATAAGTCCGCAGTGAAGGCAGCCGTGTTGAGCGCCACGAAGGCCTTGTTCGAGCGCGGACTATGGCGGTGCAGAGCGCGCGCCACGAGTTCCTTGCCCGTGCCCGATTCCCCCGTGATCAACACGGTCATGCTGGAGCGCGACAGTCTGCCGATCGCGCGAAATACCTGCTGCATGGATACCGCTTGGCCCAGAAGTTCCGGGATGCTGCGCCGCGTAGCCTCCGCGTCGGTCGACAAATTGGCTTGTTGCGCGGCACGACGCACCAGATCGACCGCCTTGTCGATGTCAAAGGGTTTGGGCAGATATTCGAATGCCCCTCCCTGATAGGCGGCGACCGCCGCGTCCAAATCCGAATGTGCGGTCATGACGATGACCGGCAACCCTGGGCGCGAAACCTGGATTTCCTTGAGCAGTTCCAAGCCGCTGCGACCGGGCATGCGAATATCGGTCATGAGAACATCGGGCGCATCGGTGCGCAGCGCCGTCAAGACATTGTCGGCTTGGTCGAAGCACTTGGCCGTCATGCCGCTGCCCTTCAGCGCTTTTTCCAACACCCAGCGAATGGAGGAGTCGTCATCGACCAGCCAGACTTTCAGCGGCTTCTCGTTCATGAAGAATCCATCGGCAAGGAAATTACGAATATCGTTCTCCCCGGGGTACTGTCGAATTCGATTAAGCCGCCATGACGGCTGACCAGATCCTGCGCTATCCCCAACCCTAAACCGGACCCGTCGGCACGGCCGGAAACGAGCGGATAAAAGATGGTTTCGCGAATTTCGTTGAGCACGCCCGGACCGTTGTCCTCGAACTGAATCGAGGCGACCAGCCGGTGGCGATGAGCACCGACGCTGACGTTGCTCGCCGCGCGGGTTCTCAATATCAACCGCGGCGAATCGACGGGCGCGCCTGTGAGCGCTTGAATAGCGTTGCGGCCCAGATTGAGCATCGCCTGAATGATGTGATTGGGATCGAGCGTCAAGGGAGGCAGACTCGGGTCGTAGTCTCGATCGATGGCGACATGCATGGGCGCTTCGCTGCGCAGCAAGTGATAGACGCGCTCTAGCAATTCATGCACGTTGACCAACTGCTTCGACGGCGGACGCCCGGGCCCCAGCATGGAGTCCAGCAAATTAGTGAGACGATCCGCTTCGCTGATGATCACGCGCGTGTATTCCCGCAGCGCCGGATCCAAGAGTTCGCGTTCGAGCAACTGCGCGGCGCCGCGCAAGCCGCCGAGCGGATTTTTAATTTCGTGAGCCAGTTGCCGGACCATCAACCGGCTCCCGCCCAGCTGCGCCAGCAACGCGTTCTCGCGAGTCAGGCGCCGGTGCTGCGTGATGTCTTCGATCTCCAAGAGGAGTCGCAGAGTCGTCCCTCCCAAGATCACTTGCGTTACCGCACAGTCGAGAATGCGGTCCACGCCGCCCGGGGCCGACCACGCGAGCTCGCGCTGCACGACGCCTTCACCGCCCTCGCGGACGCGGTCGAACATCGCCAGCAAGCTCTCGGCGCCGCGCGTCAATTCGGCGATCGAACGGCCCAACGCCTGATTGGTGCCCAGTCCCAGCAAACTTTGCGCCGCGGCATTCAAGTAGGTGACGTGCAGATCCTGATCCAGTAGAAAAACGCTGGTCACCATGGCGTCGAGCAGTTCGGTGCCGTCGATTCTTACCGTGTCTAGTTGGAGCTCAGCCGACAAGCTGGGCATCCGGTAGCAGCGAGCTTAAGGCTACTTGCGCAGTGGCGACTGTGGCGACAGCGCCGAGGGCTGACGCACGAAGAAGGTAACGCTGCCGCTGCTCTCCGATTCGCTCGTTTGCTGATCGGTGATGGTGGCAGCGAGCGCATACGTGCCGCGATCGAGGTGCGGCAGCGCAAACGATACGGCGTTCGGAGGGAAATCCAGCTGCTTGCCGTTCAAATGCCAGGTGATGGATTGATTGGGCCGAAGCGTTGGATTGAGATTCAAGTGCACGGCCACGACATCGTCGCCGAAAAAGGTTTGTTCCGACGCAGGCGAGGTGATCGAGAATTCGGCGTAGTTCAGGCCGTCCGCGGGCCTCCGCGGCGCCTGTGCGGTGGGCGCGGTCGCGTTGCGCGCTCCCGGCGCTCCGGAACTCGAGGAGGTCGCGGTAACGATTTTTTCGGCACCCGGCGAGGCCTGATCGGAGTAGTGAACGACACCGTCGGCATCGACCCACCTGTAGATGACAGCCGCCTGCACCGTGAATGCCGTCAACAGGCCTATCGCCAACCATGTCTGCCGCGGGTGCATATTTCCAAAGCATAGACCTATCGCCTCCCGACCACAAAACGGGGTGACGGCGACGTGACCGCCGTCACCTTAAGGCCTAAGCACCCCAAACGGAGCCTCTCGGAGAGGCTCCTAACTACAAGCTGTAATACATCTCAATTTCAATCGGATGCGTGGTCATCCGCAGGCGGGTCACTTCCTTCATCTTCAATTCGATGTAGGCGTCGATGAGATCATCGGTGAACACGCCCCCGGCCTTTAGGAAGCCACGGTCCTTGTCCAAATAATCGAGCGCCATGTCGAGCGAATGGCAAACCGTCGGAATTTTCTTGTCTTCCTCCGGCTCCAAGTCGTATAAATCCTTGTCGGCCGGATCGCCGGGATGAATCTTGTTTTGAATGCCGTCCAGTCCCGCCAGCAGCATGGACGCAAACATAAAATAGGGATTGCCCGTTGCGTCCGGAAAGCGCACTTCAATGCGCCGGCCCTTGGGATTGGAAATCCAAGGAATGCGAATCGAGGCTGAACGATTGCGCGCCGAGTACGCGAGCTTCACCGGCGCTTCGAATCCGGGCACCAAGCGCTTGTAGCTATTCGTGCTGGCATTGGTGAACGCGTTGATGGCGCGTGCATGCTTGATGATGCCGCCGATGTAGTACAACGCGATATCGGACAGGCCGCCGTATTTGTCTCCCGCGAACAGTGCCTTGCCATCCTTTTGCAGCGATTGATGCACATGCATGCCGCTACCGTTGTCGCCGACGATGGGTTTGGGCATGAAAGTCAGGGTTTTTCCGTATCCGTGAGCGACGTTCTGAAGGGCGTATTTCAGGATCTGTACTTCGTCGGCTTTCTTGGTCAGCGTGTTGGCCGCCACGTTGATCTCGCCCTGGCCGGCCGTCGCCACTTCATGATGATGAACTTCGAATTTCAAGCCCATTTCTTCGCAGGCCATCGACATGGCGGTGCGAATGTCTTGCTGTGAATCCACCGGAGGAACCGGGAAGTAACCGCCCTTCACACCCGGCCGGTGCGCGCGGTTGCCCTCTTCATATGCCTTGCCCGAATTCCAGGCCCCTTCATAAGAATCGACTTCGTAAGCACAGCCGTTCATGCTGGAACTGACCGTGACGTTGTCGAAGATAAAGAATTCGTTTTCCGGTCCGAACAGCGCTGAGTCGGCGATGCCGGAAGCTTTCAAGTGTGCTTCGGCGCGTTTTGCCAAGGAGCGTGGATCGCGTCCATAGCCTTGCATGGTCATCGGTTCGATGACATCGCAGCGCAAATTGACTGTGGTCTCTTCGTAAAACGGATCAACGACAGCAGTCGAGGGATCCGGCATCAAAATCATGTCCGACTCATTGATGCCCTTCCACCCGGCGATGGAAGATCCGTCGAACATCTTGCCGTCCTTGAAAAATCCTTCATCAACCAGGCGCGTGGGGATAGTTACGTGCTGTTCCTTGCCAATTGTGTCAGTAAAGCGAAGATCGGCGAACTTCGCTTCCTTTTCGTTAATTAATTTCAGAACATCGGCGGGGGTCATTTGCGTCCTCGCTAAAGTGTACAGGTGGCCCGGCCAGCCCGGGGCTCTTCAAGCATGCAGCTAATGTGCCATTTGCGGCGGCAGACAGATCAAGCACTTGGGGATGGCCGCGAGCAGCACACGCATCATTATGGATCAAATCATCAAAGTTGACGCATCGTATTGGTGCAAAACGTCACACGAAATTTAAACTACGCCAAATTGTGGGGACTTTCAGTATGCCGTGAGCCAATTGAGTGCGCTGGGATGCTCACGACACCTCCAAGCCGCGTCGCTATACTCGCTCACTTTGTTCCGCGAGCATTCAAATGCCCCCTCCCGCACCCCCGCGTACCTTTCAGGATCTGATTTTTGCGCTGCAGAAGTACTGGTCAGATCGAGGTTGCATCGTGTTGCAACCCTACGATATGGAAATGGGCGCCGGCACATTCCATGCGGCGACCTTTCTGCGCGCAGTGGGCCCTGAACCGTGGAGCGCCGCGTATGTGCAGCCCTCGCGCCGCCCTACGGACGGCCGTTATGGCAATAATCCCTTTCGACTGCAGCACTACTATCAGTTCCAGGTTTGCATCAAACCCTCTCCGGACAATTTTCAGGACATGTACTTGGATTCGCTGCGCTATCTCGGCTTCGATCCGCTGACGCACGACATTCGGTTCGTCGAGGACAACTGGGAGTCGCCGACCTTGGGCGCGTGGGGCTTAGGCTGGGAAGTTTGGATCAACGGTATGGAAGTTTCCCAGTTCACCTACTTCCAGCAGGTGGGCGGACTGGACTGCCGACCGGTGATGGGCGAGATCACTTATGGACTCGAGCGCCTCGGGATGTACATCCAAGGCAAGGAAAGCATTTTCGACATCGTTTGGACCGACGGGCCGTTCGGCACGGTGACCTACGGCGATGTGTTTCATCAAAACGAAGTGGAGCAATCCATCTACAACTTCGACAAGGCCGACACGGGCGTACTGTCCACGGAATTCGACGCCTGTGAAGCGGCTTGCCAGCTGCTGCTCAAGGACAAATTGGTGCTTCCCGCCTATGAGCAAATGGTGAAGGCATCACATGCCTTCAATTTGCTGGACGCGCGCCACGCCGTATCCGTCACCGAGCGCCAACGCTTTATTCTTCGCGTGAGAACTTTGGCGCGCGGCGTCGCCGAAGGCTATCGAGAGAGCAGGGAAGCGTTGGGGTTTCCGCTGCTCAAGAACACCGATCGACAACGAGTGGCCTGATGAGCACGAAGGACCTGCTGTTCGAGCTGCGCACGGAAGAACTGCCGCCGCGCTCGCTGCTCGCGCTGTCGAACGCGCTGACCGAAAACCTGCTCAAAGGCATCGACGCTGCGGCCATTGCGCATGGCAAAGTTCAGGGTTTCGCGACGCCGCGGCGACTTGCCGTTTGGATCGAGAAACTGGCGGAACACCAGCCGGACCGGCAGGTGGAGCGGCGCGGGCCGCCTCTTAGCCTAGCCTTCGATGCGCAGGGTGCCGCGACACAGGCGGCGACCGCTTTTGCCAAGAGCTGCGGCGTCGCGGTCAGCGAGCTTTCGAAGCTCACCACCGAAAAAGGCGCATGGCTGCAATTTCGCGGTACCGAGCGCGGCGCGGCGACTACCGCACTGCTGAAAGACCTGTTGACGCAAGCCATCGCCGCGCTGCCGATACCTAAGCGCATGCGCTGGGGTGCGCACAGCGCCGAGTTCGTACGGCCGGTGCATTCGGTGGTATTGCTCTATGGCGATGAGGTCGTGCCGATTGAATTGTTGGGGCTGCAATCGGGGCGCATCACATCGGGGCATCGCTTTCACAATCCTAAGCCCATTTCGCTCAAGAGCGCGAAGGGCTATGAGGCAAAACTGCGCCGGGCCAAAGTCATTGCCGACTTCGGCAAACGCCGCGACATGATTCGCGCCGGCGTCATCGCGGCAGCGGCACAGGTCGGCGGCTCGGCGTTGATCGACGATGCGCTGCTCGACGAGGTCACCGCCCTGGTTGAGTGGCCGGTGCCGCTGGCCGGACAATTCGAGCAGCGCTTCTTGAGCTTGCCGCGCGAGGTGGTCATTGCAACGGTGCAGGATCACCAGCGTTATTTCGCGGTGCAGGGACCCGATGGAAAACTTTCCGGCTGGTTCGTAACCGTGAGCAATATCGAAAGCCGCGACCCCTCAAAGGTGCGTGAAGGCAACGAGCGCGTGGTCCGTCCCCGCCTCAGCGACGCTGCGTTCTTCTGGGAGCAAGACCGCAAGATATCCTTGCAGGCACACGCCGCCAGGCTGTCAGGCGTGATCTTTCAAGCCAAGCTGGGCAGCTATGCGCAGAAGACCGCGCGTGTGACACAGCTGGCGGAGCTGATCGGCAGCCACATCGGTGCCGGCCCCGATATCAAACTAGCTGCGGAGCTTGCAAAAGCGGACTTGATGACGGCCATGGTAGGTGAGTTTCCGGAATTGCAAGGCACCATGGGGCGCTACTACGCCGAAGCAGAGGGACTGCCCCGCGGTGTGTCGGTGGCCATCGAAGAGCACTATCGTCCGCGCTACGCCGGGGACACGTTGCCCTCGACAAAGATTGGCCAAGCCTTAAGTTTGGCCGACAAGATCGACACACTGATGGGAATTTTTGTCATCGAGCAGCGCCCGACGGGTACCAAGGATCCGTTTGGCCTGCGCCGAGCCGCCTTAGGCGTGCTGCGTATTTTGCTCGAGGGCCGATTGGACCTGGATTTGCTCGACGTGCTCAATGCGGCAGCCGCCGCGCAGCCGGTGCAGCGAGCCGGCGTGGTCGACGAGGTTTACGATTTCATCGCCGAGCGCCTGCGCGGGTTGCTGCTTGAACAACCCGGCACGAGCACGGAGATGCTCGACGCGGTGCTGGCCAACCGCCCGCGTTCACCCCTCGACGCTGTCACACGCCTCGCGGCCTTGAGGGAATTTTTGTTATTGCCGGATGCCATCGTGTTGGCGGGGATCAACAAGCGCATTGCCAATATTCTAAAGAAGACGCAAGTCAGCCAGGATTGGGCCGTGGATCCTCAGGCTCTGAGCGAGGAGGCTGAACGCGGACTGCATCACGCGCTGACCAACTTGCGCGATCCTGTCCTCGATGCAACGCGCCAGCGCCGTTACCGGGACAGCTTGCAATCGCTCGTTGGATTGCGGGCTCCGGTGAATGAATTTTTTGATCGCGTCATGGTGATGGACGAGGATTCGGCCAAGCGCAATAACCGCCTGGCACTGCTTCGCGACGTACTGATCCTGCTCAGCGGCGTCGCGGATCTGTCGCGATTGCCGGGCTAATCACGCGGAATACTCAAACAGGTTCCTGCGCATGCAGCTAATAAAGTCGCTGTTCTTCACCGCCTTCATGATGGTATCCGCACTGGCGTTCGGCGGATTCATGACGTTGTGCTTCTGGTCGCCCTACCGGACGCAATTCGGCATCGCTCGGGTTTGGGCGCGGCTGCAGTTTTGGCTGTTGGAAAAAATATGCGGCTTGTCATTCGCCGTGGAGGGCCGCGATCGGATACCGGCCGGCAATCACATCGTGATGAGCAACCACACCTCGGCGTGGGAGACCATCGCGCAGTTCCTGATTTTCCCGCCGCAAGTCTGGGTCCTGAAGCGCGAGTTGCTGTGGATTCCCCTGATTGGCTGGGGCTTAAAACTTTTGCGTCCTATCTCGATCAATCGAGGGGCGGGACACCGGGCGGTGAACCAAGTCATCGAACAGGGGAAGCAGCGCTTGGCCGATGGCCTCTGGATCATCATTTTTCCGGAAGGAACACGCGTCGTGGCGGGGGAAACGCGCAAATACGGTGTGAGCGGAGCGCTGCTGGCGACCGAAACGGGCAAGTTCGTGGTACCCCTGTCGCACAACGCCGCTGACTTTTGGGTCAGGCGCGGGCTCCTCAAGAAGGCCGGGATCATCCGCGTTGTCATTGGCGAACCGATCGCCGCCACCGGCAAGGATGCACGCGAACTCAATGATGAGGTCAGACGATCAATCGAAGCCGGACTTGCCCGTATTGCCGAGATCTCGGCCGTCAAGGCCGCGTAGCGTGGCGGCCGCGCGAGCCAAACCTGGCGAAGGCGAGGAAAAAATAGCCATCGCCCGAAAACTGTCGAAAGCGGAGCGCATCCTCGCGCTCTGTCTCGCCGCGATATGGATCGCCGCGGGTTGCGCAGCGCTGGCAATAGCGCTCGTTCACTCTCGATGGTTCACGTGCATCATCGCGCTTGCCGCTGTTGGCTACGGCATCGCTTGGTTACGCGTCGCCTTGTTCGCGCGCCTCCTGACCTGGCCGGAGCTCTTCACGCCGTGGCGGTCTGGCCGCTAGATTCCCTAGGTTTCGGGAATTGACCGCCGCCGAGACCCCGGCGCCGTTGTGATAGCGTATGCCTCCATGAAAAAACCCCTCATCGCTGTTTCTACTTTGATCTCGCTGGCCACTTTGGTCCCGCTTGGCGCCGCGAGCGCCTTCGCACACCCGCCGAAGACACATCGTCTCGAGGCTACGCCTGCTACGGTCGCTTACGGCTACTACTGGGCTGACGCGCCGCCGGTATTGCGGATCGACTCCGGCGACATCATCGATGTCGATACGCTGCTGACCAATACGCCGACGGGATTGGCAAAGGCTGGCGTGCCGGAGGACAAGATTCAGGCGTCGCTCAAAGCCATCGTGGGCGAAGTGACAGGGGATCGCCGCGGCCCCGGCGGCCATATCCTGACCGGTCCGGTCTATGTCGAGGGCGCCGAACCCGGCGATGTGCTCGAGGTAAAAATCATCTCGATCGAGTTGCCGATCGATTACGGCTATAACGGCTGCAGCGGCTATTTGCCGGAAAACTGCGAAACCGGCGTGCCCTCGAAGATCATCCGCCTCGATCGCAAAAGAATGACTGCCGAATTCCTGCCCGGCATCGTAATTCCGCTGAAGCCCTTCTACGGCAGCTTAGGGTTGGCGCCGGAACCAGAGATGGGCCGTCTCAGCAGCAATCCGCCAGGCCGCCACGCCGGCAATTTGGATAATCGCGAACTGGTTGCCGGCAGCACTTTGTATATTCCGGTGTTTGCACGCGGCGCCTTATTCGAGATCGGCGACGGACATGTGGCGCAGGGTGACGGCGAGGTGGACCAAACGGCGATCGAGACCTCGCTGCGCGGGCGTCTGCAACTCACCGTGCGCAAGGACATGAAGTTGAAATGGCCGCGCGCAGAAACTGCGACCGACTACATCAGCATGGCGACCGATCCTGATCTGGTCACCGCCACGAAGGCTGCCATTCAGGAGATGATCGATTTTCTGGTGTCGGAAAAGAAGCTGACGCGTCATCAGGCCTATCAGCTGGTTAGCATCGCTGGAAACGTCGCGATCACTCAGCTCGTGGACAAACCCAATGTCGGCGTGCACGTGAAGCTGCCGAAGAGCATTTTCGTCAAGAAGTAGGGGCCTTCTTAGCCAAACACCGCCACCATTTGACGGGCGACGGCCGCGGGTGCACCGGTCGGGTCGATTAAAACGCAGGACTCGCAGGAATATCCGCTACCTGCAGAATCGACCTCCGCGTCGAGGCGCCACCAAGCCTCGGGCGCGAAGCTGTAGTCGTGGCGAAGCAATTGCACCGTCCACGTGAGCGAACTCGAAGGCGCGGGCCTGTTCATGAGTTGCAAGACCGCCGAAGGAATGGAGTCGATCAGCGCCACCACGTGGGACTCGGTAAGCGGCGCGGGATCCTTGTGACGAATGTAGATTTTCGCGGTGCGCAAACTCGAGCCGGCGAAGGGCGGTGCGCCCTCGGCCCAACGGTAGCCGAAATGCCGCACGAAGGACGGCCCGCCGATATCGGCGCCATCCCGTTCCGGAAAGTCCAAGGCTGGAGGCACGCCTGATGCGACCGTTGGCGCAATGGACAGCGCCGCGGCGCGCGCCGCGCCGTAGATGCCGGTCAATGTCGCGGCGATCTTGCCGTCGCTCCAAAGCTTGGCGCGGGCAATCGTGACGGCCTTGCCGACGCGCAAAACTTCAGCATCGAGGTTGACCTCGCCGGCAAGCGCAGGTCCGACAAAAGTGGTATCCAATCCTCGCAGCGCGCGATCCGCCGGCACCAGACGGCGCATCGCCTGATTGCAGAGGGCCGAGACCATCCCGCCGAAGGTCGCGCGGCCCTGGGACCAATCCTCGCCGATGACGGCTCGCCAGCCGCCGTCCCGTGGTTGCAGCGATGCCAGAGTTTCTGAAAACAGCATGCACCCGATGTTACCGGAACGAGTGCGCAGCTTAAAAACTAATCAGGTTGTGGAGCGGGACCTATGTAGTTTGCCGACGGCCGGACGATCCGGTTGTCCTTGCGTTGTTCCACGACGTGGGCCGACCAGCCGAAAATGCGCGCCGCGGCGAATGTCGCTGTGAAGAACTCCTTCGGCAATCCCAGCGCCAGATAGACGACGCCCTTGTAGAACTCCAGATTGGCACGCAGCGAACGCTTCTTTTGCGCGGTCTGCGCGACAAAGGCTTCATCGACCGCCTTCAAGGTTTCGATGAGACACTTCTCGTCAGGCGTCGAAGCAATCTCTTCGGCCAGCCTCTTGACGATCCTCGAACGGGGGTCGACGACGCGGTATTCCCGATGTCCCATACCCATCACGAGCCTTCCTGAGCCCAAGGCTTCGGCCACGAAGTCCGCGGCGCGTTTCGGATCGCCCACTTCCTGGGCCATTTCGAGCGCGCCCTGATCAGCCGCGCCGTGCAGCGGCCCATATAGCGAGCCCATCGCTGCCGCCAACGCCGAGGCAGGCGGCGCCAAGGTCGAGGTCACCACGCGCGCCGTGAACGTGCTGGCATTGAAACTGTGATCGATCTGCAGAATCTGGGTTTGCTCGAAAATCCGGACCTCCTTCTCGGAGGGTGTGCGATCGTGCAGCAGTTGCAAAAAGCGCTCGCCATAGCGGCGCGTCTCCGGATACGCGGTGGGTGTTCGGCCCGCGCGTAGCGCGAGCAGCATGGCGTGCGCGGTGGGCAATCGAGCGGCAACGACCAATGCTTCCTGTTCATCGTCGGTGCGGCCGAATACTTCCGCGGGCGGCGATAACGCCATTAGTGGCATCGCAGCCTGCAGCGTCGCCATGGGATGGCCGTGCAGCTGCTCCAGATTCCCGAGGGCGTCGGCCAGTTCGGCGGGCAGGCGCCCGGCGCTCCACAAGAAATCCTCGAACTTCTGCCGCCGGGCCTCGTCCGGCAGATCACCGAACACCACGAGGTGCGCGACCGCCGCAAAGGGGTACTGGACCAGCTTTTCGATGGGAAGCCCGCGGTAGTACAGCCGCCCTGCATCGCCATCGACCAAGGAAATCGAGGTGCTGTCCACCACCACGCCTTCCAGACCCTTCTTGATATCGACCACTGCGTTCATAGCGACCTCCGATGATTCAAGTTAAAGCACACAAGGTCCGGAAGGCCAGAGAGCGGGAGTGATAGAAGTATCAGTGAGGCGGATAGCCCCAGGCGGGACAGCCTCAGCGAATAGCGGCAGAGGCGCCTAACCTCGAGGCCGCTCGGTTATCCTTCACCCCATGCAGATTGAACGTCATGAGCTGCGCTGCTTTCACGCGGTACTCGAAGCCGGCGGTTTCAGCCGCGCGGCCGAGCGGCTGGATCTCTCGCAATCCGCCGTCAGCCAGACCATCGCCAATCTGGAACATCGTTTGGGCACCACTTTGTTGCGACGAGGCAATCCGCCGCAGCCGACCGAGGCCGGCATTCGGCTATTGCGGTTTGCCCAAACGACGCTGAATGAGGAACGCGAGACGCTCGCGGACATCGGCCAGATCAAGACCGGCGCGCTGTCGACCCTATCGCTCGCACTCTCGCCGGCGGCGAACTCGCGCATCGGCGTTGCGCTTCTCAAGGAATTTTGCGAGCGCAATCCTCTTACGCGACTCAAGGTGGTCGTCGCTCCCAGCCGTGAGATCGTGCATGGCGTCGCCGAGGGCCGATGGGAGCTGGGATTCGGACCCTTTCACCACAACATGCCGGCGCACTTCGCGCTGCATCCCTGTTTCTCGGAAACCCGCCGCCTCATGATTGCGCGTAATCATCCGGCGCGCGCTGCGTTGGCGCGCGACGCCGTCGGCACCATGCGCGAATTGCCGCTGGTGACTTCGTTTCTCGACGAGACTGCACGCCGCTCCACCGGCGAACGTTTGCGCGATGCATTCGGCTCGGTGTGGGAGGTCAGCCATATGGAATTGCGGTTGGCACTGGTCGCGGACGGCAAGGGCGTCACGTACATATCGGATTTGCTCACGGAAGTGCCGCCGCAATTGGTTCCCGTCGAAGGGCTGCCCTATGCCAGCATCGATCGCCAGGTCGGCGCGTACACTCTCAGGCATCAGCCGCTGTCGCAGGCCGGAACGCGATTTCTGGCGTTGTGCCATGAGAGATGGCCCAGGGAAAGGCAAGCTACTTAGCGCGGCCGTCTCTTGGGCTAGAATGACGGGCCGAGTAATCACCCGCATCTCGAAGGAAATCGCCCGCCATGAACACGAAGGACCTATTCTCGCTCAAGGGACGGGTTGCGCTGATAACCGGCGGATCGCGCGGCATCGGCAAGATGATTGCGGAAGGGTTCATCGCCCTAGGCGCAAAGGTCTACATTTCGGCGCGCAAGGCCGACGCTTGTAATCAGACTGCAAAGGAATTATCCAAAGACGGCGGGACTTGCATTTCCATTCCCATGAACGTATCCACGGTCGCGGGAGCCAAGGGACTCGCGGCTGCCGTAATGGCGCAGGAACCGAAGGTGGATATCCTCGTCAACAATGCGGGCGCCGCGTGGGGCGCGGCCTTCGACGAATTTCCCGAAGAGGGTTGGGACAAGGTGCTCAATCTGAACGCCAAGACGCCGTTCTTTCTGACGCAGGCGATGGCGCCGGCATTGCGGAATGCCGCCTCGCCCGCTCGCCCCGCCAAAGTGATCAACATCGCTTCTATCGATGGCATATATCTGACCCACCGCGAAACGTACTCGTACGTGACCAGTAAAGCCGGACTCATTCAGCTCACGCGACTGATGGCGGCGCGATTGGTGAAAGACCATATCCACGTCACTGCCATTGCCCCGGGCGCCTTCAAGTCCGAAATGAACAAGGAAGCGCGCGACCGAGGCGACGAGGTGGCCAAGCATATTCCCGCTCGGCGCGTCGGCACCGACGAAGACATGGCGGGTGCTGCGATTTTTCTGGCTTCACGTGCCGGCGACTATTGTGTAGGTTCGACCGTGACCGTCGATGGCGGCGTTGCCTTCGCCACTCCCGCTATGCGCGATCTGCAGATGGAATAGATCTCAAAGCGATGGCGACATCGGAGACTCACTACAGAAAGCATCTGGGACCTGTTTATTCCTGGATGCTCGGCGACTTGGACGCGGCTTTCGCGCGCGGCGCGCGCGAAATTGATGATCTGCCTTTCCCCGCATCGCGCGGCGTGGCGCTGGATCTCGGCGCAGGTCTGGGATTGCATGCCTTACCGCTCGCGAAGCGCGGCTTCGATGTCGTTGCCATCGATAACTGCCAAGTGCTGCTCGACGAATTGCGGTCTCGCGCGGGAGCCCTGGCGATTACCATTCACCTTGCCGATCTTTTGGACTTCCGCAGGTTCTTGGCCAAGCAACCGCGGGTCATCGTGTGCATGGGCGATACGCTCACTCACCTACCCGCCCTGTCGACGGTCGAATCGCTGCTGGCGGCGGTGGCGGGTTCGCTGGGGCCGGGTGCAGTGTTCGCGGCTGCCTTTCGCGATTACGCGACTTCAGAATTGAAAGCAGAGCAGCGTTTCATCTTGGTGCGGGCGGACGAGCGGCGGATCTTGACCTGTTTTCTCGAGTATGAGGATGAACAGGTCCTCGTTCACGATGTGCTGCACGAAAAGGAAAATGGCCGCTGGCGCCAGGTCATCAGCAGTTATCCCAAGCTTCGGCTCGCGCCGGCATGGGTGATTTCCAAACTCGGCGAATTGGGATTTAGCGTGAAGCGCGATACCACGCCAAGCGGCATGGTGCGCGTCGTCGCCACCAAGAATTGACTAGGCGCGAGGTGTCCTCTGCTCGATGCGTTTCGCCAACTCATCGAGATCCACTTCCTCATCGATCAATATTTCCAGAGAATCGTCTTTCACCACGGTCGGCGTGATCGTTTGGCGCTGAACCCTGAGCGGCGCGGGTGCAACCCGCTCCTCCGGCAATGGCGTAGCCAACGTCGGCTGCACCCAATCCTTCTTTTGCGCCACCCAGCGTTGGTAGCGGTCGAAATTCCACATTCCGGTCTCCCCGCCGGTTTGCAGCACATTGGCAATTTGACTGAATTGGCCGCCGCGAATTGTCCCCTTGGAGGCGGCGCTCGGCAGCAGGATTTCGCAAACCGGAACACGGAGACGAAAATCGGGGAGGAATTCCAAGCGCTGGCACACGACGCCGACGAAGCTATCGGCGAGTTGCGCGCGAATACCGCCCTGAATCTCCGCGGGAAACGCCATGCAGATGCGCGTGAGCGCTTCGGCGCAGGTCGCCGAGTGCATGGTCGCGATGACCAAGTGCCCCGTCTCCGCCGCGCTCAACGTCAGGCGCATGACCTCGGGCGTGCGCATTTCGCCGATGACAAGCACATCGGGATTCTCGCGCAGGGCGTCGACCAGGGCCTGCTCGTAGCTGGGGGAATGCGTCGGTACTTCCCGCTGCCGGATAAAGGATCGGCGATTGGTAAAGACGTATTCGAGCGGGCTTTCAATTGCAATGATGTGACGCGCGCTGGATGAGTTGATTTCCTCGACCAGCGCCGCCAACGTCGTGGATTTTCCGCTTCCGGTGGGGCCCGAGATGACGATCAAGCCCGTCGTCATCTCCGTCAGCCGCTTCAAATCCGGATGCAAGTTGCAGGCACGCAAATTGTTTTGAAACGAACTGAGCAACCGCACCGCCATCGCCACACCGCGCAGGGTTTGGAAAATATTGATCCGGCAGCGCACGCCCGAGATGGTTCGGGAAACGTCCGCGGAACCCCGGTTCAAGAATTGCGGCCAGCCGTCGTTGCCCAGCAACTCCCGCGCGGCCTGCATGAGCGCCGCGCCGGCGATGGGCTGACCGATCGAGGAGAGCTGGCCGCGGACGCGGGCGACGGGGGCCGTATCCGCTTCGATGTGCAGATCGCTCGCGCCGAGTTCGCGCCCCTTTCGAATCCACTCTTGCACCGTCATTTCGGAAGAATAGCGGAAAGGACCGGCCCTGACATTAAAGGCGGCTGCACTCGAGATTGGGCAATGCGCGAGGTCCAAATGATCGCCTGCAACGTGGAGGATGCGAGCATGGAGACTCCTTACCGGCGGTCCAAAAAACAAAACCGCGATTCTGAACGGAGTCAGCGCGGCACCTTAAGAAATGGAAAAGCCGCGACGAGCGCGGCTTGAGGTGGGTTAACCTACGCCGTGCGGCGGGGGGAGCGTCAAGCCCCTGATTCACCACCATAAGGTTTTAAGCATGCAAAAGCGCAAACTTGGAAACAGCAATCTGGAAGTCTCGGCTCTAGGACTCGGCTGCATGGGCATGAGCCACGGTTATGGGCCGCCGGGCGACAAGACGCAAATGATCGCCTTGATCCGCGCCGCGGTCGAGCGGGGGATCAGCTTCTTCGACACAGCAGAAGTCTACGGGCCTTACACCAACGAGGAACTGGTCGGGGAAGCACTGGCGCCGTTCCACGGCCGAGTGGCGATCGCCACAAAGTTCGGCTTCAAAATCGAGGCGGGCAAGCAGACCGGCCTCGACAGCCGGCCCGAGCACATCCGCGATGTCGCGGAGGCTTCGCTGAAGCGGCTGAGGGTCGAGTCGATCGATCTTTTCTACCAGCATCGTGTCGACCTGTCGGTGCCGATCGAAGATGTGGCGGGCACGGTGAAGAAATTGATCGCGGAAGGAAAGGTCAAGCACTTCGGTCTCTCGGAAGCGGGGGTTCAGACCATCCGCCGCGCGCATGCGGTGCAGCCTGTTACCGCGCTGCAGAGCGAGTACTCCCTGTGGTGGAGGGAGCCGGAAAAGGAGGTGTTGCCGGCGCTTGAAGAGCTGGGCATCGGCTTCGTCCCCTTCAGCCCGCTCGGCAGGGGCTTTCTGACCGGGAAGATCGATGAGAGCACTACGTTGGATAGCAACGACTTCCGCAACAACATACCGCGCTTTGCGCCGGAAGCACGCAAAGCCAACAAGGGCCTGGTCGATGTGCTCAGCGCAATTGCCGCGCGCAAACACGCTACACCTGCGCAACTCGCCCTGGCGTGGCTCTTGGCTCAGAAGCCCTGGATCGTTCCCATCCCTGGTACGACCAAGCTGCATCGACTCGAGGAAAATATCGGCGCTGCATCGGTAGAACTCACGCCGGAGGACCTGCGCGAGATCGCAGACACCGTCTCCACGATCGGTGTAACCGGAGCGAGGTACACCGAACAGCTGCAGCGCTTGGTCGGTCGATAGCTAGATATCCTTGCGTGAGGACCCCGGGCGCTTTTTCAGCTAAGGTGCGCCGGCATGGGGGAATCCAACAAAGCCGTCTTTCTAAGCTATGCCTCGCAAGATGCCGCGGCTGCAATGCGCCTCTGCGAGGCGCTGCGCCGGGGCGGCCTCGAAGTTTGGCTCGACCAGAGCGAACTGCGCGGCGGAGACGCCTGGGATCAGCGGATTCGCCAGCAGATACGCGAATGCACACTATTTGTCCCGATCATTTCGATCAATACGGCATCGCGACCCGAAGGATACTTCAGGCTCGAATGGGACTTGGCCGACCAGCGCACCCACAAGATCGCGCGCAACCGGCCGTTTATCATTCCGGTGTGCCTTGATGCCACGGCGAATGCCGGCGCGGATGTGCCGGAGTCGTTTCAACGTGTCCACTGGACACGTCTGCCTGGAGGGGAAGCGCAGGCGACCTTCGTCGAGAGAATCTCAAGGCTGCTCTCCCCTGGCGAACCGTCGCCGCTTGCCAACGATGTGCCGGTCGGCGCCACAACCCATCAGCCCCCAGCGCCGAACCAGCGGCGGCGCCCGAAATCCGTCGCGCTGTTGATCGCGTTGGGACTGTTTCTCGTCGGCAGCTTCGTTGTACTCGATAGGCTGGTCTTGTCGAAGCGCGACGCACCGGCGTCTGCAACGCCAATTGCGCGAGCGAGCGCTGCGGTGCCGAGCGCGGTCGCCGAGAAATCCATCGCGGTACTGCCCTTTGTGGACATGAGCGAAAGGAAAGATCAGGAATACTTCTCCGACGGCCTATCGGAGGAATTGATCGATCTACTCGCCAAGACTCAAGGGCTCGAGGTCATCGCGCGAACCTCATCGTTCTACTTCAAGGGTAAGCAAGTCACCATTGCAGAGATCGCCAAGACCTTGAACGTCGCCAATGTCATGGAAGGCAGCGTGCGCAAGGCCGGCAACACCATCCGGGTCACTGCCCAGTTGATTCGCGCCAGTGATGGTGTGCACCTTTGGTCGGAGACTTATGATCGCGATCTTAAGGACGTGTTCAAGGTTCAGGACGAGATCGCGCAGGGCGTCGTCCAGAAATTAAGGCTCACGCTTCTGCCCGTTATCAGCATCGCATCGGCAAGGACGGTGAACTCCGAAGCCCACAGCCTCTACCTGCAAGGCCGATATTTTCAGAATCGAGACACGGGCGAGGATCTCGCCAAGGCAAACGATTATTTCAAGCGTGCGCTCGCGCTCGATGCGACTTACGCGCCGGCGTGGGCGGGCATCGCGACCGTCGCCACGCGGCAAGTCGCCAACGGCCACATCACCATGGCCAAAGCGTTGGTCGTCACTCGGGAGGCGGCCTCCAAAGCCCTCGAACTCGATCCAAAAAACGGCGAGGCCAACGCAGCGCTAGGCATTGCGCATATGATGGCGCATGAATGGGCTCAGGCAGAGGCGACCCTTGCCAGCGCTCGCGAAATCGATCCCACCGATTCGAGCGTATTCATGATTTCAGGGGTTCTCGCCCGTGGCCTCGGCCGCGACGACGACGCGATAGCGCTGTTTCGGCAAGCTCTCGAGCACGATCCCCTCAATTTGGTTGCGCGGCGTTACTTTGCCCGCACTCTTTCCTTCGCGGGCCGGCTTGCGGAAGCGGAGGCCGAAATCCGCCAGGTGCTCGACACCAATTCGGCACAGCCCGGCGCGCAGTATGATCTGGGTCGGATCTTGGTGGCGAAGGGACAGATTGACGCGGCCGGTGCCGCGTTTGAGGCGGAAACCGATGAGGGCTGGAAACGGATTGGACTTCCACTCAGCTATCATGCCCTGCACCGCACGGCCGAAGCCAACGCCGCATTCGCGATCCTTTTGAGTAAATCGGCCGGAGCGGAATTCCAGCTCGCCGAAACCTATGCCGACTTCGGCGACGCCGATCAGTCCTTCAAGTGGCTCGAAGCGGCCTCGCAGCTCGACTTGGGGATTATTTGGCTGCACAACGATCCGCTGTTCAAGGATCTTACTCGCGATCCGCGCTACACCGTGGTGTTGCGCAAACTCAAAATGGCGCAATAGATCGGAGCGGGAGTCCTTCGCTAAATATCCAAATTCGATACGTTCAGCGCATTCTTCTCGATAAATTCGCGCCGCGGTTCCACGGCATCGCCCATCAGTGTCGTAAAGATATCGTCCGCCGCCACGGCATCTTCGATCCGGACCTGCAGGACGCGACGCGTTTCCGGATTGATGGTCGTATCCCAAAGTTGATCGGCATTCATTTCGCCCAAGCCCTTGTAGCGCTGAATGGTCTGGCCCTTCTTGGCTTGTTCGAACAGCCAGGTCATCGCTGCCTTGAAACTGGCAACCTCGTGTTTCTCCTCGCCGCGGCGGATGAAGGCGCCAGGACCGATCAAATCACTAAGGGTCTGCGCGAGTTCGGCGATGCGAATGTATTCCGCCGAATCGAAAAACTCGCGCGGCACATGTTTTTCAGATTTGAGGCCATGCTCAAAGCGCTGCAGATTGATTCGGTGGCCCCCGGAAGGCAGTGCGTCGACCACGATGCGGTAGCGGCGCGACACATCATCCAGCGCATTCAGCCGTAGCTCGAGATTGCGGCACCAATCGCGCAAGACGTCTATCCGATCGAACGCCTCAGGCGTGAGTTTTGGAACATACAGCAATTGTTCCAGGAAGCGCTCATCGTAGCGACGGGCCCATCGAGTAACGATGCTCTGTACCTCGACATACTTGGCCGCCAAAGACTCGAGACCCAAGCCCGATAGCGGCGGCGCCTCCGCATTGACATGCAATGCGGCACCCTCGACCGCAGTATTCAACAGCAGCGCATTCAATTCCACGTCATCCTTGACATAGGTTTCCTGCTTGCCTTTTTTGACCTTGTACAAAGGCGGCTGCGCAATGTAAATGTGGCCGCGTTCGATGAGAATCGGCATTTGCCGATAGAAAAATGTGAGCAGCAAGGTCCGTATGTGGCTGCCGTCAACATCCGCGTCGCTCATCAAGAAAATGCGGTGATAGCGCAACTTGTCGACGTTGAAATCATCGCGGCCGATGCCGCAGCCGAGTGCAGTGATCAGCGTGCCGACTTCCGCAGACGCGAGCATTTTGTCGAAGCGCGCCTTCTCGACGTTGAGGATTTTTCCCTTGAGAGGCAGGATCGCCTGCGTGCGCCGGTCGCGCCCTTGCTTCGCGGATCCGCCGGCGGAATCGCCCTCAACCAAAAAAATCTCGGAGAGTGCCGGATCCTTTTCCTGGCAGTCGGCGAGCTTGCCCGGCAGTCCTGCTATATCCAGCGCGCCCTTGCGGCGGGTCATCTCACGCGCCTTGCGCGCGGCTTCGCGCGCATAGGCCGCCTCCAGAATCTTGTTGACGATGGCCTTCGCTTCTTGCGGATGTTCCAGCAGGAATTCTTCGAGTCGCGCGGCAACCGCAGATTCCACCACGCCCTTGACCTCGGAGGAAACCAGCTTGTCCTTGGTCTGCGAGGAAAATTTCGGATCGGGCAGTTTCACCGAAAGGATCGCGGTCAGTCCTTCGCGTGAATCGTCGCCGGTGGTCTGAATCTTTTCCTTCTTCGACGCCAGTTCTTTTTCGATGTAGTTGTTCAGCGTGCGGGTCAAGGCCGCGCGATATCCAGCAAGGTGCGTGCCGCCGTCTTTCTGCGGAATATTGTTCGTGTAGCAATACATGCTTTCTTGATACGAATCGTTCCATTGCATCGCGACTTCGACTTGCGTGTTGCCATCGCGCGTTTGGAACCACAACACCGTGTCGTGCACCGGCGTTTTGCTGCGATTCAAATGTGTGACGAAGGCCTTTAGTCCGCCTTCATGCTGGAACACTTCGGATTTTTCATCGCGCTCATCCACGAGCTCGATGCGCACGCCGGAATTGAGAAAGGACAATTCCCGCAGGCGCTTGGCGAGCGTGTCGTAGTTGAACGAAATGTGGGTGAAAATCTGCGCGCTTGGTTTGAAGCGCAGCGTGGTGCCGTGCTCCGCAGTATCGCCGATTGCCGCCATTGGTGCCTGCGGCTCGCCGAGGCGATATTCCTGGCGATGCAGTTTGCCGTCGCGCCGAACATTCAGTTCGAGGTAATCGGAAAGAGCATTGACCACCGAGATGCCGACGCCATGCAATCCACCGGAGACCTTGTATGAGCTGTCATCGAACTTACCGCCGGAGTGCAGCACTGTCATGATGACTTCGGCCGCTGAGCGGCCCTCTTCGGCGTGAATATCCACAGGTATTCCACGGCCGTTATCGGTCACAGTCACGGATTCGTCAGCATGAATGGTCACGACGACCCGGTCGCAATGACCGGCCAGTGCCTCGTCGATCGCGTTATCCACAACCTCGAAAACCATGTGGTGAAGGCCGCTGCCATCGTCCGTATCGCCGATGTACATGCCGGGACGTTTTCGGACGGCGTCCAGGCCTTTTAAGACTTTGATTTTGCTCGAATCGTAAACGTCGTCTTGGGCCATGCTCAATCCTAAATTTCTACCCGCTATGTTAACAGTTTCTGGTCGCAAAAACTAATCTTTTTGGCTATAAATCTCATTATAAATCAAAGTGTTAGGTTGCTTTGTTAGCCGTCGATCGGTGCTTCGGTCAAGGTAGTGGTGTTGGCAGGATTTCTGGGCCGTTTCTTTTAGCAACGCCGACGGAAATCGCGGGGCGATAATCCCCAGCCAACCGCTCTGGGTTGTTAAAGCATGCGACTGGGGGAGCCCGTCAAGCTCGAATCGAGGCGACTTGCGAATGCTAGCGCCACCGCGAAAGCGGGCGTGACGGCCTAGGGCCGGACCAACGATTCACTTCACGCAGCATCAGACCAGGCAAGCGCTTACTCCGCAACCGGCGTCTGTGCGGCCCGGAATATCGCTGGCGCCGCTTCGCCTGGCGAGAGAGCGGCTAGAGTCGCAACGCGTGCTCAGCTATGAAGGGATTGAGGAGGCCACCGCGGTTTTGATGCGTTCGGTTCCACGTGGAACGTTACGCGGGCGCTACCTGGCCGGCGTTCATTGTGTACCGTCGCCCGGGCTCTCCAAAGGCCGAGAATTCGCCGTGCAGCGTGGTGACGATTAATTGCACCGCCTGAGACGACACCTCGCGAATAAGGTTCGCCAGCCGCTCATCGTCTAATTCCGCTGCCGGATCATCCAGCAGCAATGTTGGGTGGACGGGAGATCCTTCCGGAAACAGTTTGAGTTGAGCAATTAAAAGCGCGGCGGCGAGCAGTTTCTGTTGCCCTCGGGATATCCGGTCCTTGACCGGCGCCCCTCCGAGGCGAATCCCGAGCTCCGCGCGGTGCGGACCGACCTGCGTAGCACCCGTCTCCAGATCATGGTTCCAGCTCTGCTGAAGCGCCTCAGCCATGCTCTGGCCCTTGAGCCATCCGCTGCGATAGCTCAAAGAGACCTCCATGCCGAGCAAGTTACGGCCAATGGTCTCTGCGGATGGACTGAGCAGCGATACATAGTGTGCCCGTGCGGCGCTTAAAGACTCCCCAGAGCGAACCAAGTCGCTGTCCCACACCGAAACTATGGCTCTGGGTTGGCGAGCCTTCAGGGCGGCATTGCGCTGTCGCAAGACCTGCTGATAGCGCTGCCAGTGACCCACAAAGGATTGCTCCACGTGGAACACACCCCAATCCAGGAATCTGCGACGCCGGCTGGGGCCCTCGTCAATGAGATGATGCACCTCCGGATCGATAATCTGAACGGGCAGGAACAACGCCAACTCCGCCAAGGAGGAGGGCTTGTCGCCGTCGATTTGCGCGCGAATGCCGTTTCTCGACCCCTCAACCCCCATCGGCACCCGCCGGGTTGTGGTATCGACCTCTCCGAAGACCACGAATCGTTCCGCACCATGCCGAATGAGATGCTCCAACCGCCGAGTGCGGAAAGAGCGGCCACGCCCGAGAGCGTAGATGGCTTCGAGCAGACTGGTCTTGCCGGAAGCGTTGGGTCCGCTGATCAGCGTGAAATGGGAGTCGGGGTCCAATTCCGCCGACTGCAAGCAGCGGAAATCCGTTACTTGCAGTCGGCTCAAGCTCACGGCTTAGAGCCTCATCGGCATCACGACATAGCGGGCGCTGGCATTGCCCGGTGATCGAATCAGGCAACTGCTATTGCTGTCCGTGAGCCCGAGCTCAACCTCCTGGCCGTCGATGGCGGCGAGGGCGTCCAACAGATAATTAACGTTAAAACCTACTTCGAGATCGTTACCTTCGTAACCCACCTCAATCTCTTCCTCGGCCTCTTCTTGCTCCGGATTGTGCGCTTGAACCGTCAGCAAGTTCTTCTTCACGGTGACACGAATTCCCCGATATTTCTCGTTGGAGAGGATCGCGGTCCGCTGCAAGGCCTGTCGTAAAACGTCGCGATCCGCCCGAATAGCGGAGGCGGGCGCGGCGGGAATGACGCGAGAATATTCCGGGAATCGTCCGTCAATCAGCTTCGAAGTGAAGCGAATATCGCCAATCTGGGCACGAACGTGATTACTACCGATCGCGACCTCGGCAATTCCTTCGTCGTTGAGCACACGTTGCAGCTCGAGCACGCCTTTGCGCGGCACAATCACCTGCTGTGAGGTCTTTGCCTTCGCGCCCAACGCGGTCTCGCAGAGCGCGAGGCGATGGCCGTCGGTCGAAACCGCGCGCAAGACCTGCGCGTCGATCTCGAGCAACATGCCGTTCAGATAGTAACGAACGTCTTGTTGCGCCATTGAGAAATGCGTTTTCTCCAGCAGCCGCAATAATTCCTTGCGCGGCAACTGCACCGTTTGCTGTGCGTTGATGTCGTCAATCACCGGAAAATCAGCCGCCGGCAACGTCGAGAGGCTGAACCGGCTGCGGCCTGCCTTGATAACGACTTTCTCGCCTTCGACGCTCAAGGAAACCGAAACCTTCTCCGGCAAGGCCCGCAGGATATCCAGAAATTTTCGCCCTGGAACCGTGATGTCGCCGCTGTCCTGAACGGTAACTTCCGTTGCCGCTACAAGTTCCACTTCCAGGTCGGTGGCCGCAATGGATAACTGCCCCTGGCGTACGCCAAGCAACACGTTGGCCAATACCGGCATGGTTTGGCGCCGTTCGACCACCCCGATGACCGCCTGCAGGGGGGTCAATAATTTCTCGCGCTCTGCCGTCAATTTCATGGGCTCACCCGTCTGATCATCTTAGATTTAGATTCTTAAAAGAGATTATTACTATGATTAATGAAGGACCGAATTTCTGTGGATAACGCATTAAAATCTATATAAATCAATATACTGCAAACAAACGAAAACACTCCGACACTTGTCCACAGACCGCCCGCAAACTGTCACTCTTCTGTGGGTATCTTTATCCACAGCGCCATCCACAGCTTTTCCTACCCTATCCCGCCAGGGTTCTTAACAGGTTTAGATAGTCCTCGCCAATGCGCCGCTCCGTCTCGCGCAACTCCTTCACTCGCCTGCAAGCATGCAGCACGGTTGTGTGGTCCCGACCGCCAAAAGCATCGCCGATCTCCGGCAGGCTGTGATTCGTCAATTCCTTGGCCAATGCCATTGCGACCTGTCGCGGCCGTGCGATCGAACGACTACGGCGTTTCGACAGCAGATCCGCGATCCTGATTTTGTAGTACTCGGCCACGGTCTTCTGGATATTTTCAATCGTGACCAGCTTCTCTTGCAATGCCAGAAGATCCCGCAACGCTTCCTTGGCGAACTCGAGGGTAATCGGCCGGCCGGTGAAGTTGGAAGTCGCGACCACTCGACGAAGCGCGCCCTCCAATTCGCGCACGTTCGAACGAATGCGCTTGGCAATGAAAAACGCCACTTCCTCCGGCAGATCGACATGCGTCATGGCTGCCTTGCTCATCAAAATCGCGACGCAGGTTTCCAATTCTGGCGGCTCGATGGCGACGGTAAGGCCCCAGCCGAAGCGCGATTTCAAGCGCTCCTCCAGGCCGTCGACCTCTTTCGGGTAGCGATCGCAGGTCAAGATCACCTGCTGCTGACTCTCGAGCAGCGCGTTGAAGGTGTGGAAGAATTCTTCCTGGGAACGGTCTTTTCCCGCAAAAAACTGGATATCGTCGATCATCAAACAATCCAATGATCGATACGCCGCCTTGAAATCGTTGATGGTGTTGTGCTGCAACGCCCGTACCATATCGCCGACAAATCGCTCGCTGTGCACATAGGCGAGGCGCGCTTCGGAGTTGCGTTCTTTCAGCTTGTTGGCTACCGCGTGCATCAAGTGCGTCTTGCCCAAACCCACGCCGCCGTAGATGAACAACGGGTTGTACGCCCGGCCAGGATTTCCCGCGACTTGAATGGCCGCGGCCTTGGCGAGCTGGTTGCTCTTGCCCTCGACGAAGCTGTCGAAGGTAAATTCCGCGTTGATGCGGCTGCCGAGCACCACCGGGGCAAGCTTGCGCCTCGCGGCCGCGGCGGCGCTGCCGTCGTCCCGCAGCACTGCCACGGGAACCTGCATGGCGCCGGCACGCGTTCCGACATCCAGCGCGACTTCCGGGGCGAGCCCTTCAGCAAAGGCAAGAGTGAGTTCCTTGATCCTGGGAAGCAAGTTTTGACCCAGCCACTCGATGACATAACGGTTGGGCGCCAGCAGCTTGAGCTCGCCGTCCCGTTCCACGGCTTGCAGGGGTCGCACCCAGGTGTTGAACTGCTGTTCCGGGAGCTCGCCCTCGAGTACTCGCAGACAGCGGTTCCATAGCGACTCCGGCAAGAGCGCTCTCCTAGGTTTGTGACAAGGGGCAGAGTGAACGAAAGGGCAGGGAGTCTAGCTCCAAGTTGAAGGGGCGTCTATTGACACATCCATGCTCGCTCAGTACCCTTGCCGCCCTTAGTAAATCGCCCAGTCCCTTGATTTGGCCCGTGGTTTTTGCTCGAGTTGCGCCGCTATGAAACGTACCTTCAACCCCAGTAATTTGCATCGTGCCCGTACCCACGGCTTTCGCGCGCGCATGGCCACCAAGAGCGGCCGTCGATTGCTCGCCCGCCGCCGTGCCAAGGGTCGCAAGAAGCTCTGCCCGTAACGCAATCTTCCAAGGGCGCTTTCAGCAAATTCGAGCCGCGCAAGCGTTTGCATCAGCCGGCCGAATTTCGAGACGTAAAACGGCGCGGCAAAAAATTCTCTGATGCGTTTTTTAGCTTATCTGTTCTGGCCAACCATGAAACCCATGCCCGGTTGGGCTTGAGCATCGCGACGCGCATCTTCGGTACCGCCGTAGCACGCAATCGCATCAAACGCCTCGCACGAGAATCCTTTCGCTTGAACCAACACTCCTTGCCGCCGGTCGATGTTACCGTGTCCGCCCGGGAAAGCGCTCGGGCGGCGAGCTCGCGCGAATTGCGCTTAAGCCTCAATGAGCATTGGAAGTCGATTCAGAAATGATCACGCCCCGCCAACTCTTGATGTGGATCATCCGCGGTTATCAGTTGGGCGTGAGTCCCATGCTGGGTCCGCGTTGCCGCTTCTATCCGTCGTGTTCTTGCTATGCGCATACCGCCATCGAGCGCTACGGTGTGCTGCGCGGCGGCTGGCTCGGCTTGAAGCGACTGCTGCGCTGTCACCCCTTCAGGGAAGGCGGCTACGACCCCGTTCCGGACAACAGGGCGACTCATGCCTAATATCCGTCTCGCGCTTTGGGGCGTGCTCGCCGCGATCCTGTTTCTGAACTACCAGACCTGGTTGCACGACTACGCGCCGCCGGCGGGTGCGCCCGCCGCGCAAACGAGTAGCGCGCCAACCGCCGCAGCACCCGCCAACACCTTGGCCGACTCGCTGCCGCAAGCCCCGATCACCGCGCCGAACGTGGCTGCAGGAGCCACCAACGCCGCGCCGCCCGCGCTGCCCGCAGTGCAAGGCGCGCCGGCGGGGTCCGCTTCGGAAGCACCTACAGAGCCGTTGCACGTCAGCACCGATGTGCTCGAGATCGGCATCAATCTCAAAGGCGGCGAGCTTGATCAGGCCGATTTGAAGGACTATCCGCTGCGCAAGGACACGCCGAATATTCCGGTCAGGCTGTTGAGCTACGAGCCCCCGCCGACTTTGTACCTATTGCAGAGCGGACTCATCGGCACCCCCGGCGAGGTGGCGCCGACCCACTTGGCCGTTTGGAAATCCGATCAAAAGAATTTTGCCCTCGCGCCCGGGGCGAACGAGCTACGCGTGCCGCTGACCTGGAGCGACGGCGCCGGGCTGACCGTCACCAAGACCTTCGTTTTCAAGCGCGGCCAGTACGCCATCGGGCTCGACTACGACGTGAAGAATGACGGCACGGTGCCGCGAAAATTGGCGTCGTACGCGCAGATCCTGCGGCACTGGGAACATGCTTCGCGCTCCTATTTCGACGTCGAAACCTATTCGTTCAAAGGTCCTGCGGTTTACGACGGCACAAAGTCCAAGGATCTCAACGTCGAGAGCGACAGCGACTCGAAGTACTCGGCGACCATCAACAATGGCTGGCTGGCTTCCCTGCAGCATCAATTCGTCACGGCCGTGGTGCCGCCGGCGAACCAGCCCTACCAGTACCAGCTGCAGGTGCGCAACAACGAGTATTTGATACAAGCCACCGGCCCCGTCGTCGATGTGCCCACGGGCGCGACCACGCATTTTCACGAAGACCTATTTGTCGGTCCCAAATTGCAATCGCAACTCGCGGCGATGGGCAGGAATCTGGAGCGCACCGTCGACTTCGGAATCTTAACGGTGCTGGCGCAGCCTTTGTTCACCGGACTGAACTTCGTCCACAAGCTCACCGGCAACTGGGGCTGGTCGATCATCATCGTCACGCTGCTGATCAAATTGTTGTTCTATCCCCTGCAACAGGCCAGCGGTCGGTCCATGGCCAAGATGCGCGCCGTCGGTCCGCGCATGAAGCAAATTCAGGAAACCTTCAAGGACGACCGCGAAAAATTGGGCCGGGCCATGATGGATCTGTACAAGAAGGAAAAGATCAATCCGCTGGCGGGTTGTCTGCCGATGATCGTACAGATTCCCGTGTTCATCTCCTTCTACCGGGTGCTGCTGGAGAGCGTGGAAATGCGCCAGGCGCCGTTTCTGATGTGGATCAATGATCTGTCCTCGCGCGACCCGTACTTCGTTCTGCCGCTGCTCATGGGCGGTGCCATGTTCGCGCAGTTCAGACTGAATCCCGCGCCGCCGGATCCGATGCAGGCCAAGATCATGCAGTTCATGCCGCTGATCATGACGGGCATGATGGCGTTTTTCCCCTCCGGACTGACGCTCTACTGGCTCACGAACACCGTGCTGTCGATTGCGCAACAGTGGCGCGTGAATAAAGTGGTCGAAGCCGAGGCTGCCAAGCAGCGCTCTTAGGAGCCTAGTCCGTGGTCACCGACACCATCGCCGCCATTGCCAGTGCCCCAGGGCGCGGCGCGGTCGGGGTGATCCGGGTTTCAGGTCCGAGTGTTCCGCAGATCGCGGAGTCGATCGTAGGCAATCTTCCGGCGCCGCGCATCGCGCAGTTTGCCCAGTTTCTTGGGCCGGATGGCGCGCCGCTCGATCGCGGGCTGGCGCTGTACTTTCCCGCGCCCGCCTCTTATACCGGCGAACACGTCTTGGAGCTCCAAGGCCACGGCGGGGTTTTGGTACTCGATTCATTGCTGAGGCGACTGCTCGAGCTCGGCTGCCGGATGGCGAGGCCGGGTGAGTTCAGCGAACGCGCCTTTTTGAACGGCAAGATCGACATTGCCCAAGCCGAAGCCATCGTGGATCTCATCGACGCCGGCAGCGTCGAAGCGGCGCGCGCCGCCGTGCGTTCCATGCAGGGAGAGTTTTCCGCGCATATCCATGAGCTGCAGGCGCAAATCACCGAGCTACGCACCCTGGTGGAAGCGGCCATCGATTTTCCCGACGAGGAACTGGATTTCGTTCCCGGCAGCGAGCTGGGGCGTCGCATCGCGAAGATTTTCATGGGCTTCGATGCCATCACGGCGGCGGCGCGCCAGGGCGCGCTGCTGCGCGAAGGCTTGAACGTGGTCATCGCCGGCAAGCCCAACGCCGGAAAATCCAGTTTGTTGAATAAACTTGTGGGCGATGAGATCGCCATCGTCACCGACCAACCGGGCACCACCCGCGATGTCCTGCGCCAGCAAATCCATTTGGATGGTCTGCCCCTGAATCTGATCGACACTGCAGGCCTGCGCAGGACAGCGGATGTGGTCGAAGCCGAGGGTGTCCGCCGAGCGCTCGCTGAGCTTGAGCGGGCGGACCGTGTGCTCTACATGTTGGACGCGACGCAGCTGGGCGAGAGCCGCGCTTCGGACCTCGCCGTGGAACTCGACGAGCTTCCAAAGGGCGTGCCGGTCACCTTGATCTTCAACAAAATAGACCTGAGCGGCGTGCAGGCCAGTGTGGATGAATCGCGCGATCCGCCGCAAGTGTTCCTGAGCGTGAGAACCGGCGCGGGCCTCGACCTGCTGCGCGCTCACTTGAAAAGCCGTGCCGGTTACCTCAGCGGCGATTCAGGTGCGTTGTCGGCGCGGCGCCGCCATCTTGATGCGCTGGAGCGCGCCAGAGCGTGCGTGGTGCAAGCCGCGCAAACGCTGGCCGCGACGCGGGCGTTCGAGCTGTTCGCCGAGGAATTGCGGCTGGCGCAATTGGCCTTGGGAGAAATCACCGGCGAATTCAGCAGCGATGATTTGCTGGGAGAGATATTCGGTAGTTTTTGTATTGGCAAGTAACCGACTGATTCAAGCAGCCATCGCTAATTCAAAGAGCAGGCGAAGAGTTTTCAACGCCGATCGGACAGCAAACTACTGAGCAAGCCGCCGACGATTGCGCCGCCGACCTGAAGCGCGATGGCCTCGCCGACATTGTTCATGTTCAACGACGCGCCCGTTCCGGTGGTGTCTGCGTCTTCTTGGTCGATGCGCGACACGACCCAGTCGAACTTGCCGCTGGTCACCGCGGCCTTGCAATAACGGCATTCGCCGATTTGGGTCAAGGACACAGGAGCGCCGCAACTTGGACAGGTGTTCTCGAGCGTCCCCGGCTTGTTCGAGGTGGCCACACCCACGGAGCGCTGAAAAGTCCAGTCCTCCATGAAGGGCCTGACGCTGCGATCGCCGAAAACGATTTTGCCTTGATTGTCGACTTCGAAATCGGCGGCGGCCGCGCTGACGCGCACGGTCAGGTCATCGAACACGCGGCCATGAACGATGCGAATCGGCTGCACGGCGCGGATGCTCACGTTTTCCATGACATTGCGCCGGCCTTCGGCGCCCATGGTCTCGAGCTGCGCGCTCCAAGTGAAATAAGCTCCGGGACTCATGAAGGCGCGGCCGGCGTCCAGGTTCTGCTTGCACCACGCGTCCTGAAGCGCAAGAAACGCCGTCTTCACCCGGCCCTCGAACACGCCCAGCGAGAAGTCCTTGTCTGCGGCGGTGAGCGCTGCAACGCCCTCGGGAATGCTGGGGGCCGCAAATCCCAGCGAGGAATCCGCCGAGTAGCCGACGTAGTTGGCCGGCTGTACATCGACGACCACCCAGTCCACCGAGCCATTGGTGACGCTGGCCTTGCAATGCGCGCAGGTCCCATCGAGCGCCAGCCGCAATTCGGCGCCGCAGGCAGGACAGCGAGCCGCAATGACGCCCCCGTTGACCGCCGTGCGCGCGGCGGGGCCGCGCCCAAACGTCCAGCGTTCCGCGTGCCGCTGATCTTGTCCTTCGTCCGCCACGGTTTGATTGGCGTCGTTCAGCGTCTTGGCGCGATACACCAGATCGAAGTGCACGACAATGGATTGTCCCTGCGCGTTGCACTGCGCGTCCTCCACCGCCAGGCCGCGAACGTTCAGGCTTTCCAATAGCGCGTGGCGATGCTGCGCTTTCGATTGCGCAATGCCTTGGGAGACCGCGTTAAATACGCCGTCGTTCAAGTACGGTCGGATCGCGGCGGCATCGTTTTTCTGCATGCCGCGCTTGACCAAAAAAAACGTCATCTCGGCGCGTTGCAGGAAGGTCTCCATTTCGAAACCTGGATCGAGCGCGCGAATGGCATCTACGCCTGCCGGCAAGGCGCGCCTAAAGACGCCGGACTCGGACCCGGCTCCCATGTCGCCCAACGCGATCTTGGCGAGATTCGCGGCGCCAATGACGGAGCCCAAGGCCGCGATCGCCCCCTGTGCCTGCTGTGATCCGCCGACAGATTGCCCGCCCGAGCCGCTGCGCACGCGACGCATGATGTAAACAGCGCCGATCACGATGATGAGCAGCACAATCACACCGCCCAACGATCCGCCGCTGCCGAACGATCCGCCGGAACTGCTGCCTGCGCTGTGGCTCACCGCCGCATGGCTGCCGCCGCCGGTGCGCGCAAGAGTGGTGGCCGCGAAACACAGTGCCGAGACCGCCACGGCGCAGCGGAAGAACTCGGCCCTAAAGTTCACGTCAATGCACCGCCGCAGTTCGCGCAAAATTTTGCGCCGGGCGCAGCGGCCGTACCGCACCCCGTACAGTGCACGGCCTTCGGCGCCATTGCGGCGCCGCAGCTCGAGCAGAATTTGGCACCCGGTGAGTTCTGCGCATGGCAACTTGCGCAAGCGACGCCGCCGGCACCACCGCTTGGGCCGGCTCCCGGCCCGGGTCCCAAGCCGCCGCCAGGACTTTGTGCCCCGCCGCTTTGGCCGGCGCCTGGGCCGGGCGCGACGCCGATTCCCGCGACGATACCGCCCAGTCCCATGCCTACTCCCAAAGCCGCGGCGCCGTTGCCGCCGCCGGCTGCCGCACCTTCACCGATGCCTTTCAGCGCTGCGCCCACACCGTACTCGCGAAAGCCGCCTGCCAATCGGGTGTAAGCGGTGTCTTTGCGCAAGCCTTTCAGGGTTTGTTCATCCTCTGGGCTCAAGCTGATGGTCATGTTGCCCAGCCGCGTGATTTTCAAACCATACGGCGCCAAAGGTGCCTGGACGTCCGCGATCAGCGCAGTCTCGATGTCGCCGGTACGCGCGGCCAGCCCCAGTACGGGCCACTTTTCGGCGGTGAGTTTCTTCACTACGCTGGTGCGCAAGGCCTTGAGGATTTGCTCGCGCGCCCAGTCGGTGATCAGCTCGTTGCTTGCCTGGCGGGTCCCGACCAACTTCAAAATCATGGCGGTCGGATCGCTCACGGACAACGCGTACTCGCCGAATACGCGCAGACCCACCGCCAGTCCCGTTTCCGGATCCTCGATGTTGTCGATGGGGCCGCCGAAAGGCAGGCTGACGAATTCGCGCGTGCCCACGAAGTACAATTCGGCACGGTACATGTTGCCGCCGCTCGCCCAATCGACGATATCACCGAGGAATGGGATGAGAGCCCCGTCCATGGTAGAGCGGCCCTGCGGCAGGCTGCCGGCCAGCTTACCTTCCTTGAAAAAGAGCGCGGTTTCGTCCGGTTGCACCGTCACCTGTGTGAACTTGCGGATGGTCATGTCCGGCCACTTGTAGAGGATGTCCTCCTTGGCAACGTCCGGCCTTGCGATGAATTGCCGATTCAAATCGGTTGGATGGCCAAATAAGCTCACAGTGATTTCTCCCGCTTAAATCCCAAGTTGAAAAGCCGGCCGCCCGCGTGCCTCGAATCCGAGTGTTCTACACTCAAGTACCGCTTGGTGCTGCGATTCCCGCCACCCTAAGGCGTCCCGCCCAGTTCTCGAAACAACCATGCGCGAGCCTTGAGCCAGTCTCGCTGCACGGTGCGCAGGGAAACGCCCAGCGCCCGCGCCGTATCTTCTTCGCCGTAGCCGCCGAAGAATCGGCACTCGACCACATCGGCAAGGCGCGGCATCTCTTGGGTCAATTTCTCCATCGCCTCGTTGAGCGCCAGCATGCCTTCGTCGGAATCGACGGAGAATTCATCGATATGGGACAGGGTCACGTGCGGACCGCCGCCGCCACGTTTCTCGGCCACGCGCGCTTGCGCGTAATTGATCAAGGCATGGCGCATGGCCAGCGCGGCCGCGCGCAAAAAATGGGTTTCATCGACGAAGCTGCGTGATTGTCCCAAGCGCAGGTACGCTTCGTGAACCAATGCCGTGGTCTGTAAGGTGTGGCCCGCACCCATTCGCGCGCGCGTGCGTTGGGCAATGCGCCGCAGCTGCTGATAAAAGGCGGGCAGCAATTCGGCGGCGATGCGGCGCACGTCAGCGGAGGCAGTACTGGCCTCCAGCCGTGTAAACGCATCGTCGGGGAGCGGGTGCGCCTCTTCCATCGTGCGATCTTGCCATGGCGGGATCGAACGCTGCATCTGGTTCTCATAATCAGATCAAACCAGGAGCGCATCATGAATTGTCCCAAGTGCAATCAGCCCGTGCCGGCCAATTCCCGCTTTTGCGGCGGCTGTGGTCAGCAAATAGAGGGGGCGGCAGGCCCGACCGTCGCGCAAGCCCAGGCCCCCGGAATCCTCGGTTACGCAGGGGGCGCGTCGCCCGCTCCCTCAAAAGCTTGGACCGCCGCTGCGGCATCCGCGCCCGGGCTGTTCTCGCGCGTCAAGAACATCGTCCTGAGCCCAAAAACCGAATGGCCGAGCATCGCTCCGGAGCCGACCTCGGCTCCGCAGCTGTACATGGGATACGTCATGCCGCTGGCGCTTCTGGCCGCACTGATGGGCTTTTTGCGCATGTCAGTGCTTGGCGTCACCTCAGGCATGGGTGACAGCTTTCGCATGCCGATCTCGAGCGGCCTGACCTATACCGTGATGATGTTCGTCTCCGCCTTGTTCGGCGTTTTTGTCGTGGGACTCATCATCCGCGCGTTGGCGCCCACCTTCTCAGGAACGCGAGATCAGCGCCAGGCGCTCAAAGTCGCCGCGTACAGCCTCACGCCCGCCATGCTGAGTTCCGTGCTCGCCTTGTCGCCGATCTTGCCGACGCTGCTGCAGTTGCTTGCAGGTCTTTACGGTATTTATGTGCTGTCTCTCGGCTTGCCGGTGCTCATGCAATCGCCGAAGGAGAAAGCCTTCGGCTACACGGCGAGCGTGGTGATCTGCACCATTCTGGTGGGCATCGTCTTTGCCATCTTGAGCACAGTCGCGCATATCGGCGGCGGCCGGCAGGGATTTTTCGGCGCCACCGCCGCCGATCGGGCGGCGGAACAAGCTGCGGCACGCGATCAGGGTGCGGCCGCCGTCGGCAATACCATCGGGAATATCCTGGGCACCGACGCCAAGGGAAAAGCCGGATTGAGCGCCGCGCTGTCGAATCTCGCGAAGGCCGGCGAGCAGAGCCAAGCCTCCTCGTCCAATCAGGCGGGGACTCCAGTACCCGCCACAGGTGGATCCCCTGCATCTGCCGATGCTTCGCGAAATGCCGCAAGTCCGCTATCGGCAGCCGGCGGATTGTTGGGTGCCTTGGGGGGCGCCCTGGGCGGCCCCCATCGCGTCGATGTAGTGGATTTCAAAACACTCGAGGACGTCTTGCCGGCTTCATTGCCGGGCATGAAGCGCACGTCGGCGGAAGGCGAGAATCAGGGCGCGGTTGGCGTGAAGACCTCATCCGCCAAAGCAGACTATGCCGACGACAATGGCGTCGGCGTGCACGTCGAGATCGCGGATATTTCCGGCGTCTCGGGATTGATGGATTTGGCGGGGAGCTTGGTTCAGAACACCACTTCGGCGAGCGACAGCGGCTTCGAAAAGGACGTAGCTATAGGCGGCAGAACGGTTCATGAAAAATATGATGCGCGCACCAAGCACGGCGATCTCAGTGTCATTCTGGTGAAGCGCTTTTCAGTCGATATCAGCGGCAATGGCGTGGACATGGGTTCGTTGGAACAGACGTTGCGCCAAATTGATCTGGCACGCCTGGAGTCTATGAAGGACGCCGGGGCACAAGCTAAATGAATTCCATCGCGCAACTGAGCTTCCCGCTCTTTGCCGCTTGCTTAAACTTAGCGGGCTGCTCAAAAACGCCCAGCGCCGCGGCGCCCGTCGTCGCCCCTATTTCTCCTTGTGAGACGCTGGTTCTCAAGGCGGCGGATCTCGGCGGCCTCTTGCACGCTCCGATTACCCACGCGACGGCACTGGCCGGGGACGGTCAGTCGTGTGCGTTCCTGAGCACCGGCTTCTCCGCCATCACCGTGAGTGTGCGGCCAGGCCTCGGCAAGGCCTCGCTCGACGCCTGGTCGAGCGGAAAAATGCCGCTGCCGGTTCGGCCGCTCAACGGCGTCGGCGACGGGGCCGTGTGGCAGGACACGCTGCATGAGGTGATCGCGCAAAAGAACGACTTACTCTGCGATATTCAGCTTCGCGGCGGCAGCGAGGATATCGCGGTGGCGGCTGACGCGCTGCCCGAGAAATTAGGCGCGCTGTGCAACCGAATTTTCGCGGCTCCCCTTTTGGGACATTGACGCGCAAGCGTCAGATAAGAATATGCAACCGAGCAATCAAGCCACGGCCCCGCTGTCTCCCACGCAACGAGCCCGCGTCGACGCGCTTCTGGACGATATGTTCGACCTGCCTGACGCTGAGCGGATTGCGAATTTGCGCGCCCGGCGCATCGAGGATTCCGCCGTGCTCGCAGAGGTTGAAAGTCTGCTGCGCTCGGCGAGCGCGTCGGGCGGATTTCTGTCGATGCCGCCGAAGCCTCCTGCAGAGGAATTGATTCCGGACGGCACCTTGGGATTGCGTCTCGGTGCCTGGCGCATCACGCGCCTGCTCGGTCGCGGCGGCATGGGTGAAGTGTATGAAGCCGCACGCGCCGACGGCAATTTTGAGCAGCGAGTCGCCATCAAGCTCCTGCAGCGCGACGCGGCGGCGCAGATGGAGCGCTTCCAAGCGGAGCGCCAAATTCTGGCGCGGCTGGACCATCCGGGCATCGCGCGGCTTTACGACGGTGGTGTGAGCGAAGACGGCCGTCCCTTCATGACGATGGAATTCGTCGAAGGCAGGTCGATCACCGAATACTGCCGAATCACCCGCGCCTCTTTCGAACAGCGCCTCGCGCTATTCATCCAGGTGTGCGACGCCGTTGCCTATGCCCATCGCAATCTGATCGTTCATCGCGATCTCAAGCCCTCCAACATTCTGGTAACGCCAACCGGCTCGGTGAAGCTTCTGGATTTCGGCATCGCGAAGCTGCTCGACGCGCAACGAGCTCGGGTGACCCAGGCAGCAGCAACACCCATGTCGCCAATCTGCGCGGCGCCCGAGCAACTTACCGGCGGCGCCGTTACAACCGCGACCGACGTGTATGCCCTGGGCCTGCTGCTGTTCGAACTTCTGAGCGGCACCCATCCTTGGATGGGATCCGACACCCCGATCTTGCAGGCGATGCGCATGGTATTGCAGCGGCCCGCGCCCTCTTTGAGTCGGACGGCGGAAACACAGCCGAACGCGCCGGTTCCGGTACGGCTGCTGCGCGGTGATCTCGACGCCATCGTGGCAAAGGCCTTGCGCAAGGAGCCGGGCAATCGCTACGCGACGGTCGAGGCCATCAAGCTCGATGTTGAGCGGGCGCGTCGTGGCGAGCCGGTCGAAGCGCGCGAGGGCGCGCGCCTGTACGTCATCAGCCGCACACTTCGCCGATATCGTTGGGCGGCCGCGGCGGTGGCGGCCGTGATCGTTTCGTTGGCGGTGGGATTGGGCGTGGCGGCGTGGCAGGCGCAGAAAGCCGCGCAAGAGCGCGACGTGGCGCGACGTGATGCGGCACGCGAGGAAGCGGTGCGCTACAACTTGACCGGCCTGTTTCGCGCGGCGATCAGCGATCAGGGCTCCAAATCAACGACGGCAAAGGGCATGATCGACTCGAGCGCCCAGCGCGTGCTGAAGGAATATCGCGACCAGCCACTGCTCGCGGGCCAGGTCGTCCTGACGCTGGCGGATCTTTACGGGGCGCTCGAGGATGTGAACGGCGCGGCATCGCTGCTCGAAGGATTTCTCGCCCAGGCGGACTCAAAAGCGGATCCTTTCGCGGTTGCCGACGCGCGCCAAAAACTCGCCAACATAGAATTGCTGCGAGGACATGCGGATCGCGCGGAAACATTGCTGGGTCAGGCGGAAACTTTCTGGCGGAAATGGCCGCAGCAATATGCGGAGGAGCGCCTCGAGGGCCTCGTCACTCGAGCCCGCCTGAAGCGCACGCAAGGCGATATCGAGGGCGCGATTGCCACGACCCGCGATGCGATCGCCCAACGCATCGCCCTATCCGGCCACGATAACCGCGAGACCGCGGTGCTGTTCAACTCGCTCGCCATTACGCTCGGCACCGTGAATCGGGTGCCCGAAGCGCTCAAGGCCTATTACGAAACCACGGCGATCTATCGCGCGCTCGGCTTGGGCGACGGTCTCGATGCGCAGATCATCGTGGCTAACACCGGTACGCTGGAGATGCGCGCGGGTCATTTGCGCGACGCCGAGAGTTTATTGAAGAGCTCGGTGGAGCGCGAGCGGGCGCTCGCGGGCGACTCTGCCGCCGTCGCCGCCGCGATGAGCTATTACGGCAGACTCCTCAGCATAACCAACCGTAATGAAGCAGCGATCAGCGTGTTGCGGGAATCGATGGACATGGCGGCCCGTTACGCGGGGCCCGACAGCCCGGTGGCAATTCAAGCGCGCACCTTTTTGGGCGAGGCGCTCCTGGGCGCCGGCAATCAACAGGCCGCGAGCACTCTGGCCGAGGCCCATCAAGCCGCATTGGCACACTACGGCGCCGCGCATCCCCTGACGCTGCGAACCCAAATCGCCATGGCGCAACTCGCCGCGAGCCAAGGCAATAATCAGGCCGCGCAGCAGCAGTTTGCCGAGGCGGCCGCAGGACTGCGCAGGCTCGGCGCACAAAGTGCCGCGAATCTGGCGATGGCGCTCGAAGGTTTGGGATCGGCCGATTCCGCGCTCGGCCGCAACACGGAAGCCGCGACTGAGCTGCGGGAGGCGGTTGCAATTCGAGCCAAGGCGCCCGACGATATTTGGGAACTGGCCCAGGCTTTCGAACGGCTGGGCGAAGCGCTGGCAAAAAGCGGCGGTGCTGAAGCGCCGGCCCTCTTGAGAAAGGCGAGTCTCGATCTGGAATCCCAGCTTGGCGCCGATCATCCGCAAACGTTGCGCGCTAAAGCTGCCGTGGCGCGCCTGCCGGCCGGCCCATGATTTGGAGGGGATACAAAGTGAACGGCGACGGTGATGCCGCCTCGCGCGACGCCTGTCGCCGACCGACAACGATCAAACGCTCTGTTCGGTCTGATCCAGTTCCTTCAAGTCGACTTCGATGGACCGAGCGAGCCTTGCCAATACCACGAGCGCAGCGAACACGGCCAGCGTGACGATTGCGGTCATGAGCGGAAAACGCCAGAAAAGCCAGAGCATTGTGCCTGCGGACACCGTCAGTATGGCCAGAAAAGCCACGATGCCCATCCGTGCGGAAGATGACGTGCTCATCCCTACTCCCCGAGCAACGCGAACCCTGCGTTGTAATTAGTATACATACGGTCTAGTTGAACTCCTATACCGGAATTCCCCTAATCGTGCGCGGCGAACCCTCCTCTTAAACGCTCATACAACAAGAATTATCCGAGCATGGTTTCGCGCCGCCAATGGCGCGCGGTGAGCACGAACAACAGCATTGCGAGGCCCAGCGAAGCGACCGCGGAGACCAGCACGTCGCGCAATAAAATCGGTTCGTCCTTGAGCACGCTGGTCATCAACAAATGCTGGCTCAAGGAAGGAATGATCATCAACGAACTCTTGGTTTTCAGGGAATAAATGCTGGCAAAGGCGATCGGCAGCGTAGGGACCAGCAGCACGGAGGTGAGGTAGGTTTGCGCCTCGCGGTAGGTACGCGTGAACGATGCGACCAAGGTCATCAGCGTGGCGCCCAAGGGCACGAAGGGCAGGCAGATTCCAAAAAAGATCAGTGCGGTACCCGCACTCAAGTTGGCGCTCATGCCAATGCGCTCGAGCGGCACGAAACGAAAGACGCAAACGAAAGCCGTGAGGCTCAAGGCCAAAGAAATGCACATGTAGGCGCAGGTCGCCAGAATTTTCCCGCCCACCAACGCCGAGCGAGCCACCGGCAGGCTGAGCAGCGCCTCGAGCGATCCGCGCTCCCGCTCCCCCGCGGTGGAATCGATTGCCAAGTACAGGCCGCCCATCAAGAGGGCGAACAGCACGAAATACGTCATGAATCCCAATACGACCACGGCGCGTCCCGCGGGAGTTGCGATATCGACCTCGTTGACAGCCACGGGAATGCTCAGCAACGGGCTCACGCCGCGCATTTCCAGCCGTAACTGTGCGATCGTGCTGCCGTAAGCGCCCAGCATGCCTTTGGCTCGATCGGCAATTTTTCTTGTTTGCGAATCCGCGCTGTCCGCGAACAGCAATATGGGCGCCGGCCTCGCCTCCACGAACAGCTTCGGATACTCCGGGGGTACGAGCAGCACCACCTGGGAGCCGCCGCTTCGAACGGCCGCGCGCGCCTCATTCTCCGACAGCTCCTTGTGCGTGAGCTTCACGCCGCGCCCCTCGAGATAGCGGATCAATCCAGGGGCGTAATGGCCGCCGGATATGGTGACTCTCAAGGGCACGTCCGACTCGACCACGCTCTGCTTCAGCATTTGCGACACCATGAGGCCGAAGAGCAGCGGTCCAAACAGGGGGCCGAAGAGCAGCGCCGACAAGAGCGTGCGCCGGTCGCGCAGATTTTCCAAGAATTCCTTGGCAAAGACGGTCAGCAGCGTCGGCATCAGCTCACACCTTCCGTACCGCCCAGTACCTGCAGGAAGGCCTCTTCCAAGGTGGGCGTGCCGCTGCGCTCACGTATCTCCTGGACCGTCGCGTCCGCGAGTACGCGTCCGTGGCCGATGATGACCACACGATCGCACAGCGCCGCGACCTCCTGCATGACATGCGAGGAAAACAGTACGCAGCGCCCTTGAGCTTTCAATGCCAACAGCATCTCGCGCAGATTGCGGATCGCCATCACGTCGAGCCCGTTGGTAGGTTCGTCGAGCACCACGTTGCCAGGGTCGTGCACCAGGGCGCGGGCCAGGGCCACTTTGATGCGCTGACCTTGTGAAAATCCCTTCGCGCGACGCTCAATAAAGCCGTCCATGCCGAGCGCCAGCGACAGCTCGGCGGTGCGCGCCAGCAAAAGCTTCGGCTCCATTCCATGCAGCGTGCCGAAGTAGCGAATGTTCTCCCGCGCCGTCAAGTTGTTGTACAGCCCGGCCGCGTGCGGCAGCACGCCCAAGTGCGCCCGCGCCTTCGACGTTTCGCCGCGGATGTCGATGCCGTCGATGCACGCCTTGCCGCTGTCGGGCGTCAGCACGCCGTAAAGCATCCGCAGACAGGTGGATTTGCCGGCGCCGTTGGCGCCCAGAAGACCCGTGATCTCGCCGTCGCGCGCCACGAATGAGACGTCGCGCGCGGCCTCGATGCTGCCGAAGCGCTTGTTCAAACCCATTGCCTCGATCATGGCGCAGGTCCGGTCATGCTCAGGAAAAATGGTTCCGGTGTGTGCCGATCCAGGCAGCTCGCATCCAGCTTGTCGGGCGCGGTGTCGTCGAGAAAATCGGCGGCGATGGTGGGCATGCAGCCGGTCGCCAACTGGCCGTGGCCTTCGCCTTTCAAAATCAAATGCCGGTGTCGGCTGAGTCCGTCGGCGGCGCGCTCGGCGTCGAGAGGCGGCGTGACCGGATCCGCTTCGCCGGACAACAGCAGGGTCGGAATATCGCTGTGCAGGGGCGCATGCAAGTCCGCGTCCACCGGTCCCTTGGGCCAGAGCCTGCAAATCTCATGCAACCCGTCCATCATTTCCGCGCCCTGGTAGGTCTTCGCCACGGCGGCGCGATCGACGCCGGCGAAGAAAGGTTCATCCTCGCTGCAGATCACGCTGTACTGCATGCCGGTCGCCAGTTGATCGGCAAGCTGCCGCACATTCATCACGGATTGGGCCGCGAGCGGCCGCAGCTTGCCGTGCGCCGCCTCATGGATCAGTGCCGGCAAGAGCGATGCCTGCATGCTGCTGTAGGAAAGCAAACGCAGCGCGGTGTTGAGTACTCTGCGGTTGAACTCGATCTCGAGCGGCAGCCCGCTGTTTGGATCATCGATGGTCACCATGATCTTCTGCGGTCCGAATTGCCGCAGCAGCGCGTTCAGTTCGTCTTGCAGTTGCGGATAGACGGCGGCGCAATCGGGCGCCTGCAGGCAGCGCGCGACGATCAAATTCAAGGCGCGGTCGGCATCTTGCGGGGTCTCGGCGCCGATGGCCTGCTGCGGGTACGTCACTCCGTCCAGGATCGCCGCATGGACGTGCTCGGGGTAGCGGCGCATGTACTGTTCCGCGACGCGCGTGCCGTAGGAGCCGCCGTACAAATCAATTTGGTCGAAGCCCAGCGCCGCGCGCACTTCGTCCAAATCGCGAACCGCCACGCTGGTGGTATAAAAACGCACGTTCGGCCCGAGCTTCCCGAGGCATTCCTGCGTTGCCTTGCGCAGCGCCGGTAAAGGATCGGTGGGCTCCTGCCAATCCTCGGGATAGGCACAGGACTGCAGATTGGAAGTTCCAGTGCCGCGTTGGTCCAACAGTACGATCGCGTGGTTGCGGTTGATGCGCGCGAAGGCGTTGCTGAGCGCCACGTACACCCGCATGGCGCTTTGCCCCGGGCCGCCGGCCAAGAGAAACAATGGGGCTGCCGTACTGCGCCGGTTCAGCGCCGGGACAACCGCTACTTTCAGATCGATCGATCCTGCCTTGGGGTGTTCGCGGTCGATCGGCACGCGCAAGGTTCCGCAACGCGCGGCAACCGAAGTCAAATACAGCGGATGCTCGAGCCGGCATTCGCTTGTCGGCAGAATCGCTGCATCCTCGGCGGCGGCGGGCCGCGTCCAGCCGGCGCACACGCTCATCCCCATCCATACGAACGCACCGAACAGCTGCCGCACGCTACCTCCCATCGAGAGATTGTATGGGATTCGCTACCCATGCTTGCGCACAACTTGATAGATTTGCGACATGACCGTCATTCGCGAAGCCGACGTGATTGCGAGCGTTGCCGACGCCTTGCAGTACATCTCCTACTACCACACGCCTGATTTCATCCAAGCCATGGGGCGCGCGTACGAGGTTGAGCAAAGCCCATCTGCGCGCGATGCTATCGCGCAGATTCTGACCAACTCTCGGATGTGCGCCGAAGGCCACCGGCCGATCTGCCAGGACACCGGCATCGTCGTGGTGTTCGTCAAAGTGGGCATGGGCGTGACCTGGGACGCCAAGCTGGATCTCGAGGCAATGATCAACGAAGGGGTCCGCCGCGCCTACTTAAATCCCGACAACAAGCTGCGCGCCTCCATCGTCGCGGATCCGGCGTTCAAGCGGGGTAATACCCGCGACAACACACCCGCCGTGATCCATACCGAATTCGTTCCTGGCGATGAACTTGAAATTACCGTTGCCGCGAAAGGCGGCGGTTCGGAAAACAAGTCGATGTTCGCCATGCTGAACCCGTCGGACTCGGTGGCCGATTGGGTATTGGAGATGGTGCCGGAGATGGGCGCGGGCTGGTGTCCGCCGGGGATGCTCGGCATCGGAATCGGCGGCAGCGCCGAGAAGGCCATGCTGCTGGCGAAGAAATCGCTGATGGAGCCGATCGATATCGGCGATCTGATCGCGCGCGGTCCGAAGACGCCGTTGGAGGAACTGCGTTTGGAAATTTACAGGCGCGTCAACGCACTCGGAATCGGCGCTCAGGGCTTAGGGGGCTTGACCACGGTGCTGGATGTTAAGGTTTTGGACTATCCGACCCATGCTGCCTCCCTACCGGTGGCGGTGATTCCCAATTGCGCCGCCACGCGACACATTCATTTCACGCTGAATGGCTCAGGGCCCGCCGTGCTCGAGCCGCCGGACTTGGATCTGTGGCCCAAGGTTCAGTGGAGCGCCGATGCCAGCGCGCGCCGCGTGTCCCTCGACGGCCTCAGCAAAAAAGAAATCGCGGCTTGGAAGCCCGGCGAGCGGCTGTTGTTGTCCGGCAAGCTGCTGACGGGTCGCGACGCCGCACATAAGCGCATCTGCGCACTGCTCGATGCGGGTAAACCGCTGCCCGACGGTTTGGATTTCACCGGCCGCGTGATTTATTACGTCGGGCCTGTTGATCCTGTGGGCACGGAGGTCGTGGGGCCGGCAGGTCCGACCACGGCCAATCGCATGGATCGATTCACGGACACCATGCTCGGCAAGTCAGGACTGCTGGCGATGGTTGGAAAGGCCGAGCGCGGGCCCGAAACCGTCGCTTCCATTGCGAAGCACCGCTCCGCCTATTTGATTGCCGTCGGCGGAGCGGCATTTCTGGTGTCGAATGCCATTCGCGGCAGCCGCGTCGTGGCCTTTGCGGAACTCGGCATGGAGGCGGTGTACGAATTCGACGTCAAGGATATGCCCGTCACCGTGGCGGTGAGCGCCGATGGCGAATCTGTGCATGAAACGGGTCCTAAAAAATGGGCGGGCAAGTTCGCCGGCATTCCGATCGCGGTGGCCTAGCCGCGATTCAAGGGCTTGTCAGTGTCTTGCGCATCAGCAGACCCGGACCGAAGCGGGTTTCGAAGGTACCCACGATGGTGAATCCGCAGGACAGATAGAACTGCTTCGCGTGAATGTTTCCCACGACGTGCAGGGCGCGCGAGCCCATCGAGCGCGCCATCTCGGCGCAGTGATCGATCAGTTTTCGCCCGACGCCGCGACGCTGGGTACCGGGCTCGACAAATAGTGCGTCGACGTCGGTGTCGCCATCATCGCGCGGCAGAATGGCGGAGAAGCCGACGATGGCGCCATCCTGTTCCAGCACGAACACGCCGCCCGCGGCTATCTGTTCCAGCGGCAAGTCGATGGCATCCGGATGACGCAACAATGCGTCGCGATCGCCTTCATTGCCGAGCGATGCGCGCCACTGCAGCGCCTCGAGGGACCGGCGTTCAGCGGGAATGGCGGGGCGGATGGTCAAGCAGCGGACTATACGCGCCCTAATATTTGATCGACTAAGGCTTGGTGACGGGGTGCGGTGCCGGATCGCCTGCGGCCACCGCCAGCATCGCTTCCTTTAGGATTCTTACCCCTTAGTTCGAACCGCACATCAATGGTTCCCTGGCGGTTTTCTCCGTGAGCGTTTAGAGTACGCGCCCGGCCTAAAAATCGAGCAGATTCAGCGTCATGCGTTTTGCGAAGCAGTACGAAGTCATCGTCATCGGCGGCGGTCATGCCGGTACCGAAGCGGCGCTCGCGGCTGCCCGAATGGGAGCCCGCACACTGCTGCTGACGCATAACATCGAGACCTTGGGACAGATGAGCTGCAATCCTGCGATAGGGGGAATCGGCAAAGGACATCTGGTGAAGGAAATTGATGCGCTCGGGGGGGCCATGGCGCGTGCCACCGATCAGGCCGGCATCCAGTTCCGAACCTTGAACGCGAGCAAGGGACCCGCAGTGCGCGCCACTCGTGCACAAGCGGATCGACAGCTCTACAAACGGGCGATTCGAAGGGTTTTGGAATCGCAGGTTCACTTGGCGCTGTTTCAGCAGGAAGCCGCGGATTTGATCCTCGCCGGCGATCGTGTGGTCGGCGTCCTTACGTCGAGCGGAATCGAGTTTCGCGCCACGGCAATCGTTCTGACCGCCGGTACCTTCTTGGGCGGCAAAATTCATGTGGGCCTCGAGAGCCATCCGGGCGGACGGGCCGGCGATCCGCCCTCTGTCAGCCTGGCCGCGCGTCTGCGCGAATTACCCGTCCGGGTCGGCCGCTTGAAGACCGGTACCCCGCCGCGAATTGACGGCCGCAGCATCGACTTCTCGGCGCTGCCCGAGCAGCACAGCGATGACCCGCGACCGGTCTTCTCGTATCTCGGCACGCGTGGAGAGCATCCGCGACAGCTTCCCTGCCATATCACCGCAACCAACGAACGAACTCACGACATCATTCGCTCCGCTACCGAGCGTTCGCCCCTGTTTACGGGTTTGATCCAAGGCGTCGGCCCGCGCTACTGCCCCTCGGTGGAGGACAAAGTGGTGCGATTCGCCGATAAGCAATCGCACCAGATCTTCGTCGAACCCGAAGGCCTGGATACGCATGAGATTTATCCCAACGGCATCTCCACCAGCCTGCCCTTCGACGTTCAGCACGAATTCGTGCGCACCATTGCAGGCTTCGAAAATGCTCACATCACCCGTCCGGGCTATGCCATCGAGTACGATTTCTTTGATCCGCGCGACTTGAAGTACAGCTTGGAAAGCAAACACCTTCAGGGTCTTTATTTCGCCGGTCAGATCAACGGCACCACCGGCTATGAGGAGGCCGCGTCCCAGGGATTGCTGGCGGGAATCAATGCCGCGCTCGCCGTGCAAGGGCGCGAGGCCTGGTGCCCGAAGCGCAGCGAGGCTTACCTTGGCGTGCTGGTCGACGATTTGATCACGCGAGGTGCGAGCGAACCGTACCGAATGTTCACCAGCCGCGCTGAATACCGCCTTTCGCTGCGGGAAGATAACGCGGACCTGCGGTTGACTGCGGCCGGGCGCGAACTCGGACTCATCGACGATGAGCGCTGGGAATTCTTTCAACGCAAGCGGGGTGCCGTGGGCTGCGAAGTCGATCGGCTGGAGAGCGCCGTCGTGCATCCCGCCGACGTCGACGCCGCATTGCTCGCCAAACTGGGTGCCGCACTGTCGCGCGAGACGCATGCCCTCGATCTATTGCGCCGGCCTGAAATTTCCTTCGATGATTTGGCCTGCGTGGCTCCGCGCGCGACTGCCGATTGGTGCGCCGATGAGCGGATGTGCGAACAGGTGAAACTGCAGGTCGAAGTGCAGGCCAAGTATTCCGGGTATTTGAAGCGCCAGAGCGATGAGATCGACCGAGCGCAGCGTAACGAGGACTTGAGCTTGCCGGCCGACATCGATTACAGACAAGTCGGCGGATTGTCGAACGAGGCGCGCCAGCGGCTTTGCGACGTGCGTCCGGAAACCTTGGGGCAAGCGGCGCGCATCCCGGGCCTTACGCCGGCCGCCGTATCCTTGCTGTTGGTGCATTTGAAGAAGCGCGAGCGCGCGGCTTAAGGTCGTCGCTCCAAGGATCCCTGCATGAATGTTTTTTACGATTTCACGGTACCCGGACTCGACGGAAGCCCCAATATTTTGGCGCCGCTGCGCGGCAAGGTGACCCTGGCGGTGAACGTCGCGAGCAAGTGCGGCTACACCCCGCAATATGCAGATCTCGAGGACCTTTACCAAGAACTCAAGGACAAGGATTTCACGGTAGTCGGCTTCCCCTGCAATCAGTTCGGCGCGCAAGAGCCGGGCACAGCAGCGGAGATTCAAGCGTTTTGCTCGGTCAATTTTGGCGTGACTTTTCCGCTCTCGGCGAAGATCGAGGTGAACGGCCCGCACCGCGACCCGCTGTATGCGTGGCTGACAGCGGAGGAAAACGGCTTTCCCGGCGACATCGGCTGGAATTTCGAGAAATTCCTGATCGACCGCGGCGGTCGAGTGATAGGCCGCTATCCGGCCGGAACCAAGCCGACTGATCCGACGCTGCTGCAGGATCTGGCGGATGCCCTGGAGTGAGCACGCCCGGATTTGCTCCTTAGTGGCAATTTGCCCGCCCACTCTTTAACATCAGCGCACATTATTGGACCTACGACGGCCCGGAGTACTAGATGCTTTCTCGATTGACTGCCAAAGCGTGGCTCGCCGGTACGGCATTGACTTGGTTTTCGTTGGGCGCGCATGCGGCGGGCGATCCAGCCAAGGGCGAGATGAAGTTCTACACCTGTTATGGATGCCACGGGATCGCCAACTACCGCAACGCATACCCCGACTACAGTGTGCCGGAATTGCGCCACCAGAATGCGGAATACCTGGTCGCGGCGTTGCATGAGTATCGCGATGGCACGCGTCCGCACCCCACCATGCATGCACAGGCCGCGTCGCTCTCGGATCAGGATATCGAAGACATCGCAGCCTATTTACAAGGTGCGACCCCGATAAAGCCCGGTACGCCTGCGCCGGGCAAAGCGCCACCCAAGCAAGTGGCTGCCTGCATTGCGTGCCACGGTGAGAATGGTCTGGGTGTCGAAGGTGCGCTGACGCCGAAGCCGCCGGTGCTCGCCGGACAGCATGTGGATTACCTGGAGCAGGCCCTGACATCCTATCGCAACGGCCGCCGCAAGAACGCCGTCATGGACAGCATGGCGCAGCTCTTGACCAGCGATGAAGACGTCAAAATCGCGGCTGCCTATTTCGCGGACCAGAAGTCGCCCCTGGCGACAGCGACCACCGCAAGCAAATAGTCAGTTGCGCAGCATCATCAGGAACTGCGCGAACGTCTCATAGTAGGCATCGCGGTTCTGTTTCTTGCGGTAGCCGTGACCTTCATCGGCCGCGAGCAAGTACCAAACCTCGCCGCCCCTCGCGCGCAGCTTGTTTACTATCTGTTCCGCTTCGGAGAGGGGAACTCGCGGATCGTTCTTGCCATGGACGACGAGCAGAGGACGGGTGATCCGATCGGCATTGGTCAAGGGCGAAATGCGCCTCAAGAAACTCCGCATCTCCAGGTCTCTTTCGTCGCCATATTCCGCGCGCCGCTGGTCTTGCCGGTAGGGCGCGGTATTGGTCAAGAAGCTCACGAAGTTGGCAATGCCGCTGACATCGACCCCGCCCCGCAAGCGGTCGCTGTAATTGACCAGGGTTGCCAGGCTCAGATATCCACCATACGAGCCGCCCGCGACCACCACGTGCTTGCCGTCGAAGCTCTTCTGCAGGGCAATCCACACCAACATGGCGCCGACATCCTTCACGGCGTCTTCGCGCAGCACGCCGTTGTCTAGCGCCATGTACGTCCTGCCATAACCCGATGAACCGCGCACATTGGGCGCGATTACCGCGAAACCCAATTCATTGACTACGTATTGAATCCAAGGATCGAAGCCCGGACGGAACTGCGACTCCGGTCCGCCATGCAGCGAAATCAGCACGGGATGGGGGCCGGCAGAGGCGGGCTCGTAGACATACGCCGGTATCTGGCGCGCCTTGCCATCGACCCGATCAAAGGTGGGAAACTCCACCCGCCGCGGCAACACAAATTTCGCGGCGCCCACAGCGCCCGGTTCGCTGCGCGTCCAAGGCTCCAGACGGTTCTCGGCGATATCCAGTACGTAAGCGTCGCGCGGCTGATTGGCGGCCGCGAATCCGAACACGAGGCGCTTGCCATCCGCATCGAAGCTCAAGGAGCTGATGACGCCCGGCTGCTGCAGCCGCGGCGGCGTGAGATCTTGGTGGGTACGCAGATCGAGCAGATTGAGTTTTCCCGCGCCCGCTTCATTGCTGACGTACGCCAGGTAGTGTCCGTCGCGCGAAATCGCCAACGCTTCGATATCCCAGGGGATATGCGCCGATATCACGGTCTTGTCGTTGGTGAATAGATTGATGTAGCGCAGGCGGGCAAATTCGTTTTCGCGGTCCGAGATCAAATAAACTCCCTGGCCGTCACGCGTGAATTTGGCGTCCACGATTCCGACCTTCGCCGGCGAGGGCTCGACCTCACGTTTCTGCCCGCTGCTCAAGTCCACGATGTACAAATACCCTTCGGAAACCGATACCTCTTTGAGCACCAACAGTTTGGAATCATCCGGCGACCAATCGAGCACGGACCAGGCAGCGCCGCTGCCGTCGCCGGCCAGTCCCAAGCGCGGCAAGGAGCCCGACTCGGGATCCACGATGTCGATGTCAATGTTGCGGCCATCGCGAGCCGTGCTGGAGAAAGCGACTTCGCGGCCGCTGTTGGACCATATGGGCGCGCTGTTCAAGGATTTGCCGTCGGTCAACAATTTCGCGGCCGCATCGCCGATGTGTTGGTAATAGAGTTGTGCTTTTTCATCGCCGCCCGAGTCCTTGAGAAACACATAGGCGCTGCGTGCGGAGTCCGGGGAGAACGCAGCTTCCGTGATCGGCTCGTGCAGGAAAGTCAGTTGGCGGCGCGCGCCTCCCGGTTGTTCCACCAAATGCAGCTGCTCGACGTCGGCGAAGCGGGTTGCAATCAGCAATTGGCCCTTCGGCGACCAACCGAGCGGTGTTGCCTGGCGCGCGTTGAGATAGCCGTCCAATTTCTCGGTGAATTCCGCGGGCGCTTGCGGAATGTTCTCGAAGGTCAAATTGCCGCGCTCGACATGCGTGACGGCAAAGGCCCGCGAGTCGGCCAAAAGCGACGCGGCGAGCAGCGGCAACAAATAAATTCGGTTCATGTTCCTAGTTTCTCACACGACGGGGATAATGCGGCCGATGGCGGGCTTCGAGCATTTGATCCAATCTTACGATGTCGGAGATCTTCTGGACGAGATCGCCAGCGCGGAACCGCCCGCGTACTTGCGCCGTTGTTTCGCCGAAGGCTCGTCCGCGCCCGTTTTGAGCTGGCATCGTGTGCAGCAGCTCGCGGTATGCGCGATGGTACTCGATGCCATCGTCAACGATCGGGACTATGAATTTTTGGAGCGCGAAATGATCGCGGATTGGCGTATGCACTATGCGAGGGCCTGCATGAAGATCAAAGATACGGCGTTGCAAGCCTTGCATCGCGTGCTCGAGCGCGATCGACCGGCGGACCAAGACGCCGCGGCCGAGCTCGAGACTTTGGCCAATCGACTGGCAGGGGCTTGATTGAGCTTGCGAGCGGCAGGTGTTCGGCAAATTCTCGTGGCGGCCGCGCCGCTCATGCTGGCCGCCTGTGCGGCGTCTCAGCCCAAGCCGGCTGCACCCGTTGAGCCGTCACCGGCCCCGCTGGATGCGTCGTACGATTGGCATGTCCTACTGGTGGCGCCTTTCGGTAGCGTATTGAGAGAAGTGCCGTTGACGATGCACGAGGTGTTGTTGTTTCGCGATGAGGCGGGCCGCGCGGCGCCCGATGAGTTGGAATGCTATGCCGTCGATGGAGCCCGCCCGCGCTTCGTCGCGCGATCGCCCTCCGAGTACCTGCTTTGCTTCAAGCACGACCGCCTTTCGCGAATAGAGGCCACGGTGCAGCTGCCTGCCGAGGAAGCCGTACGAATTTACGCCGATGCTTGCGGGCTGTGGCTGAAGAAGCCCGTGGGCTTGGGCGAGGAATGCGCGGGTACGGACGGCGGCGTAACGTTCGCCGGGCATTTTGAAAACGAACCGGATGAATCGGCGCAATTGACCATCCAGCTCGACGCTGCTGATCCCGCAGCGGAGCGGTAAAGCATGCGGGCCGCGGAATGCGACATACTCGTTTCAGGTGCGAGAGAACTCCGGATCGAGCTCGACCCGATCCGCGCCGAAACGCTGCTGAAACTGGTGGACGAGCTCGAACTGGGCAACGCGCAATTTAATTTGACCGCGATCCGCGATCGCCCCGGCATGCTGCGCAAACATGTGCTCGATAGCATGAGCCTGCAGCCGTACCTGCGCGGCGAACGGCTGGCCGACGTCGGCACCGGCGCCGGGTTTCCGGGCCTGGTCTTGGCCGTGGTCAATCCCCAGCGCCGCTTCACCCTGATTGAGGCGACCGGCAAGAAGGCCCGGTTCGTCGAGCAGACGGCGCAGCGGATTGGCAGCGGCAATGTGCTCGTGGTCAATTCCCGTTCGGAAAGCTATAGACCCTTCGAACTTTTCGATACAGTGGTCGCCAGGGCTCTATCTTCGCTGGCCGATTTTGTGGCCTATGCGGGCCACTTATGCGCGCCGGACGGGCGGCTGTTGGCGATGAAGGGGAAACGGCCTGATGATGAGATATCCGCACTGCCGAAAGCGTTCCGCGTGTTGGCAGTGCATCGGTTGAGTGTGCCGGGCCTCCCCGATGAACGGCATCTCGTGGAGTTGATTCCTGCACATCGAAAGTCGGGCAAGACTTGAAGCGGGCCAGGTAATGAAACGCGTCATCGCAGTGGCCAATCAAAAAGGCGGCGTCGGCAAGACCACGACAGCGGTCAATCTCGCCGCGTCCTTGACGGCGACCAAGCGCCGCGTGTTGCTCATCGATTTGGACCCGCAGGGCAACGCCACCATGGGATGCGGCATCGACAAGCATGCGCAATCACGCACCAGCTGCGATGTCCTGTTGGGCGATTGCGGTGCCGTTGAGGCCTTGGTCAGCGTCGAGTATGGCGGCTTCATGCTGATGCCGGCCAATCAGGACCTGACAGCCGCGGAAGTGCGTTTACTCACCATGACCGTGGGGCGCGAGTTCAAATTGCGCAACGCGCTGGCGCCGGTGCGCGGGGACTTCGACGTCATCCTCATCGACTGTCCGCCTTCGCTCAACATGCTGACCTTGAATGCGTTGGTGGCAGCTGATTCGGTCATGGTGCCCATGCAGTGCGAGTACTACGCGCTGGAAGGCCTGACTGCGTTGATGCAGACCGTCGAACAAATCAAGGACAGCATCAATCCGGTATTGGAAATCGAAGGATTGCTGCGCACCATGTTCGATCCACGCAATAATTTGGCCAACGAAGTGTCCGCGCAACTCACCCAGCATTTTGGCGAGAAAGTGTTCCGCACCGTCATCCCACGCAACGTGCGCCTGGCGGAGGCGCCCAGCTTCGGCAAACCCGCGCTGTTTCACGACAAGGAGTCGCGCGGCGCCTTGGCCTACCTGGCGCTGGCCGGGGAAATGATTCGCCGCGACGAAGTGCCGGGCGGTGAAATGATTCGCCACGACGATCCGCCGGGCACGCCCGTATAATCGTCCAATCGATTTACGGGAAAAATGCTATGTCCGGCAAAAAGCCATCTTTAGGTCGAGGCCTGGCTGAGCTGAGCCCCCTGCTCGCGCGGCGCGCCGCCGTACCTGAGCCTGAAAAGCCGCAAATTCTGGTCGGCGATCGGTTAGCGTCCCTGCCCGTTGATCTCCTGCAGCGGGGCAAGTATCAGCCCCGCGCCGACATGCGCCCGGAATCCTTGGGCGAACTTGCCGATTCCATCAAATCGCGAGGCCTGGTACAGCCCATCCTGGTGCGTCCGTTGCCGCGACCGAATCCGACCGAATCGCAACGCTATGAAATCATCGCCGGCGAGCGGCGCTGGCGCGCGGCTCAGATGGCCGGACTTGCCGAGATTCCCGCCGTCATTCGCGATGTGCCTGACGAAGACGCGGTCGCGATGGCGCTCATTGAGAACATCCAACGCGAGGATCTCAATCCGCTGGAAGAGGCCCGCGCGCTGCTGCGACTCATCGAGGAGTTCGGATTGACGCATCAGGCTGCGGCGGAGGCAGTAGGACGCTCGCGTGCCGCGGTCAGCAATTTGGTGCGGCTCATGGAATTGACCGACGAGGTCAAGGAGATGCTGGAGCGCCGCCAGATCGAAATGGGTCACGCGCGCGCCCTGCTAGGACTCGCCACCCGCCGCCAACAGATTGAAGTCGCCACGCTAGTCGCCAAGAAATCCTTGTCGGTGCGGGATACGGAGGCATTGGTGCGCCGCATCATAAATCCGAAGGCCGCCGAAGCTGCCACCTCCGCCGCCCCGCTTGATCCGGACATTCATCGCCTGGAAACCGAAATCGCCGAGAAGCTGGGGGCCAAAGTCGCCTTTCAACACGCCGCCTCGGGCAAGGGCAAGCTGATCGTCAGTTACAACAGTTTGGACGAATTGGAAGGCATCCTCGCCCACATCCAATAGGCGCAAATTAGCCCTGATACGCCTTGATGCACCAGGGCGGCCTCTCTATAATGCGCCGGCCATTTTTGGCACAACAAGCGAAGTGTTCGTGAGCTTCGCTCCACGGGATTTAACTTGGTCGCGATCGATTTAGCCCTGGCGCGGCGGCTGGCTCTCAGCGTCGTACTGGGCCAGGCGGCCGTGACCGTAGTCTGCGCTCTCGTGAGCTGGCTGATTGCGGGTCCCCATGCGGCTTTATCCGCGGCGATGGGTGGCGGTATCAGCACCGCTGCGAGTCTTGTCATGGCATTGCTAGGTTTTGGCGGCAAATCTGCTGCAGATGGGCAGCGGGCGATGCGCGCGTTCTTGATAGGCGAAACCGCCAAGATCGCGATCGTCATCGTGTTGTTCGTGGTGGTGTTGAAGACGATGAGGGTGGTGCCGTTGGCGATGCTCGGCACTTATGTAGCAACTTTCTGCGTATTTTGGGTGGCGCTGGCGAATATGCTGCCGCCGCTTGGCGGGGCAAATATCCCGCGTGGACGTAAGAAAAAACAGTTGATTTGAGGCGATCGAGACACACATAGAAATTGAAATGGCAGCAGAGCAACCCACCACCGCAAACGAATACATCCTTCATCACCTGACGTTCCTCTCCAACAAGGAACCCAAGGGAATAGTGGATTTTTCCGTCATCCACTTGGACACTGTGTTTTTCTCTGCCGTGCTCGCACTCCTATTCGGGGGTGCTTTTTATTTCGCGGCGCGCACGGCCAAAGTCGGCGTGCCCAGCAAGTTTCAGAATTTCGTCGAGCTGCTGGTGGAAACAGTCGATGCACAGGTAAAAGACACCTTCCACGGCACGAATAAATTGCTCGCGCCTCTGGCGCTGACCATTTTTTGCTGGGTTTTCCTGTTCAATGCCATGGACCTGTTGCCGGTGGACCTGCTGCCCTGGGCGGCTCACCACGTCGGCGTCGAACACCTGAAGGTCGTGCCGAGCACGGACCTCAACACGACGTTCGCCATGTCGTTGACGGTATTCGTGCTCATCATCTACTACAGCATCAAGGTGAAGGGCCTCGGCGGCTTTTTGGCGGAGCTGACTCTGCAGCCGTTTGTCGCCAAGAATATCTTCGTGAAAATCCTGCTGGTTCCGGTGAACCTGCTGCTGGAGATCGTGCCCTTTTTAGCGCGCCCGATTTCACTCTCGCTGCGCTTGTACGGCAATCTGTTCGCCGGCGAAATGATTTTCCTGCTGCTTGCGGGACTGACGCTGCACGGCATGCAGCAGTTGTCGAGCGCCGGTGGTTGGGTGCTCTTATTGGTGCAGTTCGGGCTGGCATTTGTATGGGCGGTGTTTCATCTGCTCGTAATCACGCTGCAAGCCTTCATATTCATGGTGTTGACGATCGTCTATCTGTCGATGGCCCAGGAAAAACATTGATGTCTTCGAGTTCAGTAACAATTTCGCTATCTGTTTCGTTTCAGGAGAATTGAATGGAAAATTTTGCACACGTCCAAGGCATGACCGTGCTGGCCGTCGGAATCATCTTCGGCATGGGCGCGCTCGGCACTGCGATCGGCTTCGGCATTCTCGGGGGCCGTTTTCTGGAAGGCGCCGCCCGTCAGCCGGAACTCACCCCCATGCTGCAGGTGAAGATGTTCATCGTGGCAGCGCTCGTGGACGCGGTCGCCATGATCGGCATCGGCTTCGCGCTGTTCTTCACCTTCGCGAACCCGTTCACTTCCGGGTTGACGCCGTAAAAGTGCTGCCGGTAACGCTGGTCAGGAGGCGATTGTGAATATCAATCTCACGCTGATCGTGCAGACGCTCATGTTCATCGTCCTGATCTGGTTCACGATGAAAGTCGTGTGGCCGATGATCTTGGGGCCGATGGAAGAACGTTCGCGCAAGATCGCAGCGGGACTTGCTGCCGCTGAGAAGGGCAAGGAAGACTTGGCTTCCGCCAATGAGCGTGCTGAGGTCATCATGCGCGAAGCGCGCGAACGTGCCGGTCAGATCATCGACCAGGCGCAGCATCGGGCCACCGACATTGTAGAAGAGGCGAAAGGCGCGGCCACTGCAGAAGGCGCGCGGCTATTGGCATCGGCCAAAGAGCAGATCGATCTCGAGGCTGCGCACGCTCGCGAGGCGCTGCGCCGGGACGTTGCCCAGATTGCCGTCAGCGCGGCATCGAAGATCCTGGAGCGCGAAATCGATCCGCGCACGCATAGCGACCTCATCGACAAGCTCGCGGCGCAGATCTAGGACGCTCCGCATGGCTGAAAAGACCACCATCGCGCGGCCCTACGCCAAAGCGGCATTCCAGGAGGCCCAGGGAGATAAGGACCTGGCACCCTGGTCCGAGACGCTGCGCGCCGCCGCCACGGCCGTGCGCGATCCGCGCGTACACGAACTGCTCGGCAACCCGGGCGTCAGCGGCGAGGATCTTGCGCAGTTCGTGATGGGCGTTACCGGTGCAGCGCTCGATGAGCATCGGCAAAACTTCTTCCGCATGCTCGCGGAAAACCATCGCTTAGGGTACCTGCCCGAAATTTCCACGCTGTTCGATGAGTACAAAGACGAGGCGGAAAGCGTCATCGATGTCACGGTGACGTCAGCTGCGCCAATCGACGGCGCCCAGCAGCAGGCGCTCTCGAAAGCACTCGAGCGCAAGCTCAAGCGCACAGTGCGCCTGCACTGCGCCACGGATTCAACATTGATCGGCGGCGCCATATTGCGCGCCGGCGATACGGTAATCGACGGTTCCCTGCTCAGCCGGCTCAAACGCATTGCGTTCGAGCTGACGGCGTAAATGACCAGTATTTGCTAGAGGATTCAAGGTTATGTCCATCAAGGCATCGGAAATCAGCGACCTCATCAAGGCGCGCATCGACAAATTCAAGTCGGCCACCGAAGCGCGCAATGTCGGCACGGTGGTGAGCGTCACCGATGGCATCGTGCGCATCCACGGCCTCGCCGATGCGCGTTACGGCGAAATGTTGGAGTTCTCCGGCAACATCTTCGGGCTCGCGCTGAATCTCGAGCAAGATTCCGTCGGCGCCGTAGTGCTCGGCGACTATAAGGGTATTTCCGAAGGCGCCGAGGTCAAGACCACCGGCCGCATCCTCGAAGTGCCGGTCGGTCCTGAGCTGCTCGGCCGGGTGGTCGATGCGTTGGGAACGCCCATCGACGGCAAGGGTCCGGTGAACGCCAAATTGAAGTCGCCCCTCGAGCGCGTCGCGCCGGGCGTCATTTTCCGCCAGAGCGTATCGCAGCCCGTGCAAACCGGTCTCAAGGCCATCGACGCCATGGTGCCGATCGGCCGCGGCCAGCGTGAACTCATCATCGGCGACCGCCAGACGGGCAAAACCGCGGTGGCCATCGACACCATCATCAATCAGAAAGGCACGGGCGTTAAGTGCGTCTATGTGGCCATCGGCCAGAAGCAAAGCTCCATCGCCAATGTGGTCCGCAAGCTGGAAGAGCACGGCGCCATGGGACACACCATCATCGTCGCGGCTTCCGCGTCGACACCTGCGGCAATGCAATATCTGGCGCCCTACGGCGGCTGCGCGATGGGCGAGTACTTCATGGACAACGGTGAGGACGCCTTGATCGTGTACGACGATTTGTCCAAACAGGCCGTCGCATATCGCCAGATTTCCTTGCTGCTGCGCCGTCCGCCGGGCCGCGAGGCCTATCCCGGGGACGTGTTCTATTTGCACTCGCGCCTGCTCGAGCGTTCCGCACGGGTCAACGCGGAATACGTGGAGAAAATCAGCAATGGCCGCGTGAAAGGCAAGACCGGATCCTTGACCGGGTTGCCCATCATCGAAACTCAGGCGGGCGACGTCACGGCGTTCGTGCCGACCAACGTGATCTCCATCACCGATGGCCAGATTTTTTTGGAAACCGATCTATTCAACGCCGGCATGCGCCCCGCCATCAATGCCGGTATTTCCGTATCGCGCGTCGGCGGCGCCGCGCAAACCAATATCATCAAAAAGCTCGGCGGCGGCGTGCGCCTGGCGTTGGCGCAGTTTCGCGAACTGGCCGCCTTCTCGCAGTTCGCCTCGGATTTGGACGAGGCCACCCGCAAACAGCTCGAGCGCGGGCAGCGCGTCACCGAGCTCATGAAGCAGAAGCAGTACGCGCCCATGTCGGTGGCCGAAATGTCGCTGTCCCTGTACGCGGCCAACAACGGCTACTTCGACAAGGTCGCGCGCCTCAAGGTGGTGGAGACGGAAGCGGGATTGCAGTCCTTTGCGCGGTCGAGCTACGCAGATCTGCTCAAGACCATCAACGGCAAGCCGGATCTCACCAAGGAAGTCGAAGCATCGCTGAAGAAGTGCTGCGATGAATTTTTCGCGACGCTGTAAGGACAACCCGGAAGAGAGGACGTAATGGCAGGCGCAAAAGAAATCCGAGGCAAGATCGCGAGTATCAAAAATACCCGCAAGATCACCAAGGCGCTGGAAATGGTGGCGGCCAGCAAAATGCGCAAAGCGCAGGACCGCATGCGCGCCGCGCGCCCCTATGCGGAAAAGGTGCGCAAGATGATCGGCCACCTGCGCCAAGTGAACCTGGACTACAAGCATCCATTCACGTTGGAGCGTCCGGTGACCTCCGTGGGGATCGTGGTGATCAGCACGGACCGCGGCTTGTGCGGTTCGCTCAATTTGAACCTGTTCAAGGCGACACTGGTTGCGATCCGCGAAGCGCAGGCGCGCGGCTCCAAGGTCTACCTGTGCGTCATCGGCTCCAAAGCTCTGCAGTTCTTCCGCCGCCTCAGCGGCATCGAGATCGCCGCCTCGGTCACGCATCTCGGCGATCGGCCGCACATCAAGGATTTGATCGGCACCACCAAGGTGATGCTGGATTTTTACCGCGAGACCAAGGTCGATCAGCTGCTGCTCGCCCACAACGTTTTCGTCAACACCATGACGCAGAAGGGCATCGTTTCGCAGCTGTTGCCGATAGTGACCGTCGACAAGGATGAGTTGCAGGAACGTTGGGACTACATTTACGAGCCCGACTCGATGACCATCCTCGACGGCATTCTGATGCGCTACATAGAGGCGCAGATTTTCCAGGGCGCGGTCGAAAACGTCGCCTGCGAAATGGCTGCGCGCATGGTTGCGATGAAAGCGGCGACGGATAACGCAGGCGATCTCATCGATGAGCTGCAACTCATTTACAACAAGGCTCGCCAGGCCGCAATCACCAAAGAGTTGTCTGAGATTGTTGGCGGCGCTGCGGCGGTCTAGATGAGTAGAGGTTTTCCAACCGGCGCGCGGCGCCGCTAACGTACGGGGTTGCGCAGCAACCCCGAGAGAACTTGGCCGAAGGCCATGGGTAAGGAAGAGGTTAAAATCATGTCCAGCGGTAAAATCGTTCAAATCATCGGCGCGGTCATCGACGTGGAGTTCCCGCGCGATCAAATTCCCAAAGTGTATGACGCGCTGAAACTCGATGACGTGGACCTGACTCTCGAAGTACAGCAGCAACTCGGCGACGGCGTGGTGCGCGCCATCGCGATGGGTCCTTCCGAGGGCTTGCGGCGCGGCCTCACGGTCAAAGGCACCGGCAAAGGCATTTCAGTTCCCGTGGGCGCCGGCACGCTGGGCCGCATCATGGATGTTTTGGGCAGGCCGCAGGATGAGCGCGGCCCGGTGAAGGCGACGGAGTACCTGCCGATTCACCGGGCGGCACCGGCTTACGATGAACAGGCAGGCGGCCAGGATCTGCTGGTCACCGGAATCAAGGTGATCGACTTGTTGGTGCCCTTTGCCAAGGGCGGCAAAGTCGGGTTGTTCGGCGGCGCCGGCGTCGGCAAGACGGTGAACATGCTGGAGCTCATCAACAATATCGCCAAGCAATACAGTGGATTGTCCGTGTTTGCGGGCGTCGGTGAGCGCACCCGCGAAGGCAACGACTTCTATCACGAGATGATCGAGTCGGGCGTCATTGACAAGGACGATCTTTCCAAATCCAAAGTGGCCATGGTGTACGGCCAGATGAATGAGCCGCCCGGCAACCGCCTGCGCGTCGCTTTGACCGGCTTGACCATGGCCGAATACTTCCGCGATGAAAAACAAGCGTCGGGCAAGGGCCGCGATGTGCTTTTCTTCGTCGACAATATTTATCGCTACACGCTGGCCGGCACGGAAGTATCGGCGCTGCTCGGCCGCATGCCCTCCGCGGTGGGTTACCAGCCGACGCTGGCCGAGGAAATGGGCGTGCTCCAGGAGCGCATCACTTCGACCAAGGCCGGTTCAATCACCTCGATTCAGGCCGTGTACGTTCCCGCGGACGACTTGACCGATCCGTCACCGGCGACGACGTTCGCCCACTTGGACGCCACCGTGGTGTTGTCGCGTCAGATCGCGTCGCTCGGCCTTTACCCCGCCGTGGATCCGCTGGATTCCACCAGCCGACAGCTCGACCCTCTCGTGGTCGGGCAGGAGCACTATGACATCGCACGCGGCGTGCAATCCATTCTGCAGCGCTACAAGGAGCTTCAGGACATTATCGCTATCTTAGGGATGGATGAGTTGTCGGAAGAAGACAAGCTGAGCGTATATCGCGCGCGCAAGATCCAACGCTTCCTGACTCAGCCCTTCAACGTGGCAAAGGTGTTCACGGGCCAGGACGGGAAGATCGTCTCGCTCAAGGACACGATCCGCGGCTTCAAGGCCATCATTGCCGGCGAATACGATCATCTGCCGGAGCAGGCGTTCTATATGATCGGCGCCATCGAAGAGGCCGTCGAGAAAGCAAAAACGTTGCAATAAATCATGGCAAACACCATTCACGTCGATATCGTCAGCGCCGAGGGCCAGATTTTTTCCGGCGAGGCCACCCGCCTGTTCGTGCCAGGGTCGCAGGGCGAGCTCGGCATTTACCCGCGTCACGCGCCGTTGCTGACCACCTTGACGGCCGGCGAGGTGCGCGTTGAGACCGAGGGACAGGAGGAGCAGTCCTTCTTTGTCGGCGGCGGTGCGATGGAGATCCAGCCGCACCTCGTGACCGTGCTGGCCGACACCGCGGTGCGCGCAAAAGATCTTGATGAGGCTGCCGCACTCGCCGCGAAACAGCGCGCGGAAGACGCCGTACGCAACCGCAGCGACAAATTGGATATCGCCGAGGCACAGGCAGAACTGGTGCGCGCGTTGGCGCAATTGCGCGCCATACAGCGGCTGCGAAAGAAACACTAGGATCTCCCGCGCACGGAGTCTGCATGCAGCTTTCGGTGGTAATTTTGGCAGCCGGACAGGGCAAGCGGATGAACTCCGACCTGCCGAAAGTCCTGCAGCCTTTGGCCGGCGAACCATTGCTGCAACATGTGATCAGCGCCGCGCGCAGCTTGAATCCCAGCAGTATCTATGTGGTGTACGGGCACGGCGGCGCGCAGGTGCAAGCGGCTCTGCACGAGGAGCCCGTCGAGTGGATTTTGCAGGCGGATCAGCTCGGCACCGGCCATGCCGTGATGCAGGCCATGTGCGTCATTCCCGACGAGCACACAGTGCTGGTGCTGTACGGCGACGTGCCGCTCATCAGCGGCGCTTCGCTCAAGAAGCTGATTGCCGCAGCGGATGCGGGCGCGCTCGCCATATTGTCCGTCAATCTCGACCGGGCGCATGGCTATGGACGCATCGTGCGCAACGCCGATGGCCAGGTCGCTGCGATCGTCGAACACCGCGATGCGAGTGCGGAGCAGCTGCAGATCCGCGAGGTCAATTCAGGCCTCATGGCGGCGCCGGCGGGACGCCTGCGCGAGTGGCTCTTGGCGCTGGGAAGGGACAACACCCAGCGCGAATACTTTTTGACAGATGTCGTGGCGGGCGCAGCCAAGGCTGAAGTTCGCATCGAAGCCATTCCGGCGGCGAGCGCTCTCGAGGTTTCCGGCGTCAACGACAAGATTCAGCTCAGCGAGGTTGAGGCGGGTTTGCGGCGTCAACGCGCGGAGGAACTGATGCTCGCCGGAGCGACGCTCGCAGATCCTGCCCGCATCGATATCCGGGGCGACATCCAGGTGGGCCGCGATGTTTTCATCGACATCAATGCCGTACTCATCGGCAAGGTACATCTCGCGGCCGGCGTGAAGGTGGGACCCAATTGCGTCATCGCCGATTCGCGCATCGGCGAAGGCACCGAAATCTTTGCCAACTGTGTCATCGATCACTCCGTGGTCGCGCAGAATTGCCGCATCGGACCATTCGCGCGGCTTAGGCCCGGCACGGTCATACACCGCGAGGTGCACATCGGCAATTTTGTCGAAGTCAAAAACACCGAGATAGGCGCCGGCAGCAAGGCCAATCATCTGACTTACCTCGGCGATTCGCAGGTCGGCAAGAATGTGAACGTGGGCGCCGGCTGTATCACCGTCAACTACGACGGCGCCAACAAGTGGCCCACGCTCATCGAAGACGGTGCCTTCATCGGCTCCGGTACCATGATGGTGGCCCCGCTGCGGATCGGCGCGGGCGCCACGGTGGGCGCGGGGTCCACGATCACCTCGAGCACGCTGGACAACAAGCTTGTGCTCGAAAGGTCCAAGCAGATCACCATTGATGCTTGGACACGGCCCGCCAAGTTCGACGAAAAAGCCAAGGCGGAAGTCATCGCCAAAAAGACGCAAAAACCGAAGGTGTGATTGCCTCCTGATCTCGGGGCAGGCGCTTTTTAACTGAATTTTAATCCGCGGCCTATATCCTGCCAATCCGCAACGCGCGAGGGCATTTGTGCGGCAATCGGCATCGCGAATAAATTTTGTGGGGATATTGCTGTGTGCGGCCTGCACACCGCTATTTGGTTTCTGGACAACCCCCATATCTGCTGCGCCGGCAACGGCATTGGGACGCGAGGCCCTGCAAGAGATCACGGTCACGGCCCGGAAAGTCCACAATTCGGACGAAGAGGTGACGGCGGAAGTCGAGACGGCCTTGCACTCGGACCGGTATATCTTTTCCGACCATGTAACCATTACGTCCAAAAACGGCGTCGTCACGTTGCGCGGAATAGCGCTGGACTATTGGGATGTCAGCGCCATGAAGCGCCTGGTCAGGAAAATGCCGGGGGTGAAAAAAGTGGTGGACGAGATAGACGTGAGAGTCGGCGGCGAATGACTCGAGGTTCCCCAATGATCAATTGGGCTACACGACCGATCAAAGATATTTAGTCACTCCCTGGAATTCTTTGATCAGTTCGCGGAACTCGCGCGGCAGCGCCTCCGAGGTCTCCTCCATGCAGTGATGGATGTGATCCTTGATCAGTTCTTTCTTGGCGTTGCCGATCGCCTTTTCCACCGCGTGCAGTTGTTGCGCCAGATCCATGCAGGGCCGCCCCGACTCCATCATGTCGATGACGGCAGTCAGGTGACCTTGGGCGCGTTTTAACCGGGTCGCGATTTCGGGAAATGTATGCATCAGGCCTCCCGTTGATATAGGCGTATCCTATCCCCCTAGACAGGATATGGGAAGAGGCATAGCATGCGCCGAATCGGCGTCCAAGCGCCTTCGGGGAACCGTTGATCCGTTTTCCGACACTGATTCGTCATCGAACTGTCTTACCGTCCGCAGACAATGTTTTGAGGGTAGCCATGCCTATACATGATCATGAGCCAAACCTTCGCGGCGCCGCCTTTCTGTGGGGCGGCATCGGACTCGGTCTGCTGCTGCTCGTGGTGTTGCTGACTCATGGCTTTGGATTACTGAATCGCGCCGACAAGGGTTCGTCCTCCGCTGACCTCATGGTGCGGCAAGGGGACAAGATCGTCGTTCCCGAAGGTTCGGCTTTGCGCAGCCGCTTGAATGTGGTGGCGGCAGCGGCGCAGGCGGTCGATCCTAAGTTGCTGCTGCCGGCCATCGTGGAATCCGATCCTGCGCGCACCGCCGCGGTGCTGGCGCCTTTGAGCGGCCGGTTGATCGCGCTGAAAGTGGCGCTGGGGGATCGCGTGAGCCGCGGCCAAGTGGTGGCGATCATCGATTCGCCGGATCTCGCGCAAGCCTACACCGACAATGAAAAGGCGGGCGATGCCTTCAAGTTGAATCAGAAGAATCTGGAGCGCCAGGAGGCGCAGAACAAACTTGGTGTGGCCTCGGACCGGGATTTGGATCAAGCAAAGAGCGACCATGCCCAGGCCGCGGCCGAATACGCGCGGACTCAGGCGCATCTGAAAACGCTTGGCGCTTCCGCCGACGCCACGCCCGCATCGCGCCGGCTCTCCGTGACGGCGCCGGTTGGCGGCAGCGTGACGGCGTTGAATGTGGCGCCGGGCAACATGATCAATGATCCGACCCAGCCTCTGATGACCATCGCGGATTTGAGCACCATCTGGGTCACGGCGATGGTCATCAGAGGAGACATTGCGGGCATCACCAAAGATCAAGATGCGCAGGTCACTCTGGCGTCCTATCCCGAGCGCGTGCTGCGGGGAAAAGTCTTGTTTCTCTCGGACGTCATCGATTCCGATTCACATCGCGGCAAGATTCGCATCGCCTTTGCCAACCGCGATTACGCGTTGAAGCCCAATATGTTTGCGACCGTCGTCCTGTCGGGCGGCGCGCGCTCCTTGGTCGTGCTGCCGAGCTCGGCGCTGCTCATGAACAACGATAGAACCAGCGTGTTTGTCGCCACTGCGCCGTGGACCTTTGAGCGGCGCAATGTCGATGCACAGCTCGAGGAGGGCTCTTCGGTCGCCATTCGCTCCGGCGTGAGCGCCGGCGAGCAAGTGCTCGTCAAGGGCGCAGTCCTTCTGAATGACTGATTGGCATTGAATGACCAATTGCCATGATTGACCAATTCGTCGCGTTTTGCCTGCATCGACGCATAGCGGTATTCATCCTGGCCGCGTTGTTCGCCGCCTATGGCGTGTACGCGTGGGAAACCTTGTCGGTCGAGGCCTATCCCGAACTCGGCGACGTTGCGGCGCAAGTCACCACGCAGATTCCCGGGCTTGCGGCGGAGGAAGTCGAACAACTGATCACCGTGCCGCTCGAGCGCCAGATCAACGGCACGCCCGGTTTATTGTTGATGCGCTCCTCGAGCACCTTCGGCTTGTCTCTGATCACGGTGCTATTTCGCGACGGGTATGAGGACTACTGGGCGAGACAGCGCCTGATTGAACGCATTGGGCAGGCGGTGCTGCCGGCCGGCGCGACGCCTTCGCTCGATCCAGTGGCGGGTCCCGGTGGCGAGATCTACCGTTACACGCTGGAGAGCGACACAAAAAATCTCCAGGAGCTGTCCGAAATCCAGCGCTGGGTCGTGATTCCGGCAATGAAGTCGGTTCCCGGCGTCGTCGATGACACGAATTTCGGCGGCTTCACCACCGAGTACCAGCTCGATCTCGATCCCAAACAGCTGCAGCACTATGGACTCGGCATCACCGATGTCATCGATGCCATCAGCAACAACAATAACAATGCCGGCGGCGGGCGCGTCTCTCGAGGCGATCAGAGCTACGTGATCCGCGGCGTAGGCTTGATCCATAACCTCGCCGAAATCGGCTCCATCGTCGTCACCCAGGTCGGCGGAACACCAGTGCTGGTGCGCGACCTCGGCGGCGTAGAGTTGAGTCATCAGGAACGCGAGGGCATTCTCGGCAAGGACAAGAATCCGGACACGATCGAAGGCATCGTGCTGATGCTCAAGTATCAGAATCCGTCGCAAACGCTGCGCGGTGTGCACGCCAAGGTGGCCGAGCTGAACGCCAAATTGGCAGCACAGGACGTACGCATTGTTCCTTACATCGACCGCGACGATTTGGTGAAAAACACGATTCACAAAGTGGGACAAACCATTCTCGAGGGCATCGGCCTCGTGTTCCTCATTTTGATTCTATTTTTGGGCAGTCCGCGCAGTGCCTTCGTGGTCGCCGTGAGCATTCCGTTCGCACTGGTGTCGGTATTTTCGCTGCTGAATCTCACGCACGTATCGGCCAACCTGCTTTCCCTCGGCGCGATCGATTTCGGCATCCTGGTTGATGGCGCCATCGTCGTGACCGAGGCCGTGTTGCGCCGGCGCGAGGCCATGCCTGACGAGGAACTCAGCGAAAGCGAGGCGAAGGCGGCGACGCTGCAAGTCACGCGCCCCATTTTTTTCGCCAGTCTCATCATCATCACGGCTTACCTGCCGTTATTTTCGTTCGAGCGGGCCGAGGCAAAATTGTTCACGCCCATGGCCTATACCATGGGCTATGCGCTGTTCGGCGCCTTGCTGACCGCGTTGGCGCTGGTGCCGGGCCTCGCTTACCTGGCATTTCGCAAGCCCGGACGGGTGTATCACAACCGCTGGCTCGAGCATCTCACTGTCCAGTACCACAAAGTGCTCAGCTCTTGCCTGAGTCAACCACGGATCATTTATGGCGTGGTGATATTCGCGTTATTTGCGGTGGTCGGATTGGGCGCAACCGTAGGCCGGGAGTTCCTGCCGGACTTGGACGAGGGTGCGCTGTGGCTGCAGGTGCAAATGCCCACAGGATTGGCCTTGAACAAAGCCAGCGACATGGCCAGCGATTTGCGCCGGGCAATCCTCAAATATCCGGAAGTGTCTTACGTGGTAACGCAAGTCGGACGCAACGATGACGGCACCGACTCTTGGACCATGTCGCACATCGAGGCGCCGGTGGGACTGAAGCCCTATGACACCTGGCCCTCCGGCGAATCCAAGCGGAAGTTCGTCGACCGTTTGGCCTCCGACCTCAACAAAGACCTTCCCGGTTATTCGATCGGTATCAGCCAACCCATTATCGACGGCGTCAACGATATGATCGGCGGCGCACACAGTCCCTTGGTGGCTAAGATCTATGGAGATGATCTCAATGAGCTGCGCACCGTCGGCGCTCAGATCGTCAATGTTCTGTACGGCATCCAGGGCACCTCGAGTGCCTCCATCTTTCAGGAGCCGCCGATCCCGCAGATCGAGATCAAACCGGATCATGTAAAGGCCGCTCGCTTCGGGATCAATATGACCGACGTGCAGAATGTCATTCAGACCGGCGTGGGACAGGCGCCGGTATCCACCGTGTACGTCGGTGAAAGAACCTATCCTTTGACCGTGCGATACACGCAGGACGCACGCAATTCGCCGCAGGCGCTCGGCAATCTGCTGGTCCATACCTCGAACGGTGCGCAAGTGCCGCTATCCGAGCTGGCCGATATTCGCGTGCGCTCCGGGGAGAGCACCGTCACCCGCGAGAACGGCCAGCGCAATCTCACCATTCGCATCGACAATCGCGACCGCGATCTGACCTCTTATCTCGAGGAGGCGCAGTCCAAGATCGCTTCGCAGGTCCATTTCGATCGGAACAAAATCCGGCTGGAGTGGGGCGGACAGTTCGAGAACCAACGCCGTGCGGAAGCGCGGCTGCTGGTCATCCTGGCGTTGGTGATGGGCATGATGCTGATCTTCTTGACGATCGGCATCAAATCCTTCCGGCAAGCCTTGCTCATCTTGGGCGTCGTGCCGTTGGCCATGCTCGGCGGTTTGATTTCGCTGCACCTCACGGCACAGAACCTCAATGTCGCGAGCGGCGTCGGCTTCATTGCCCTTTTTGGCGTCGCGGTGCAAAACGGCATCATCATGGTGTCGAATCTCAATCGCATGCGAAAGTCCGGATTGGAATTGCACGAGGCGATCATGCAGGGCGCAACCGAGCGCCTGCGGCCGGTACTGATGACCGCCACCGTTGCGACATTGGGAATGTTGCCGGCAGCCATTCACACCGGTGTCGGCAGCGACGTGCAGCGCGGGATTGCGACCGTGGTGGTCGGAGGCCTGGCGATATCCACCGTGCTCACCTTATTCGTACTGCCGTCGATGTATCACGTCATCGAGCATTGGGCTGAGCAGCGCCACGGCCAGCCGCGGTGGGGCCGATGAGGCTGCAACGCCTCATCGCCGTTGCGCTCAGCGTCGCCCTGTCGGCTTGCGCGGCGGGCCCGAATTTCAAACGTCCCACGCCGTCCGATGCGACGGGGTACGGCAGCGCCTCGCAAGCTCAGACCGCCGCGGCTGAAGGAGCCGACGGGCAGACGCAGCGCTTCATTACCGGCATGGACATTCCGAACCAATGGTGGACTGTATTTCGATCGCCGAACCTCGATCGCTTGGTTGAGCAGGCGCTCACCGCCAATCCCAACGTCGGTGCCGCCCAGGCAGGTTTGCGCCAGGCGCACGAACTGTACTTGGCGCAGCGCACGAGTTTTTTTCCGAGCGCGCAGGGAAGTTTCAGCGGCGATCGTTCGCAATTTCCCACGAATACGCTGACCAGCCCCACGGTGGCCAGCAGCTCGACTTACACGCTGTACACGGCGCAGCTCACATTGAGCTATGCGCCGGACATCTTCGGCGCCACCCGCCGCCAAGTCGAGATCGCCAAGGCGCAAGCGGACAGCAGCCGATTCCAACTCGAGGCAACATACCTGACCTTGAGCAGCAATGTCGTGGTCACGGCGATTCAAGAGGCATCGCTGCGCGACCAGATCGCCACCACTGAGCGTTTGTTGCAGCTCGAACATCAGCTGACCGGCTTCGTGCAACAACAGCGCCTTTTGGGGACGGCGAGCGACTTGGACATCTTGTCGCAGCAAGCGCTGGAAGCGCAAACCGCGCAAAGCCTGCCGCCGCTGCAAAAGCAGTTGGGCCAGATGCGCGATGCCCTGACGGCGTTGCTTGGAAAACTGCCTTCCCAGGAGCCGTTGGAAACTTTTCAGCTGGCCGATTTGACGCTGCCCACCGAACTGCCGGTCAGCCTGCCGTCGAAGCTCATCGAGCAGAGGCCGGATGTTCGCGAGGCCGAGGAGAATATGCACATGGCCTCTGCCGCGGTGGGAGTCGCGATCACCGACCTTCTGCCGCAATTCGCGATCAACGCTGACCTCGGGTCGAGCGCGCTTACCTTGGGCAAACTATTTACGCCTTACACGGGCTTTTGGGATGCGGGCGCGTCGCTGACCCAGACGCTGTTCGATGCGGGAGCCTTGATCCACAAGAAGCGCGCGGCCGACGCGGCTCTGGATCAGGCGGCAGCGCAATATCGCGCCGCCGTCATCTTGGCATGCCAAAATGTGGCCGACACGCTGCGCGCGCTCAACTCGGATGCCGATGCGCTCAAGGCCAGTGCAGAAGCGGAACGGGCCGCGAAAAAAAGCTTCGAGCTCGCACAGCGGCAGCGGGCTTTGGGAACGATCAGCCTGGTTGCCGTACTCAATGCCGAGCAAGCCTACAACACCTCGGCGTTGGTGTTGATCCAAGCCCGGGCGAACCGATACGCCGACACGGCGGCGTTGTTTCAGGCGCTCGGCGGCGGTTGGTGGAATCGGAAGGAGGAGCCTCGGTATGAGCGATTTGGTCCGAAGGGAGAATAGCGGCGGCGCCGCAACGTTGACGCTCAATCGCCCTGAGAAATTCAATGCGCTCTCCAAGGACATGTTCGAGGTGCTCGAGGTTCATATCGACGCGTTGGCCCGCGAAACCAAGACCATTGGCCTGGTGATTTTGCGGGGAGCGAACGGCAATTTTTCGGCCGGCTACGACATGGAGGAGGTACTGCAGCACGTGAAAGCGCATGCCAAGCCTCACTTTCACTCGGAGGTCATTCAAAAGATCGCCAACCTTCCGCAACCGGTGATCTCGGCGGTGCAAGGCCATTGTTCGACCGGATCGCTGGAACTCGCATTGGCGGCAGATCTCATTGTCGCCTCCGAGTCGGCGCAATTCTCGGACGTGTATGCAAAATGGGGACTGACGCCGGTGTGGGGTTTGAGCATGCGGCTACCACACCGCATCGGCACAGCCAAGGCGGCGGAAATGATGTACACCTGCCGCACTTATTCGGGAACGGAAGCCGAGCACATGCACCTGGTCAACTTCTGTTTCCCGGACGATCGATTCGATGCCGAACTCGCCTCCTTGTCAGCCGAGATCTTGAGCAACTCCTGGTATGCCAATCAGGTCAATAAGCGTGCGCTGCTTGAAACCGACGGCTTGAGCTTGCATGACTCTCATGCGTTGGAATTGTTCAAGAACGAGGGGTTGGCGCCGGATGCCGCCAAGCGAATCGCGAAGTTCTTTTCGCGTCAATGAGCCGCGAGCACCGCTCCCGACTCGGCCGCCTCCGCGGGGCTCGAGGCGGTCCGTGCGACCAGCATGGATTTGGCGAACATTGCATGTAGCCGCCCGATGCCGCGAGCCAGATGCATCAGAGAGGTCAGCAGCAAGACTCCGGCCAATCCCAACAACGGAATTGCAAAGCCTGTGTTGAATATCCACTCAGGCTGCGCATCGGAGAACACCTCGACGCCGCCCATGCCGAACCATCCCGCCTGGGCGAGGACCACGGTGATCGGCAGCGCAATGAAGGTCAGGCTCACCGCGAGTCCCGCCACCGCAATCACAAAGTAGAGGATGCCGATCGGCAGCATCAGGATGAAGTAGGCGATCGTGGTCCAGGTGCGCGGATCCTTCAACATTTCGCCGATCCGCGCCCAGAATCCCAAGGCCGTACCTTGGTACACGGGCCGGCGCGGCATGCGTACGCCGGTCATCGCTTCGATCAGGCGTCCTTCGGCCAACGAGATGACCCGGCAAACCGCCATGAACATGAGAAAGAAAGGCACGCCGATGATCAGGACCGACAAACCCGCCGACAAGGAGAGCCCGGTTACCGCAAGCACGAAATAAATAATCCCGGTCGCTAGCGCCAGCAGCATGAAGAACAAGGATGTGTAGGCGCGCGGGTCCAAAAATACGCCGAAGAATCTGCCCGCCGCAGATTTTGCCTCCTTGCGCGGCGTCGCCATCGCGGCTTTGACCTTGACCTCGGTGTCGCGGTAGGCGCCGGCCACCTCATCGGGCGCGCCGTAAGTGGACGCGATCAGTTCGAGTACATCGGATTCGGATTTGTCCGGATGCGCCGCGACCTCCGCGCGCAGGTATTCTTCCGCGTCGTACAGAGCATCTTGAATGAGCGCGGGATCCGCGCCCGCAAGCTCTTCGCGTAGTTGCCGTAAGTATTGATCGATGGAGCGTGGCGCACTGCGGTTCATGACGAATGTCCTGTGTCGGAGTTTTCTGTTTCTGTAAATCGATCCACGAAGTCTCGAGTTCCCTGCCAAATCAGCTTCCATTCAGCGAGGACGCTACGGCCTTGCTCGGTAATTCGGTAGTAACGACGGGGCGGGCCGGAATAGGAAGGCACGATGCGACTGGTCAGCAGATTCCCGGCAGAGAGCGCACGCAAGACCGGGTAAATGGTGCCCTCCTTAAAAATGGAGGTTCCCTCATTGGCATTCGCCAAACGCTTCGCGATCTCATAGCCGTACAGGTCTTCGTCCGACTCGGCCAGCACTGCCAGCAAAACCAGGCCTACCAGGCCTCCGTTTAGCTCCTTTTGGAATTTGCGTTCGTTGCTATCGTCCATAAGCTAATACTATATAGTTACTAATACTGTTTGGCAAGTAGTATTGTTTGGCCTGCAGGAGCGAGCGGCCCGGACCCACCATGGTCGTGATTAAAAACGTGCCGGCGGTTGTCGTCCGCCGAGCAATGATCCTTCTGCGCGCCCGCTCTTCATGAGGCCCCGCTCCTCATGAGGGATTGGTGAGGTTCACACGGACTCTCGAACCTGAGGCCTAGGCGCTGGATATAGTAGCGTCCGGAAAAACACAGCCAGGGTACGTCAAACAGGGAGTCAGGCCGCAAATGATCACGCGCTCGAAGTTGATGGTGATTCTCTTGGCGTTGAGTTCCTGCGAATCCGTCGGCGCCTCGGTGCCCGATGGTGCGCAACTGGAGGAAATCACCGTCACCGCTCAAAAGCGCGCGGAATCTTCCCAAGATGTCCCGATGACGATCAATACGGTGTCGGCGGACGCGATGTCGCGAGACAACGTGCGGAACTTGTTTCAAATAGCCGACTACGTCCCGGGTATGGTTTTCTCCCGCGCACCCGATGACGGAATGGCCCTGACCTTCCGCGGCCTTGGCTCGCCCGCGAGATCGCAGGCGTTCGAGGAGTCGATCGGGCTATTCATGGACGGCATCTTCTTGGCCAAAGCGCGCCTGTATTCCAGCGCTTTCTTCGATTTGGACCGCGCCGAAATGATCAAAGGTACAGACAGCACCTTGCTCGGCAAAAATACCAGCCTCGGCGCCATCAGTCTGATCACGCGGCAGCCCGGCGCAGCGTATGACGCCGACGTGAGAGTGGCGCGAGAATTCGCGGACGGCGGAGAAACCTACGACCTGGGATTTGATTTGCCGATCACGCCCGTGTTCGCCGTGCGTGAAGCGATTCACTACAACGATACGGCCGGATGGGTCAAGAATACCGCCACGGGCAGATCGGTGCCCATTGACGACGATTTTGCGTCGCGCACGACGGCCGTTCTACGACCGTGGGAGATCTTCACCGTATCCGCGTCGTATCAGCACAGCGACAATAAGCGCCTCGGCACCCCTTACCAGATCGTCGACCCCAATCTCGATCCGATCTTCGGTGAAGGCGTCTTGAACGACCGAGAGGATGTGCTTACCAGTCTTACCAAAACAGGTGAAACAACCCACATCAGCGAAATAAACTTCTACAACCTGAAGCTCCAGTGGGACCTGGGCCAGTACACGCTCGTGTCCCAAACGGCACGCGTCGACTACAACCTTGCCTACGATGATGACTTCGATTTTTCGCCCGAGCCGTGGATAGATTTCATTCGATTGGAAAACTATCAGCAATTTACCGAGGAACTTCGACTCGCCTCGCCGACAGGCCGAGCAGTGGACTACATCGTCGGCGCGTTTTTGTTTCACAGTGACTGGCACTCGGTCGAACACCAGGACTGGGGCGTCCCGGATTGGCCGCCGGGAACGCCAATCGCAGGTCAACTGTTCAACGGTCCGTTCACGAATGATTTCAACGAAAGGACGGATTCGAAGTCCGCATTCGCGACCGCCACTTGGCACTTCACCGATCAATGGCGCCTGACCACCGGCCTGCGCTATTCGAATGAACGCAAGGACACGCTCTTCGGCCGTACAAATGCAGCACCGCTGACGATCTGGAACACGCTCGCCAATCCGCCTTTCCCGACCACTGCATTGCCCTTCTCGGATTCATTCCTGGACGGCAACGCAAACTTGCAGTTCGCCCCGTCAAGCAACGAGATGTTGTACCTCGCCTATGGACACGGCACCAAGACAGGCGGATACGTTGAAACGAACAGCAACGCCTACCCTGTGCTCGCCGACCCGGCTGTCGATTCGCTGATCAAATCCGAAGTCGCACAAACGGTCGAGGCGGGCATCAAATCCTCTCTTCTCGAGCACCGCCTGCGCGTCAACGCGTCGATATTCCACACGGCCATCAGCAATTTCCAGGACACTCTGTTTACCGGCGCAGCAGCGGGTTTTATAACGGAAAATCTGCCGGCGCGGTCCAAAGGGTTTGAGTTCGAAACGGCATGGCAAGCCAGCCGAAATCTTAGGCTCGCAGGAGCCGTCACCCATTCTGATGCCACTGAAACAAGAACGGCGCTGGATGCCGTCTTGGTTCCGTCCATCCTCTGTCGCGTATGTCGAGCCACGCAAGCGCCGATCTGGAATGCCACGTCGGGGGCGGATTACCAACGGCCAATCACAGCCTCCCTCAACCTGCTGGCCGGGGCGCATTTCCGGTATCGCGGGTCAATGTATAACCAGCAGGGAGACGCCTTCCCCTCCGCTCCCTATCGGCCCTTGGATCTATCCTTGGGAGTTGCGAGCGGGAATGGCATTTGGAGCTTGATGGGGCAGGTCAAAAATGTGAACAATAGTTTGAGTGAGGATTTCGCGAGCCCGTCGGTCGCGCCAAACTTTGCCGGTTCGGCCTCACCGGCACCATTGCGGACCATTTGGTTGACCGCCGACGCGCATCTTAGGTGAGGTAGCGACATCCATTAGTATCCGTGGTCGCTATACGTCAGACTCGCGCATTCGTCAGCCGGGAAACAGCGTCAGTCAGCCAATGCGAACACCAAAAACATTTTTCTTTGCTGTGCTTCTTCTTTCCTCCGCCGCTGCGAATTCCGCAGCGGCAACCCTTTCCGGTCCGGATCTTGATGCCCTCGTTCAACAGGTGATGGCGCAAGAGCATGTCGTCGGTGCTTCGGTGCTGGTGGCACAGGGCGGCCGGATACTCCTGCACAAGGGATTCGGCCTCGCGGACCTAGGCCTCGAAGCGCCGGCCAAAGCAGAAACCGTGTATCACGTGGTCGGCCCCATGCTGCCCTTCACCGGAATTGCGGTGATGCAACTGGTCGAACGCGGCAAATTGTCACTGGATGATGACATCTCCACGTTCATTCCTGAATTTCCGCTGCAGGGTCACCACGTAACGATACGACAGCTGCTGAACCACACTTCCGGCATCGTCGATTATCATTATCTCGGCGATCCGATTGACGCCACCAGCAGACAGCCCAAAGCGCTGGACGAAGTGATGGCCCTCTACGCCGGGAAGAACTGGGTGAACAACCCGGGGACGAAATGGGACTGGTCCATCTCGGGCTTTCAGCTGTTGGTCACGATTGTCGAGCGGGTTACCGGTCAAAGTTTCCCGGACTACGTCCGGCAAAACATTTTCCAGCGTTCAGGCGTCAAGTCCACGACTTATTGCGATGATTTTACCCTGGTGCACGGCCTTTCCCATTCGTATCGGCGCTTTGCGGAAAGCTATGTCGCAGCCAATGAAAACGACATGGCCTACAACTCCGACTTGCGTTTCTGCAGCACCGTTGGCGACCTCCTGCAGTTGTGGCAATCCATCAAGGACAAGAACCTGGTCCGTCCGGAGACCTTTCGGCTCATGTCAACTGCCGAAGGGGCCGCCTCGCACATGAGTGCGCAAGACCCGAAGGCGCAGTACGGCTTTGCAATGATTCTGAACCACGAAGATGACCACCGACGCATCGGGCAGCATGGCTCGCTGATAGGCTATAGCGGTAGTTTGTATGATTTTCCGGAGGATCAACTCACGATTGTCGTCCTTACCAATACCGAAGGTCAGAACGCTTACGTGATCACGCGCGCGCTGGCTCGCGCCATCCTCAAGCTGCCTGCACTTCCCTCGCCGGCGGCAGCAATGGAACAAAAACTTGCCGACAAACCTGTATCCGCTGCCGAGCTCAAGCAGCTTGCGGGAACCTTTGTGCTAAAGCTCAGCCTTGTCGCCGGAAATTTGCACGATTCTTTCGCGCAATATCGAAGGACCTACCGCGTGTTCGACGAGAATGGCCGCCTCATGATCCAGCCGCTGGGCGAGGGCCCGGAGCGGCTTCTCAAACAAGAAGACGGCAAATTTTCCTTTCGATCGTCGCCAAACGCGCAAGTTTCATTTGTCATGCAGAATGATCGCGCGATCACCATGAAAATGGATTCGCCGGACTTTCCGCTGGCTGGGGATCGTGTCGGAGACGCTGACCCCGCAACGTTTCACATGCCAAGAATCTGATCCAATTCCCGGCGGCATTGGGCGGCGTCCTTGAACCAGACTGTATGCAGGCCCACCTTCCCGGCGCTCTCGATATTCGCGGGCAAGTCGTCGATAAAAACGGACTCTTCCGGGCGTAGATCAAAGGTGGCGAGCAGATGCCTGAAAACTTCCGGCTCTGGCTTCATCATTTGAACTTCGCCGGAAATCACGATGCCGCTGAACGCATCCCAAAAGTCGTGACGCTGACGTAGATGCGCGTAGATGCTGCCGGGCATGTTGGAAAGGCAGTACAACGGCGTCCCCTGTGCCTGAAGCGCTCGGATCAGATGTAGGGTTTCCGGCTTTTCCACCAAAGAGTGGCGCACCGTATCGAGAATCACCTCCACCTCGCGACGGGTCGCGCCGATGCGCACCTGCAAGCGATCGATCAACTCGGGTTCCGTGAGCGCGCCACGATCGAACAACCGCCAGTCCGCATGCCCGAACAGCGCCGCCTTGAGTGAAGGCCGCAATTCCGGCACAGGTTGGACGCGCGCCACGATGTGGTCTGGATTCCATTCAAACACGACACCCCCGAGATCAAAAATCACGTTTCGCACCGCAGCCGTCATGGTTCATTCCTCGTCGTCGCCGATGGGCATGCCCGGCGGCGCTTCAATCGGTCTTGCGGCTACAAATTTTGCGGGGTCGTCTTGAAACTGCTTGATGCGGTGGACGAGATAGGCCTCGAGCGGCGAATTGGCATCGCTGCGGCGGCTCAAGTCCTCGAGCTTCGCATAGGTGATGGCGTGCACTGCGACTGAGGTCTTCGGATCCGCCGCCAGGGTGAGCAGCGCCTCGACGGTGCGCGCGTAAACGGCAGCTTGCACTTCGGCGCTCAAGGATGGAGGACGGTTGCCAGGCGCGGGATGCAGCCCGGGCCGGTTCACCTGCAGCGCGGCATCGATTATCTCAGCAAGGGACGGCGTATTGGCGCGGGCATGATATTCAACCAGGCGAGCGGCGCGCTCTCGATCGAATAAAACGCCCAAGGTTAGGTCGGCCGCGGATTCCGCCGCCGCGATGGGATCGAACGTCAATCCGGTCTGCGCCGGCAGGGACTCGCGGGTGCGCTCGAAGTCCGGCGGCCGGGGCGGAAATAACTTCAGAAGCGGTTCGGGCAAAGTCAAAGTTTCCGCCGATAAGGTGTTCACGACAGCGCGCAAGGCCTTTCTTTGTTCGTCGGGCGAAACAATCATTGCGTTCATCTGTCCGTCGCCGCGCAGCTGGTACCGATAGTCCAATCCGCCGATGATCTTGGTCGCAGCCTCGGTCTGGTAGCGATGCATGAGATACAACGGCGCCAGCGTATCTTCCAAAGTTGCGAACGGCGCACCTTCGGGAATGGCGTTCTCTCCAAACCTTGCCAATGCAATGCTGCGAATCTTCATGATTCGCGTAAGTTCGTCGGCCGCATCGCTGCCGTTGTCCCACAGGTGCGCGAACGGGTGCGCGCCGCCCGGCGGCCGAGCATCTTCGTCGGTGATATAGACGAGTCCTGACTTCGTCGCGTCGCTCAATATGGCGTCGAGTCCAGCGCGCTCCGTGGATCGATCCGAGAATTGACGGTAGCCGTAGTTGATGGCGACCTTGTCCCAGAGTCCGATATTTACGGCGTAGGCGGAGGACAGATCGGGCACACCATTTTGGTCGAGAATCACCCAAGGATGCGGGTAGTCCATCACCGAGACAGACTCGGAGGGTGCGTGCGGAAATGCGCTGGCGGCGAAGTTGTGCGCCAATCCTAAGGTGTGGCCGGTTTCATGCGCGGCGAGCTGGCGGGTGCGGGCCAACGCCATCGCGAGCATGGGGTCATTCTCCGCCGTTACTTTCCTGCCGGTGACGTACGGGGAAAGCAGCGCCTCCGCGATCAGATAATCTTGCCGTCCACGCAAGGAGCCCAATGTCACATTGCCCTTGATGATTTCGCCCGTGCGCGGATCTGCCACCGGATGGCCATAGGACCAACCCCGTGTGAAACGATGTACCCACTGGATGATGTTGTATCTTGCGTCCATGGGGTCGGCGCCTTCGGGGAGAACATCGACCTTAAAGGTGCCGGGCGCCCAGCCGGCAGCCTGGAAGGCCTGGTCCCACCAGCGCGCGCCCTCGACCAGGCCTTCGCGGATCGGCTCGGGTGCACCGCGATCGACGTAATACTGAATGGGCTTCACCGGCGCACAAGCCTGTGCACAGCTCGGGTCCTGTTTGACCAGACGGTGCCGCACGATAAAGCGTTGGTCCAGAGGCGCACCCAGCGGCGCCGCATAATCCCGGTACGCAAACGGAAAGTACCCGGCGCGGGGATCGAAGCGCCGCGGCACAAATCCTGGCGCGGGTAGTTCCAGAAACGACTGATGCTCGCGCAGCGTGAGCGCGTGAGAGTCCGGCGTCACGTCGGCGACAAACGATCCGCGCAAGGGTGCTTCCGATGCGAAAGTCAGGATGGCCTCGACTTCGGTGTTCTTCGGAAACGCCTTGGTTGCATCGATCGCGATGGCCGAACGCGCGGCATCGAGCTTGTAAGCGCCCTGCTTGCCCAGGACCTCGGTTACGCCATGCACGTCGCGCAAAAAGAAGTCGGTGGCGTCCACCAAGACAGCTCCGGCCTCGGTGGCCGAATGTTCCGCGGACACGGTAAAGCCGCCGAGAATCGATTCCGGAAAAGACTGGCGCACCGCCAGCTGCTCGGCCGTATCCGGCGCAGAGCTGCGAAAGAGTTCATTGGGCCGGACCAATAGAATCTTCGGGCCAAACCGTTCGAATCGAACCAGCTTGGCCGCCGATACTTGACCGCGATCCAGCCCCAAGTCATTGGACCCCGTACCGTACGGCAGCGAATCGAAATACAGCATGTCGGTGTTGAGCCGCGGAATCTCCAGGTACAGCCTGCCGTTCTTGGCATCCCAGTGAAGCGGCAGGAAGCCAGGCATGTGGCGCATTCCAGAGGTCTTCGCTTCGATGGAAGGCACGCCGCCCGCGGATGGTGATTCCGCCGCCGCGAGGAAAGAGGGCGAGCAGACAAGCGACGAGACCACTATCATGGCGCGTAATGCCAGCGCGCGCGGGATCTTCTCAAGCATGGGCGAAACCTCGGGACATCGGCAACAAAAAAGATCTAAGGTACACGCTGCAACGCCTGCGAACAATTTCAGTGCTGCCTATTTCAGAAAATTCTATCTGAACGCGGCGACGCGGGTCGTCACGGCCGCGGAGATGCGCAGCCGCGCAGCGCTCATCGCGAGCGCCTTGAAGCAATGCCAGATTCCAGTGCGGCGAATTCTCGATGCCGGCTGCGGCATCGGCCTGCTGCAAAAACCTTTCAAGGAGTTCCTGCCGCGGGCTCGCTACGCGGGGCTCGAGGCCAGCGAGTACCTGTGCGGCCGATTCGGCTGGACCTTCGGTTCGATCGTCGACTTCGAGGCGCGCAGCCCCTATGACCTGGTAATTTGCTATGACGTGCTGCAGTACTTGCAGGATGCAGAGGCCGCACGGGCGATCGTAAACTTAAGCCTCTTGAGCCGGGGCGCACTCTATGTATCGGCATTGACCATGGAGGACTGGCGTGAGAACTGCGATCGCAGCCGCACGGATCGCGCGGTGCATTTGCGATCCGGCGCCTGGTATCGGCGCCGCCTGAATAAATGGTTTCGCTACGTCGGCTTCGGGATCTGGATACGCAAAAACGTCACAGCGATACTGTGGGAGATGGAGCGACCTTAAATGCGGCAGGCTGCCCGAGTACGGCGGGCTGTAAGCGCTATGGATTGTTCAGGATCCAAGCCGCCAGCGCCGCATGCACCGGTTCCGCGGCGCCGAAATCGGCCCGCACGTTATTGACCAATGAAACCAGCACAAACGTTTTACCCGTGGAAGCTGTCACGTAGCCCGCGACTCCGCTGACGCCGTCAAGGTGCCCGGTCTTCAGGCGAACCGCCCCGGCCGGGCTATTTTTCATGCGCGAGCGCAGGGTGCCGTCCATGCCGGCCAAGGGAAATGAGGCCAGGTATTCCGGCGCAAATGCGCTGTGATAGGCGGCGCTCAAGATTTTCGCCATTTGCAGCACCGTTATGTGCGTGCTGCGAGACAGACCGGATCCATTGTCGATATCCACGCCGCTCAAGTCGAAGCCTCGTTCGCGGCTCCATTCCGCGATCACAGACGCGCCTTTTTCCAGCGTCGCCGGATCGCCGTAACGCTCCCTGGCGAGAGTCAAAAGCAAGTGGCGCGCCATAAGATTATTGCTGTGCTTATTGGTGAGCCGTATGATCTCGGCCAGACTCAATGAGTCCAAGGTATAAAGCGGTTTCGCGTCCGCCGGGGTCGACTCGACGCGCAGCTTGCCTTCGAACTGGCCGCCCGCTTGCCGCCATAACTCGACAAAGGTGCCGAAGGCGTAGGTGGTCGGCTGTAGCAGAACGCGCGCGAAGGTCTGCTGCGTGCAGTGGGGAGACAGGGTTCCGGAGAAAACCACCCGGTCCCATTGAGGCGAGGCAACTTGAAAGTCCACTCTGGCTGTCGGACCGCCGCAGCGCCCGGGCGCGTACCGGATGTGATTGTCCACCTCCAGGTTGACCGGTGCAGGGCTCGCGATAATGTCCACCCGATGCGTCTCATCATTGGCGGCGAGACTGAAGTCGATGGATTGGAAATTCACCATCAGCGCGTCCGGCACAACGTTGTATGAGCGATTCGGCCGGCCGTCGAAGGCGCCGGGATCCTCCTTCGGCAGGGAAAAGGCGCTGTTGTCGATGACGATGTCGCCCGGAATGGAACTCAAGCCCTGCGCCCGCAAACTCTGCACGAAGGTCCACCACCGCTCCAGCGTGATGTATGGATCGCCGCCGCCTTGCAAATAGAGATCGCCGTCATGAAGCCATGCGCGGGTGTGCCAGGTGAATGCGGGACCCAACATGTCGAGCGCCGCAAAGGTCGTCACGGTCTTGATGGTGGATGCGGGGCTTCGCGGCGTGTCCGGGTTGTGACTCATCACGACGCGGCCCGTGTCCACATCGATGATGACGAAGCTCAAGGCGCTGGACGGCAGGCGCTGCGCCGCCATCAATTGCGTGATTGCCGCCGGCATGCCGCTGCTCAAGGCGGCTGCGATCGCGGCGGCGGACAGCGGCATACAGACGCAGACGAGTGCAATGCGACGAAGCACAAGGATGATCGGGTTCATCAATTGAGCGGCAGAGCGATACGCTGCCAGGCGCGCGAGCGCCAGCGTAGAAACAACATCAAACCCAAGAAAAAAATGTAGATCAATGCTGCGAACCATCCGCCGACCGCCCCCAGGCCGTACTGCGGCAACCAATCAACCCACCCCTGACCCGGCGCGAAGGAAAGGCTGTGCGCAAGCGGCACGAAGACGAGCCACGATAGCGCAAGAACCATGACGGCTGGAAGCCGCACATCACCCGCGCCGCGCAAATTCGCGCTGCTGCTGATATTCAGTCCATCGAACAACTGATAGCCGGCCGCAATCCACAGCAACGTACCGGCCCGCACCACCACCTGAGCCGCTTGCGGATCAGAGGCATTGGTGAAAAACGGCAACACCCACGGTCCCAAGGCGGCGAGCAGTACGCCGATCGCGCCCATGTAGAGCACTGCAATCAAAATGATCCCGTCGCCGACTTTCAGCGCCCAGTCCTTACGATGTGCGCCGATCGCCTGGCCGACCAAAGTCGTGCCCGCCATGGCGATGCCCACCGCCGGCATGTAGCAAAACGACGTCAGCATCATGACGATTTGCGTCGAGGCACCGTCGATGGTGCCAAGACGCACCTGCATCAACTGGAATAGCGCGAAGCCGAGAATATCCGCCGCAATCAGCAAACCCATGGGAAACCCCAACTGCAGCTGACGCCACAGCGCACGCCCATGAAGCCGCGTCGTCAAGTGCGAGCGAAAACGCGTGCGGGTGGCCGGTGCCAGGAACCAGACGAGCGCCACGCCGACTCCGAGCACCTGGGCGCAATTCGTCGCCCACGCGGAACCGGCCACTCCCATGCCTAGGTTGAACATGAACAACTGATTGAGCAGCGCGTTGATCACGGCCACGCCCGCGGCGATGCGCAGCGTGACGGTCGGGCGGCCGATCCCGTTGAAGAATCCCAATACGGCCCACAGCGCCACACCCAGTGGGCCGCCCAACATGCGTGGAAACCAATAGGTCAAAGCGAGCCGGCCGATTTCCTGCGGGAGCCCGAAGGGAGCAAATATTTTCGCGCCCGTCAGCGCCAGCAGCACGAACGCAGGCACTGTGAACAACGACGCCCACAACGCAGTCCACGTAGCCTGGGAGGCTCGCGCATAACGATGGCCGCCATAGGCCTGCGCCACCAAAGTTTGGACCGCGAGACCGACGCCGCCGAACAAGAGTCCGAAGACCAGCACGGGCCAGTAGACGGCACCAATGGCCGCGGTAGCGGCAGGCGATACGCGTCCGATGAACCACGTATCAGTGGCGTTCAGGACCGCCTGCACGGCGCTGTTGACCATGAACGGGAATGCGAGTCTCGCGACGGCAAAATAATCCAGCCGCGGTCTGCCGCTCCTGCTGAAAGCCTGCCCGGGAAGCAATTTTATCTGTTCATCCACCGCAACATCCTACAGCACTGGATCGCGCGAAAATCCCGAGTAGGATGCGGTAATGTCCTCCAGGTTGCGACGCAATTTTTCCGGCGCATTTCTGCCGCAGAATCGCGGCAACGGCGCGTGGCAACTCGCTCGGCCCGCACCGCACGAAATCACCCTGTTCCTACGCGACGCGGAGCGCAGCGCGGAACTTTCTTTCGGAACGGGCCCGCTGATCGATCTTGGCATCGAATGGCATGCCGAGAAAGTTCTGTTGACCTTCATCTCGAACGAAAGAGTCGCAAGCGTCGAAGCCGCGAGCGCAATTGTCCACGAGCCTCTGCAGCGCCTGTACGAAAGCTTGCCGCTGGTCAGCATCGACGCCAACGCCCGGCGCTTTTGGCGCAGGGTATTCCGTTTGGTGCGCATCCCAGGGGGCCGCTACCTGCTCAAGATTCTGGCCCGCTCCAGGAGGCGCTGAACGCTCACTTTGAGCCGAAGCGGGAGGTCCATCACAAGAACCGGCGCATATTGTCAATTTTCCAGGGTTTGTGCCGCAGTCCTACGTGCGGGCCTCCTAAATCTTGCGTTGAACTGCGACGCTGGTCAAAGCTCCGAGGCAGGGTTTCCAGCACATTGATTCGTGGCTTTAACCTCACCTATCCCCTAAAGATGGCCTCAGTGCTGGACATCAAGTCTAACGTCGTCGAATCGAATGCCGAGGCATCTTTCGACCCGTACGGCCGGCTGCTGCGAATGCTAATGCCGAGCCTGCGAGGCGTAGTCGTGCATGACGGCTATTCCAACCTCGTATGGGCTTCCGATGAGTGGGACTTGAGCGATGAGCCCGAACTGATCAACGACGCGATCGCCAATGCCCTCTCCGATCCGGCCGAGTTCGCGGGCATTGCGAGAACCATCGACGCGGACCGGGTGGTTTATTCTTTCGCCGTGCGCGGCGAACACATTGAATTATTGGGTGTCGTGAGTCTGGTCGTTCGGCTGTCCGGAACCCAGATAGAGCCGCGCCCTTTACAAACCATCCGGCAATTGGTCCAACCGGCACTCGAGTGCCTGCGGCGCGAGCTGGCGTTGCGCGCCAAGCTCGGATCGAGCGAGCGCGATCTGAACGTCAAGGAGCGCGATCTGGAACTGATGATGGAGATCTCCTCCAATCAGGCTGCAGCGAGCGACGCGGACGAATTTTCGCAGATCTTGAAAACGGGCCTCGATCGCATGGGTTGCGCGCTGGCCGCGCTGTGGGTGCCGGACAAGAACATCTCCGTGTCCATGACCCGCAGCGGAGCACCGATGGCGCCGGAAGCGCTCAAGCGGGCGCAACATCATTTGACGGCGTGGATGCAGATGCAACAGCGCACCATCGTCATCAACCATATTTCCAAAGTCGCGACCGACGTGGCCGCGCCATACAAAATCCTGGCATGCCCCATACGGCACACTTCTGAGCGCGTCATGGGCGTACTCGCGCTCTTCAACCCGCCGAGCGCGCAGGATTTCGATTTGCAGCAGACGCGCGTCGCGGAAATGTTGGCGAAGCGTTCGACGAACATCATCCAGGCTCAGTACGATTCCAGCACCGGCCTCATGACCCGCCAAGCATTCGAGCGGCATTCGGGCGGCGTGCTCGCTGCGGCGACTTCTTCGGGTTCTCACATCATTTTGTATCTCGACATCGATCGACTGCATGTCATCAATGAGACATTCGGCATGCACGTGGGCGATGATGTCATCGTCAGCGTCGCGGACCGGATGGCGAAGACGCTTCCGCCAGAAGCTCTGTCGGCGCGCATCTCAGGCGACCGGCTGGCGGCGCTCATTCCCAATTCGAGCATGGAATCGGCGGCGGCGATTGCCGAGCAGATCCGCGTCGCGGCCGAAGGCATCGTGCCGCGCGCAGGACAAGGATCGTTCGAAGTATCGGTGTGTCTGGGAGTCGCGCCGATCGGCCGTTCCGACAATCCGCTCGCGCACGCGTTGGCGACGGCGGAAATCGCCTGTAAGGCTGCAAAAGACCGCGGCCGCAACCGCGTCGAAATCTTTCAGGATTCGGACCAGAGCATCATCCGCCGCCATACCGATATTTTGGTGATCGGCAAGCTGCGCGAAGCCCTGGACAGCGATGGCTTCCGCCTCGATGCGCAACCCATCCTGCCGCTGCGGGGCAACTATGGGCGGCCGCGCTTCGAGCTTTTGATCCGCATGCTCGGAGAACGCGGTGAAATGATTCCGCCGGGCAAGTTTCTCTCCTCCGCGGAACGCTACCAGCTCATGCCGACGATTGATCGTTGGGTGGTGCGCCGGGCGTGCGAACTGCTCGGTGAGCACAGCGCATCCGTAGGCGAGGAATTCGCGCGGTTCGCCATCAATCTTTCCGGTCAATCGCTGCAGGACGAGTCTTTTCTGGGGTTCGTGGTCGATCAGCTCAAGACGAGCGGCGTGCCGCCCAGCGTACTGTGTTTTGAGTTGACCGAAACAGCCACGATCGGCAATCTCGAGAAGGCGCAGGTCTTCATGCGCACCCTGCAGGAACTGGGATGCCAGTTCGCGCTGGATGACTTCGGAACGGGCGTGAGCTCTTTGGCCTACCTGAAGGATTTGTCGGTCAACTACATCAAAATCGACGGCAGTTTCGTTCGCGATGCGATCATCAACGCGCGCTCCGAGTCGATGATCAAGGCCATCGCACAGCTTGCGAAGGTCATGTGCATGGAAACCATTGCGGAGTATGTCGAGACCGACGTGCTGCGTGTGCGCATGGCCGATCTTGGGGTGGACTACGGGCAGGGCTTTGCCATGGGCAAGGCGCAGCGCCTCGAGGACCTGCTGCAAGAGCTGGCCTTCTACGAAGCCACGGTGAGCAATTGGGGAGCGCCGGAAAACACCGAGCGAGTCATTACCAAGCATTAGCTTCGCGGCACCCCGACCCAGAGTCGGCGCAGTCCTACAGTGATTTAAACCTATTGCCCACAGGCAAACTTTTTTGCCCGTGTCTAAATGGAGCCATGCTGATACTCACTCGCCGGGCTGGGGAATCATTACGAATCGGTGACGATGTCGAAGTCACGGTGATGGCGGTCAATGGCTCGCAGGTTCGCATCGGCATCAAGGCCCCCATCAACATCAGCGTCGACCGCGAAGAAGTCGCCGAGCGCAAGCGCCGAGAAAAAGATCATCCCATGGGCGCCATAGATCGCTAGGGATTCGCTCCCCGTTGCTTCCCAGCAGCGCCATTTAGGGTTATCTTTAAAAAAACCGATGAGGGACCAGTCAAGCGCCCCGGCGGGGAGTGCGTTTGGGCGTTTTTTATTTATGACAACCCAAAATGCGGCGCCGGAGCTGCTCGTTGAGAAGTGGTTCAATACCGATCATCCCCTGACGCTGTCGGGGCTGCGCGGCCGGGTCGTCGTACTCGCGGCTTTTCAAGTTCTGTGTCCGGACTCCATCGCTTCCGGAGTGCCGCAGGCGCGCAGGATCTACGAAACCTTTGCGCCAAGCGATGTCACGGTAATCGGCATGCACACGACGTTTGAACATCACGATGCCTTCAATAGCGCGGTATTGAAGGCGTTCATTCAGGAATATCGCCTGAAGTTTCCGATTGCCCTCGATCAGCCGAATGCCGCCGGTCCGATTCCGCACACCATGGAGCGGTACAAGATGCGCGGCACACCGAGCTTGGTTCTGATCGATCGTGACGGCATGGTGCGTAAGCATGCGTTCGGCGCCGTCGATGATCTGCGAATCGGCGCGGAGATTGGTGCGCTGACCCAAGAGACCGCAGCCGCGGCGATCGCCCGCAGTTCCGCAGCCTAGACCAAAGCCGTCAAGGAAGAGTGAAGCGGACGCGGATTTGGCTGCGGACGGGGACTGGCTTGGCATCGCGCAACACCGGCTTGTAGCGCCATTGCACCACGGCCTTAACCGCCGCATCGTCGAAGACACCGGGATTGCTGGTCGCGCGAACGCTCACATCCTTGAGCTTGCCGGTTTCCGCCACGGTGAACTCGACATCCACCCAGCCCTCGATCTTGCCGTTCATCGCTTTCATAGGATAAGCAGGCTGCACGGTCTTGAGCGGTGTGAGCTGGCTCGCGGGAATCAGCGTCGTCATGAAGTTTTGTTGTGCTACAGCGCCATCCAGATCGTGCTGCACAGAGCTTACTTCCGCGGAATTGAAGCCGATCGAGCCGACCTCGTCCAACCAGCTCTTGGCGGCATCGAGCTGTCCAAGAATGAGCGCGCGCCGTGCCTTGGTGGTCAAACGCGTGCCGAGATCTTGCAGCATGGAAGTGAGCGCCGGATTGCCGGGTTCAAGCTGCTTCAGCGTCAGGTAAAAGTATTTGGCGTTGTCATTTGCAGGTTCGATCAGCCGGTCCTGCAGCAGCCGCTCGTTGGCATTCTTCAGAAGCTGGCTCCTCGCATCGACGTCCGCCTCTTTACGCGCGGCCGCAAGCAGATTCTGCGCCGCTTCGATATTTGCCGGAACGGCGATGCCGTTGGCGCCCTCGATTACGAACAGAGCACGCGCGAAATCTCGCCGGTCGATGGCGCTGCGAGCATCCTCCATTAATCTCGTGGCCAATGCGCGCTTCGCATCCGCAGCCGCGGCATTTTGCGAATCCGTGCGCAGAGCCTCCTGCACGTAGTAGCGGGCACTGTCGTGATCCGGCTCGAGCAGATGGCCGTCGGCGCTGCGTTGCGCCGCGAGCGCGAGCAAGGGGGTCACATGGTCTTCTTCGGGTTTAGCTTCCGCGCGCACGTCCGTGCGCACACGGTTCTGCTGTTGCACCTGAGCCTGAGCCGTCTTGACTTGATCGCGGGATTTTGCGAGTTGCGCGGTCAGGAAGGCGATTCGGCCGCTCTCGACGCCGGACTTGCGCGCCGTTTCAATGGCCGCCACCGCTTCGTCCAGGCGCTCTTCGAGGAGCGCGTTCTCGGCGCGTGCCAGTAGGCGCTCGTGAACCTCCGCCAATCCCACGCGCGCATTGGAATCGGCGGGATTGCGCGCCTGCAGTTGAAGGTAGAGTTCCAAGGCGTTGTCGCCCGCAGGTTCAGTCAAGCGATTCGCAGCCAACGCCGCGCCCGCCCGCGCGAGCATCAGAGATTCAACCGCGGCGGGTTTCGCGGCTTCGCTCGAGGGAGGCGGCGCGGGTTCATCGCCGCTGCTTCGATGCGCTATCCATGCAATACCTGCAACGATCAGCAGTGCGGCAATGGCGCCGCCTATCAGCCATGCAGGACTCGCCGGCGATACGGATTTACGCCGTGGAGTCTCGGCCGCGCGCCGCCGTTGATCCTCATATTTCTTGATCGCCGCTTCCGCAAACAATTTCGCCCGCGCAGGCGACATCGGCTTGTGGATGAAGCGGTACACCAATCCCGCGCTGATCAATCCGGCGAGCGATGTCTCATCATCGCGATGGCCCGCGGCGACGATCACCAGATCGGGGAACTGACGCTTGATTTGCTCGACGAAGACTCGGGCATTGTCGTTCAACGCCTGCACATCGAGGACAACGATGCCGACTTGGCCGGCGACCAGAAGGTCGCTGACTTTGTCGGCAGACGGGACGTGCCACAGGCGCTTGGAGCCTCCCAGCGCCTCGCGCAGGGTTTGCAAGAAGGCATCGTCCGCAGTCAAAACTACGAGCTCGACGATATCGCTCGCGAGGCTGAACTTCAGCGCATCGAATGTGCTGCCGTCCTCGTCAGAAGCTAGCACCAAATGTTTCCTTTCATGCTGGACCCGGTATGACTTGGGCGGCGATGCTGCAATGCAGCAACACGCTGACGAATGCTTACGCTAGTGTCATTCCACGAGCGACGCTATACGATACGGAGTCTCAGGCCGCAGACAATGTCTGTTGCGCTGCGTCAATTAAGTTCTGTGACTGGCCGCTCACTTAAGGTTCGGCGGCTGCTCGGGGGGTCATTGGGCGCGTCAATCGGCATTACGTCGAAATTAGCTGCGGAGCAGCGTCCAGCCCTGGAGCAGTTGCTGTTTTTCAACGTGAACCAGCATCGCGTAAGAGTCGGCATTCAGCAGTCGATCGATACCTACGGGGTGCCGGAAATCTACGAGCAAGACGGAGGCCTGCGTGTCCGTGTCGGGGACATCGAGGGCGTTCAGACCCTCTTCGCGATTTCCGACGAGGGAAGGCCTGTGGGTGTCGCCGTTTTCGTGCGTTCGGCGCACGAGCGCTTTGCCGTTTTGCATCTGGGCGTTGATCCCCGCTTTAGTTTGACGTCGGATCAAAGCACTCGCGTGCTGCTCAAACTCATGCACGAAATTCGCAGCACCGCGCGCCGCACGCGCGGAGTCGATTGCATTGAATTGGTCTACAAAGTTCGTCACGCCGTGCGGCTGCACGGTTAAATTCATTAGGGGATACGATGTTTACCATGAACCATGGGCGCAAGCTCATTCTCGCCGCGAGTGCTCTGGCAATGATTTCAGCGCAGGCCGTGCCGGCGGCCGATTCGAAAAAAGCCGCCGACCATCAGAAAGTAGAGCGTTTGCCGCTTCCGGACGGCAACGAATTTCCGATTTCCTCCGCTGTAACCGTCAAGGCGGGGACTGATACCTATTTTTTGAGCGGTGCCTTGGGGCCGGTGGTCAATAAAGATGCGCCGAAGGGCAGCACTGCAACCTATGGCGATACGGAAACCCAAACCGTGGGCGCCCTCAACGCAATCAAGGCGACGCTCGCGCGCCTTGGGTTAACCATGGGCGACGTGGTGAAAATGACCATCTTTTTGGTCGGCGATCCGGCAAAGGACAATAAGATGGACTTCGCCGGCATGATGACCGGATACAAGCAATTTTTTGGCACCGCTGAACAGCCCAACAAACCTTCTCGAAGCGCCGTGCAGGTCGCGGCCCTGGCGGCGCCCGGAGCACTGGTCGAGATCGAGGTCGTTGCCGCCAAGTCGCACTGATTCTCCGTGGCGACCGATCGACGGAAACTGAAGGCGCAGCGGCATGCCGACGGAAAGCTGCGCTGCGCGTGGTGCCCACCGGATCCCTTGTATATCGCCTATCACGACGATGAGTGGGGTGTGCCGGTGCGCGCCGACAGTTCGCTGTTCGAGATGCTCTGCCTGGAGGGCGCACAGGCGGGCCTCAGCTGGATCACGGTATTGCGCAAGCGCGATTCCTACAGACGGGCCTTCGATGATTTCGATGCGGAAAAGATGTCGCGCTATAACGCCGCGAAACGCCGCCGGCTCCTCAAGGACCCCGGCATCATCAGGAATCGACTGAAAGTGGACGCCTTCATCACGAACGCCCGCGCTTACCTCGAGATTCGCTCCTCCTTGGGCTCGTTCAGCGACTATATCTGGCAGTTTACCAATGGCTGCGTGCTGCGCCGCCGGCCCCTCTATCTCGGTGGGATTCCCCAATCGACGGCCCATAGCGACGCGATGAGCAAGGATCTCAAGCAAAGAGGATTCAAATTCGTCGGAACCACTATTTGCTACGCCTTCATGCAGGCCGTGGGGATAGTGAATGAACATCAACGTTACTGCTGGGTGGCCGGCAAAGAGATCATCAATGGCTAATCGGGTTTCCATGGGCGTCAAATTTTCCGCTGCGGTGCTGCTCGCGCTCAGCGTCGCGTCCACAGGCTTGGCGCAGACGGTAAAGCCGGCGTTCAAGCCGATGGATGTCTTCGATCTTCAATGGGTGGCCGATCCGGAAGTTTCGCCCGATGGTAGGAACATCGCTTACGTACGGATGGGATACGACGTCAAAACCGACCGTGCACGGGGCACTGTCTGGTTGGTGGGCGTCGATGGCAAAAATGAACGACCTCTTTCGGGCGCGCCCACCAGCGGCTCACCCCGCTGGTCGTCCGATGGCACACGTATCGCATACATCGCTCGCGCGGCCGATGGCTCCGCGCAGCTCTTCATGTACTGGATGGCGAGCGGCATCAGCGCGCCGATCAGCAACTTTACCGAACAGCCTAGCGCGCTGGCCTGGTCGCCCGACGGCCGCTGGCTCGCCTTCATAATGTCTGTGCCGCAAGAGCGAAAGCCGCTGAAAGTGGAGTTGCCGGAGACGCCAAAAAACGCCAAGTGGGCCGATCCGCCGAAGCTGATTGACCGTATGGTTTTCCGGGCTGACGGCGAGGGCTACCTACCCAGCACCTTCAGCCAGCTATTCATCGTTTCCGCCGATGGCGGCGGCGCACGTCAATTGACCCACGGGGATTTCGACACCTCAGGACCCCCGGCGTTTACCGCCGACGGAACCGGCATTCTGGTCAGCGCCAATCGCCGCGCGGACGCCGACTATGATCCGCTGGATAGCGAAATCTACCGCGTCGACTTAGCCGAAGGCTCGCTGCACGCCCTGACGGATCGGCGCGGGCCTGACCGGCATCCCGTGCCCTCGCCGGATGGCAAGCACATCGCCTACTTAGGATTCGACGACAAGCAATTGGGTTATCAAGCCACGCAGCTCTACGTCATTGACAGCGACGGCAGCCATGCTCACTCGCTCACCGCGTCCCTGGATCGCGATGCTGCGTCCCCGAGGTGGCTTGCGGACTCCAAGACGCTGGCTTTCCAGTACGATGATCATGGATCGACCAAGATTGCAGCCATCGATCTTGCGGGCAAGATGCGCGCTCTCGCGGACGGCGTGGGCGGCGCGGATGTTACTCGGCCCTATTCGGGGGGCTCGTTTTCGATCTCGCCGAATGGCCGCTTTGCTTATACCAAGGCGAGCGCAACGGCGCCTGCGGCGCTGGCAACGGGCACTTCGCCGCGCGACATCAAAACTCTGGGCGCCTTGAGCGACAATTTGCTGGGGATGCGCACGATCGGCGCACTGGAGGAGGTCACTTTCGACTCTTCGGCCGACCATCGCCGCATGCAAGGTTGGATCGTGAAGCCACCCGGATTCGATCCTGCGAAAAAATATCCGTTCGTGCTGGAAATTCACGGCGGCCCGTTCGCCATGTACGCGCCGAGCTTTGCCGCGGAAATACAGCTATATGCCTCCGCCGGTTACGTGGTTCTCTACATGAATCCGCGCGGCAGTACGGGCTATGGCGAAGAGTTTGCCAATCTGATTCATCACGATTATCCCAATAAGGACTACGACGATCTCATGTCGGGCGTCGACACCGTTATTGGACGCGGCTATGTCGATACGCAGCGCCTGTTCGTGACCGGCGGCAGCGGCGGCGGCGTGCTGACCGCCTGGATCGTCGGACATACCGATCGCTTTCGCGCCGCGGTGGTCGTCAAGCCGGTCATCAATTGGACCAGCTTCGTGCTCACCGGCGACATGAACAACTACTTCTATCGGTATTGGTTCGGCGAGTTTCCCTGGGACGACATGCAGGCTTACTGGAAGCGCTCGCCGCTCGCCTATGTCGGCAATGTTATGACGCCCACGATGCTCATGACCGGCGAAGTCGACTACAGAACGCCGTCCAGCGAGGCGGAACAGTTCTACCAGGCGCTAAAGCTTCGCAAAGTAGACACGGCGCTGGTCCGGGTTCCCAACGCATCGCATGACATCTCGGCGCGCCCAAGTTTGCTCATCGACAAGGCGGCGTACGTGTTGGCCTGGTTCAAGTCACATGATGTGAAGGCACCTTAACCGCGAAATCGGCGCCTGCCTGCGTGTGCGACTCGCAGGTCACCGAAGTGCGGATGGCGAGCGAGCGCCATTCGCCTTCGAATTCTCGCAGCGTCAGAAGATTCCAGGCGGCCATCGCGCCTCGCGACGCAATGGGCGTAACCCCACGCACGTTGAGCAATTTTTTGGTCAGCAACACGGCCGCCAGCGTCGGTATCCGTGGTCCGTCGCCGTTCTCGGCAATGAGCGTCCAAGTGCGGGATTTCAAACCCCCGTCATCGCCGCGGCCGCGAAGCTGAACATGCATTGCGCCGCTGTTGGTTCCGAAGCCATCGAACCAACCGGCCATGCGCTGCATCATGCGCGCGTGCGCGGCGAGATTGCGGATCAGGCCGATTCTCACCAACAGACCCAGCAAGCGCAGCGCGTGATGCACGAGCGAGACCTCGTGACCCGCGCGAATCGACAGCCGCCTCAAGGTCGGATAGAACGCGGGGATCAAACTCACGTCCGGTACGTCGATCAACGATAGATTGCGATGGCCCACGGGAGCGGGGTATCGATGGCGTTTGGTATCACCCCAACCCCGCGCGCAACCCATCTTTGCCTGGCGCCAAACCGGGACGCGGCGGCCAACATATCCCAGCACCGAGCGTATGGTTGCCAGCCCCCGCGGCCCTGAGTATCCCGGCGCAATTCCGATGTCGATTTCTTCGATTTCGGAGAATGAGCCGGCAAGATCCGCGATAACAGCGGACGAGAGAGCAGGAACAGTGGATGCACCGCTGACGACGAGCACATTGTTCGCCCTGGCCGCTGCATCGAGGGCGCAGACGCTTTGAACAAATTCGCGGCCGTCCGCCAGGTCCACGTAGTGAATTCCAAGATCTATGCAGATCGCGGCCAATTTCCGATCGCGCGTCTGAAACGGGCCAACCGTATCGATCAAGACCGCAGGGTCCAGTTCCCTCAGGACGGCCGCGCTTATGGCATTGCTGTCGATGACGAGTGTGCGGATACCCGGTCTCCATTCTTCGGTTACTTCGGGCAGATGTCGTCCGGCGGCAATGATCGGCAAATCGGTGGTGTGAGCCAACGCATTGGCAATGAGACGGCCAAACGTGCCGAACGCGCCCAGAATCAGTACGGTTTGACGCGGTACGGTCAAGTCATCCTCAAGAGGCATGGATGAGGATTGTTCATGCCCGCACCAAGTCTAGTTCGCCCACGTAATGCACGATGAGACCTATGCCGGGCAGCGCGGCGCGCACATTAAAATAGTAATGGTTGCCGCGATGCGACTCATAGCCATCGATACCCTTGAGCCAGGACCGTGGCCAGGTCACCCCGAAGGTGCGGCCCGCTACTGCGGTCCATCGGATCGATCCGCCCTCGACGGAGAATTTAAATCTCAAGGTCGTGAGGCCGATCGTCTCGTCCACGCAATCGCCGGCCCGACGTAGAGTCGAGCGCATCGGTTGCGCGGTACCAAAATAGCGTGTCCAGCGCTCTCTTCCCCCGTGCGTTTGCTCGAGCACCACTTTGACCGGTCCATTGTGCTGCTCTTCCGGGAGCCCGCTCACCCATCCAAAGAGTCTCGGCAGCCAGCCCCAACCGCGCACCACCGTGGCTCTGCCGATCAGCGTCACCGGCCGGCGTTCATGCACGGCCCGAATCGGCGCCGCCAACAAATGCCACTCGGCCGACAGCAGCGCCTGGCTGAGCGGCAGATCCAAGCGCTCGCCATCGGCGGTGATTTCTGCGAATTTATTCATAGCGAATGTTCCTCCCGGAATAACGCGATCTGATCGATGATGGGGCCCGCCCATAAATGCGTAACGCTCAACGAGAAGCTGAATTGGCCCGATGACTCTTCGCGGTGAACGACTTCAATCACGCCCGGCGTCAGCCAGCGCGGCAACGAAACCTGAACGCCCAGGCAGCGAATGAAATATCCGGCGCTGCGAAACACGAGCGCTCCGTCGCTTACCTTAAGCTTCAGCCGCATGCCGACGCCGTGCGCGACGATTTCCTCGAGTCCGGTCGCGCCGCCGAAACGCTTCACGGATTGAATCACCTGCGGAAAGCTGCGGGCGCGATCGTAGATTCTCGTCCAAACCTGTCCGCAGAGCCGTTCAGATCCCGTGACAATCACCGTGACCGGCACGGTCCCGCTCGGCTCGAGCGGCAGGGGCGCGCCGACGAGCCGCGCCAGCTGTGCAATCAGGCGGCCTACGATGGTCATATGCGTCGCTGTTACTTGTCCTAAGTAGACAACGCGCTCGCCGTCGGCAAGGTGGCGTGAGAATCGCCGACGTATCGGCGCAGGCAGCAGCATCCAAGAATCGCCGGCAAGGCGGGCGAATCGCGTTTCACCAGCGCAGGCTCTCGCAGTCGGCGAAATAGATGTCGTGCTGTCCGTTCCGGCGGGGATGAGGAGACGATTCCGTTCCGCACGCATGACATTGATCTTGCGGCTAGCCGGACGCCCGGCGTTTCACGATGCCGGCTCCTCGGCCCAAAAATCTGGCGATGCCGCCGCCCATTTTCATCAGAGCCGCGACCTGTGAGCGCGGCAAGGCAAGCATCTGTTCGTACCACCGACTGCTGCGGTCGACGAAATCGAGCATTTCCCGGAGGCGCCCTACGGCCACTTCGCTCACATCCCGATCGGCTGCGGCCGCGGCCAGGCAATCGCGCAACGCCGCGGCCGCAGGATCCAGCTCGCGTGCCTTGCGTCCGGCTGCGATGCGGGTCACCACAGCCCAAATATCGGTTTCGGCTTCGAAGAAATCTCTGCGGTCGCCCAGGACCGGCGCGCGGCGAATCAATTCCCACGACTGCAGCTCGCGCAGCGAGGTTGAGACGTTGGAGCGCGCCATGCCCAGCGACGCCGCAATTTCCTCGGCGCTGAGAGGCTTCTCCGATAGATACAGCAGGGCATGCACCTGGCTGACCGACCGGTTTACGCCCCAGTGATCCCCCATGCTGCCCCAGTGGGCTACAAAACGACGCACGGACTCCGGCAGAGGCGCGAAGGTTCTTTCTTCTGTTTCTGTCATGACAGAAATTACAGCACTAACGGATGCGGCAGTCAAGCAAGGCAGATTAAGTCAATCTCGGCCCCGGCACTGTGAGTTTGAGCGGCTCGCAAGGCATAGCGGGATAGGCAGCGTCACGGCACGGAGGAGCAGTGCCGTGACGCTGCCTATCCCGCTATGCTTTGCATGCGGGGCGCTCAAACTCACAAGTGCGGGAGACCAGTTTTGGTAAGCAAAGTCGAGGCACTTACATGGACGCCCCTGCATGCCAAGCGATATTTTCAGTTCTGGATCACGGGTAGGGAGTGCATCCTTACATTCGGCCTGTATGTGCGAGACGAGCTCGCGGG
>Ga0193726_1000091_pt1 | contig 156298 bp, 117 predicted proteins | sample H2c1metaG_FD_144928 | JGI IMG/M metagenome (GOLD analysis project Ga0193726, IMG submission 144928) | Soil microbial communities from a riparian zone of the East river system, Colorado, United States - H2c1 | ecosystem: Environmental > Terrestrial > Soil > Riparian zone | place: USA: East...
CAAACGGCAATGGCAGCGCGCCATCGGGATCTTCGGGATCGGGCCCTGCGAGTGGCGGAGGCTGCTGCGGCGGAGGCTGTGGCTGTCATTGAAGTACCGCTAGTTCTTCGTTACTTCGACAACTTTTCTCACACCAACTTCCTTGCCTAGCATTGCCCATTCAGACGCCCCGCACATTTTCTCGGCACGTATTTACAAACAATGGATCATGCGATGCGTGGATGTGCCCCGCGATGTTTCCAAAGCGCTGGGCGCAGTAGCAGAAAATAAAACGCACATCCCGGTGGTTGGCCAGGTGGAAGGCTTGCCGCTTAAGAGCACGCTTTCACCCCGGGGCGGCAGCGCGTACCGGCTGCACATTCACAGCAACATCTGGCGGAAACTGCGCATAGATGCGGGCGATACGGTGGAAGTGATGCTGGAGGTGGACACCGAACCGCGCGATCCAGCGCTGCCGGAGGACCTGGGCGGGGCGCTTGCGGATGAACCGCGCGCGCTGGCGATTTTTAATGCGCTGACGCCGGCGCTGCGACGGCAGATTGTACGGTATGTAGATCAGGCCAAACATGCCAACACGCGGGAGAAGCGGGTTCGATTGATCGCCAAGCGCATGGTGGAACGGCATGCGAAGCGCAGGAAGAAAAACAAGCGCTAGCGCGGGCATTCGTCGAGGCTATTTTCCTGGCGCAAGGGAGGGAAGACTTTGCGCGGCGAGCCAGGGGACTAGTTCCTGTTCTGCGAAGGCATTGTTCCAGACTTCCTTGTTGACCCTGCGATATTCCGTGTAACGCGGATGTCCGCCGGATTTTTTGATTTCCTTGGCCATCGGACGGATCAGATCTACGGGAACCGCGGGATCCATTTCCCATTGAAAGATCCATAGGGGAACGCGAGCAATGGCGGCTACATTTGTAAAATTGTCGTAAGAAGCCACGACCACTGCTCCAGCCCACCTTTGCGGATATTTTTGCAGTAAAGACCACACGCCGAGTCCGCCCATGGACTGGCCGACAAGGTAAATGCGGTGGCCATCAATGGAATAATCTTTTTGAACGAGAGCGAGAGCATCCAAGGCCAATTGGAGTGGTGCGGCAATTTCGTTGAGTTCCGGGTCCGACCAATTTTCGCCCGTTGCGCATTGTGGCGCGAGTACGAATGCGGGCAGAATCGCCTGATTCTTTGGCATGGTCCAGAGTTGAGCGCCTTTTTCGTTTTCTCCGGAAATTTGCGCTTCGTTGTTGGAACCGCGGCCGCTGCCGCCATGGAACCATAAAATCAGCGGATATTGTTTGGCGGAGTCGTAGTGGGGGGGCACGAAAAGGCGATAAGGCAACTGCGCGCCCTTTTTGTTGATGTAGGTCCTTTTGCGGAATGGCGGTTCTTCTTTGACTATGCCAGGCGGGGCCATTTGCGCCTGGGCCAGGGCGCAATGAGCAAGGGAGAATGTCAGGGCTGAAAGAATTATTGCGCGCAAGCTCACAGAGAAGCCTCTTTCCACAATTTGTCCTGCGGTTTGCCGCTGCAAAAAATAACCGACGCTATTGTGGCCGGGAATAGTTGGCCACATTTGCGGGCATCTGGGCGGCTTGGTTGCCGCGCGGGTCGAGCACAGGAGTTTGCGCACTCCATTTGAAGGGGATGACTCCGGTCCAGGCGCCGCCGGCATATTCTTCGTCATCGTCCACGGCGAAGCCGGTGCGGACTTTTGCGGAAACTTCGACGAGGGGAACGGCCAGTACCATGGTGCCTCGGAGTTCCTGGTCGCTCGGAGGGCGAACCTGCGCCCAGCGGCCGCGAATTACATATTCGACAAAATCGCGCATAGCAGCCAACTTGGCTTGCGGATCGGTGATTTGCTCGGCTTTGCCCATTACTACCACGGAGCGATAGTTGACGGAGTGTCCAGTGGCGGTGGGCGAGAGGACGATGCCATCGAGTAGCGTGACACTGAGGCAGAAAGGCGCGCCGCTCGCGAGAGTGCGCATCAGCCGGCCGGCGGTGGATCCGTGGAGGAAAAGTTTGTCGCCGACGCGGACATAGTTGGTGGGCACGACGTAGGGCACGGCGTCCACGACGAAACCAATCTGGCATACGAACGCTTCATCGAGGATGTTGTAGATCAACTCTCGGTCATAGGTCCCGCGATCGGGTTTGCGTTGCACTTTTGTTCTGACCGTGGGAGTAAATTCGCTCATCGAAAAAGCCTAGTCTTCGAAGCGGCGGTCCGCAAGATCCAATGTGGTTACCCTTCTGGCGGCGATGGCTTTACTGGGAAATCATGGCAGGCGCGGCTTTGGGCGTCGCAGCAGATGGTGACAGCGCGCCGCGCACAACGCGGAGGCCTACGTATTGCGGAGCCGCGGCACAGGTGGCTTTTGCGTCTGACGGGCAATCGGCGCTGCCGCCAGTAAACTTTCCCTTGCCGCCGGAGACAACTTGCCATTCGGCGACGTTGCCGCCGAGATCGAAAATCAAATCGTCGTCATCTTTGCCCTGACCGGTGAAGCTGCCTACCGGCTTCAGCAGAGGCGACGAGCCTTTTAACTCGGCCAATTTCTTCTTGATCTTGATCTGGTCGTCGGGGTTCGGGACATACCCTGCCCAGTAATCCAAGGTATTTTCTCCATCTTTTTTGTCGAAGAGGCTGGATACCTCGCTTGCTTCCGGAAGGCGCCAGGTCTGTCCGGTGATTTTGGCGAGCCAGGTGGCATAGGCGGTGGCCTGGTCGAAGGAAATGCCGTTGACAGGATAATTTTCGGTTCCGGGTTCAAACTTGTAATTCTTGTCGAAGGCGGCGAATTGCGCGCGCGTGACTTCGAAGCGGGCGATTTCGAGATTGTGACGCTTTACGGCTTCGGGAATCAGGACAGATTTCCCTTTCACCGGGAAAGAGACCCCGTAATTGTTGCCATCGCGAGCCATGCTTCTGGTTCGCCACCGGATATCCAGGGGCGAGCCGGGCTTGACGGCTTCGTCTTCGTTTTTGGTGGTCTTGAAAAAATATTTATCGAACCAGGCGATTTCTTCTTCTACCTTGCGCATCTGGTGTGTCAATTTGCGCGGCCCGTGGGGCTCACCGGGGAAAACGACGAATTTGACGGGCTTGTCGTAATACTGGAGCGCGCGGAAGTACGTCCAGCTTTGCGCGGGAGGGACGTTGCGATCAGCGGAACCATGAAAAATGAGGACCGGGGCTTTGACTTTATCCAGCTTGAATAGCGGCGATTTTTTGATGTAGAGCTCGGGGTCCTCGAGAGGAGATTTGCCGAAATAGTAGGCGTCGAACGACTGGCCGAAATCGACGTTGCCCCAATCGCTGATCCATTCGATGTCACCGGCGCCGAGGCTGGCGACCTTGTAGCGCTCGGGATAATTCACGAGCAGGCTGGTGGACAGAATTGAGCCATTGGACCAGCCCATGGTGGCGACGCGATCGGGATCCGCTTTTCCCTGAGTGATCAGGTAATCCACACCGGCGTTAATATCCGGCGTTTCGAGATCGTAGTATTTTCCGCAGCAAATGGATTGCGCCCACTGCAACCCGTAATTGTTGCCGCCGTGATAATTCGGGCGCAGAACAAAAGCGCCGCGCTGGGTGAGCAACTGCAGGGGATAAGCCCAGCTCTCACCCCACAAATCCTTGTCGGAGCCCATTGGTCCTCCGTGGATGGCGGTGATTACGGGATACTTTTTGCCGGCTTGATAGTTTGCCGGGTAATAAAGAATGCCTTCCACTTCTTCGTTGTTGGAGCCCTTCCAGCGGATGATTTCGGTGCGGACAAATGCGCGCCCTTTGTTGAGGGACTCATTTAGTTTAGTCACTTGCACAGGGGACACTAATTTTCCGTCGGAGATTGGCGCGTGAAAAAGTTGCGGCAACTTGCTGGCGGTTGACGAAGCGTAGGCAATGGTCTTGCCGTCATCGCTGAAGGTGAAGCCTTCCAGATTGTGAGCGTGCTCGCCAGTGAGTGACGTTCTTTTCCAGGTGGCCGCTGTAGCGTCACCTGACTTGGCGTAGACAGCGGGTTCAAAGCGGCTGCCAGCGGCGAGCAGTGCGGCGAATCCGCCTGAAATGGCCTGCAAGTCGCGAGCGACGCCATTTTCCCAGTCGAGATTGACCTGCATGGCTTTTCCAGCGGCCACGTCAAAGAAATAAACTACCGTGATGTTGGCGGTCATGAAGCGGGGGTCAGTGGAGAAAGGCGTGGCGACATAGAAGCCGGAATTGTCGAGCGCCCATTCGAAACCTTCGGCGCGAATGCGACCCCCGGTGAGGATCTGCTTTTCCTGCCCATTGGCAAGATCGTGAAGGATGATTACCGGCGGGATCTTCTGGTCGAAAGCGTAACGCAGGCTTTTTGCGTGGGAGGCGGCCACGTATCGGCCGTCACGAGACACGCCCCAGTCTTCGATCCAGTCGGAATTACTGGTGAGGAGAGTTATTTTTTTGTCTTTCACTGCGATTTTGTAGAGGCGCACCGGGGAGGCGTGATCCATGTCTTCGATCACTTCGGAATCGTCCTTCTTCCTTTTTTGCTCCTGTTCGTAGAGTGCGGGATCTTCTTCGGCGTTGTACAGCAGAGTGGATTTGTCGAGCCATTCAATTTTTCGCGGGGCGCGCGCTAGTTCGGTGAGGGGATAGGATTCGCCGCCGCGAGAATTGATCAGCCAGATTTGTGTTTTGGCGGCGTCGGGTTTGTTCCCGGGCAGGGATTTGGAACTGAGAAAGGCAATCCATTCGCCATCGGGGGACCAGCGCGGTTGCGAGACGGTATCGCAACCGCGCTGGTCCCCCGATGGCCGCTTTTCGGTCATGCTGGAGAGAAATAGATTGGAGACGCGGGCGTCTTTTTCTTTGTCGCCAGTGGTCTTGACCCATACGAGCGATTTGCCGTCGGGTGCGATGCGGTATTGATTGGCATATTCCGCGTAGATGATGTCTTCGGGTTTCCACGGTTCGCGGGTCGCGGGCGTATTCGTGGTGGAAGGTTCGTCGGCAGCCAAAGAGACGGGCGTGCTGAGCGATGCGAATATGCCGAGAAGCAAAGTCGCCGCGGAAAGCCGAAAACGGTTCATATAGGTCACCCGATAAATAAAGTTTGCGTCGAAGAGTGCGGACTGCGGGGCTCAGCATAATCGAATTGCTGCGGCAAGGGAATGTGGATGGCAGCGCAGAGTGCGATTGACGGCTCTGGCGCGCTCGCATACGATGCCGCGCGGGGATCGCAGCACGCAATATGAAACGATTACTGGGGATTGTGGCATGGACGGTCGTGGCGGTGGCCGGCGCTAGTGCGCTCGCGACGATTGCCTGGCATCGAGGCGAGCCCTTAAACGCGACGTGGTTTGTGGTGGCCGCAGGCGGCTGCTACATGCTCGCTTATCGCCTGTACTCCGCGTTTATTGCCGCGCGGCTGATGGCGCTGGACGATACGCGCGCGACGCCCGCGGAACGCCACGACGACGGGCGCGACTTCGTACCCACCAACAAATGGATTTTGTTCGGGCATCACTTCGCCGCGATCGCCGGTCCCGGGCCACTGGTAGGGCCGACGCTGGCTGCGCAGTTTGGATACCTGCCAGGCACGCTGTGGCTCATCGCGGGAGCGATATTCGCGGGGTGCGTGCAGGACTTCGTGATTCTTTTTTGTTCGATCCGGCGCGATGGCAAGACCTTGGGGGAAATTGCGCGCGAGGAAGTGAGCAAGCGCGGCGGATTTATCGCCCAGCTGGCGGTGCTGGCGATCATGGTCATTCTCCTCGGAGTGGTGGCGCTTGTGATTGTGAACGCGCTGAAGTCTTCACCGTGGGCGACGTTCACTCTGGCGGCGACGATTCCTATCGCACTGTTGCTGGGGCTTTACTTGCGGTTTCTGCGGCCAGGAAGAGTTCTGGAGGCGTCGTTCATCGGTGTGGCGCTGGTTTTATTCGTGGTGGTGGCCGGGCAGTGGGTGGCAGAGTCCCCATCGTGGGCGCATGTTTTCACGCTGAGCGGAGTGACCTTGGCATTCGCGCTGATGGCCTACGGATTTGCGGCGTCGGCATTGCCGGTGTGGCTGCTACTGGCGCCGCGCGATTACCTGAGCGCGTTCATCAAGGCCGGCGCCATTTTTTCGTTGGCGGCGGGGATTCTGCTGGTACGGCCGCAAGTGCTGATGCCACCATTGACGCGATTTATTGACGGCACGGGCCCGGTGTTCGCGGGAAAAATCTTCCCATTTTGTTTCATCACCATCGCTTGCGGAGCGATCAGCGGCTTTCATTCGCTGATTTCTTCGGGCACTACACCGAAAATGATTATTCGCGAGAGCCATGCCCGCTTCATCGGATATGGCGCCATGCTGCTGGAGTCTTTCGTCGGGGTGATGGCCATGGTGGCGGCTTGCGCGATGACTCCGGGAGTTTATTTCGCGATCAACAGTCCTTCTTCGATCGTGGGAGCTACTCCGGACGCGGCGGCGACGACGATCAGCAGTTGGGGGTATCCGCTGCAGGCGCAAACGATGATTGACCTGGCGCACGCCGTTGGCGAGCAGACGCTGCTGAATCGCGCAGGTGGGGCTCCCTCGCTGGCGGTGGGCATGGCGCAAATTTTCGCCAGCACGATCGGCGGGCCGCGGCTGCTGAGCATCTGGTATCACTTCGCGATCATGTTCGAGGCGTTGTTCATCCTCACGGTGCTGGACGCCGGCACGCGGGTGGGCAGATTCATGGTGCAGGAACTGGGAGGACGGGTGTGGAAACCGTTCGGCCGCACGGGATGGCTGCCGGGAATCTTGCTTTCGAGCGCCATGATTGTGGGGGCGTGGGGATATTTTCTGTATCAAGGTGTCGTGGATCCGCTGGGCGGGATTAATTCGCTGTGGCCGCTCTTTGGCATCGCCAACCAACTGCTGGCGGCGGTGGCGCTGGTGGTGGCAACCACCATTCTTTTGAAGATGGGAAAAATGCGCTGGGTGTGGTTGACGCTGATACCGACGGCGTGGCTGGTAACCGTGACGATGACGGCCAGTTACCAGAAAATATTCGATAGCAATCCGCGGTTGGGCTTTCTCTCGTATGCAAATTTGCTGGCAGGACAACTGGCCAAGGGAGAAATTCCAGTTGCGAAAATAGCGGACACGCAGCGAGTAATTTTCAATCAGCGGATGGATGCGGTGGTGACGGCGGTTCTCGTAGCGATGATCATTGTGCTCATCGTGGAAGCGCTGCTGCAGTGGTACCGGATTCTGGGAGGCCAAACCAAAGCGGTGTTGCACGAGACGAGTTATGTGGCGACACACTGGCCGCCGGAATTTTCTGGCGCGTCGTACGTGGGAGCAGGCGCGAGCGAGACGCCGGCGGTGGAAGATTGAGCATGGTTGACAGTCAAAACCAAGTTCGAAAAACCGCGGTCGGACAAGGACGGCGTACGAGCGGCGCTGGGGTCTGGCTGGCGCACGCGATTCGGCATGTGTGGCAGGGAATCCGGGAATGGTGTGGCGACAGCGCGTATGAACGTTACGTGGATGCCCAGCATTTGATGCCTGGAGAATGTGCGGCGCTTACGCGAGAAGAGTTTTACGTGGAGCAGTTGAATCGCCGTTATTCAAGACCGAATCGCTGCTGCTGATTGGCCTACTGTTTTCGAGCTCGGCAATTATGCGCGGCGCAGAGTGATGAGCGATATTTCTGGCGGGACACCAAGGCGAACCGGCGCACCTACTGTGCCGAGGCCGCGATTCACGTAGATGGACGCCAAGCGGTACGCGTTTGGCGAAGGGCGCAAAATTTTCGGAGCTTCGGAGTAGCCTTCCACACGGGGCTTGGGAACATCGAGAGAGGGCGCGAATAGTGGGCGCTGGTAGAGTCCGGCGATGTAATCGGTAATAAAGCGCGCGGGGCTCAGACGATGATCCAGAATTTCCACCTGAATCTGGCCGCCGTGGGTGTGCCCGGCGAGTGAAAGTTCGATGCCCAGCTCGGCGGCGCGCGGAAAAGAATTGGGGTTGTGGGACAGGAGAATATTAAGCATCTCGCCGCGGACGAGGGATTCCGCGCCGGCGAGGGTCTGGCGCTTGTGGCCTTCATTGGTGCGTTCGCGCTGATAATCGACGCCGATTAAATTGAAAAGCACGCCTTTGAAATTCAGCTGAACATTTTCCTGACGCAATAACTTCATGCCGGCTTGCGAAAAAAGTGACTGCGCCAGATTTTCGACGCGGGCGTAGATTTCGTGGTTGCCATTGCAACCCCAGACGCCCAGAGGGGCGTGAAGTTGCCGGACTTCGTCAATGCAATCGGCGAGGGGATCGTTGGCGCTGGTGATGAAATCGCCAGTAACCACGGCGAGGTCGGCGCCCAATTCGTTGGCCATTTCGACGGCGCGGCGGACCTGGGTACGGGGCATGTAGCCGCTGAGGTGAATGTCGCTCAGCTGAACGATGGTTAGGCCGTCGAGCCCTGGGCTCAGGTTAGAGATGGGGATTTCGATGCGGCGGACTTGATAGTTGAGGCGTTCGGCCGCGAAACCGTACATAGCGCCGAGAAACGGAGCTGCTCCCGCTGCGGCAGTGGCCGCGCGGAAGAAATAGCGACGACCGGGATCGGCTAGTTGTTCCATGGCGGCTGGTGTATCAGGACCGGCGACGGGCGCGGGACAGGGCGCTGGTGCGGCGGGCTGCGGCAAATTGTTCTTGCGGATTCTGGACCATAGGAAATCCAGCCCGCGAACCAATTTCACGGCCAAAAAAGCAAAGAGCGCGCTGAAAAACCATAGCCCCACCAGTGCGGAGGCCAGGTTGCCGCGCGGGATGAGGTGGCGGTGGCCCATGCGTACGCCGTCCACGAAGGCAAGAATGACCAGGGCGACAACCGCAAGCCAAAGGAGACGAAGGGCCACACGGAGCCACTGATTCCCAATATTGGCGGTGGAGCGCCAGATGGCGCGGTGCCAGAATCTTTGGGAGAAAATAAACAGCGAAAGGATGCCCAGACCAATGGCAAAACGAAGCAGGAAAAAAGCCCAATTCACAGGAAGCGGCGCCTCAATATCGGTATCCATTGTAACATGCGGCCTAAATCGGGCGTATTGAGGGAATGGACGGTGTTTCCGGGGGTAAGATGTGTGCCGCGCGGCGGCGCATGATACTTTGGTCGCAGTTCTAAGACCGGGGTTCCTGACGATAGCGGGCGGGGTTCAGCCCAGCATGGAGGAGAGAAAATGACGATGAAGAGAGTGGTAACTCTGGCGTTGCTGGCAGGCTTGCTGGCGCTCCCGTCGGCGGCACGCAATGTGCCACAGGGAACGACGGTCGCGAAGGCCAATCCCGGCGAGTCGCAGATCGTACTGGCGCAGTGGAATGAGAGCGCACGGAAATTAATTGCGATGGCGGAAGATTTTCCAGAAGACAAGTACGACTACAAGGCGACGCCTGCAGTACGCAGCTTCGCCGAACAATTGCTGCATGCGGCGGGAGCGATGTATTACTTCACGAATCCGGTGCTGGGACAAGCGCCGGCCAGCGAAGATCCTCCGCGCCCGAAATACAAGACGAAGGCGGATGTGGTGGCGTACTTGAAAAAAGCGGCCGAAGATGGCGCCGCGGTGATCAAGTCCAAAGGCGACAAAGGCATGAATGATTGGGTTGCGGATCCGGAGAGCAAGGAGCAGTTGCATGTCTCGGACCTGGCGTATGGATTGATTGAGCACTCCGGAGAACATTACGGGCAGCTGGTGGTTTATTACCGACTGAATAATTTGGTGCCACCGGAATCGCGGCCCAAAAAGTAAGAAATAGCGGAGATGCATCTTGGCGGGCGCGACAATTTCGTCGCGCCCTTTCTTTTTACAATTTGCTTTTAGGATGTGGCGGCGAGGCCGGCAATTCCTTTTTCAAGTAGGGCTGTCAGTTGCGCGGCGTCAGTTGCCGGGGGCAGGCAGGTGTGGCCGGCGCAGACGAGCGCGACGGCTTTGTCGGCCGGCAAGTGAGGGAGGGTTTCTTTCAGCGCCCCGGCAAGGTGCGGGAGGTTGATGCCGGGCGTCACGCGCAGGACGGCTTTTCCAAAGCGGAAATGGCGGTGAGCGGCCAATTCCAAAGATTGGGCGACCCAATCATCTGCCCCACCGATAACGACGACCTGCAAGGGATGATGGGTGAAAAGATTGGCAGCGAGCCCATACGTGGCGGCGAAAAGTCCATACTGCGGCGCGATGCCCGCGAAAGCTTCCAGGGTTTTTTCGGCAAACGCGCGGTAGCGTTCTTCGCCGGTGAAGGCGTAGGCGCGAAGCAGGGCGATGGCCGCAGCGGAATTCGCGCCGGGCGTCGGAGAATCCTGAAAAGGCTTGCGGCGGACGTCCAGGCCACCCAGGGGAGCAGCGTCGCTGGGACGGTCAAAAAAACCACCGCCTTCGGCGTCCCCGTAACGAGCGATGGCGAGCTCGAGCGTTTTTGTGGCGGCGTCAAGGTAACGCGAATTCAGAGTGCTTTCGTAGGCGTCCAGCAGGGCGAGCACGCCAAACACCTGATCGTCGAGCGAGCCGTCGAGGGCCGGGCCGCCAATGCGGTGGCCGAAGCCGCGCGTTGCGGTCCAAACTTCATGGAGCATGCGATCGAGGGATTTGAGTGCAAAGCGGCGAGACGTTTCAGACACCAGGCCATCGAGAACGCGCGCGGCGTCCAGATACGCGGAAACGAACATGGCGTTCCAGGAAACGTACATGGTCTTGTCCACGAAGGGAGTCGGACGCGGCAGGCGCGCGGCAAGCATTTTGGTCTTGGTGGCTTCGATGGTGGAACGAACCGCGGGCTCTTCGAGGCCAAGTTGCGAGGCGATTTCGGCGGGCTCGCGCGCGATCCACAAAACATTTTTCGCAGGATTGTGGTGCATCTCGCCGTGGGCTTCGACGTCGTAGTAAAGCTCCATGATACGAGCTTCGTCGGGGCTCAGCGCGGCGCGGAGTTCCTCGAGCGTCCAGGTAAAGTAGTCACCGTCGTCATCGAGGGAATAATCGGCGTCCTGGCTGCCGTAGAAACCGCCATTGTCCTGGTCGGAAAGCACCCCGTCGACCCAGGCGATGATGCCTTCAGCGGTCCGGCGCAGTAAGGGGTTTTGCGTGACCTGCCAGCCGTGAAGATAGTTCCGCAACAGCTCGGAGTTGTCGTAGCTCATTTTTTCGAAGTGCGGCACCAGCCAGCGTTCGTCGACCGAGTAGCGATGGAAGCCGCCGGCAAGCTGGTCGTAAACACCTCCGTGGGCCATTTTTTCAAGGGTGCTTTCCGCCATGGCACGTAAGTGGGTTTGGCCGGTTTGCTGAAAACGCTCCAGGACGAGATCGATGGCTGCGGCGTGGGGAAATTTTGGAGCGCGGCCAAAGCCCCCATTCTTGATGTCAAAAAGTTGAGTGACTGAAGTGATTTGAGCATCTACAACCGCTGGATCGAATTGCGCGCGCGCGCCGGTAAATACTTCGGCTTGAGCCACGGCGTCGGCCAGGGAATTGGCGGCGCGTTGCAACTCAGGGCGCTTGCCACGATAGGAATCGGCGACAGCCAGGAGGATGCGCCGGAAACCGGGGCGTCCAAACTGATCCTCCGGCGGAAAATATGTGCCGCCGAAAAATGGCCGGCCGTCAGGAAGCAGGAACCCGGTGAGGGGCCAGCCGCCCTGTCCGGAGATGGAACTGATCGCGGACTGGTAGCGGGAGTCCACATCGGGGCGTTCGTCGCGATCAACTTTTACGGCAATAAAATTTTCGCTGATGATGCGCGCGATCTCAGGATTTTCGTAAGACTCGCGGTCAATGACGTGACACCAGTGGCACCATACAGCGCCGATGTCGAGGAGCATGGGTTTGTCTTCGGCCTGGGCGCGGACGAAGGCCGCTTCGCCCCATTCGTACCAGTCGATGGGTTGATGGGCTGCCGAACGCAGATAGGGACTGGCGGAATCCTTCAGACGATTCTGGGGATTGGTGGACAAGAGAATTTACTGGACGATATCGCTGGCGCCCAGATCGCGAGGGTCCAGGGGCTTGCGGCAGGAGAAGCCTTCGTCTTGGCGATGGTAGAAGCGGATGCGGTCTTCACCCAACTTCCAGCAGAGGTAGACGTCCTGATGATCGATGATGGCTGGAAAATCGAGCAGACCGACGTCGAGATCCTTGATGACGCATCCCGTTTCGATAATTTGCGACAATGCGGAATTAAAAGTTTCTGCCAACTGCTGGTGCTGCAGGCGCACGGCTGCAAGCTTTTCATAGGGCACGATTACGCCGCCCATCATGGAAATGCGCGCGGAGACGGCCGACAAATCGCTTTCCAGGCCGGCCAGTTTTTTGCGGCAGCCCATCGCTTCCACTAAGACGGGCTCGATTTCCTTGCGGGCCCGTTCGGCTTCGGTAAGAGTAAAAAGTCTTTTGGGCGGCTCAGGAAGTTCGTCCTGGTCCTTCTCATCGTCTTCGTCTGCCATTGAGCCTTCTTTTGAGGTCGTTCGCGATGCTACTCAGTGTGATGCCGCAAGGGAGTGAAACTGTTCATTAAAGAAACTGCCTGGGCGATGCTATCTCAACTGGGATTTGCGGTCGAGGCGCAAACACCAAGGAACGCTAGCCGCCGATAAACACCATGGAGCGCGAGGGCGGCCGAAAATCCTTGTCGTTTATGTGGTGACTGGCTTCCTTTTCCATGACTACGGAGCGGATGAAGATTTTCAGATCGTCGTCGCAAGCGCCTTCGCGGAGAAGTGAGCGAAGGTCATGATCTTCCTTGCTGAAGAGGCAGGTCCGGACGTTTCCGTCCGCGGTGAGGCGTATCCGGGAGCAGTGGCCGCAAAACGGCTGGGTCACCGGGGCGATCAATCCAATTTCGCCGGGAGCGCCATCCGCGAATCGATACTTGCGCGCTGTTTCGCTGGGATGATGGGCGATTTGTTCCAAGGGCCAGCGAGCATGAATGCGCCGGTAAGTTTCGGCGGCGGAGACAACTACGTCGCGGGTCCAGTGGCGGTCGGCATCCAACGGCATGAATTCGATGAAACGCAGGATCACGCCGCGCTCGCGAGCGAAGGCGCCGAAATTTTCAACCTCATCGTCGTTGATGCCACGAACGAGAACGGCATTTACTTTTGCTGGCGCGATGACGGAATTCTGAACAGCGTCAATGCCGCGCATGACGGAGGCGAAGGATTTTGTGCGAGTGATGCGTTCGAATTTAGCGGGGTCCAGGGAATCGAGACTGATATTGATACGGTGGAGGCCGGCGGACACCAGAGCCGGAAAGCGCTCGGCCAGTTGGTGACCGTTGGTGGTCATGGAGATGTCTTGTACGTCGAGAGAGTGGAGATAGGAGATGAAATCTTCCACGCCGGGGCGCACCAGCGGTTCGCCACCGGTGACGCGCATTTTGCGAATGCCAAGATCCTTGAAGTTGCGAGCGAGGCGCTGCAGTTCCGGCCAGGAAAGAATCTCGTCGTGGTCGCGATAATTTTCGGGGTCGGCAGAACGGCAGTACACGCAACGAAAGTTGCAACGATCGGTTACCGAGATGCGCAGGTCGGAAATCTGTCGGCCGAATTTGTCGTGAAGCATCATAAAAATACCAAGCCCGATTCGTAGATGGAAGCGGGCTCGGCTCGGAAGATATTCAGAGGAGAGCTCCTTTCCAAATACGGGGAGGTCGGGGGTTTCCACCCGGACCCTGAGCCCTCGTCACGTTAGAAAATCCAGGTGGCGAAAGACGTCGTCTGGGCCGCCACTGGTTGACTCTCCAGGAAGGCGGCAGAGATCGGAGTTACCAGTACAGTGTAGTCCTACGGGAAGCACGTCGCAACGACGCGGGTCGCGAGGCAATTCCGGTGTGATAGAGTTTTGCCCACACCATGCGGATATTCATCCTGGGGGCCGGGGCCACCGGTTCTCTCCTCGCAGAATTGCTCCAGCGCCAGGGACACGATGTCTGGTGCGGCGATCGCGACCCTCAACGGGCTCGCCGTTTCCTGGGGAAGAAAAGCACTATCGCGGTCAGGGCAGTAAATGCGCGCAACCTGCTGGGAATCGTGAGAGCAGCGCGCGGCTGCCAACTCATTGTTAATGCCTCAGCTTCCGTTTTCAATCTGATCGTCATGCGAGCCGCGCTGCGGGTGCGCGCACACTACGTGGACTTGAGTTCGCATCTGACACGGAATCCCTTCAAGTCGGAACAATTTGCTTACAGCAAAAGATTCGAGGAGAAAAATCGAGCCGCGCTCATCAATACCGGTGCAGCACCGGGTTTGACCAACCTGCTGGTGAAGCGCGCGTCGGAAGCGCTCGATGAGGTGGAAGCGGTGCAGATCCGGCTGTATGAAAGTACGGAAAGCGCTGACCCGATTTCGCAGTGGTCGCCGGAAGTGTCGTTTGACGAAGCTATTTCCAATCCGCGGGTGTACCGCAACGGGAAATTTCGGATGGAGAAGCGCTTCGCAGAACTGGAGAAGTTTCGTTTTCCGGAGCCGATTGGGAATTCGAATGTGGTGTTGGCCGCGCAGGACGAAGTGGCCACCCTGCCTTACTACATCTCGATGCGAAATATGGACGTCAAAATAGGCGGGAATGAATTCGACCGGTTGCGCCGCTGGTATAAGCAGGGGAAGCTGTCGAAGTCGCGAGGGCTGCAGCGAAAGAACTTTCCGCAAACGGCTTCTCCGCGAATGATCGCGAAGTTGATCCGGCAGGGAGTGTTGCAGAATGCCCGCTTTGCGGCGGCGGTGCTGGTGACGGGCGTCAAGCGAGGGAAAAAAGAAGATACGCGATGGATGATACGCACGGACTGCACGTTCCCGACGCTATATCAGATCCGGCAGCAAGGCAGGCTCACGACACCGGTAGCTTATGCCACGGCGCACGTGGCGGCGCTGTTCATCAAATTTTTTCCGCGGGAACTCTCTGGGGTGTTTGCGCCGGAGATGCTGCCGCGAGAGATGCGCCGCGCGATCATCGAACGCATTCGAGCGCACAGCGTGAGGATCACGCACAAGACTGCCACCATTCGTCCTACTGGCGAAGAAGACGAAGAAATTTAGCGGCGGAAATGAACCCGCGGGTTCTGCAAATCCACGACTGCCATTTTCTGAATCGCCAATCCAGTCCAGCGTCGTTTAGTTGCGGCACCCTGATGGCGGTGCGATACTTCTTATTCACCGGCTATCTGGGGACTTTGCGTGTGGTGGCTTCTGAGGGGGCATTATGGCATTTCGGGACACATGGATTGAAAAGCGCGAGGCGGAACAGGCCGGCGCCAACGGCAATCGCAATATGTCGCAGATGCATTTGGCGCGGCAGGGCGTGGTCACGGAAGAGATGCGCTTCGTGGCCGGACGCGAGAAGGTGGACACCGAATTGGTTCGCAGCGAAATCGCGCGCGGACGCTTGATTATTCCTGCCAACGTGAATCATCGCAACCTCGAGCCCATGGGTATCGGGATTGCCACCAAGTGCAAGATCAATGCAAATATCGGCAACTCTGCGACGACCTCCGATATTGACGAAGAATTGAAGAAGTTACATCACGCGGTGCATTACGGTGCCGACACCATCATGGATCTTTCCACCGGCGGCGACATTCCCAAAATTCGCAAAGCCATCATCGAGGCCTCGCCCGTGCCGGTGGGAACTGTTCCGGTATACGAGGCGATTTCGCGCGTGCGCCGCCCTGAAGATTTGACCCTCGGGTTGATGCTGGAAGTAATCGAAGAGCAGGCCGAGCAGGGCGTGGACTACATGACCATTCACGCGGGCGTGTTGCGGGAGCATGTGCCCTTAGTGCGCAAGAGGATTACAGGAATAGTGAGCCGCGGCGGCTCGCTCATGGCGCACTGGATGGAGCATCACAAGAAGCAGAACTTCCTCTACGAGAACATCGAGGACATTTGCAAGATTTTCAGGAAGCACGATGTGAGTTTCTCGTTTGGCGATGGATTGCGGCCGGGCTGTATTGCCGATGCCAGCGACGAGGCGCAGTTCGCCGAATTGAAAGTGCTTGGAGAACTGACCACCAAGGCGTGGGAACACGATGTGCAGGTCATGATCGAAGGTCCTGGTCACGTGCCGTTGGACAAAATCAAGGAGCAGGTGGACAAGGAAATGGAGTGGTGCCACGAGGCGCCGTTCTATACCCTAGGTCCGCTGGTGATCGATATCGCTCCGGGCTACGACCACATCACCAGCGCCATCGGCGCGGCCATGATCGGGTGGCATGGCGCGTCGATGCTCTGCTATGTGACGCCCAAGGAGCATTTGGGACTGCCCAACCCTGAAGACGTGAAACAGGGAGTAATCGCCTACAAGATTGCGGCGCATGCGGCGGACGTGGCGCGGCACCGCCCCGGTGCGCAAGACCGCGACGATGCCCTGAGCTACGCCAGATTTCTCTTTGACTGGAACAAGCAGTTTGAGCTTTCGCTAGATCCGGCGACGGCGCGGGCCATGCACGACGAATCGTTGCCAGACGACTTCTACAAAGAGGCGAAGTTCTGTTCCATGTGCGGGCCAAAATTCTGCTCGATGAATATCACGCAGTTGGCGGACGCTGAAGGCGGGCATGACCAGACGGAACGGAAGCAGAAGTTTGTCGAACTACTCGCCAAAGTCCAAGCGGCCGGCTAAGTAGCTCTGATTGAAGCGATTGCAGAGGTCACAGTCTCACCGTGGCCCGACCCGCAGCCAGGCGGTTCCTACCCCCCTTAGGCCAACCGGCATGTGGTCAGGAATTCGGTACTCCCGTTACCATTTCGAACAGGAATGGGCCATGCGGAATTTTGCAGCAGCTACGCTTGGTAGTATGAAAAGACGGTTTTCCTCGTAAGGCAAGGTCGGATGAGTATGCCCAGGCCCGATTTAATAGAACGCGAACCAGCTATGACCGATGCTGTCCCATCGCCGGATCTGCAGGTGCTGGTAGTTGACGATTCGCCCGTCTACCGCAAATTGGTGGAGCACGCGCTGGAGGGCGGGCCGTATTCGCTGCTGTTCGCAAAGAGCGGCCGTGAAGCGCTGGAGTTGTATGCGCGCTATCTGCCAGGCATCGTAATCACCGACTGGATGATGCCGGACTTGTCTGGCCTGGATCTTTGCCAACGTCTGAGGGCGGACGTCCATCGCGGATACACCTACATTATTTTGCTTACGAGCATCGCCGAAAAAGACAACGTGGTGAAAGGTCTGGCGGCGGGCGCCGACGACTACCTGACGAAGCCTTTTGACCCCGCGGAATTGATGGGCAGAATCGGCGTGGGGCGCCGAATTATTGACCTGCACCGTCAAATTGACGCGAAAAACAAGCTTCTCGAAGAAATGGCGCACAGCGACCCCTTGACAGGCCTTCCCAACCGGCGGGCGATTGAGGAATGGGCGGGCCGGCAACTGCGCGGCGCGGCGCGGCACGGGTTTCCTTACTGGGTAGTACTTGTTGATCTGGATTCCTTCAAAAGCGTCAACGACACACATGGGCACGAAGGCGGCGATGCACTGCTGCAGAAATTCGCGGAAATTCTTAAAACAGTGATCCGCGCGTCTGATATTTGCGGGCGGCTGGGCGGAGACGAATTCTTGCTGGTGATTACGCATGTAGAGGCGGACTCCATCAACAGAACCGTGGAACGCTTCCGTGAAAAATTGGCGGAGCAGAAGTTTCCGATCGGCGACGAGCAAGTGACCATAACGGCGAGCTTTGGAATCGCCGGGTTCCACGGCAAAGAGATCCTCGATTTCAATACTTTGGTGCGCCGCGCGGATAAGGCGTTGTACGCCGCCAAACGGGCGGGGCGTAATCTGGTTAGAATCGAGCCGGAGCTCGAAGCCTAGATTCGAAATTACAGAGCCTGCCAGCGGTTATCGTTTCCCCGACGAGCTTCCAAGTTAAGATGGATTTGGCAATTTTCCCGTGGGGTGGTAATGGCGTTTGAGCGTGTGGCCAGTGTGAACCAAATTGCATGGGGTAGCGTCCGGGAGTTCCAGACAGCTGGCAAGACTATCGCCGTCGCCAACGTCGAGGGCAAGTTTTACGCCATCAACAACGCCTGTCTGCACCGGGGCGGGCCCTTGGGCCAAGGGACTCTGAGCGGCAAGGAGGTCACCTGCCCATGGCACGGCTGGAGTTTCGACGTGACCAACGGCAAAGTAAGCCACAGTAACTCGGCGGGAGTGGCGTGCTATCCAGTAGAGGTGCGTGGGGACGATATTTTCCTGGACCTGGAGGGTAGCATATTAGCGTAAGCTATTTATATTTAGTTACATACGGGGTACTTGGGGACAATTTTCACCAGGAAACAGCAGTTTCTGTGCCTAGGGGCATGAAATTCCGCTAACCCTCATATTTTGTTTCGCTTTTTCTCTCCTGCCGTGTATATTGCTGGCCGACTCGAAGCATCGATGGCGATTCCGACCCCTCAACGACACTACTGGATCTTCGGCGCCGACCCTCACCACTACCACTGGGACACCCTTTTCGTGAAAGGGAAGGAAATGTGGCACGGTGCGGGGTCCAAGCCGGACGCAATCCGCGCACTGAAGCAGGTGCGCAAGGGTGACCGAGTACTGTGCTATCACTCCGCGCCGGAGCGCTCTCTCTATTCGATCGCGGAGATCACCCGCGACCCTTATCCTGACCCGCACGACCGCAAAGAGAAAAACCTGGTCGCCGATCTACGGGCGTTCGATAAGCTGCCGAGGCAGATTACCCTGGCGGAGATGCGTGGCAATCCTGCGCTGAAGAAAGTGAAGATGCTGAAGAACGTGCGGCTGGTAGTTTCCTCCATCACGGAAGTGGAATACCACGAAATATTGCGGATGGCAGGGATAGTAGCCACGCCGGGAATACCGCTGCCTTAGCCGCGGATGGCCATTCTGAGCCGAGCGGGCATTTCATTTTTTGCAATGGCTGCCTTCATGACACTACTCCCTACAATTTCGCGCCATGATGCGCTGCTGGAAGGGATTCCCGCCGGCAAAACACGGGTGCTGGATCTGAGTTATGCGATCAACGACCGGTTAGTGCCGTGGCCGGGAGACGAAAAGTTTTTCGAAGCCCAGGTAAATGCGACGGTCGAAAAGAACGGGTACTACACGCGCAGTTTCTGGATGCTGGAGCACTACGGAACGCACCTGGACGCGCCGGTACACTTCCCGCCTGGCCAAGCGACGGTAGATCAAATTCCGGCAAAGAATTTTTTCGGTCCGGCGGTGGTGCTGGACGTTCGGCCGGAAGCGGCGAAGGACGATGATTACCGCCTGCCGGTGAGCGGCGTGGAGAAATGGGAACGCGCGCACGGACGGATACCGCGGGGCGCCATCGTGCTGCTGCGGACCGGTTGGGCGTCCCGCTGGCCAGATGCCACGAAGTATCGAAATCAAGACCAAGACGGGAAAATGCACTTCCCGGGGTTTTCGGCGGAAGCCGCGACGGCGTTGATTGAACGGGGAGTCAGCGGATTGGGCTGCGATACTTTGAGCGCAGACTACGGAGCGTCCGAAGACTTCCGTGTTCACCACCTGGCGTTGGGAGCGGGCTTGTATCACCTGGAAAATTTGTCGGACTTGAGCGAAGTCCCGGAAGTCGGCGCATTTCTGGTGGTGGCGCCCATCAAACTGGAAGGCGGGTCCGGTGGGCCGGTGCGAGTCTTTGCCCTGCTTCCGTGAGGACCAGGAACATTTTGGGAATGCGGTACGTCTGAAGAAGTGCGTCCTGCGCAAGGTGGGTTCATGAAAAGTGCGTGGTTGCGAATTGCGTTGTCCGCAGTGGTGTGCGCCGCAGCTATGGGCGGAGCCGCACGACAGGCCAGTGGACAGGAATTTCCGGTAGCGTTGCGAACCCTCAAGAACGGAATGAAAGTGTTGGTGCAGAGCGACCACAACATTCCTAACGTGGCGCTGTACATATTTTATCGTGTGGGATCGCGCAACGAACGGCCCGGGACGACCGGCCTTTCGCACTTCTTCGAGCACATGATGTTCAACGGCGCCAAAAAATATGGGCCGGGCGAACTGGACAAGGCTATGGAGGCGAATGGCGGCGCGAATAACGCCTACACCAGCCAGAATGTCACGGTCTACCAGGAGTGGTTTCCACATTCGGCGCTGCCGCTGATTTTCGACATTGAAGCGGATCGCATGCAAAACCTGAATTTCGATCCCCAGAAAATCGAGTCCGAACGCCAGGTGGTGGCGTCGGAACGACGCTTAAGCGTGGACAACGACAACGGGGGATTGCTGGACGAACAATTGTGGGCCACAGCGTTCATCGCGCATACCTACCAATGGCCGGTGATTGGATGGATGAGCGACATTCAACATTGGACCATCGATGATCTGAAGCATCACTTTGAAATGGGTTATTCGCCGAGCAACGCGACCATGGTGGTGGTCGGGGATGTTACGCCAGAAGAAGTTTTTCAACTTTGCGAGAAAACAATTGAGCCTATTCCCGCGCATGCCCCACCGCCGCCGGTGACTACTGTTGAGCCGCCGCAACAGGGCGAGCGGCGCCTGATCGTTCACAAGGAAGCGGAACTGCCGCTGCTGATGATCGGATATCACGTGCCGCAGACCAACCATGCGGATTTCTACGCCACCAATGTTTTGCGGACGATTCTTTTTCAGGGCGAAAGCTCGCGCATGTACCAGCGCTTGGTGGATAAGGATCAGATCGCCCTGGATGTCTCGTCGGCGGTGCAGCCGGCCTTTGATCCGACGCTGGCGATTATCGTGGCGCAACCCAAACAAGGAGCGGATCCGAAAAAGTGTGAAAAAGATATCTACGAAGAGCTGGAACGAGCGAAAACCACGCCTATCACGGACCAAGAGTTGGAGAAGGCCAAAAATATTCGCCTAATGGAGTTTTATCACCAGATGCGCACCATCAATGGGCGAGCCAATACCATCGGGACCTACGAAGTGTTCGCCGGCGGCTACGAAAAGCTTTTTGATGCGGCTAAAAGCTATGCCGCGGTTACGAAGGAAGACGTGCAGAGAGTGGCGAAAGCATATTTTGGAGTGAACAATCGCACGGTGGCCACGCTGATTCCGGAGAATCCGGACCAGGCCAAACAATGAGAATGCGCAGGCCCAGTATTTGTTCTCTGTTGCTGGCATTTTTGTCCGCTCTCTCAGCGGCCGCCGGGTCGCAGGCGCAGTCCATTCATCTTCCACCCCATGAAAAAGTTGTGTTCAAGAATGGATTGACGGTGCTGTTGCTGGAGAAGCGCGGCGTGCCGATCGTGAATTTTGTGGCCCTGGTCAAAACGGGTGCAGCCGCGGATCCAGTTGGAGAAGAAGGGCTCGCGTCCGTTACCGCGGAATTATTGAGGAAGGGCACGAAGGAGCGCAGTGCACAGCAATTCGCGGCGGATCTGGATTTTACCGGCGGAAGCTTTGACGCGGATGCGGCGGCGGACTACTCCAGCATCTCGGGCGAGTTTCTAAACAAAGACCTTTCGAAGGGGCTCGAACTCTATTCCGATGCGCTGCTACACCCGGTGTTCCCGCAGGCGGAAGTGGATAAATTGTTGGCGCAAAGCCTGGACGCGGTGCGGGCCGCCAAAGACGATGCGCGCTCGGTGTTGGCCAGCTATTTTAACGGCTATCTTTTCAATGGGGTCGGGTATGGAAGAACCGCCGATGGGGACGAAGTTTCGCTGAAGCGCATTCGACGCGATGCGATTATGACATTTTACCAGACTAACTATGCGCCGGGAAACACCATTCTGGCGGTGGCGGGCGACTTCCAGTCCGCGGAAATGAAGAAAAAACTGGAAGATATTTTTGGTTCTTGGCCGTCGAAGCCGGTCACGGCCACCAAAATACCTGCGGTGCCGCCGGTCAAGGGCAAGCGACTGTTGTTGGTTGATAAGCCGGACGCTACGCAGACATATTTTGCAATAGGGAATGTCGGGACTGCCGTGGGGGATCCCGACCGCGTGGCCATCAGGCTGGTGAATACCGTGTTGGGGGGAAGGTTTACGTCGCTGCTGAACGAGGCGTTGCGTGTGGAATCGGGATTGAGCTACGGCGCGGCGTCCAACTTCGATTCACATAAGATGGCCGGGCCGTTTGGAATTTACAGCTTCACAAAAAATGAGAGTACCGCGCAGGCGATTGATGTGGCGCTGCAGGTTTTGCAGAAACTGCACAAGCAGGGCATTACAACGGAGGAGCTGGCTTCGGCAAAAAGCTACGTCAAAGGGCAATTTCCACCGTCCCTAGAGACTTCCAAGCAATTGGCGGAATTGATTGCCGTGCATGAGTTTTTTGGATTGGACGATCGGGAAGTCAACGAGCTGGAGGCACGCATCGATGCGGTGACTCCGGCGGTCGCGCAGCAGGCCATTCAGAAGCACTTTCCTTCAGAGAACCTGGTGTTCATGCTGATTGGAAAAGCTTCGGAGATCGCGCCGACAGTGAAAAAATATTCTGAGAAACAAGACACTCGCGCCATCAGCGCACCGGGTTTCTGGCCGGCGCCCGCTGAAAAATGAATGATGCAGCAAATCACATTGGAGGACGCATGTTGAGTCGATTGGCAATGGCAATGGCGATGACGTTGGTGCTGACGTTCGCTGGCGTGGCCCAGGCTGCCGAGGATGCGCCGCTGCTGGTGCAGGCGCCGACGCTGAGCAAGTCAGAGATCGTCTTCGCTTACGGCGGTTATTTGTGGGCCGTGCCGCGCGGCGGGGGCGATGCGCGCCAATTGACCACCGCCGGTCATGAAGCTGGACCGGAATTTTCTCCGGATGGAAAGTGGATCGCCTTTACCGGCGAATATGACGGGAATGTGGACGCTTTCGTGATGCCCGCGAGCGGCGGAGAGCCGCGACGGCTGACCTGGCATCCCGGCCCCGACGTGGTGGTGGGCTGGACGCCGGACAGCAAGAAAATTTTATTTCGGTCCGCCCGTGTGGCGTATGCGGATTTTGACCGGATATATACCCTAGCTGTGGAAGGCGGAGTGCCGGAAGTGCTGCCGATGTGGCGCGGCGAGCAAGGGTCTTATTCACCCGACGGCGAGCGGTTTGCCTATGTGCCCAACCTGAAATGGCAGGAGTCGTGGAAACGATACCGCGGCGGACAGACCACTCCGGTTTACATCGTCAAACTGAGCGATTTGTCGCTAGAAAAATTGCCCCGCGAGAATTCGAATGATTTTGCTCCGGTATGGCTTGGAGACACGATTTATTTTCTTTCCGACCGCAACGGCGCGGTAACGCTTTTTTTCTACGACACGAAAAGCAAGAGCGTGAAGCAGGCAGTGGAGAACAAGGGATTGGATCTAAAGTCGCTTTCGGCCGGTCCGGATGCGCTGGTCTACGAACAGTTCGGCGGGATTTATCTCTACGACCCGCAAAAACGCGAGGCCAAGAAAGTAGATATTCGCATAGCCGGAGATTTGCCGGCCACGCGGCCACATTTCGAAAAGGTGGCGGACAAGATTTCGAACGCGGCCATCTCGCCTTCCGGCGCTCGCGTGGTTTTTGAAGCGCGCGGAGAGATTTTCTCGGTGCCGGGAGAAAAGGGTAACACCCGGAATCTGACGCGTACGCCGGCGATAGCGGAAAGAGATCCGGCGTGGTCGCCGGACGGCAAGTCGATCGCCTTTTTCTCCGACGAGTCGGGGGAGTACGCATTGCACGTGGTGGATCAATCCGGTTTAAGAACGGTGAAGAAAATTGATTTGGGCCAGCCTGCATCTTTTTTCTATAGCCCAACGTGGTCACCGGACAGCAAGAAAATTGCATTCACTGATAAGCGACTGAACCTGTGGTACGTGGACGTCGAGAAGGGCGGTTCCGCACCAGTGAAGGTGGATACGGATTTGTACGACGCGTGGGGCGTACTGATGGGCCCGACGTGGTCTCCGGACAGCAAGTGGCTGACGTTTACGAAATTTTTACCCAATCACATGCGCGCGGTGTTCGTGCACTCGCTGGAAAGCAAGAAAAGTTCGCAAATCACGGACGGCCTCAGCGACGCACGCTACCCGCTATTCGATAAGGGCGGCAAGGTGCTGTACTTCACCGCCAGCACGGACGTGGGGTTGAGCCTGACGTGGCTGGATTTGTCGGGATTTCAGCGCCCGATATCGCGCAGCGTGTACGCCGTGGTGTTGAAGAAGGGCGATCCCAACCCGGTCGAGCCGCAAAGTGACGATGAGAAAGCGGACGCGGCGAAGTCCGACGACAAATCTAAGGACGCAGACAAAAAAGAAGAAGACAAGGACAAGGATAAGGACAAGAAAAAGGGTACTGGAGATAAAGGCAAAAACAAGGACGACGAAAAGGGTAAAGACGAGAAAAAAGAAGAGCCCGTAAAAGTAGTGATAGATCTGGACGGCGTCGGTCAGCGCGTGGTGGCCATGCCCATCAAGGCAGCGAATTACGTGGCGCTGGATGCTGGGAAGGCGGGAGTGCTGTTCCTCACCGAAACTCCCGATGTGCCGCTGCTGAACGCGCCGACGCCGGCTTCGGTTACGAAATTTGAGCTGAGCACCAGGAAACAGGAACCATTTCTTGGCGGACTGAGCGGATTTACGGTATCGGCAAACGGAGAAAAAGTTTTGTACCACCAGGGGCAGGGACCGACGTGGTTTATCGCCGCCACGAGCGCAGCTCCCAAGCCCGGTGAGGGCGTAGTTAAACTGGACGAGATGGAAGTAAAGGTGGATCCGCGAGCGGAATGGAACGAGATGTACCACGAGGTGTGGCGGATCGAGCGCGACTTTCTGTACGACCCGCACGCTCACGGTTTAGATTTAGCGGCGGCGGAAAAGAAATATGCGCCGTACCTGAAGGGCGCCGGCGGGCGCGCGGACGTGAATCATCTCTTCGCCGAAATGCTCGGGGAAGTAACCATCGGCCACATGTTTATCTTTGGCGGGGACATTCCGAAAGCGCCGGAGGTTAAAAGCGGCCTGTTGGGCGCGGACTACCAAGTCGAGAACGGCCATTATCGCTTTGCAAAGGTTTTCAATGGCGAGAACTGGAATCCGGAGTTGCGCGCACCACTCACGCAGCCGGGCGTGGATGTGAAAGTGGGCGATTACCTACTGGAGGTGAATGGCGCGGAAGTGCGGCCGCCGAACGACGTGTATAGCTACTTTGAAAATACGGCGGGCAAGCAGATTCGCATTAAAGTGGGGCCCAATGCGGACGGCAAGGACGCACGGGACGTTACCGTGATTCCCGTGGCGGATGAAGCGGATTTGCGCAATCGCGCATGGGAAGAAGATAACCGTCGCAAGGTGGATGAGCTTAGTGGCGGAAAGCTCGCCTATGTCCATGTTCCGGACACCGCGAACGGGGGATTTCTCAACTTCAACCGTTTTTATTTCGCGCAGACGGACAAGCAGGCGGCGGTGATTGATGAACGCTACAATCACGGCGGAGCGATCGCGGACTACATTATCGATCTGTTGGAACGGCCGCTGCGCAGCTGCGCGACGACGCGCGAAGGCGAGAAGTGGTGTTCACCGCTGGCGCAAATCTACGGCCCCAAGACGATGATCATCAATGAAATGTCGGGCTCCGGCGGCGACGCACTGCCGTGGATGTTCCGGCAAGACAAGATCGGGCCGCTGGTGGGTACGCGCACATGGGGTGGCCTGGTGGGGATCGGCGGATACCCGTCACTACTGGACGGAGGGGGAGTCACTGCGCCGCGCGCGGCGATTTACGGGCTCCATGGTGAATGGGAAGTGGAGAACCACGGCATCGCTCCGGACATCGAGGTTGAAAACGATCCAGCGTCGGTGGCCGCTGGACACGACGCCCAACTTGAGAAGGCCGTGCAGGTGACGCTGGAAGCGCTTAAGAAGAATCCGGTGGTGATACCGGATCATCCGCCGTATCCGAATTATCATAAGAACTAACCGGCGCTGATTGTGTGATAAACGGCGCAGCAGTTTTACGCGCCGTGTGCCTGCGCAATGCGTTGTGATATTTTGTTGAACGCCTTTCATGCCTGAACTCCCTGAAGTAGAAACCGTTGCGCGTGGACTACGGCTTACCGTATTAGGCCGGCGTATTTTGTCCGTGACGCTGCGGAAGACCGATTTCATCGACGATCCTGCCCTGATTGAGCGTCACTTGCCCGGCCGGCGCATAGAAGTCGTGGAACGCTACGGGAAATTCATGCTGCTACGGTTGTCTACCGCGCAAGGAGAAGAAAATTCCACGAATGCGGACAGCGCGCCCGCTGCCTTGCTGGTACACCTGGGGATGACCGGGCATATTGCATCCGCGGCCGCCGATAAACCGTGGGAGAAGCACACGCATGCGATCTTCGCGTTGGATGATGGGCGCGAGTTGCGCTACACAGACGCACGGCGATTCGGACGGCTGGCATATCTGTCGGCGGTGTCGCTGCCAGGAGAGTTGGAAGGATTCGGAGCGGATCCGCTGGAGGTGGGTGCCGATGAATTCGCGGCGCGCATCAAGGCACGGCGGTCACGCATGAAGGCACTATTTCTGGACCAAAGTGTGCTGCGGGGAGTGGGCAACATTTACGCGGACGAAAGCTTGTGGCGCGCTAAGATTCATCCGGCGAGGCTGGGCACGAACCTTAGCGTAAAGGAGCTGGCCACCTTACGCGTGGCGTTGCGCGACATATTGCAAAAAGCCATCGTGCTGCGGGGATCGTCGATCTCCAATTTCGTAGATGCGGACGGCGAGCCGGGTGGGTATCAGCAACACCACCAAGCCTATGGGCGCGAAGGGGAGAAATGTTATCGCTGCGGAACCATCATCCGACGCGCAACTGTAGCGGGGCGAAGTAGCTTTTTTTGTCCGAACTGTCAGAAGGGTCCGCGTGGATTTGTGACGCTGCCTCTGCCAATCAGAAAGGCGTCGAGAAAGGCGTCGAGCCCACGCGGGAAGAAGAAGATCAAACACCCAAAGCGCGCGGGGAAAAAGCGTAAGAAGGCTTAAGGATGGACGAAACGGATAGGAAGGATGACTTGCACAAAATGCTGAGGAAAATTGTATGAAAACACTTCGAGCAGGGGTTTTTGTGGCTCTGCTGTTGATCCCACTGGGTGTTCGCCACGCGACCGCGCAGACGGCATCCGGCGGTGCGAGCGAATACGCCGCCGGAGATCTGCAAATACTTAAGGAGATTCACGAGCACAGCGAGGCGATGGAGAACCTTGAGCATCTTTCAGACGAGATTGGGCCGCGCGTGACGGGTTCGGCACAACTGAAGCAGGCCAACGAGTGGACCGCGGAGATTTTTCGCAAATATGGCCTGACCAATGTGCACCTGGAGCCGTGGACGATCGCGCATTCCTGGACGCGCGGCACGGCGCGCGCGCGAATCCTGAAGCCGACGGACCATCCGCTTACGATCGCGTCCGCGGGATGGTCGCCGAGCACGCCGAGCGTGGTGCGCGCGCAGGTGGTGTATTTCGATGCCAAGAAAAAAGAGGACTTCGAAAAATATCGCGGGAAGTTGAAGGGCGCGATAGTGATTTATCAAGAGGCAGCCAGCTTGTCGCCTCCGAAACCCGAGGATTCCCGGAGCGAGGTAGTTCGCGCGATGCAGGAGCCGCCGCCCATGAAGGGTGAGCCGCCGGCGCCGCCACCGTTCGCGGCCTTGCAGGAAATGGCGAAAGCGCGGACGGCATTTTTCAAGCAAGAAGGCGTGGCGGCGGTGCTGCGGGATTCGAACAAGCCACACGCGCTGCTGAATATGACCGGCATCGGCGGTGAGAAATTTGAAATCGGCGCGATTCCTACGGCCTTTGTTACCGGTGAGGGTTACCGGATGATTTTTCGCATGATGAAACACGGTCCGGTGGAAGTTGAACTGGAGATGACGAATTCCTTCAGCGAGAAGCCCGTGGAAGTCTATAACACGGTGGCGGAAATTCGCGGGAGCGAGAAGCCGGACGAAGTGGTGATGCTCGGTGCGCATCTGGATTCCTGGGACTTGGGAACGGGCTCGACCGACAACGGAACCGGTTCGGCGGCGGTGCTGGAGGCGGCGCGGGCGCTGGCGAAATTGCAGCTGAAGCCGAAGCGCACCATCCGCTTTGTGTTATTCACCGGCGAAGAAGAGGGGTTGGTTGGTTCGGTCGAATATGTGAAAGCCCACAAGAGCGAACTGGATAACATTTCCGGAATTTTTGTACACGACACCGGCACTGGGCGGGTATTGACGCTGGGATTGCACGACAATTATCAAGATCGAGAAATTGTGGATCAGGAAATCGCGCCGTTGCGGGAGCTGAAACTTCTAGAACCCAGCATGCAACGCTCGTTCGGGACCGATCACGCGTCGTTTGATGACGTGGGTGTGCCGGGATTCTGGGCCGTTCAGGATGGCGCGGAATATTCCAAGACCCATCACAGCCAGTCGGACACTTTCGACAAAGTGTGGAAAGACGAGCTGAATCAGGGTGCGCAGGTGCTGGCGGCCTGGGCATACAACACCGCACAGTTGCCGGGAATGTTGCCGCGGCGGCCCATGAATACCGCGGAGAAAAAAACTGAGGCGCCGCCAGAAACCGGAACGGCGGAAGAGGCCAACGCCAAAGATAAGTCAGCATCTGGGGAAAAATCAAAATCCGAGGCGACGAAACCGGATCGGATTGGGGAAATGGATACCAAAATATTGGGCCAGGTGAAAGCGGACCAGCCCGAGTTAAAGGCCAATCTGCAGTACTTGACAGACCACATCGGTCCACGGTTGACCGGTTCACAACAACTGGAGTTGGCCGGCAGATGGATGATGGAGCAATTTAAGCAGATCGGCTTGGCGAATGTTCACCAGGAACCATGGAGCATTGCCAATCGCTGGATGCGCGGGCCGGCAACGGGGCGCGTTTTTCTGACTCAGGGAAAGCCGGGCGAGGAACCTGTAGCGCTAAATCTGAGCTTGGCGACCGGCGGCTGGTCTCCGGCAACGAAGGGAACAGTGCCCGGACCGCTTGTGGGCGTGGCCGTCGAAAAGATCGAAGACTTGCAGCAATACAAAGGCAAGCTGGCGAACGCCATCGTGGTGTTGGGCAAGCCAGTGGAGTTGAGCTCGCCCGGAAATCCGATGCTGACTCCCTGGGGAGAAGAGACGATTCCGATTGCGTTTCCGAAAAGCGACAAACCCTTCGATTTTGCCGCGTATATCAAGTTGCGGATGGCGGAGTTTAATTTTTTTAGCGAAGAAAAAGTTGCGGGGGTGCTACTGGGCTCCGAGAAATGGTACGGGCTGGAAAATATGAGCATCATGGGAAGAAATTATCAGCCGGGACCTGTTCCGGTCGCGTTTATCGCGCGCGAGAATTTCACGGCATTATGGAGATTGCTGAATGACGGTCCGGTGCAGGCGGAAGTAAATATTGGCAGCAGTTTCAGTGGGGCACCAGTGGAGGTTTACAACACTGTTGGCGAGATTACCGGGAGTGAAAAACCGGACGAGGTGGTGATCATTGGCGCGCATCTGGATTCCTGGGATCTAGGAACGGGCGCGACGGACAACGGGACCGGATCGACGGCGCTCCTGGAGGCCGCGCGAGCGCTGAAGAAATCGGGAGTCAGGCCGAAGCGTACCATTCGATTTGTCTTGTTCACCGGCGAAGAGCAGGGGTTGAACGGCTCGAAAGCGTACGTTGAAAAACACAAAGACGAGTTGCCAAAAATCTCAGCAGTGCTGGTACACGACAGCGGCACAGGAAAAGTACTGACCGTTGGGCTGATGGGAAACTATGGCGCGCGGGAGAGTGTGGACCACGCCTTGTATCCGCTGGCGCGAGCCAAGGAGATCGGGCTGGCGGAACCGACGCTGCGAAGAGAGGACGGCAGCGATCACGTACCTTTCGACGAAGCCGGCGTTCCAGGTTTCTACTGCGTACAGGAGATCGCTGATTACGACAGGACGCATCATTCCCAGGGCGACACGCTCGATCACGTGCGCTGGGACGATTTGGCCGAGGGTGCGCAGGTGCTGGCAGTCTTTGCCTACAACGTAGCGGAGCTGCCGGAGCTGCTGCCGAGAAAACCGGCGAAGTAGTTTCGCCAATTTCTTATGAGAGCAGTGTTGCAACGCGTAAGCCGGGCGCGCGTGACGGTGGAGCAAAACGTCGCGGGAGAAATCGGAAGCGGGCTGCTGGTTTTGCTCGGAGTGGGCGTCGCGGATACGTCCGTGACTGCGGCTTCTCTGGCGGAGAAGATCGCGCAACTGCGCATCTTCGAAGACGATGCCGGAAAAATGAACTTTTCTCTCCTGGATGCAAAAGGCAGCGTGCTGGTGATCTCGCAATTTACGCTGTATGGTGACGCGCGCGGGCAACGGCGTCCGAGCTTCGTGGCTGCGGCGCGGCCGGAACAAGCCAAATTGCTTTATGAAGAATTTTGCGCTGCGCTGCGACGGCTGGGCGTGAAGGTAGAGACTGGCGTTTTCCAGGCGACGATGGCGGTAGAGTTAGTGAATGAGGGACCGGTAACGATTCTTCTGGATTCCGAAAAGGCGTTCTAACCAACTCGATTTGTTAAGCACTGATGTGACGGCAAGTTTTTCCATGGCGAAGAAGAAACAAATCGGCACTGGCAAACCGAGCGGCCAAAAACCAGTCAGGATCCGGCGAGCAAATTCCCGTGATGCGGCGCGGCTTGCGGAACTTTCCGGCCAACTGGGATATCCGACGAAAGGCGAGGAGATGGTTCGCCGATTACGTAGTTTGAAGCCGGCGGCTCAGCATGCCGTAATGGTGGCGGAGTCTCCCGAAGGTACGGTCATCGGCTGGGTGCATGCCAGCGTCTCTCCCTTGCTGGAAGTGGACCTGCGCGCGGAAGTGAACGCCCTGGTGGTTGCGGACCATGCGCGGAGTCGCGGTGCCGGCGCCTTGCTGTTAAGAACAGCGGAAGAGTGGGCGCGTAAGCACGGATGCAAGAACATGTCCGTGCGCTCCAATGTTGTGCGCGAGCGGGCCCACGAGTTTTATGTCCGTAACGGCTACGAGTATTACAAAACGCAGAGAGCCTTCCGAAAAGCGATCTAGGTTTTCAGAGTCCCCTGCCTTCATCTGGCCCCGAGAGGTTATGTAATCGAGCTGTTCTCTTATATATCGTATTACGATATACTATCTATGAATGAGAATTACGGTCACCACGGTTGAGTACCGCGCGCTGGCTGAACTCCGCTACCGCATTCGTCATTTCCTGCAAGAAGGCGATGCGGCAGCGCGGCGCTCCAATCTGGAGCCGCAGCAATATTTACTGCTGCTGACGATTCGCGGCTTGCCGTCAGGTGCGGCATCCACAATAGGCACGCTGGCAGAGCGGCTGGCGTTGAAGCATCACAGCACCGTGGAGTTGATTGATCGCTTGCAGGCGCGCGGTTTAGTGCGCAGGAGCCGCAGCGCGACTGACCGGCGCGAGGTGCTGGTGTCGTTGTCGACGCGCGGAAAAACGCTTGTCGAACGAGTAGCGCAACAACGCCTGGGAGAACTGCAAGCAGGGGGAGAGGCGCTCGCGGAGGCGATCAACTTGTTGGTCCACAGAAGGCGCAACCGGCGTAACTCCGGCGGGAGAAAACAAAGTGCCTAAGGCTTCCACGGCATCAGCGGCAAACAGTGCCGCAAGCAAATTGCGCAACGAAACTTTGGGCGACTTCACTACGACCAAGCGAGTAATTCCTATTTCTGTACTCGCCATGGTCATAGGGCTGGTGTGTGCTTTCGTGGCGCTGGCATTGCTTCGCCTGATCGGGCTATTTACAAACCTTTTTTATTTTGGACGGTGGAGTACTTCTCTCGTTTCTCCTGCCGGAAACCACTTAGGGATGTACTCCGTGCTGGTGCCGGTGGCGGCCGCGTTAATCATTGGGGTGATGGCGCGATACGGATCAGAACGAATTCGCGGTCACGGAATACCCGAAGCCATCGAGTCAATTCTCCTGAACGGGAGCCGCATTGAGCCCAAGGTGGCCCTGCTCAAACCAATCTCCTCGGCAATTTCGATTGGCTCCGGCGGCCCGTTCGGCGCCGAGGGCCCAATTATCATGACCGGAGGCGCGGTGGGTTCGCTGGTCGCGCAGTTATTTCATTTGACCAGCGCGGAACGCAAAACTCTGCTGGTGGCTGGAGCGGCGGGTGGAATGTCGGCGACGTTTGCCGCACCAGTGGCGGCGGTCCTGTTGGCAGTAGAGTTGCTGCTTTTTGAGTGGAAGCCACGTAGCTTGATTCCCGTGGCATTGGCGAGCGCAGTGGCAGCAGTGGCGCGCCGCTATATATTGGGCTTTGGTCCATTGTTTCCCGTTCCGGCGCACCGGTTATTTATTGGACTGGAAGGATTGCTGGGATGCGCGCTGGTGGGCTTGCTGGCGGGAGGACTTTCAGCCCTGCTGACCGTGTCGGTTTACGCGGCGGAAGACGTTTTCCAGAAATTGCCGATTCACTGGATGTGGTGGCCGGCGATTGGCGGAATTGCTATCGGCCTGGGCGGGTTAATTTTCCCGCAAGGATTGGGCGTCGGTTACGACACTATTGGCGAGATATTGCAAGGCAGTGTCACGACGCATGTGATTCTGGGCGTGCTGCTGGTGAAATGGTTCATATGGGCGGTGTCGCTGGGTTCGGGCACGTCCGGCGGCGTGCTGGCCCCGTTGCTGATGATGGGAGGCGCACTCGGCGGACTCGAAGCCATGTTTTTACCCAACGAGGGCGCGGGTTTCTGGCCACTGATCAGCATGGGAGCGATCTTGGGAGGAACCATGCGTTCCCCCTTTACCAGCATCGTGTTTGCGTTTGAATTGACGCACGACGCGAATGTGTTTTTACCTCTGCTGGTAGGCAGCGTGATCGCGCATGCCTTCACGGTTTTGACACTGAAACGATCTATTTTGACGGAGAAGGTGGCGCGTCGCGGATATCACCTGAGCCGTGAATATGCCGTGGATCCGCTTGAAATTCTGTTTGCCGGCGAAGTGATGCGCACGGCGGTTGCGGTGCTGCCGGCCGCGAACACGGTCGCCGAAGTCCAAATGTCGCTCAGTTCTGATCACCGGCAGAAGCAACGGCTTCTTCCGGTGGTAAATACGGACGGGACGCTGGCGGGAGTGCTGACTCGAAAAGACATTCGCGATTGCATGGAGCAGGATGGGGCTGCGGCGCTCGGGCGTTCGCTAAACGAGTTAGTCCGCAAAAATACATCGGAAGCGTACTCCGATGAGCCGTTGCGGGTGGTGGTTTACCGCATGGCTGAAAACGGGGTCACACGCATGCCAGTGATGGAGCGCACCAGCAGGAAATTCCTCGGGCTGATCTCGCTGGACGATTTGCTTAAAGCCAGAAGCCGGCATCTTGAGGAAGAGCGGCGGCGCGAACGCATCATAAAATTCAAATTTCTTCCCGGGAACGGTTCGCGGAACGAAGAAAATCTCCCGATCGCACATTAGTTCCGAGCAAAAAGGTATTCGCAATCCTCTGCTCGTACAAGGAAAGCAGATTCGTTCTTAATGGCCACAACCGTCAATCCGCTGAACGCATCGACAACTGTGAAAGCGCAATGGTGGCAGGCACCGGGCCGCCAGTGGAGAGGGCTGCGCGAACAACGCGAAGAACAGGTTTTTCTGGTGCTCACGCTGGTCATCGGAGCACTGGTAGGCCTGATCGTGGTGGCGTTCATCGTAGTCACGGAACGGTTCGGCGCGCGATTGTACCCCGTGGGAGGACCGCCGTGGCGACGGATACTCGTTCCGGTGCTGGGTTCGCTGGGCATGGGTTATTTGCTGTACAGATTTTTCCCGGATGCCCGGGGCAGCGGAGTTCCGCAAACGAAGGCGGCGTTGTGGGCGCGCGGCGGAAGAATTTCCGCGGGAACAGTTTTTGGAAAGTTCTTCTGTACGTCCGCGACATTGGCATGCGGAATACCGTTGGGGCGCGAGGGCCCAGCGGTGCAAGTAGGAGCAGGGATCGCGTCCATGCTGGGGCGCTATCTGGGTCTGCGGCCTGAAAAAATAAAAGCGCTGATTCCCGTGGGCGCGGCCGCAGCGATTGCCGCCGCTTTCAACACGCCGCTGGCCGCCGTGGTTTTTGCTTTGGAAGAGGTTGTAGGCGATCTGCACGCGCCAGTGTTGGGCTCGGTGGTGCTGGCTTCCGCAACTTCGTGGGGCATGCTGCGATTGCTACTGGGAAACGATCCGTTGTTTCAAGTGCCGCAGTACCAGTTGTTGCATCCCGCAGAACTGGCGATCTACGCGTTGCTCGGAGTGCTGGGCGGATTTATTTCCGCGGGGTTTTCGAGACTGTTGTTGGGAATGCGGGCCTGGTTTCTTAAGCGACCGAGAAAAACGGTGTGGTTCCAGCCGGCGGCGGGCGGGTTGACGGTCGGGCTGATGGCCTGGTTCGTGCCGCAGATTCTCGGCGTGGGATACAAGTACGTGGGCGCGGCTTTAAATGGTGGAATGGCGCTGAAAGTGATGATTGTTTTGCTGGTTCTGAAGATGTTTTCCGTGACGATCAGCTACGCGTCGGGTAACGCCGGCGGAATTTTTGGACCCAGCCTGTTTCTGGGAGCCATGCTGGGGGGCATTGTCGGTACCGTGGCGCACCGGTTCGCGCCAGGCTACATAGCTACTCCCGGGGCCTATGCCCTGGTGGGAATGGGGACGGCGTTCGCAGGAATCGTTCGCGCGCCGATGACCTCGGTGCTGATGATTTTCGAAATTACCCGAGATTACGCGGTAATCGTGCCGCTGATGATCTCAAATCTGGTGAGTTTCTTTATAGCTTCGCGATTTCAACCTGAACCGATCTATGAAGTACTGGCGCATCAGGATGGCATCCATTTGCCGACCGCCGGGTCTCGAGTGCAAGAAGGGCATCGCCAAGTTTATCAAGCCATGCATGCGGCTACAGAAGTCCTCGACGCCCGCACGAGCATTCAAGAGGCGCTCGAAAAAGTATCAGCCAGCCAGCAGCACGCCTGGCCTGCCTGCGACGACACTGGGGTGATTGCCATGGTCAGCCTGGGAACTTTGCAGAAAGCTTTGACTGACGGAGTAACTGAGAAGCCGTTGAGCGAGATATTCCAATCTGGAGAGTTTCCCCACGTACATACGGATCATTCTCTGAACATGGCGCTCGACCGCATGGGTGCAAACCAACTGGATATACTGCCGGTGGTCAATCGAGCCAACGTGCATAAGCTGGAAGGCATCGTGACACTGCAGGACGTCTTGAGACTTTATGGAGTGGGGCCAAAAGAAGCGACGACGGTCACGAACGTCGCTGCCGGCGAACCGGCGGTGAGTTCCTCACAGCATTAGTCCAATGGCGCCCCATGGCCCGCAGGCCCGACTAAAAGCCGCCGCCACCGCCGCCACCAAATCCACCGCCGGAAGAGCCTCCGCCGCCGAAGCCGGAGCCGCCGGAGCTTCGCGGCGCGGAAGCCATCACGCCGCCAGCGCGCGATGACATGGCGTTCAAATTACTGGTGAAATTGACGGGATAGAACACCGGTCCAGTGCCGCCACGGTACCAGCCCGGCGGCTCGGTCATGATCCCTTGAAAGGCTTTACTCCAATTTTTTTCGACGCCCAGGGCCATGGCGAACGGTAGAAATCTTTCGAACATCTGAGGAGTCTTGATCATGCGGTTGAAGCGGTCGGACTCCACGTGATCAAGGAAATCCTCGAAGCCCAGAACGTTTTCGAGCGCGCGAGTGCCCTGTTCGGTGTGAGCTGGCATGAACCATCCAAAGCCGCAAACCACCAGCGCGGAAATAATTCCGCCGATTATGAATGGCGTAGCCGCCATGCCCAGCGCCGAGGCCAGCGCAGACCCACCCCAAAGCGACAACACGCCGACCGCCAGGCCCGCGCCGACGTAGGTAGAACGCACACTGTCTGGCCGCCGCCGATAATAACCCTGCGAAACGAGTGATTCAAAAATGCGGCTTTTCAAGTCGGGAAGATTTTTGTAGAAGTTATTCTGAAGGCTATCCATGGAAACGCTTTCTCCGACAGTGCCGGCAGAGAATATGCCGTTGAGCAAGACCTGCTCGTGAGGCTTGAGGGCCGCCCACTGCGAACGGTCCTTCTGCACAATGAATTTGTAGTCCTTCTCGTGAACCAAACCCAGCAAGCGGTCTTTTTGAACTTCTTCGATGACCATGTATCCGCGGACGGCAAGATCCACGATGGTGGCGGTGATGTCGCGCATGTCCGCGGAATCGTCCACGAGTGTACCGGCTTCGCCCGGCGTTAGATGATCCGGGGGCTCATATTGTGCAGTGATAGGGCGCAGGCGGGGGTCGCGGCCGCGCGTCCACCACAAGCGGAACATGACAATAAAAACGAGGACAGGCAAGAAGAGGGGCCAATTGCTACGGAGAAAACGTGCAACCAGCGTAAGCGCTGAAGGCTCCGCGACGAGTCCCTTGTCAAACGCGACGGCCACGGTCAGACCGGCGTGATACGGGAGCGCAGCGGTGGTGTGCACGTCGACACCGTTGGCAGCGACGTTGGTCTCGGCATCACGCGCACGGGAGCCATACGCACCGGTGAAGGTCGTCGCTCGAACATGTGAAGCGCCAGCGGGGAGCAGGATATCTGCGCTGGCGGACTCGATAGGTACATCCCACTCGTCGCCGGTTACATTCCAGTAGAGTTCGTCGTGGTCTTCAAAAAATTTAATCGCGTCCGAAATGGTGTATTGGATGGAGATGGTGCGAATGGAATCGTCGGCGTCAGGAACGTAAATTTTGAGCTTGCGGTAATGCCGCACACGACTGGAATCAAACTTCAGGGAGTGGCCGTTGGAATCGAAGGCGCGTTTTACGTCGAGGAAGAGAGTGTAATTCAGTCCCTGAGGAGTGACGTATTCGATGGGAATGGAGCGATACAGGCCGTGCCACGGGCCGCCAATAAAGTGAGCTTCAATTTTCTCGGTGACCTCGATGGTGCCGTCACGCGCCACGGTGATGTGGGCGTTGAAATTTCCGATGCGAAGTTCTTTGGCATCTGCGGACACGGCTGGCAGCAGCGCGACTATGGCGAGCAGGACCATTCCTATGAGCCGAGCATGGGCTCCACGGACGAGCCGGTTGCGTAGACGCAGGCGTGCCCGCAAGCAAGATTCAGCCATGACGCACCGGAGGTTCTGACTCATGCCGAAGCAGCGGGAGGGTTGAAACTGACCTTGGGAGCCTCGCGTTCAGCGGGGGCAGTGATTTCAAAAAATTCCCGAGGCTTGAAGCCCAACATATTGGCAAAGATGTTGGTGGGGAACTGTTGGATTTTGGTGTTGAGATCGCGCACCACGGCGTTGTAATAACGACGCGCGTTCTGCACGGTGTCTTCGATCTGCGCCAATGAAGTTTGCAGAGATGTAAAGCTCTCGACGGCGCGCAACTGCGGGTAGGCTTCAGACAATGCGAAAAGACTTTTCAGCGCACCGGAAAGCATGTTCTCCGCCTGGGCTTTGTCGGCGGGGCTGCTGGCGCTCATGGCACGATTGCGGGCGTTGATGACGGCTTCGAGAGTGCCTTTTTCGTGCGCGGCGTAGCCCTTCACCGTTTCCACGAGATTGGGAATCAGGTCGTAACGGCGCTTGAGTTGAACATCAATGTCGGCCCAGGCATTGTCGGTCTGCACCTTAAGGCGCACCAGGCCGTTGTACATGCCAATGACGAAAATAAAGATTAAAACGAGAATGCCGAGAACGATGAATAGGGTCATGCCAAGGGCCTCGTAGAACGGCAAAGAGTAAAGCAGCGGCGCGAGTGGCGCTGCGAGTCAATATACGTTGTCCTCGCCGCGAGTGTAAAGCTCGCCACCGATCCTTGCTGAAGGCGGAGGGCCTAGTATATTGACGAAATAGTTTATGCCGCACGTTGCAGCAGCGCTCACCTCCCAGCTCGCTTCGTTAGAATCCGACGGCCGCTTCTCGGGCAGCTCGCACAAATACTCTTAAAACGATCACTACCTCCCTGTACGGGATCGACGCGTATCTCGTCGAGTTGGAACTGGATGTGGGATCCGCGCGCATGACCGCATCCTGAAAGTGGCGAGCACGATTGCGGACCTGGTGGGGGTGGACAATATCGCTCCGAAGCGCGTAAGCGAAGCGATACGGTACCGGACACTGGACCGCTGGTATTGGTCATAGGGCGAGGGATTGGGCCACACCAAGCCTGCGCAATTACTCGCGAAATGGCCTTTAACAGGTATAATCGCGGCGGCGACCGGGGCGTGCCGGGGCAGGGCGCAACCGATACCAATGTATCCGGAGAAGGCCCGGAACATTACGGTACGCAGGCATTGCTCCATTGACTCTATTTCGGCCGCTGTGTTACGGATAAGGCGCCCCCAAAGGCCGCCGCAGATCAATTTTGGTGCGAAACAGCGAATAAATGGCTGACCCAAAACACCTTGATGTCACTCTCGACACGCAGGTAGAGAGCGTGAATCTCGCCGAGGAGATGTGTTTGCGCGTGGCCGAGGCTGCCGGCTTCGATGAAGATGACTGCTACCGCATAGGAATGTCCGTTCGTGAAGGAGTGATCAACGCGTTTCATTACGGCAACCAGGAACGCCCGGAAAAAAAGATTTATCTGGCAGTGGACCTGACCGCGGACAAAATGGTCATCCACGTCCTCGACGAGGGCAAGGGTTTCAAACTGACAGACGTGCCGAATCCGTTGGCGGAAGAGAATCTGTTGAGCACCTCAGGGCGCGGAATTTTTCTAATGCGTTCGTTCATGGACGAGTTTGACGTGGTGCATGGCCGAACCGGCGGAGCGGAAATTATCATGTCCAAGAAATTGCCTGGACAGGACAATCACTCTTCGAACGACAAGGGCGACCAGAGCGCGGCATCACATCAGGCTTAATTATCAAAGGTATAACGGGTGAAAAGGGACCATGGCTCTACTGCAAGCCACATATCGGGACGCTGGGATCGTAACGGTGCTGGATTTGAGCGGCCGGATTACGCTGGGTGAAGGCAGTGCATTGCTGCGAGCCACCATTCGGGAACTGCTGGAACAGCAACGCTTAAAAGTACTGGTGAACCTTGGAGACATCAACTACATCGACAGCTCGGGAATCGGTGAGCTGGTAAGCGCCTATACCACGGTGAAAAATCGCGGCGGGGAATTGAAACTGCTGCACCTGACGAAAAAAGTGCACGACCTACTGCAGATCACCAAGCTGTATACGGTCTTCGAAGTACATTCCGACGAAATGGTGGCGCTGCGCAGCTTCAACACGCCTACGGCTTAGCTTTTAATAAAGATTTCGCGATAACTGCTAGAGCTTTCACCGGACTGACTTCCCACCAAAGAGTTTCACTATGTCGAACGATGCCATTAGCACCTGGATTTCCGAGCGAGCCAAGGAGCTCGGATTTGCGATGTGTGGGGTGGTGCGCGCTGAGAATTTCCCAGAACTGGCGCGAAGCAGCGAGTGGCTGGAGCGGGGCTTCGCCGGAGAAATGAAATATTTAAGTGATGAACGACGCGGCGATGTGCAGCGGGCCATGCCAGGCATTAGAAGCGTGATTGTTTGCGCGCTCACGTACAACACGGCGTATCCGCGAACTTCACGGGCGGGTAGTGAGCTGCCCAGCAGGCAGGGTGAAGGTGATGCTCTGCGCGGCTGGATTTCACGTTATGCGTGGGGGAACGACTATCACGAAGTGCTGCGCGCCAAACTAGGAGTGTTGCTGGCGGCGTTACGCGAACGTTGTCCGCAGCAATTTGATGCGCGCGTCTATACCGACACCGGGCCGATCAACGAGAGAGTGCTGGCAAAACACGCCGGGCTGGGATGGTTGGGTAAAAATACCCTGCTGCTGAATCAGAGCATGGGATCTTATTTTTTTCTTGGCGTAATCTTAACGGCACTCGATTTGGAGCCAACGCTGGGGGCTGCGGACTTAGCGCCGGCAGACCGTTGCGGCACCTGCCGCAAATGCATTGATGCCTGTCCCACGGAAGCGCTGGTCGAGCCATATGTAATGGATGCGCGAAAGTGCATTTCCTACCTGACGATCGAACTGCGTGGACAGATCCCGATGGAGTTCCGCGAGGCCATGGGAGAACACGTATTCGGATGCGACATTTGCCAGGACGTGTGTCCTTGGAATCGCAGCGCCCCGGTGACGGAGGATCGAGAATTCCAGCCGCGAAGTTTTGAGGCGGGACAATCGTTGTTCCAGCCCAGCCTGGAATGGCTGGCTTCGATGGGGCAGCAGGAATTCAGCAACGCGTTTCAAGGCAGCCCCATCAAGCGCGCCAAATGGAGGGGCCTGGCGCGAAACGCCTGTATCGCATTAGGGAACGCCCTTTTGTCGCGACAAAGCGAGGCGGCGCGGGAGCGCGTCTTGACGCTTTTGTCAGAATTGGCGGAGTCACAGGATTCGATGGTCGCGGAGTCTGCCCAATGGGCCGTTTCGCGCATCCAAGAAAAAGCTGGGCGGCCTGAGGATAGCTCGGCAAGTTGTGCTGGTGCCGACCTGGTCCGGGCGGCGAGAGGCGTGCAGTGACGAGATCAGAGGGACAAGAGTTATAATTTCTCGATTGTCGCCGGGCTCGCCTGCAATGATTCTGGGATGGACACAGCATTTTGTCACCGGCAGAAACCCCGACTTTTACCGAGCCCGGAAATAGATTCACCGTTTTTCAAATCTGAGGAGGAAATATTCGTGGCCTTTACTTTACCGCCGTTACCGTATTCATTTGACGCATTGGAACCACACATCGACGCAAAAACAATGGAGATTCATCACGACAAGCATCACGCGACGTACGTCACCAATCTGAACAAGGCTCTTGAGGGACACGCGGACTTACAGTCCAAGTCCATCGATGACCTGCTGAAAAATCTGGATGCGGTTCCCGAAAATATTCGAAACGCGGTCCGCAATAATGGCGGCGGGCACTGGAATCACTCGTTGTTCTGGCCGCTGATGAAGAAGGGTGGGGGCGGAGAACCTAAGGGTGATCTGGGATCGGCGATCACGTCCGCGTTTGGATCGTTTGCCGGCTTCCAGGAAAAGTTTGGCGCGGCCGGTGTGGGACGGTTCGGTTCCGGGTGGGTCTGGCTGCTGCTGAAAGACGGCAAACTCGCTATCGATTCCACGCCCAATCAGGACACGCCCTATTCACTGGCGGGTGGGGGCAAGGCAGTACTGGGACTGGACGTCTGGGAGCATGCATATTATTTGAAATTCCAGAATCGCCGGCCGGATTACATCAAGGAGTGGTGGAACGTCGTGAATTGGGAAAAGGCCGCGGAGCTTTACGATGGAGCGAAGAAGTAAGTTCAAGATCGTTTGCAAAACAAAAAGGCCTGCCCGAAGGGGGCAGGCCTTTTGTTTTATGGAGGAAGAAATATCAAGCCATACAGCGTTTGACGAGTGGCAGAACATTGGGGTTCGAGGGAAACCCGCTGGGCAGGTCGCCATAATCCCCGCGGTCGCGAGTTGCCACTGGCACCGGGGCACTCGAGTGACGGGACGCCTCGCGCACCAGTTCCAAGCGGCCGCGCACGCGGAATTTCGCGAGCAGCGAGGACACATGGAACTTTACCGTGCGTTCTGAAAGATTCAGATCCGCAGCGATTTCCTTGTTAGCCAAGCTGCGCATGATACCGCCGAGGACTTCGTCTTCGCGCCTTGTCAATTTAACGGAGGAACCGGCGGAGCGCCCGGCCTGCAGGAGCTTGTCGGCCTTTTCTTTCAAGCCGTCGAGGAAATCGCTTTCGGCTTGCACCATGATGATGTAGTCATTGGGCGATTGGCCGCGCACCATGCAATGCATAGCGAGCAAACCGGCGGCTTGATCGACGGGAAACTGGCCATCGGGACCCGATTCAACATGAAAATGCGCCACACCAGTATTCTTTTCATAGAAAAAATACATCTCGCGAGGCGTTAAACCCCGCGCAGACAAATGTGGCTGTTCGTTTCTGCGGATTAGCTTCACTTAAACCCCTCCGTATACAGCCTCGACCACGGCCGAGCCCATAAGTTTTTTTGCGATTTGCCCCTGAGCGGGGCCAGCTTTACAGACTGACTACTAGGTAAGCAGCAAACAGAGGCCAAGGTTGACAGTTGTTATCCCGTCGCCCTTGAAAAAGGGCACCCGACGCTCCACCTGCGACCATTGCACCGAACTGCTTCAGCAATGCAAATTTTCATCCAAACTACAATTTATTATACAAGCGAAGAAAACAAAGTACTTATATCGGCTGAGGTACGGCTCTATCCACAATACCCTGTAGGAATTTCACTGCACACGCACATTTTCCCTTTATTACACGACAAATTCGGCGATTAGAACCGATTTGGTGTGCAGTTCGTCTCGCCAGGCGGCGATGCCGCACGATTTTGCGATTGGACGACATGGAAATTGTGAATAAAATCGCGAGACAGTGAATTAGTTGTGGATATTTACGCCGAAAGCCGCTGTGGCCGTATTAGCGCGAGATGATGCGCGTCTGGTGGGGAGAAATGAGCTCGTAGTCCACATTTCGCCAGCGCATTTTCCGGTTAATCAGCGAGCAGGCAAAATTAAATAGATACCAGAAGGGGACCAGAGACGTGAGCAGGATATATACCCATGACTGACTCATGATTTGCGCCCGCGCACTCGATAGAATTTCCGTGACCGCCACCACCCGGAGGCTGGCGCGAATCGCTGACAACAAAAAGATAAAGAAGGTGAGAGCCGCGATGTGAAGAGCCGGACGTTGAGCCAGCGCGGCACCGATGGCGAGAGCGATTCCCAGTGTGAGCGTGAGGCAATACAGGAAGTGCGTCGCAGCGGCGGCGGCCCAAACTTTCTGCGCGTATACACGGGTGATCAAGATTTGGCGATTGGTGAATTCCACGAGGCCCCGGAAGTCCGTTTGCACGAAGGAAAGCGTCAGACATTCAGGGACAAACAGTATGGAACGACGAGTGCGTTCCAAAGCTATGGTCAGGGAATAGTCGTCGCTGACCGAAGTACGCCAATCATCCAGCACTCCAATTTGTTCAAATACGTTGCGGCGGATAGCGGTGCCGCCGCCCCAGCAGAAATTTTTGCCCTTTTCGGTGAGCATGGTAACGATCGGGGCGTTCCATGCGGCCAGGACGGCCGAAGGAAGATCGTTTCGATTGGGTACTAACCAGCGCATCGTGGTGGTGGCACCGACGCGGTCGTCGGCGAGGGGCGCAGTGAGTTGTTGCAGCCAACTTTTACCGGGACGCCCATCAGAATCCGCGAAGACCAAAATGTCGAACTCTGGAGGGAGTTGTTCGATGGCCACGCGCAGGTTATTCACTTTTTCGCCGCAATCCTCAGGTGCATCGGCGATGACCAGGTGGGCTTGAGGCCGAGAACTAGCGATGACGCGATTCAGAATTCCCGCGGCCGGATCAGAAGCCGATGCCAAAATGAAAAAGATTTCATAATTCTGATGATTGAACTCGGTAAGAGCCACCAGATTTCGTTCAAGTCCCGGCTCCAGGCCCTTGCAGGGGCAGAGCACGGCAATGCGCGGCGCATTAAATCCCGGATCGGTGCGCAGGCGCCGCCGCGCGTAGTCGAGCCACTGCAAACCCTGCCAGATAAGATAAGCTCCCACGGTGATTTGCACGATGGCCAGAAAATAAAAGAAATCTTCCATGTGCAATGAGAGTAGCAAAGTAAGATTGTGGCGAGGGCGAGAACTGAGCAGGTAGAATCGCAGCGGTTAATGCTGCATAGGAATAAACAGGCGACCAAGGAGGCCTGAAAACATGCCAAGAGTAGACACGTCCATGGTGACTTCGGCGCTGGAGTTGCCGGGGTATCGCATCGTTCGAAACTACGGGATTGTGCGAGGAATTATCGTGCGTTCGCGAAGCGTGATTGGAAATCTGGGAGCCGCGCTGCAAACCATTATCGGAGGCAACATCACCATTTTGACGAATCTTTGCGAGAAGACTCGCGAAGACGCGTTCGAACTGATGCTGCAGCATGCGCTGGAACATGGCGCCAACGCGGTGGTGTGCATGCGCTATGACGCGACAGAAGTGATGCAAGGGGTCACGGAGGTTTTGGCCTACGGGACGGCGGTGCAAGTGGAGAGGATTTCCTGACAGCCTCACACCAAGAGCCAGGCTGTGCGGGAAGGATGCAACGCACTATCGGGGGTTGGTGACAATCCTGGGTTCTGCAGCGGAAGCAATCACGTGAGTAGCGAGGTCTTCGAGGTCTCCGAGGGCGCGGCTGGCGGCGAAGCGCGCCTTCTCCAGGAAGGAAGAATCCAGGAGAAATGCGCAGCGGTCCACGAAGGGATGGTTGGCCACTTCGAAAGACTTGCGGGTGCGGCGATTTGCGGAGTTTCTCCTGATCAACTGCTCGTAGATCTGGAGGTCGGTTTGAAAATCCAGCGCATCGCCGACCGTCCATTTCTGGGTGCGGGCCAGAACGGTCAGAAATTTTCGCCGAAACGCAGTGACATCTTTCTGCGACATGGCCCTCGGTTTTGATTTTTTGGAAGCCGCGGATTCAAAGCATGCATTTTCAAACGTCACTACCGTAAGCGCCAGCAGAGCTTCACGCTGCAGCAGCGCGAGGCGATCGCGATAAAGGGCGGCGTGAACCTGCAGTGCGTGGCGGCCGTGTTCGACCACGTAGGAATCCACGAAGCGCGGAATGATGCGTTCTGCCACGAGCGCTGCGGGCAAGCGTTGAGCAAGTTCGCCAGCGAGGTCCGAGACATTTTGCATTTTGCCAGGCATAGCGGCGCGACCATGGTAGCGCAAGATTTGTGAATAAAAACAAAACGGGCGCGGCACCTGGGAGGTGACACGCCCGTCTATTCATGTTTTCTTGAATTGATCGTGGCTGGCCGCGATTAGTGAATAGCTCGCGGCGCGTTGGGGCCAGTGGGTTTCGGCTTCGGATCCGGAACGATCGGAGGAGGCGCGACCACTTCCTTGGACAGTGCGTGCTCCAGTACCTCTTCCAGAGTGCGCACGTAGGTGATCTTGATATCGCCGAGAATTTCCGGCGTCAGATCGGCAACGGCGTTGGGCTCATTGTCGGCTGGCAGCAAGACTTCCTTGATACCGGCGCGCTTGGCCCCGAGCACTTTCTCTTTCACGCCGCCAATCGGCAGAACGATTCCCGAGAGGGTCATTTCTCCCGTCATCGCCAAGCGATCGCGCACTGGCCGGCCGGTCAGCAAGCTCACTAGGGACGTGACCATGGCAGCGCCGGCAGACGGACCATCTTTCGGCACCGCGCCGGAAGGCACGTGAATGTGGATGTCATGTTTGCGGAAGAAATCCGGGTCAATGCCGTAACGATCGGCGTTGGCGCGAACCCATGTCAGCGCCGCGGTCATGGATTCCTGCATGACTTCGCCCAGGTGCCCGGTCATGGTGAACTGTTTTCCGCCGCGCATGCGCGTGGCTTCGATGAAGATGATGTCCCCGCCGACGGGCGTCCAGACCAGACCGATAGCCACGCCAGGTTTCTTGACGCGCTCTTCGACTTCCTTTTCGGTCCGAAATTTCGGCACCCCAAGATATTCACGCACGATCTCGGGAGTGACGGTCATCTTGTCCATTTTGCCTTCGGCAATCCGCCGAGCCTGTTTGCGAGTAACGGTAGCAATCTCGCGCTCCAGGTTTCGAACGCCGGCTTCGCGAGTGAAACTGTGAATAATTTCGCGAATGGCTTCGTCGCTGAATTCCAGCTGCTCGCCTACTTTCAAGCCATGCTCGGCGGCCTGCTTGGGTATCAGGTACTTGTGAGCGATGTGCAGCTTTTCTTCGCCGGTGTAGCCTGGCAACTCGATGATTTCCATGCGGTCGCGAAGCGGTTCCGGTATGGGATCCATCCAGTTGGCGGTGGCGATGAAAAGTACCTTCGACAGATCGAAGGGCACGTCGAGATAGTGGTCGCGGAAGGCGTAGTTCTGCTCGGGATCGAGTACTTCCATCAAAGCAGACGACGGATCACCACGGAAGTCGCGGCCAAGTTTATCGACCTCGTCCAGCATGCAAACGGGATCGTTGGATTCGGCGCGCTTCAAGCCCTGAATGATTTGTCCAGGAAGAGCGCCAATGTAGGTGCGCCGGTGTCCGCGAATTTCCGCTTCATCGTGCATGCCACCCAGTGCGAGGCGCACGAATTTGCGTCCCAAAGCACGAGCGATGGATTTGCCCAGCGAGGTTTTGCCCACGCCTGGAGGTCCTACGAAGCACAGGATCGGGCCCTTCATACCCGGCTGCAGCTTCTTGACCGCGAGATAGTCCAGGATGCGTTCCTTGACCTTTTCGAGGTCGTAGTGATCTTCGTCAAGAATTTCGCGGCCCTTGGCGATATCAATTTCCTGGTCGCCCGAAGACTTGGACCATGGCAAAGAGGTCATCCATTCGAGATACGTGCGAGAAACCATGTATTCAGCGGATGCTGGAGTCATTTTCGCCAGGCGCTTGATTTCGCGGTCGCATTCTTTCTTGGCTTCCGCGGTCATGCCGGCTTCATCGACCTTCTTGCGAAGTTCGTCGATTTCCTGCATGGAATCGTCGGATTCGCCCAGCTCCTTTTGAATGGCCTTCATCTGCTCGCGCAAAAGATATTCACGCTGGTTCTGGCCCACCTGCTCCTGAACCTGCTCGTGAATCTTGGAGCGCAGCTCAAGAACCTCGAGCTCTTTCGAAAGCTCGCGGATGAGCGTCTCCAACCGTTTGCGAACGCTGGGAGTCTCGATCAACTCCTGGCGCAGCATGGTGGAAAGAGACGGGAGCGTGCCGGCGATAAAGTCCGCAAGTCGGCCGGGATCGTCAATGTTGGCCGAGACGGAGTGCAGATCGTCAGACAGTTGCGGTGAATGGCTGACCACGTCGCGGAACAGATCCTGGGCATTGCGCTGCAGCGCTTCGAGTTCGGAGTCAGGTTCCGCGTTCAAATCCGGTTGCGGATCGATGCGCGCGCGGAGGTACGGACGAAGGCTGATGAGGTCTACGACCTGAATGCGCTGCAAGCCTTCGAGGAAGATGACGACGTTCCCGTTGGGCATTTTAACGGTCTTGTGAACTTTGGCCAGCGTGCCGACTTTATGCAGGTCGGCAGCTGCAGGATCCTCGACGCGCGGATCAAGCTGGGCCACTACTCCTAGGAGCTTCTCATCTCCCATCAGAGCGTTTACCAATGCCAGAGAGCTCTCGCGTCCGACCGTAAGCGGCAATACCGCGCCAGGAAACAGCACGGTGTCGCGAACTGGCAAGATCGGTAGAATCTCTGGAACAACGAATTTTTTCTCAACCATGTTATCCCCTAGTCTAAAGCGCGGAGGAGAAAGGGTCCGGCTTATGAAGCATTAGATGCAGGCAGAAATGAAAAGGTATCGAAAGATATAAGTGCTACTAGCACAAAACCTTAGTCTCCGAAGCTCAAATAATAACGAGATTCTCCTCCTTCGCGCTATAGCGGCTAAATCTATGATGCGCAATGGGATAATACGTCACTGATTGCCTGCTTCCAGCGCAATATCACCAGATGGAGCTTTCTGGCTCCGGAAGTGGCGTAAGACATGATCGACGGCATCCTGTTTCGAATTTATCAGCCCCTCCAGTTGAGCATCTTCAAGAGAATGCAGCATTTGATTGAACAGAGGTCCCGGCACGTAACCCAAGTCCTGCAGATCATTGCCCGTCAGCCAGCGGACCGGCCTAATCTCTTCAGGGGGAGTCTCTCGCAGGGTCTGGCGCACGAAGTCGTAGGCGTCGAGGCGCCGGTGACTCGAAAGGCAATCCAGGCGGTGCAGGGCAAGGTGCTCGTCAAAATGAGGCTGCCGAATGAAGCGCTTGAGGGTGGATCGCCGCATTTTCCGCACGTCGATGAAGCGCATGTGATTGGCAATCAAGGCGAGGATTTGAGAGGTTTCTTCGTTGGAGAATTTCAGCCGCCGGCAAATCACCTCCGCCAAGCGCACACCGACGTCGACGTGACCGTCAAAGCGGATGCGATCACCGGTTTCCGAAACCGGACGGAACGTTGGCGGTTTGCCGACGTCATGAAGGAGAATTCCCCAGGCGAGTGTTGCAGAACTGCCTTCCGGTAGCCCTTCCAGCATGAGCAATGTGTGGGTCCAGACGTCACCTTCGGGGTGATACTGGGGAGGTTGTTCAACGCCTTTCATGATGGTGACTTCCGGAAGCACAAGTTTTAGCAAACCGGTTTCATCAAGCAGTTCAAAGGCACGCTTCGCCGCGCCCTCTGTCAGCATCCTGGTTAATTCTTCACGGATGCGTTCGACGGATACCTGGTCTATTTCCTGAGCGTGAAGACGAATGGCGTCGAAAGTAGCAGGCTCGATCGGGAAACCGAAACGAGCGGAGAAGCGCACGGCTCGCAGCATGCGCAGTTTGTCTTCGGCGAAGCGCAGGCCGGGCTCACCGATAGCCTTGATGACGCCGGCACGCAAATCGTTCTGGCCGCCAACAAAATCCAGGACGGCGCCATTGTCGTGGCGCATCATCAGCCCATTGATGGTGAAATCGCGGCGCTGCACATCCTGCTCTGGACTCGAAGTAAAAACCACTCGTTGCGGATGACGGCCGTCGGCGGATCCGATATCTGAGCGAAATGTGGCGACTTCCACCTTGTGTTCAGCCTCAGGAATGACAACCACGCCAAACTGCGCGCCCACCGTCACGGATTTCGGAAAGAGCGCGATGACTTGATCCGGTTTGGCGTCGGTGTTGACATCGAAGTCCACCGCTTCGCGGCCCAGCAGCAAATCACGCACACATCCACCCACTAAAAAAGCCCGATGGCCGCTGCGAATGAGCGTGTCGCAGATCGAATTGGCAAGTTCGCGAGGCCTCACCTTGCAATTATCCTTATAAATTGCGCAGCCATGAAATCGTGGTGTCGCATGGGGTGTTAACTGGAAACTACTGTAGTGAAGTAAGTTTCGCCATGGCGAAATTCAGCGGTCTTCCGGAGTGGAACGATCGCGCCGCAAAGAACCGCCGAACTGCACTTTGTCGAAGCCGAAACGATTGCGAAGCTGGTCTGTGGCTTGGGTAAGTTTTTGCAGCTTTTCTCGTTGTTCGGCGTGCAGTAGATCGAGTTGCTCGCCACCGTGCGTGAATCCGCTCAGGCTTACTCCTAACAGGCGCACCCTGCGAGTGCGATCGCGGTGGGTGCGCAGCAGCTCCTGAAACACGCCACTGATCGCGGAGTCAAGCGAACTCGGGTCCCCCAGAGTTTTCGAACGCGTATGCGTGTCAAAGCCTTGGTAGCGAATCGTTAACGTGAGGGTGCGTGCTGCAAGGCGGGCTTCGCGCAGACGCTTGCAGGCTTTCTGGGACAGGTGACTCAATACCGTGGTAAGCGCGGCGGGATCGCTGGTGTCTTCATTGAAGGTGTGATTTTGGGAGATGGATTTCGGCTCGGCATCCACCATGAATTCATAAGAATCGCCGCCGCGCGCTTTGCGAAACAGCGCCGTGCCCCACTGACCGAAAATCTCTTCGAGCCTTTCCTGGGGAAGCGCGGCGATTTGTTCCACGGTTTCAATGGAAAGCGCGCGCAACGCGCGCTCCGTGACTTTTCCAATTCCCGGGATTTTTCTTACCGCTAGCGGGGCCAGAAATCTTGCTTCACGGCCTGGGGGAACCCACACCAGACCGCGTGGCTTGGCCTGATCGGAAGCGACCTTGGCTACCAAGCGTGTAGAAGCCAAGCCCCCAGAACACGGAAGGCCAGTTTCGCGAGTGATGGTGCGCAACAGTTTGTCGGACGCCACTAAGGGAAACCCGTGCAATCGTTCCGTTCCGGAAAGATCGAGGTAGGCCTCATCAATGGAAACCATTTCCACGACGGGAGAAAATTTCGCCAGGATGGACGCCACGCGATCGCTCCACTGGGTGTACTTGGCGTGATGGCCGTCGAGGAAAATGGCGTGGGGACACAGACGCCCGGCGGTGCGCAGCGGCATGGCCGATTGAATCCCGTACTTGCGCGCCTCGTAACTCGCTGCCGTGACGACGCCGCGTTGATCGGGCCGCCCTCCGACGACCACGGGCTTGCCGCGAAGCTCCGGCCGCTCCAACAATTCCACGGAAACGAAAAAGGCGTCCATATCCACGTGGAGTATGCATGCGGAACCAGTGGCCGTCAGTTCCGCCGGAGAATCGTGCTTGGCGCGAAATCGTGCCAGGTCCGGCATAGCGACAGGGTACGCCCGTTAGAGATGGACGACAACGGGGCTGGGCGGCCTTCGATGGTTACGAACCAGATCAGAGATTTTATTTTGCAGTTCGTTCCGCGGCGATGACGCGAGGAATGCCAGCCAGATCGTTGGTGACACCCACAGAAGTCCAATCACTCGATTCGAGAAGCGGACGGACGGCCGGCAGGCTGTCGTGGCCCAACTCGGCAACCAAGATGCCGCCGGGTTTTAGGTATTTGGCCGCCAAGGCAATCAGGCCGCCGTAGAGTTCGTAGCCTTCCTCGCCTCCGTAAAGCGCTAACTCCGGCTCATGCTGGCGGACTTCGCGAGCAAGTGTCGCGGCGTCGCGTCGAGGGATGTATGGAGGGTTGCTGACGATTAGATCAAAGGCGGTAATTGACGCAGTATCAAACAATAAAGTTTGAGAGAGGTCCGCATTAACAAATTCAATGCGATTGGCCACGGAGTGACGAAGCGCATTCTTTCGAGCCATGGCCAGTGCCAACTCCGAAATGTCGGTGGCATAAGTTCGGGCACCGGGGAGTTCTTTGGCGAGGGCTACAGCCAGACAACCGGAACCGGTGCCGATATCCGCGATAAGAAAACCTTCGCCGGAGGTTTTTTGCGGGCGGCCGGCGCGCAATTCACGCAGCGCGAGTCGATCCAGAGCGACTTCGATGACATGTTCGGTTTCTGGGCGGGGAATGAGCACGTCGCGGGACACTTCGAATTCGAGGCTCCAGAATTCCTGTTTGCCGGTCAGATGTTGGGTGGGTTCGCCATTCGCGCGCCGAGTAATCAATGATAAGTAGGCTTCGAGTGCGTCGTTGGCGATGGGTTCTTCTGGGTGCGCGTACAACCATGCGCGATCGCGATGAAGTTCGTGGAGCAAGAGCAATTCCGCCGCCAGGGTGTAACACGGCACGTTGGCTTCACGAAGGCACGAGATTCCAGTTCGCAGTGCGGCGCGTATATCCATAGTGAAAATTTGAGGTTGGTGTTGCGTTAGTTGATTGTGCCAGCGTCGGGAATTAGGCGGAGCCGAGTTCCTGTTCGAGGCGCTCGGCTTCGTAATGCGAAACGAGTCCATCCACCAGTTGCGAGAGTTTGCCATCCATCACGTCGGTGAGCTGGTGCAGGGTGACGCCAATGCGATGATCGGTCACACGATTTTGCGGGAAATTATAGGTGCGGATTTTTTCCGAGCGGTCGCCCGTCTTGATCTGGCCGCGCCGCTCCGCGCCGATGGCCGCTTGCTGCTTTTCCTGCTCCATTTCATAGAGCCGCGCGCGAAGAACGCGCATGGCCTTGGCACGATTCTTAATCTGCGACTTTTCGTCCTGCTGAGATACGACTAAGCCGCTGGGCAAGTGTGTGATGCGCACCGCGGAATATGTCGTGTTGACAGATTGCCCGCCCGGCCCGGAAGAGCAGAAGGTGTCTATGCGCAGGTCCTTGGCTTCAATCTTGATATCTATTTCATCCGCTTCCGGCAGAACCGCGACCGTCGCAGCCGAAGTGTGAATGCGCCCCTGTTGTTCAGTGGCAGGCACGCGCTGCACGCGGTGCACGCCGCTCTCGTACTTGAGCTTGGAATAAACCTTGTGGCCGTTGATGGCGGCGACAATTTCTTTCAGACCGCCGAGGGACGACGGTGAACTTTCCAGTACTTCGACTTTCCAGCCCAGAGTTTCCGCGTAGCGGGAGTACATGCGAAAGAGCTCCGCGGCGAATAAGGCCGCTTCGTCGCCACCAGTACCCGCGCGAATCTCTACGATGACGCTTTTTTCGTCGTTGGGGTCTTTGGGCAGGAGCAGCAGCTTCAGGTCGCGCTCGACGATTTCTTTTTTGGCCACCAACTGCTTTTCTTCGTCGTAGGCGAGCTGTTTCATCTCGGAATCTTCCGCTTCACCGATCAGCTGGTGAGCGCCGGCCAAATCTTTTTCGATTTGCTTGAATTCGCGATGCTTGGCGACAATCTGTTCCAGCTCGGAGTGCTGTTTGGCAACTTTCTGGAAGTTCGCAGTATCAGAAACGATTTCGGAAGTGGAAAGCTGGCGGGTCAGCTCGTCGTAGCGAGTGCCCAGCTGATCAAGTTTCTCAGACAGAGTAAATGCGGCCATAAATCCTCGAGAGACTGCCGACGAATCACTGAATTTTACAGACAACTGCGTGGAACTGCCGATGAGATGGCTTGCCGGAGAGACGCTAATAGAGGGTGGCGTTCACTGACTAAAGAGTAACAGTTTTTTTGGCGCGACGCACGAGCCACGCGCTGCCCATGCCAACCAGGACCAGAATTCCAGTGCCGGGTTCCGGTATGCCGACAGGCGGAGGCGTACCGCCGCCACCACCTGGAGGTGGAGTTCCACCGCCGCCCGGGGGAGGACTTCCGCCGCCTCCTGGAGGGGGTGTGCTGCCGCCGCCACCCGGAGGAGTCGGAGATGAATTCTTTCCGCCACCGCCGCCACCTGGAAGTGGGAAAAATGGAGCGACTGGAACGAAAGGCGAACCGGGGGCTGTGGTTGATATCGCCGAAGAGGCAGGCGGAAACCCGGCGGGCGGGATGGACGATGCTGCCAAATAAGGTGTGGATAGCGAAGGCGGGAAAACAGGTGCGTCGAAGTCTTCGACGGAGGGTTCCGCCAAAAGGTTAGGCTTGACCGGCGAAACCGAAATGCGGTTCCCGCAACGCACGCGAGCCATGGAACGTCCGTCGGTCAGTAGGGCTTCGCCTTTGGCCAGAATCAACTTATGCCTGGTCCAATAGACAGAATTTCCCACGCGATAGGAAATGTACGCTAACTGCGGAGTATTCAGTGTGATGCGGCGGACTTTGGCGATCTCAAAATCAGAATAATGTTCGGCGACCACTGGATCCGTATCCGCCGCTTGCCGCAGCTCTTCCGAGGAGTCCGCGCCTCCAGGGATTACGGAGTAAGGGTAGACAGCGCGATTCGCACTCGAGATATTTGTAGCCGACAACAGCGGCCAGACGGGCCTCGAGGGGACGGCAATAAATTGCGAAGCGTCATCGGGGGCTGGACGGGACAGCGAGAAAACTAAAAAGTAGGAGCCGGCCATCAGGAAGCCACAGGAAAGCAGACGGCGCCCCGGCATGGAGCCGCATATTTTTCCAATCGTGTCCACAAAATTAATTTTGCGGGAGGCTGCTCGAAAATCCAAAGGACCGAAAGGCACCCTGACACCTGCGTGACCCGGGACTTAACTACCAGGCGATACTAGCACTAGTCCGCCCAGAACTACACCACTTAAAATTCGGTAACAAGTAGTTAACATTAACGGACTCTAATCAAATGCCTCGGGGAGTTGATTACAGGGTGGCGCGGCGCTTCAGGGCACAAGCGCGCTCCGTCGTTGATGCGCAAGTGGATGTGTACTACGATTTGGTTCCCATATGACCGATGCTGTGCAGCCAGTTTCCCAAATCAGGGCATCCGAAAATCAGCAGCCTACACATGACGAACACGTCGGCTTCCTGTGGGATTTCTGGTATCCGGCGCTGCAAAGCTCGGAGATTGACGGCCGCAATCTAGTGACGGCCATGTTGTTGGACGTGCCGCTGGTGCTAGGACGAACGTCGGAGGGCCAAGCCTTTGCGATGCGCGATGCCTGCCCGCATCGGGGGATTCCGCTTTCCTACGGCAGATTTGACGGAAAAGTGGTGGAGTGCAGCTATCACGGCTGGAAGTTTGATGCCTGCAGCGGGCAGTGTCTGGAGATTCCGTCGTTATCAAGCCACGACAAATTGCGCGTAGAGCGCATCTTTGCCGGGCACTATCCATGCGAGGAACGCGACGGCTACGTATGGGTGTATATGACCGCGCCAGGTTCGCGGACGCCGGCGGCGGTTCCAGCCGCGCCGACTTTGCCGGTTTTCAGCGAAAAATTCAAAGTCACGCGACTCTCGTGCGAGATTCCTTCTCACGTGGATCAAGCCATCATCGGCTTGATGGATCCCGCGCACGGGCCGTTCGTGCATCAATCGTGGTACTGGCGTAGCCGGCACAGCATCCATGAAAAAGAAAAACATTTCGAGCCCATTCCCAACGGCTTCCGCATGAGCAAACACGAACCCTCGTCGAATAGCGCGCCATATAAATTGCTGCGTTACTTTTCAGGCGAGGCGACGACTACGATGATCGATTTTGTTTTGCCGAACATGCGGCTGGAAGAGATTCGCAGCGGTCGCCTGTGGTTCTCGAGCCGTGCGACGGTTACTCCGGTGCGTGGGGATTTGTGCCGCATAGATTTTGTGGCGGCCTGGAACCTGGTGCGCTGGATGCCCGGGGTGGTGCCGATTTTTCGAGCCTTCGCAAAGAGATTTTTGACCCAGGATCAGCAGACCATGATTCAACAAGCGGAAGGATTGAAACACGATCCTCATTTGATGCTGATTGACGACGCGGACCGGCCCGCGAAATGGTACTTCGCGCTGAAGGCCAATCTGCTGGAGTCGCGAAGCAGCGGTTCGCCGATGACGCACCCGATGAGCGGTCCGGTCACGCTGCGATGGCGCAGTTGACGAACGCCTAAATTGGCCGCGTGACGTTAGGAAAATCCAGCCAGACTTTGATTCCGCAAAAGTGAGCGCCCTCAGTGCAAATGGGAGTGGTAACTCCCGCGCGCACGTAGCAGGGCGGTCCCACGTAGCGCCCAAGTTCGGGGTGAACTGCGCGCAACTGCTCGAGCTCATCCATAGAACATTGATAGATTTCTTCTTGCGCATTGAAGCAAGTGCGCATCGTCCACTTATGAAGCAAATGCAGCAGTGAGCCGGTTTCCACTGCGCGAATAGATTTTGCGTTGGGCAGAAGATAAAGCGCGAGTTCGTGGGGCACTCCGCGATCGAGCAACTGGTTTTTGGCCCGCCAGGCATCCTCCATGGCGCGCTCATAGACCTGCATGGCGCGCGGATTTTGCTGCAGCAATTTCGGCGTGATGAAATCCGGCTGGCGGGTGTCAGCGAGCGTCAGCAGCGGGCGGGAACCCGGCACCATACGGTGGCGCTGGTCCTGGCTGTCGGCAGTGTGGCTGATTTTTTTCGCAAAGGTGTAATTGACGTGCTGCAGGGCGCGCATCATGGGTGCGTGAACTCCCACGTTCAACGTTTCGAGCCGGTAGAGATTTCGTGACGGATTCAGCAGACGGTCGATGGCTTCGGGATCAGGGCATTGCCATTCCGTCAGCCCGACAACCGCGCGATAGGACTGCGCAATCACTCGCGCGGCGTTGGCGGAATAATCGATCAGCTTGGAGGTTTTTCCGCCCAGGCTGGCGTCAAACTCGCGAGCGAAATCTTCGCCAGCTATTCCAGCGTGTCCATTGCCCGTAGGACTTCCATGGGCGTGAGTATTCTCGCGGCCCGCCCACTCAGGAATTTCCTCTATTGGCTCGGTACCGAAGCGATCGAAAAATTGGGCGTCGATTTCTTTGACGTGCGCGACCATGGCGCCGATAACGGCGCGAGCTTCGTTAGGAGTGTCGCAGGCCGTGCTCATGCGCCACAGCCGATGAAGCACAATGCCTGAAACGGTGTGCACCATGGTGGTGAAGGCGGCCACCGGAAGAACGTAGCGGGCCACTTCGATGGCGCGTTTTTCGGCGGACCGCTCAATTTTTTGCGCGCGCTTGGGGTGCGACATCGGACCGATGTGCCAGATAGTGCGTAGTATTTCGCGGGCATCGGCAACCAGCAGTGCGGAAAGTTCGCGGTAATAATCCCAGGCTCGGACCACTGCGGCTTCGTAAATGTCTTTGCTGCCCGCATCGAAGAAAAGTGACAAGGGCGGCACGTAGGCATGAGCGCGGTCGAGCCGCACGTAACGCTGGCTTTGCTGCTCTGAATTGTAAAAAGGATGCGCGTGCAGAAAAGACCAAACGAATTGCCGGCTCACGTTTTCGAGGCCAAATTCGAAATGCGCGTGCTGGTAGACGGTATGGTGGCCGCTGTAGAAAGTACCCGCGCCAATATTCAGGCGCTGCTTATCGGTAATTTCGTCGGGGCCAATTAGTTTAGAAGCGTAGCAGGTACGCGCGGCAGCTATGGCGGAATCAAATGGGTGTGCGAAGGAACTGCGCAACGTTACTAACGGCGGACCGGTTTCAACCAGTTCGCCGGAACGCGGGCCTTCAAACATGCGGGATTGTTCGGCCACGGTGGAAGGTTATTCTACACGCCGCGCGTGCGGACACACCACGCCGCAATTAAGCGACGCGGCGTAGTCCTGAAGTGCGGTTGGAATTTACTTCTTGGCGGCGGTTGCTTTGGCAGCGGCGTCGGCATACTTCTTGGTAAAACGCTCAACGCGGCCGGCGGTATCAATCAATTTTTGCTTCCCGGTGAAAAAGGGATGGCAGCTCGAACAGATTTCCACCTTCAAGGTATCGCCCTTAATGGTCGAACGCGTGGGGAAGTTGTGTCCACAAGCGCAGTGCACATTTACAGCGTGGTAGTCGGGGTGAATTCCGGGTTTCATGGGGCTCCAATCCTTCGCGTCCGGTCTGCACGGCAATGAAGCCAAATAGTGCCGCGTCGCTAGGTCGCGAGGTAGGAGCTCATTATACGCGAGGTGTCAAACGATTACGACTTGTGGGTGGTGTCGGTAGTCAAGAGCTGAACTGGAGGAGCTCTTCAAGAAACGAAGGTGCAACCTACCCGGAAACTGCCCATTTCTGTGCGTTGCGACCATACCGGCTTCAAGTTGACGCGCACAGGCGGCAGAATGGGCACATGTAGCACGGCCAGAATGTTTTCCGTCAGGCCTTCAGACGATTCCAGTTCGAGTGCAACGCCTCCAAAGCCCAGGTCCAGCACGCGGGCACGACGTGCGCCCTGTTCTCCCAGAACGGCATAAGCGTTGGTCCCGGTCATCGAAACGCGTTCGGCCTTCCGAGGAGTTATGAACGGACGGGGTCCTTGAGAAACCCCGGATTGCTTTGGCAAGTTTTCGACCGCCGGCGGTTGAGTGGAAGCCTGAGACGCGGAAGGCGGAGCTGGCGGCTCGTCGACCGGTTTTTCCGGAGCGCGTTTCGTTTCGATCGAAATGGGACTTGGCGTCACGGCAGGTTTTTCGGGCGCCGGAGCTACCGGCGATTGAGCTGCCGGAGGCTCGGCCATGCGTTGAGAACCTTCGGTCATGCGCCCAGGATGTGCGTGCTTGCGCTGATAAAGTCGGTCGTCGGCGATGCGGATCAAATCCTCGGAAGTATCGGCGTCCTGAGGGTAATTGACGACGCCATGATCCATTCCCACAGTTACTATGAGCTGGAGAGTTTTCAAACTCTCCGCGAAAACTGTTTCAACACGGCGGCTGAGCCCCGACGCCTGGGTTGGATCCGTCTGCGGCAGTATCAGGGCGAACTCGTCGCCGCCGATACGAAATGCCAGGTCCGAGGTGCGTAGAGCTTTCTTCAAGGTAGCCGCGGCCACGCGTAACACTTCGTCGCCCCGTGGATGTCCATGCTTGTCGTTTACTTCTTTGAAGCGATGCATGTCCATCATGACGAGACCAAGTGGCAAGTTGTAGCGTTTGGCTCGATTGAGTTCGCGATCAAGAGACTCACTGAAAATCCGACGGTTGTAGAGACCTGTCAGAGGGTCGGTTACCGCGTTCAATTGCAATTTTTTGAGCTCATCATATTCGATGAGTATTGGAACGCGCAGCAGTCCAGCGGTGGAAAGCACATCCATGAGCGCAGTCTTCAAAGACACCGTACGCTTCAGCGCTTCGCTAAGCTGGCGGCGACGCGTAAGCATTTCTTCCCACAATTGCAGGCAAACATTCTCGCGAAGATCCAGATGGGTTACGGCACGCAGGTAGCGCTGCAGGAACTGTCCCCTGGCAGGAACGTCCAACGTTTCAAGTGTGTCTGTAAGGAGCTCGAGATAAGAATCTTCTAGAGACGTGCGCGGGGGCGCTGGGGCGCCGGGGCTGGGCATATCGGGTCTGACCTAACCTTTGCCTGTCCCCGCGGGGGTGGGGTGAAACGCTGAGGCTACTCCTCAAGGGAGCATGCCGGAGTCCATTCGCAGTGGCACCCATACATTGGCCACTTTCGCCACCGAAGCAGGAAACCGAGTTGCTATACTATTACAAATGCTGGGAATACAGCAATGCCAGGCAGGTATTCGACCAGGAAGGAAGAAAAGGGCCCTGGCTCGACGGTTCCAGAAATAGGGTTACTCAGACGCAAAAGCGCACAGATTTACTCAATTGCTCTCAGGAATTCCAACCCAAACAACCTCATCTCGCCCGCGGTGTCTTGTCTCAAGACTCTCGCGGCTATAGGTGGCGTCTCGCTGGGCACAATACTTGAGGACGCTGGCGAGGGAGCCGGAATGGTTAATTGGACAATTTGATCTCTTCGCAGTGGATAGGCGGAAGTGATACAAGCTCCGGTTGCGCTGATGTTCAGAGTCTTCGTGAGCTCAATGAAGTCTGCTCCCGAGGCGTCGGTGGCGCGCAGGAATACAGGTACCTGCAGACGAAGACGCGGGGATCGTCGGGTCGAAGATGGGTCCAAACTCTGAGTTTCCTTGAGGAAGTCTATTTCCACGTTCGCTCTCTAGTACTAGGGACCTAGTACGGATACTTGCATCTTTAGTGCCAGAGAAACGCCTCCCTACACCAGTACAACATACATCAAATGAGTAGCTTAAGTAAGAAAAATGCCGAAAGATTTAAACCCGTTCGCGGGGACCTTCTCGGTATATCCAGTTGGTTTCCGATAATGTGCAAATGGAACGCTTTTACCATTGACACCCCATAACCCCTTTGCGAGTATGAGCCAGCGCGATAGGAAAACATTTGCCACTCACCAACGAGCCTGACCGGACTGTGGTGTCGGAAGACGCCAACGCCGCCTCCCTGACTGCTGAGTCTCCACAATTGCCGGAACACGGTGGTTCGCCCCAAGGTCCTTCGGATGCGATCCCGGTAAGCCTTGTTCACGGACTGATGGACGCCGTGAACAGCTCCATCCTGGTCGGGGACCGGGAGGGGCGAGTGCTGCTGATGAATCAGCGAGCCCGGCAATACCTGTTATCGAAGGGGTTGGACTACCAGGAAGGCCTCGATTTGTTTGAAAACATCCTGAAAGTGGATAGCGTCCACATTTTCAAATTAATCGAGAGCGGGGAGCGTCGCGTTGAACTGGACCTCACTCTGGGAGACTCTAAAACTCGGGCACTCGTGAAGTGGATGCCCGAGCCAGACTGGCTTGTGGTGCAACTGGAAATACCGACGAAAGAAGAGAATATCGCCGCTTCGGAAGCGGCGACCCAGGTGACCGTCCAGGAATTGCTGCAAGAGCGCGAGATCACTTATCGGAATCTCCTTGCTGCTTACCTGAAATTACAGGAAGTCAACCGCCAGAAAACGGTTTTCCTCGCATCGGCAGCGCACGAATTGAAAACTCCGTTGGCCGTCATCAAGGGCTACTACGACCTTTTGTTGACCGGTTCACTTGGACGGCTGTCCGACAAGCAGCAGGATATCCTCGAAGAATCCAAAGATAGTTGTGAAAGACTGGTCCGGCTGGTTTCGATGTTCCTCAACTACTCGGCGCTGGAAAGTGGAAAGCTGGTATTGCAACTCCGGGAAAACGACCTCCGCGATTGCCTGGATGAATTGTCCAAGCGGTGGTCGGAAGCGTTCCAACGGAAAGGCGTGAAGCTGGAAACCAGTTTCGATCCGTCCATTCCGACCTTTCGGTTTGACTACCAGAAGGTCCAGCAGGCCGCTGCAAACCTTTTGGACAACTCGCTGAAGCACACACCTTCCGGGGGCAGCGTGACCCTGCGTGCCGGACCACACTTTTGGGAGCGCCGCGTAGCCGGCGTCACGCCTACCCAGGAAAGACGACGATTCCGCCTGCCGCGTCCGAACAGCGTGGAAGTCAGCGTCACCGATAGCGGCGCGGGAATTCCGGCGGAACATCATCAGGAAATCTTTGAAGACTTTGTGAGAGTGGACCGCAACACGTCTGGCATGGGCCTAGGCCTGGCTATCGCCAAGCGCCTCATCCAAGCGCATCGCGGCAAAATCTGGGTCGAAAGCGAGCATCAACGCGGCAGCACCTTCACCTTCTTGCTGCCGATGGACCCCAATTAAATTTTTCAACGTCAGAAAGGAACTATTCATGGCCGCCAAAGAAGCTAAAGAGAAAATTCTCGTCATCGACGACGAGCCGAGCATTCGTAAATATTTGCAGACGCTTTTGGAAGTTGACGGTTTCGACGTGGAAGCCGTAAGTTCCGGAAGGGAAGCAATCGAGAAGATAACCGCGGGCGAGCGTCCTGACTTCATCATTCTTGACGTGCTGATGCCGGAATTAAATGGCATCGAAACGCTTAAGGAACTGATGCAGATTGATCGCGGCCTTAACGTCATCATGCTCTCCTGCTCCAACGAAGTCGGTACCGTCGTGGAGGCCATCCGCATCGGCGCTCATGATTATCTGACCAAGCCATTTGAGAAAACCGAACTTGACGCCGCCATGCTGAAGTCCCGCCAGAAAAAAGAACTGGTGACCGAAAATCTCGCTCTGCGTGATTATTGCGAGCAGATTACTGAAGACATCAGCTTTCTGGCTGCCAGTCCTCAGATGGTGCGCATCCGGCAGCAGATTTTGCAAATTGCTCCCGTGGATGTCCCGGTTTTCATTTGTGGCGAGAGTGGCGTCGGCAAAGAAGTAGTAGCTCGTATGATTCACTTGCGGTCCAAGCGACGCAGCCAGCCTTTCGTCAAGGTCAATTGCGCCGCTCTTCCGGGCGAATTGCTGGAGTCCGAACTCTTTGGCTTCGAACAAGGCGCTTTCACCGGCGCGGTTCGCGCCAAGCCCGGCAAGTTTGAATTGGCCAATAAGGGAACCATCTTTCTCGACGAGATCGCGGAAATGACCACGCACTTGCAGGCCAAACTTCTGCACGTGTTGCAGGACCACCAATACTCACGCCTGGGTGGCCGCCACTTGGTGGATACGGACGTTCGTGTTTTGGCCGCTACCAATGTGGATGTGCAGGAGGCCATGAAAACCGGGCGATTTCGTGAAGACCTTTATTATCGTCTGAACGTGCTCTCGATCAATGTGCCCCCGCTGCGTGAGAGGACCTCCGAGATTCCGCTGCTGTTCCGGCACTTCCTGCAGAAGTACAGCGAGAAATTCGGCAAAACCCCGCAGGGTCCTTCGAAGTATCTGCTCGACGCTGCCGTGAATTACCCGTGGCCCGGAAATTTGCGCGAACTGGAAAATTTCGTGAAGCGTTACGTAATCCTTGAAGACGACGAAGGCAGCTTGCGCGAACTGGTGGAAATGTCTTCCGCACGCCAACGCACCTCTCCTCGCGTGGAGCCCGCCGTTCATCGCGAACCCCAGGGGCTAAAAGCGTTGGTGCGCGGTCTCAAAGACGAAGCGGAGATGGAAGCGATTGCCGACGCTCTGGAAAAGACCCGCTGGTGCCGTAAGGATGCCGCAAAAATGCTGGGCATCAGCTACAAGGCGCTCCTTTATAAAATGCGCCAGTTCAACCTGGATACGCCGCGAACTCGCCGCGCCAGCGTCCCAGCACCCAAGGTTGACGAACCTACGACGGTTACGATCGGAAGCAGAAACGAATAGAGTCGGCCTAGTACGAGGCCGTAATCTTTAGAACAAACGTTGAGGTTGCTACGCGCTTGAGCATGGCGAGGTCCGCCAATTTACAGTAAGGTCGCAATCAAGGAGACGCGGCCCAGATTATTGGCAATTGTCGCGTGCATTCAAGGATGAGGGAAATGGCGGAACGTCGTAATGCGCGCCGGTACGACCTGTTGCTCCCAGTGGTGGTGCGCGTCCCTGCGGAAGTAAGAGATTTACAGAAAGGCGAAACCCGCGATATTTCGACTCGAGGCTTGTACTTTGTCACTGAACAGGATGTGCAAGCCGGATCCGAGCTCGACATCACCTTGACCCTTCCCGCTGAACTTACTCACGGATCTGACGTTTTCGTGCACGCCGCCGGCAAGGTGGTGCGCGTCGACCCTCGCACGCAAGCTCGCAATATGCGCTTGGGTGTGGCCGCGGTGATTGAGCGCTACGACATAATCCGCAGCGAGAGCGCGCGACAGAATTAGTCGACGGGTTCCGGTCAGCGATCTTTGGAAGAGAACGTTTATGGGCGGTTGCTCAGGACCGCTTAAGAGGTTGTGTTTCCGAAATTTCCTGCCAAAGATTAAGGACAACCTTGATGGCTAATCTGTGACAACTTATCGAGGGCCTCGCCATTTCCTTTTTTTGCCGCGGCCCGAAGCAGAACTTTAGCCTGGTCGCAGCTTTTCGGAACTCCTCCACCTATCAAGTAGAGTCTAGCGAGTGTAACCTCCGCCGAAGTATTACCTTGCGATACCGCAGACCACAACGAGCGGACCTGATCAGCAGAGTCCGCAATGGTCACGTTGTCCTTATTCCGGGCCGCAACCCCAGTCGCGTCTCTGCGCTCATCTTGAAACGTGCTATCCGGCTTCACCGCTGGGGGGTTGTCGCGGACGGTAAAACTGCTGTCGGTGACGGTTCCAGATTGTGGCTGCGCACCTGATGGTGGCTGCGGCACAGCGGATGCCGGGGTGGAGAGTTGTTGCGCTTCTGCTGCGGGTTTAGGCGCGTCGGGTGTTTTTGCCGGTTGCGACTGAGAAGTTTCCGATGTCGTCGACATCTTCTGACCTAAAGAAATCAAGGTTTGACCGAGCACTTCTCTATAACTGTACAAAACAATCGCCAGTCCCATGAGACAGACGACGGCCGCCACGATCACCAGTCCGTTACCTCGAGAGCGGGGCGGGGCTGGGGGGTAACTCCATTCACTAAGTACAGGAGCGGCAGCGGCAGCGACAGAAACCGCCTGAGCAGAAATTCGCGCAGTTCCATTGCTGCGCAGCGTTTCGCCGATCAAGGGTTGCCCCAGGTTGAGCCCTAAGCCAGCGACGGGCTGCATTACAGGTTCCCTGGGATGTGCCAAAGTGCTCTGCTCTACCATAGGACGCTCAAAACTCCGTTGCTGCGCAGCAGGTTGTTCGACGGCAGAAACATGTTCATCATTATTCCTGGTCGAAGTATGGTAACTGGGACGGTGTGAAATTTCCGGAGCTGAATCTGAGTGCGTGGGCCCCGGATTCGCAGACGGAGTGCAGAGCTCGGCGAGCCAGCTTCTCAAAGAGTTAAAGAATTCTGTGGTTACATCTGTAAATTGCAGCCCGGCTACTTTGCCGTCATCCTTGGTCCAATCGATCTTGCCGAAGCCTTCCAGCTTTTGAGCGCCGTTGATGACGAAAGAAAAAGGCGTGCGGCTGGTAGTGCGCACGGGGGACACCGCGCGAAAGCTGAATCCATCTTGCGAGACCGTCAGCATCATGCCGCCATTGCTGGCGTCGAGTTCGACGTAGACCAATTGGTCCAATTTGATGCTAGGGAATTGTGAACGCACAGATCTGTCCATGGCTAGAACCCGGAACTACAGCGGCAGTTCTTGCGCATGATTCTGCCAGAAATATGATCGAAAGTCGCTTTGCCCACGGTCGCCAATTTATTTTTACCTTAATAGAAATAGAACAGCAGGATTCCCATCGCCCTCAGCGGGCGACCCAGGCAGGGCATACAGTGTGCCACAACCTGCCCTCTGCCACGTGTATTTTGATGCGCAACGAGACCAGATCGGGGCTGCTTGTCGGTGGAAAAGTATTCTGCTAAGCGCCGAGGATTTTCCATAAATGGGGTTTTCCCCGATGCCGCGGGGGTACGCGGTAGTACTAGAACGCAACGGCAAAGGAGCTTAATTGTTACCTCTCAATCATTTAACAGCTGGGTGTTTTGTGGGCGTACGAAGCCGATTGGTGAGAGGAGTGCAATTCCTCAGATGCCAGCCATGACTACCGCTCCAATTCCACCCGCCTCCGTTCGCTCCGTATCCAACGCTATTCCACCTGATGAGGTGCTTTTTGGAAGATCTGCGGTCATGAGCGCAGTGCGCAGGCATGCTGAGAAAATCTGTGACACCAATATCCCGGTGCTCCTTTGCGGCGCCGGTGGTACCGGGAAAGAAGCCATGGCACGGTGGATTCATGCCCACTCCCGCTATAGCCAAGGTGAATTCGTAAAGGTAAATTGCGCTGCGATACCCACCAATCTGCTGGAGAGCGAATTATTTGGATATGAAAAGGGTGCATTTACCGGTGCGCAGACGTCGAAATTCGGTCGTGTGGAACTGGCTCACAATGGCACATTGTTTCTCGACGAGATCGCCGATCTTGAGATGGCCTTGCAGAGCAAGGTCTTGCACTTCCTGCAGGACGGTGTTTTTTCCAGGATCGGCGACCGATCGGAACGGGCGGTCAACGCTCGGGTAATTTGCGCTACCAATAAGGACCTGGAACAGGAGATGGCCGCCGGCAATTTTCGCGAGGACTTGTTTTATCGCATCAACGTGGTCCGCTTCCGTTTGCCGCAGCTCCGCGAACGCAAAGAAGACATCCCGGTGCTCGCTGAATATTTCCGCTCCTTGCATCAGGAGCATTTCGCGATTGCGTCCATGCCCCTCAGCGCCGAGATGATCGAATATTTGCAGAATTCCAATTGGCCCGGCAACGTCCGGGAACTCTCCAACGGAATGGCCCGTCACGTACTGATTGGGCCGGAAGCGCCGCTCGCGGAGAGAGTCACAATGAAGCGCACGTCCATGCGCTCTCAGGTACGAAGCGTGGTCGGCGAGGTGCCTTTAAAGCACATTGCCAAAGCCGCAGTACAGGAACTGGAGCGCAACGTCATTCTAGATTGTCTGCGCACCCACCAATGGAATCGCCGCAAGACCGCCGCCGCCCTTCAGATCAGCTACCGTGCCCTAATTTATAAAATACGTGATGCCGGACTGACTTCCCGGCGGCCCGCCCGCTAGTTCGCCGCAAACTTTTCCGCCCAACACTTACTTCGCAATACTCATCTCTGTTCCTTGGCTCTCCTTTTTCTTGCCATAGTTGTTCGTATAGTTAATAAATTTCATTAGTAATAGATAGTAAAGACGGGGTGCAGCATTTGTCCGCTAGTACAGGCTACACCTGAACCAAATTGGGACGACCCACCAGTAGTTCCATGTGGATAAGGAACTTAGTCTTCTCTTGAGGAAACTTGGGGGAGACATGGCAATAGCTAATAGCGGTGCCCGGCCGCCAGCACGCACGTCCTACGGAATCTCAGGTCCGGCGCTCACGCTGGTTTGCTTAATGATTCTGGTATCCCTGCTCGGTATCAGCGGCTGCACGGGTATGGTGAATGCCGGATCGAAGACCGGCCAATCAGCCGTGCAGGTGACCCCCGCGACAGTGGATTTTGGAGTTACCGGCGTGGGGAAGAAAATCTCGCACCCTGCATCGGTAACGAATACCAGCAGTGAAACGGTGACCCTCACGGACGTCAGTGTTTCCAGTGATGAATTTACCATCGGTGGACTGCAGTTTCCGCTCTCCATCCAGTCGGGTCAGAAGGCCAATTTCACGGTGTGGTTCAAGGGCAGCAAAGCCGGGAAAACCACCGCGACATTCAAATTCCATGGCAATAAAGGCCCCACCGATCCTGTATTAGTAACCGGTACAGCGGGCAGTACCGATCCTCAACTATCGATTTCGTCCGTTACTCATGATTTTGGAAGCGTTACGGTAAACTCTGTGGCGACCGCCCCGTTGACCATTACGAATTCTGGCGCATCCACTCTTAGAATTTCTGGTGTTGCCGTTACCGGGGCCACCTTCGCGGCTAGTTCACTGAAACCGCCCGCCAAGATTCCCGCCGGCAAAAGCGTGCTCTTGAACGTGACCTTCTCCCCCAAGGCCGCCGGAACGTTCTCTGGACGTGTGAGCATTTCCAGCGATGATCCGGACAATCCGACAACGAATGTGGATCTTACTGGCGTTGCGACAACAGAAGCCGTCGGTAGATTGACCGCCACGCCGGCTGTCTTGAGCCTGGGAACCGTCAAGGTGGGAGGATCCACGACAGCGGTAACCATCCTCAAAAACGCAGGCAATGGGAACGTCACCTTGTCCAAGTTCGATTTGAGTGGCTCAGGATTTTCGGCGACAGGTCTGGCGACGCCCGTGGTGATGGTGCCTGGCGAGACTTTGGCCCTGACCGTAAAATTTAGTCCGACAGCTGCCGGAACAAAGAGCGGGACGGTCTTGCTGACCAGTTCCCAAGGTGCTGTCACCACTGTCACTATTTCAGGAACTGCAACGGCCGCGCCGCAAGCTGTTGCGCCTGCACTCACCGTTTCGCCAGGCTCAATCAACTTTGGCAGTGTAGTCGCTGGAGTGACCAATACCCAGACGGTGCAGCTCTCTAATCCAGGCACAGTAAGTGTTACGGTCTCGGCAGCGAACATTACCGGGACGGGCTTTACGACCTCGGGCCTGAATGTTCCTCTCACGCTGGCCGCCGGACAGAACAGCACGTTCAACGTGGAGTTCCATCCCAAGAGCGCGGGTGCGGTGACAGGAAATCTTGCGTTGAGCAGCAATGCCACGAGCGCAACATCTGCTGTCAGTCTTTCCGGCACCGGAGTAGCCGCGGGTTTGACGCTTTCTGTAAGTCCCTCGGCAATCAGTTTCGGCAACGTGACGGTCGGGAACAGTGCTTCGCGAAACATCGCCGTTACCAATACGGGCAACTCCAACGTATCAATTTCCAGCATTAAGCTGACTGGTTCCAACCTCACTTTGTCGGGGGGATCGGCTGTGACACTTGCACCATCGCAGAGCATTACGTTGGCAGTGCAATTCTCGCCGGCAGGCGCGGGTGCGACCTCCGGTAGCGTGTCCATCGTGAGCAACGCGACGGGATCGCCTGCAGCGGTTTCCATCTCCGGAACCGGGGTCTCGCAGGTGCAACATGTCGTGGGCCTGTCCTGGAACGCCAGCCCGACTGCTGCAGGCTATAACGTGTACAGAAGCGTGACGAGCGGCACGGGATATTCGAAACTGAATTCCGGTTTGGACGGGGCACTAAGCTACAGCGACAATACGGTGCAGAACAGCCAGACGTACTTCTACGTCACGACCGCGGTTGCTGCTGATGGCACAGAAAGCGCCTTCTCCACTGAAGTTTCAGCGAATATTCCGTAGGGATTCTCGCCGCCCGGGCGCAGGTTGTAATGCGCTACTTTAGTTTGCCCATGTGGCGCAATTCTTCGAGGTAGGGAGGAAGGGTCTCCTGCCAATGTCGAACTTTGATGCCCAGGGCGTGTAACGCCGCCGGCGACAGCACCGAGTAAGCGGGCCTCTTCGCCGCCCGCGCAGCCTGCACCGTGTTGATCGGTTTTATCGGATTGGTTTTTCCGGCCTGTCGAAGAATTTCCTTTGCAAATTCGAACCAGGAGCACGTGCCAGCGTTGGTTACGCTTACAAAGCCGCGCGCGTCCGCGCGAACAATACCTTGCATCGCGCGCACGAGATCGCGCGTGAAGGTTGGCGAGCCGATCTGATCAGACACGACCGATAATTCTGGCCGCGTTTCAGCCGCTCGCAAAATTTTTTCCGGGAAACACTGTCCGGAGGCGCCAAATAACCACGAAGTGCGCACGATGCACCAATGCTGTAAATGTTCCTGAATTACTTTTTCACCCGCGGCCTTCGACGCACCATAGACTCCCAGGGGCGCAATCGCATCCCAAGGTTCATAGGGCCGCGATCCGTGGCCGTCAAAAACATAATCGGTGCTGATGTACATCAGGTTGGCGCCGTATTTTCGCGCCGACCTGGCGACGTTTTCCGTCCCCTTTTGATTCACTGCGAAGGCCTCGTCGGGATCGCGTTCGCTCCCATCCACGTCCGTATATGCCGCGGTTAACAAGATCCAATCGGGACGAGTTTCGGCAATCAGCTTCTCGACTTGCGGTGAATTGCGTATGTCCGCGTCACGTGACGTAGCGGGAATGAGTTCATCACCCGTCCATTCCTGGAGGACGTCCTTTCCCAGCATTCCATTGGCGCCAATCAGCAGAACGCGCATGGGCTACTTAAATTGTGTCTCCCAGTCGTAGCCGATGTTGGGATCGTTGTACGCGATGCGCAGTTCGTCCGCGGGATTGTAATGGCGGTCAGTAAAGTAAAGAAGATTGATCGGTTCAACGCCGAGAGTTTTATAACCGTGTCCCACCCCGGGCGGAATCAAAATCTCCCAGGGGCGAAATCGTCCCACGTACAGCGTATTGATCAAGCCAAACGTTTTCGAGTGGCGACGCAAGTCACACAAGAAAACTTGCAACATCCCGCCAACCGGTGCCCACAAATCTGTTTGTTGCGAATGATAATGAATGGCTTTTATCGTTCCCGGATAGGTGAGCGTGAAAGAAACCTGAACATTTCTTGTGCCGTCCGGTACCATCCCGGCGGCAAGTCCTTTACCCAGCCGAGCCAACTCCGTAAAGAATCCGCGATCGTCCGGATGAACCTGTAAAGCTTCGATACGCACTCCGTCGATAAGATCAGACGAATCCGTTTTGGCAATTATTTTTCCGAGCGTCTTGTCGGTGCGCGCGCGGATGGCCATCTCAATGCCGTTCTTCGTCCCCAGGGGAACGATTTTTTCTAGCGTTTGCTCATTCGTCGGAACGTCCACCGGCATGATTGAATCTCCCTCAATATTTTAGCGACGAATTGACGTAAACCAGTAGAACTAACTGCCCGGCAGTTGTCGTAATGCGTTGCGGGCTTCCCCGGCGGTCGGGCCATCCGGTTTCAAGTTGATGGCCTTTTCGAATTGCGCACGTGCTCGATCGTTGTCCTTCAATTTCTGGTAGGTACTGCCGAGATGGTAGCGGTAGACCGCGTTGTCTGCAGATTTGTTGACGGCCTCTTCGAACAGCGGCTGCGCCACGGTGTATGCGCCGTTGTGATAGTAAGCCCATCCCAAGGTGTCGGCGGTGGTCGGCGACGCGGGCATGCCCCGCCGCGCGACCTGCGCCAAGGTCAACGCCACGTTGGCGTTTCCCCCGTGTTCCAGGAGGAGGTACGCAAGATTGTTGGCCGCCACTGGATTGTCAGGCTGGGCGGAAAGCACTTTCTTGTAAATGTCCTGTGCCATTTGCCAGTTCCCGGAACTTTCATACAAGCCGCCCAGCGCCACTTGCACGGAATTCGCGTTGGGTGACAGGACCATGGCCCGCTGATAGCTGGCGATGGCCTGATCCCGCGCTCCGCGGTCGGACTGCAATTCAGCGAGCAGCACAATGGCACCTACATTCTGGCTGTCCAGCTGTGTGGCCCGCTCGAGAACCTGCTCTGCTTCCTTCCGCTGTTTGTTCCTAACTAGCGCCCGCGCCTGAAGCACATAAAGTCTTGCGTCGCCGGGATTTTTGTCGATGGCCGCCTGGACCATGTGCAAGCCATCTACGGGCTTATTTTTTTGAAAGGCGACGTCCATCAACCCTTCCAGAGCCTCGAGCGAATCCGGTTCATGGCTCATACCTTGGCGAAACAACTTCTCCGCCTCATCCAGTTTTTTCTGAATCAGGCGCAGCTGGCCCAATTTCACATAGCCCAGCGCCCGGTCCGGGGCGAGGGTGATCAGTCTGGTGAGGTCATCTTCGGTGCTGGCGGCGTCGTTTTGATTCATCCGCGCAGTGGCGTCGAAGAGATAACCTTCCGGCGAGCGCGGGGCAGTCTTCTTCAATTCCACCGCGATGTTGTGCAAACCCTCCCAATCGGCTCGCTGAACGGCGTTTTCGCCCAGCGCCCGCCAAGCCTCATAAAGACCCGGACTGTAACGCACGGCTTCGCGCAATTCGGTTTGGGCCTCCTGCGCTTTGCCCTTTTGCTGCAACGCCAATCCCATCTGGTAATGGGCGAAAGCGTTCTCCGGAGCTGCGTGAAGTACCTTCTGTAAAGTTTGAATGCCGTCATCCACTTTGCCTCTGCGAAGTTCGATTTCTCCTTTCAAGGCGAGTCCTTCGATATCTTGCGGAGCTTTTTTGAGAAGGTCTTCGCTTAGTGACGCTGCTTCGTCTACTCGGTTGCTCAAGAGCAAAAGCTGGATATACGTTTTTCGAACCTGCGGGTCTTTGGGGTGCTGTTTCGCAAGGTCGGAGAACTCGGCGATAGCTTTTTCATTGTTTCCGCGGCCGAGATAGTAGTCGCCCAGCATGCGATAGGCAGCCGGATCGTCTTTCAGTTGCGCTTTCGTGTCCAGCAGGACTTTTTCTGCCAGAGCGTCCTGACCCTGGTTCATGTATACGGTAGCCAGCGCGGCCCGGGGCACGGGATTGGTCGGTTGGCGGGTTATCGCGGCCTGAAACTCATTCGTGGCATCAGTCCAGCGACGATTCTGTTCATAAAATTCGCCTAGAGTCATCGTCGCAGCGATTCCGTTCGAGTCCAGGGTTTTGGCCTTCTTCAGGTTTTCCTCAGCTTTGGTCGCATCACCGCCCCGCGCGTAAAGCAATCCGAGATGTGTGAATACTTCCGTGCGGCCCGGACTCATGCGTGTCGCCTCGACGGCCTCCTGGAGCGCGGCTTTCGAATCTCCCAGTGCGGCATCTGCGGAGGAAAGCACGATCTGTGCGTCCGAGTCTTGAGGGTTATTGTGTAGGACTAAGCCCGCGCGGTCCTTAGCGTCCTGCGGTTTTCCTCCGCGAAGAGACAGCTGAGCCAGTTGCACCTGGGCCGGCCAATTGGCGGGTTGCAATTCCACGGCGCGTGAGAGTTCGCGAAATGCCGACGCCCAGGTCCCAAGTTTTATGTGGCATTGCGCAAGTTTGTAATGGCCGTCGCCGTAGTATTTGTCAATTTGCAGCGCCTGGCCGTAATAAATGGAAGCTTCGGCGTATTTGCCCTGGTTGAACTCACGGTCGCCTAGTTCCATGGCCTTTTGTCGCCTTACCGCAGGATCGCGGTTGCAAGCGGGAAGTAGGACCACAGTGGCCAACAACAGCGAGAGCAACAAATTGAAGTGTCGATGGATTTTCATTGTGCCGTAGGTCCGCTGGTTCCAGCCGCCATCCACGAGCAATTTACTCCCCTTCCGGACAGAAATGGCAGGGCGTTCCGGAAGATTAGAGGCGCTAAGCTCACGTGCTGCCTGCGGCCATTCTCAGCTCCGAGGGTAAATCGAGCGACAATGTGGCAGAACAGTTCCACTATCGCTTTGCTCCCTTTGACAACCTCGCTAATTACGGCAAAAAATCATCGTACTCGTGATGCTAAGCCGATGATATAATTGGTCTTAGTTTCGGGGTATCGGATTGGCATACCTTTCCACAACTTAAGCGGGTGGCAAGAGCCGTGCACCGTAGAGTACCAGAGCGCGCTCCGAATTGTGGATATACAATAGCCTGGTTCGGTATCTAGAGAGCGTAAGAAGAAATTCAACGAGGTAGTTATGGCTGCGAATCGCGAGCTTACCCCGGCAGATGCAAAACGGGTTTTCAGGCGTTATTGGTGGATTTTGCCTATCAGCACAGTGCTGCTGACGGTCGCAGGATTCGTCGCCGTCAAAGTGCTGCCCAAGAAATACACATCGCAAACCATGGTGATGGTGGAACAGCCCTCAGTTCCCATCGACTACGTGAAGCCAGTGGTCTCAGACGACTTGAACCATCGTTTGGCCACCATGCAGGAACAAATTCTGAGCCGCACGCGGCTGGAGCCGATCATAGAACATTTCAATCTCTATGCCAGCGAGCGCGGACGTGTTCATATCGACGATCTCGTTGAACGATTGCGCGGTGCCATAACTCTCAAGCCTGTGGAAGCTATGCAGGGCACCGGGCCCCACCAGTTACCCGGTTTCTACATCACCGCAACGTTCGACAATGCGCAACTTGCACAACAGGTCTGTACCGAAATTACCTCCATGTTATGGCAACAGAACGCCCGGCAGAATGAGAGCCAAGCCGTACAGACGACCAAATTCCTGGATGGACAACTTGCCGAAGCCAAGCGAAAGCTGGATGAGCAAGATGAGAAACTGGCGGAGTTCAAGCGTAGGAACCTGGGTTCCTTGCCGGAGGAAACACAATCCAATCTCGGCATGATGATGGGTATGAATTCACAGTTGGAAGCCAATACCCAGGCCCTGAGCCGTGCGCAGCAAGATAAGGCGTTCAACGAATCGTTGTTAGGCCAGGAAGAAGCGAACTGGAAACAGCGACGGACCGGCGGCACAAACGCGGACTCCGCGGATCAGCAACTCGCCTTGTTACAGGACCAATTGACGGTCTTGTTGTCCCGCTACACTCCCGATCACCCGGATGTGATCAAAACGCAAAGCCAGATCGCCGAGCTGAAGCGCCGTATGGCGGAGCCGGTTAAGGAAGTTGCTCCCGATCCTAACGCGCAGGCTGCCCACGAGCCGCCACAAGTGCAGACGCTACGAGCAAAAATCAGGCAGGACGACGCCAACATCGCGAATCTGCAGCGCCAACAGGCCAGCATTCAGGCCCAGACCCGCCAGTTGCAAGGACGCGTGCAATCGACGCCTATGGTGGAGCAGCAGTACAAAGAAATGACCCGCAACTATGATACGGCCTCGGCGTTCTACAAGGAACTCTTGACCAAGAGCCAGAATTCAACGATGGCTACCAATCTCGTACACCAGCAGGACAGCGAACAGTTCAAGGTTTACGATCCGCCCAGCTTTCCTGAACAACCTTCGTTTCCAAAGAAGACTATTTTTGTGGGCGGCGGCTTTGGCGCTGGTCTGGCGCTGGGAGTGGGTATTTTGTTTCTATTGGCGCTGACGGACAAGACCATTCATTCCGAACGCGACGCGGAACATTATTTGAAATTGCCGGTTTTAACGGTTGTGCCGACACTGGCGGTCGCTGGGTTGAATGGAAATCACGCCGTGGTCAGTCGTAAAGAAGGTATTTTTAGCTGAGTGTGAGTCAGGTTTCGGAACAAACGAGGAAGCAATGAGCAGGATTCACGAAGCACTGAAGAAAGCCGCCCAAGATAGGGCCACGCAAACGCCGACAGCCGTCACTGCCGATTTGGTGGACGGGGCGGCTGAGATCAATCGTCATATCGAACCGCCGGTAGAGGTATTGCGCCCCGAGAGCATGAGGGTCGCTATGCCGGATCCGCGTTTCAAGGAAACCAGCATCCTGACGTATGAGGAACTGGTCAAGCGCTGCACTCGTCCGCAGTGGACACTCGATGCGCGCAACAGCGTTTTTGTGGGGGCCGACAGTGATCGGGTTGGAGCGGAACGCTTTCGAACGTTACGGTCGCGCCTGTATCAGATTGCCGGCGCACAGCAACTAAAGAAACTTTTGATCACCAGCAGCATTCCGGCGGAAGGCAAAACTTTCGTCGCTGCGAACCTGGCGCAGTCCATCGTACGCCAGCCGGACCGGCGGGTGCTGTTGATCGACGCTGATTTGCGCGCTTCCAGACTGCACCAGACTTTGGGTGCTCCCAGCGGTCCGGGGCTCAGCGATTATCTAAATGGAGATGTGGACGAGTTTGCGGTAATCCAAAACGGACTCGACGGGAATCTGTGGTTTATTCCCGGCGGCCGTCAGGTTAGTAATCCCAGCGAACTTCTTTTGCGCGACCGTATGAAACATCTGCTCGAGACTATGAGCGAAATTTTTGACTGGGTCATCATCGACTCACCGCCGGCGCTGCCGGTTCACGATGCCAGCATGCTGGCGGACCAATGCGACGGCGTCTTGTTTGTCGTGCGCGCAGGCAGTACGGATTCCGAGATTGCCCAGCGCGTGTCGGCGGAATTCCGCGACAAGAATTTGCTGGGAGTGGTGCTCAACCGCGTCGACTCCGCGGACACCTACAACAATTATTATTACGGCTATGGGGGAGATCCCGAGAGAGTAGCGCCGCGGAATTAATTCCGCGATCTGTGCTTCACTTTCTTGTGCGATTAAAGAACCGCGGCGGGACCGGTAATCACCGGCGTGTCCGAAGAATCCGTTGAAGTCTCATTGCGTTGCAATAACCAAAATACGGGAACCAGTAACAACAATCCGATCATAAAAAAGACCACTCCTCCCTGGCGATGGAGGCTGCCAAAAAGAAATCCGGGATCCACATAGTTGGCCAGCAGCGTCAGCGTCACGATGCGAATTCCGTTTTTAACAATCATCACCACGATCCCGGCCAGCACAAATACGCTTTGCTTCCATAGCTTCCGCAAGAAGAAGTGCCCCACCAGAATCGCCAATACCAGCAATGCAATGCTCGAGCGTATGCCACTGCACTCGCGCGCCACTTCGATGCTGAATCGCGGCAGCCGAAATACAAAACCCTCCCGTAAGACCGGCAGTCCGGTCAAGCCAAAGAGCAGTGCCGATATTTCCGCCGAACCTCGCTGCAGGAAATAGACAATCTTGTTAAGGAAAAAGTCCGGCAACGGTATGAATAGCAGCAGGAACAGTAAAGGGAATTGCGCGGCCTTTAAGGCAGCTCGCCCGAAGCACAGTGCAAAACCAGAAATCCACAACAACACCAAACCCAAAGCGCACATCGATGGGGATGCGGAAGCGTGGTCAAGGCTCCCAAGGACCAAGGCAATTCCCGGGAGCAAGAGAATAGCGGAGACCAAAAAGTCAGCTGACGGCGAGGTGAAGATTTTCTGTCGATCCAGATAAAGCAGCCAACCCGAAACCAGAGGAATCAGCAGAATGTGTGAAGCATCATCATTCCCCAAAGAATACTGCAGTAGAGCATGAAACGCTTTCCAGGAGATCGCCACGCTGCAAGTGAGCCATAGGCCAAAGAGCAACCAGCGATTCTGTGAGATCCAAGAGCGCAAAATATTCCTCAGACGGAAATGCGAGTTCTTGTAGAAGTTTCGGCTTTCGAGTCTGACGAGCTTCAGAAGTTACCGACTGAATGTTTCAGCTCGACGGTCGTAGTGGCGGTCGTAATAATTCCTGTACTCACCGGAACGCGCGTGATCCAGCCAGGCCGTATTGCTCTGGTACCAATCAATGGTGCGGCGAATTCCCTCTTCGAACGGCACGGCCGGCGCCCAACCTAATTCGCGCTGAATCTTGGAGCTGTCCAGTGCATAGCGTCGATCATGACCCGGGCGATCTTTTACGTATTGCATCAGGGATTCCGGCTTACCGAGATGTTTTAGGATGGTTCGCACGATTTTCAGATTCGGCTGGGGTGCGCCAGCGGACACATTGTAGATAGCTCCTGGCGCCGCTTTCTCCAACGCCAGGCCAATGGCGCTGCAGTAATCGTCCACGAACAACCAATCGCGCTCCTGCATGCCATCTCCGTAGATCGGCAAGGACTTATCTTCCTGGGCGTTGGCAATCATCAAGGGGATAAGTTTTTCAGGGAATTGATAGGGCCCGTAATTGTTTGTGCAGCGCAAAACTACCGCCGGAAGTCCATAAGTATTCGCATAAGACGAAACAAAGTGATCGGCAGAGGCTTTACTGGCCGCATAAGGACTGCGGGGATCTAGGATAGTTTCTTCCGTGAAGGTGCCGCCGGAGGGAGCGCTGCCATACACTTCGTCTGTGCTGATCTGCACAAACTTGGGAAGCTTGAAGCGCTTGGCGGCGTCCAGCAGGCACTGGGTGCCCAGAACATTGGTGCGCAAGAACGGTGACGCGTCTTCAATACTGCGGTCCACGTGGGTTTCGGCTGCAAAATTCACCAGCGCGTCCAGTCGTTGCTCAAATACGCTGTCGACCGCCTTTTTGTCCGTTATATCCCCGCGCACAAACTTGTAACGGGGGTTTTCGGCGATGTCCGCCAGGCTCTCGGGATTTCCCGCGTAGGTCAAGCTATCCAAATTGATGACCTCGGCGTCGCGACGGCTATTTATGAAATAACGGATAAAATTCGAGCCGATGAAACCGGCTCCGCCAGTGATTAGAACTCTCAACCGTGCCTCCTATGCATCCTGAAAGTATTGGTGTTTGATGAAAATCTTATTCTGATGCCCGGGTATGGCGTGGAGCCGGTCCGCGCCCCGGAGTCTTGTTAGCACCGGTGTCGGCGACCAGCTTGGTGGCATATAATAAGGATTCAAAGGTTCCGGCGTCCGTCCACCAGCCATCCAATACGCTGTGGGTCAAAGTTTTTTCGGCCAGGTACATGTTGTTCACGTCGGTAATTTCCAGCTCATTGCGCCAACTGACTTTTGTTTTTCCAATTTTCTCAAAGACGCTCGCATCGTAGAAATAAATGCCGGTCACCGCAAAGTTGGACTTGGGCGCTTTGGGCTTTTCCTCAATTCCCAGGATTGTCCCGTTCACGATTTCTGGACACCCAAACCGCTCTGGATCTTCGACTTCTTTCAAAATGATATGCGCGCCCCTGGCCTGTTTTTCGAAGGCTTCTTTCGAACTGATGATGTTGTTTTCGATGATGTTGTCGCCCAGTACCACGCAAATTTTTTCGCCCTCCACGAAGGGTTCCGCCAGCCGCAACGCATCGGCGATGCCTCCCTCGCCCTCCTGGTAGGTGTAATGGATGCGGTGCAAATTAAAGTCTTTTCCGTTGGAAAGCAGGCGAAGAAAATCGCCGGAGTTTTGACCACCGGTAACGATAATAATGTCCCGAATCCCAGCGTCCACCAGCGTCTGGATCGGATAAAAAATCATGGGGCGATCGTACACGGGCAATAAATGTTTGTTGGTCACGCGAGTGAGGGGATACAGCCGTGAGCCCTTTCCGCCAGCCAGAACAACGCCTTTCATATATGCTCCTGTCAGTTATCTAAGGGTAGCGACGTTTCGCGTGAATGAAGCGAATAATCCGCCTTTGTTGTCGGGATTTAAACAGACCAACAGAAGTCACCTTCTGTGGCCAAGGTCAACGGCACCTCAGCGCGCCGTGGTGGCAAACGTCAGCATGGCAGTGGCACGATCGCGGCCCTCTGCCATCAAGCGTCGTGTAACGGCCCACAGGCCCAGGGGATACCGAGCCACGCTTTGGTAGGCAACTGGGTCTCTGGGCGGAACATGCAATTCTAGAACGTTATTCGAGACACTGTAATCCAACCGGTCGCGGCCAACAGAAAGCGCATTCTTCGTCGGTTGCTCGCGCAAGTCAATCCGGGTCTCCGGACAAAACGGTGACGGCATCAATTGAATGGTTTTAATGTCTGGTGCAATAGATATCTTCAATCGTCGCGCGTAGGGATCAATGTACAGCACATCGCTTTCTACACTGCTTAAATAGTTTGTTCGTGAAATGTCTTCGACGGGCATCCATCGCGGCGATGAGATTTCGTTTACCATTTTTGCTAACGATTCGATTTGCGCAAAGTTGGACACGTAGTCGTGGTGGTGCGTGGCAATCACTACCGGATGCCCGAGAAAAGCGCTGAGCCGGATGTCCGTTTCGAGGGGGCTTATCCTATGAAATATCGGAAAAGCCTCGCAGCCAAGAGCTTGGGCCATGGGAATGCCTAAGTCGGGAGACCAATTTTTGTCACTATTCCAGCGTTTCAATGAGCCTATCGACACGCACCCGGCTTCAAAACCGAGGCGCAGCATAGGGTCGGCCATCGATTCGCTAAGCGCGCCGTGGGGAGCCGCCATGATACGGTCTACTTTTAGGCCCGACCGGGCTTCGAAGGCTGCAATCCTCCGTAAACCAGCCGCTAGCAAGGCCAGCGCCTCGTCTTTGGTGTACTCCCGGGCAAGTTCGTGAGCCAAGTGATTTACACCGTGCATCATCACTGAAATTCGCTGTCGGTGGGCACGAAATAAGGCCACCACTTTGCGGTTGAAATACCAGGTATCCAGCGGAACCGTCGCCACGCTTGCGTGGTAATTGTGGGCTTCGGCATGCCTTATGAGTTTGGCAAAATCCAGGTAGCCGTAGCTGCGATGGTGAAAATTGGGATCGTCAATGATAAAAGTCGCTCGCGGCTCCGCTACCTTCCACCCCTCGGGACCTATAAGCTGCCTCAAGAAGTGCAACAGCGGCACCATCGCAAACCATCGAGAAGTTCGAAAGTGGGCGTGGAAAAAATCATTCTCCACGAACTGCGGCAAAGGAACGCCGACATGGTGGCATTGCCACCCGCTCTTTGGTTCGATGCTCCACACCGCTTGGCCGTTAACCTCAGCGAAGGTTTCCAGTGATGGTGGAAGAGTGCCGCACTTTTCCAGACTGGCATCAACGAGCGCCGCACTTCGAAAGGAGCGATGAATCGCAGGGGAAGACGCAAATCTGACTAGCGATGGTTCGACGACGGTACCCGCATTGGAAGAATGCACTCGATAACAACTGACGCCGCGCTCCTGAGCTTCCTGAACTAACTCTTCATCCTCTGACAATACGATGAGTCCGTGGTAATTTTCGCTGGCGGAAGGAGGCTCAAAATCGACGCACAGCGCCGCACTCAACATATCGAACAGTGGTTTGTGGATTTGGTACTCGCCCGCAGGCGTGACGGCGATTCTTATTCGTGATCGCAACAATGGTCAGTTTTTCCCAAGGGGACGCAGCTTCTGCGAGAACTCACGAAGGCTGACATCCAGTTTTAGTGGAACTCCGACCCGCGCAATGGGCTTAGCGGGGTTTCCCTGCACCACGGTCATGGCCGGAACGGATTTAGTCACCACGCTGCCGGCCGTGACCACCGAGCCGCGGCCAATCGTCACGTTGGGCATAATGATTGCCCCGGGCCCAATCGAAGCGTCCTCCTCGAGAACTACGCCATGAAGTTCGCGAAAATGCGCAATGATTACCGAACGAATGCCCACCGAAGCTCCATCCTTAATCGTTACATATTCTGGATGGGACGTTTCTATGATGGCATCGTATCCAATCCACGCGCCTTTTCCAATTTTTACCCCACGCCAGCGGTGCAGCGTCACTCGGAGACTGGTGGCGCCGGGTGCGTTGCGAGCAAGATTTTGCAGGATCCTATTTTTAAGGCCCGAAATAAATCCATCTTTACTCATAATAATCCATCTTTACTCATAATATTAGATGCCCTGAATCATGCCCCAGCAGCAATTAACTTCGCATTAATCCAGCTCTGCAGCGCTAGTCGACGTTTTTTTGAAGGAATAGCGTTGCCAACTTCGAGATTAAAGCGCCCGAGTGTTTATGATGGCTCATCAAGGGCGAGTTATCGCACGGAATGACTGGCAATCATGCCATCGACCAACTCGAGATATTCGTGCTTTCTGGCGGTCCAATCATGCTTGTTTATGTACTGTGAAGCCTTCTCGGCCTGCAAACGTCGTCGCTCCGGATCCTGTATTAGCTCAAGCATGCGACGGGAAAGATCCTGTTCATTGCCGGCCTGGAAAAAGTGAACCACAGAATCGTCAAAGTAATATTTGTCGACCAGCGTATCCGCTACGATGACCGGAACTCCCACAGCCATGAATTCCAGAATTTTGGTGCTGAACGCTTCGTTGCCAAAATTGTCATTTCGCTTTGGAACTACACCGACGTCGGCGTCCGCAATTACTGTGGCCATCTCTCGCAGCGCAATAGGCTTATGAAAAATTACACGTTGCTCCAGATGCAACTCATGCACCAGGTTTACTAAATCCTGCTTCAGTGGCCCTTCTCCATAAATGTGAAAATCAACTTCGGGAGCCTGGGCACTTATAGTTCCGAAAGCCCTTATCGCCAGATCGAGGCCCTGGTGCCAATTGATGCTTCCCGGATAGAGCATGGAAAGTCTCTTCGTCGAATCAGATTTCGTTGCCCGCGCCGCGCCGTCTTTAAAAATCGAACGATCTGGCGAGTTCAACACAACTGTGCATTTACCAGGTTTAAGCGAACGGGATAGAAGTCGATCCTGCCAAATATGATTGGCTACAATAACGTGGCCTGCGAACCGCCCTGATACCTTCTCTATTTGTAGCAGGAAATGAAAAATAAGGGAGTTCGAACGCGAACCAAATTTGCTGTTATAGAATTCCGGAAGAATATCGTGAATGTCCAGTACCACGGGTGTGCCCATAAACCGCGGTAACCAGGCCGCAAACACCAGAAAATCGGGCACCGAATGAACGTGAATGAAATCGTACCTCTGGCGAAGATGCCGTGTCGATACCTGGTACATCGCTCGGAACATGAACTGCATTATTCGACCAAGATAGGAAAAGCGGCCCCGTTCATTCACTTCACGCCGCTGCAAGCGGAACAGGTTGACCCCGTCCAGCACTTCTTGCCGCAGCGACCCCTCTCGCTGAAGAGCAAAAACTTCCACGTGGTCGCCGCGTTTCGCTAACGTTTCAGCGTAACGCATCACCCGGTTGTCAGTTTCGTAGAAGGAATAGGCAATCATGCACACACGCACGGTTTTCGAACGCGCTTGCGTATCCACCGGAACGGCAACAGGGCCGTCAGAAGCGTATTGTCTGGTAGCAGTTACGGACATTGAAAGATGGGACCTTTGAGTTGCGGGCTAGCGGAAGCCAATCCGGAAACTAGACTACTTAGCTGCTATTACTATTGACAGAGTTTGTCAAAGGTTGCAATCCGGTGTTTACTTCGGATTGTCCTAGGTGGTCGTTGGCCCCTTTTTCACCATGGGGGTGTACAGCTTCGAAAGAATATTTGAGCTGTCCTCCCAACACATGGGCATAAGCGATCCGCGCGCGCTCCTTGCCTGCACCTTCTATTCGCCAATCCGGGCCGTCGGGCGTCAAAGTCATCTGCGATCGCTGTCTCCACCATTTGTCGATTTCTCCCGGAGTGGTGGTCCACACAAAAAGTTTTTCTCGCAGATAGGCTAGGTGCGCTAGCAAACGACGATATGTGTTGTTGGATTTCTTATTGATGATGTAATCGGGATGTACGATCGCGCTGATCAGTCCGTGACCAGCTAAAATCATCCGGCATTGTTCTTCCCAGAGTGTCGTCGAGTACGAGCCTAGAATGTGGAAAAGTGAATAATCTTGCGTGACGGTGACAGGTATCTCCAACACTTTGCCAACAAAATAGGGCATTACGGTGCAACAGCCACCGGTCTGAGCGTCAAGATGACCCACATTAGGAACTGACATGTCGTACGAGCAATTAAAAGCCTCGTACCACCGCAAATTGCGGTAAAGCGCGCCCGAGCGGAAGCCCGCGGCACCGAACTTTTTGAAATAGTGATTAATTCTTGCAGCCCGGCGCAAAAACTCTTCGCGGTCCCGATAAAGATGCCCGTCGTGATACAAGTCATGTACGTTTACTTCAAATCCCCGCTGCCGAAACTCGTCGAGGTAGGACTGAGGAACTTCGTAGCGCCTCTCTGGAACAACCTGGAAGGACGACTTGAACCCAAATTCGTCGTCGATATTCATCAACTGAGAGCAGTAGTCCCGGCCGAGCTCTGTTTCCACATCGTGAGTCATGATCGCTGCCGCTGGCGCCCCGTCCGGCCAAAACCAGATGAAAGGAACCGGAGCACCGCGACGAGACCTTACAACGGTCTTCATTAACTCTTCGAACACTCGATCCACGGTGCGATCGACAGGCCAGTGAGGAAACGGTTCGTGCGTTCCCCCCTGCAATCGAATTCGTTGAAGAATTCTGCGGAAATGAACAGGGAAGGCTGGGCGCCCCAGATAATATATGGCCCGGATTACAGCATTGCCGCCGAAAACAGTACTTTCCGCGTGCATTTGCCCAGTGTAAGTCTCACATCGCAAGTTGTCCGTGACCTGATCGGGATCGAACGGAAGTGAAATGTGCCGGTCATCGGTTTTGACAGCATGTGACACGTCGTCGAGATGTATACGATAAAGGGCGGAAGGGGAAACTGCCGAAGACTGGCCATAACAGTCCACCCCGTCGCCGAACCGAAAAAACCCGGTCTCTTTGCGCAAACTCCCACCCAGGCGAAAATCGGTCGCCGAATCGGGGCAACGGAAATGAGCGCGGAACGCCTGATTCATATATCGCTTAGATTATATCGTTGACGATATTTCTTGAGTACTGACAACGGCGGGTTTCAACCAACCTAATATTAGGCTTTCAGACAATTCACTTTTCCAGGCAGAAACAATCGGTGAAACCATCGGAGCCGTGATTCACATCCATGAACATCATCCCACATGTGGATAAAGGAGGTTTCCGGCGATACGCAAGACGCTTGGGGGGCAACGAGAGAACACTTTCTTCCCAAAATCCATGAATATTGACGGCTTTCCGGGCGCCGCCGCGCGGTGGGGAAATCGAAGGTAGCGTAGCAGCTGCCGCTTGCCTCCCCAGCGATCTTTAAATGTGACTAGCCCGGTGTTGGAGCATTCCGATCTGCCAAAATCGAGCTCCACAAATCCGCTCTCTTTCGCTTTTCGAATCAGGTCCCAGAAAACAAACTGCATTCCGCCAAGATTGTGCGAATGCGCATCGGAGCAGCCATATTTATAAATCATCTTTTGTTTGTGAGCGATGGAAAAAATCGTGGCAATCGCCACGCCATCTTTCCGCGCAATGCGGATTTGCGCATCGTTACCCAGGCAAGCGAGCACATTGCGAAACCACGCCAGAGGATGAGGTGGCAGTTGCTGCCGCTGCCTGGTAATTACGTGCAGCTTGTAAAACTCCGCCAGTATCGCTTCCGACGATCCGATTTCCAATTCCAGCTTCTCGCGCTCTGCCCTTTGTATCTTGCGGCGAATAGAATCCCCGTGAAGTTTCTTGTAAAGCTCCTCCACGGAGGGCCGCAAGTCCAGTACATGGAGAAAGTACGATTCGGCGTCGGGCATGCCTTCGGTGAATTCTAAACTCAGCGGCCGGATGTCGACGTATTTGATTTTGCCACCTTGTAACTCTTGGCGAGCTGGCGCCAATAGTGAATTCAACTGCTCCACGCTGGCCACCAGCGGCTCGCAATGGTCAGAGAAGGGAAGCGAAACCAAGCGTTTCCCGGTAATCCAACTTTTCACCCGGCAAAACACAATCGCGTTTTGCAGTGCCTCGCCGGGCGCGGAAGTTGTGAAACCCACAAGTTGGTATTTGTAGGTGCGATTTAAAGCCAGCAGCCAGGCCTTGCAATGAAAAGCCGAACTTCGGGGTTCTGAGCTGACGAAACTTTCCCACCGTCGATCACTCAGAGGATCAAAAGAGTGTGGAATAGCAGGCATGGTTTTTTGGGAGGGCGGTAAATCTTGTTTTTCTACTGTAGCCAGCATGGTCGGTCCGACATAACCCCAATCATAAAATAAGTAGTTAGATGCGGTAGCGAAGGCTCACTCTAAATTAGCGCTGTGCAGATGACTGCGCTGCAGCGTTATGAAAGAATTTCCTGCGTGCGATCAAATGTCGGATGGGCTTCAACAGCATTCGGGTTTGTGGCGAGAAATTCGCGATGCCACAATTCCAAGACGACTAGGGAGAAAACATCTTTGGTGTGCATGCCGAAGTCCACGTTTTCTTTGAGCAGTTTCTCGATTGCTGATTTCTTGAAATAGCCGCGCTCGAGTGATTGGCGATCCAGCAGAATGTCTCGCACCGGCCCGCGCAAATCAGTTCTCAGCCACTGCGCATAAGGGACTGGGAAGCCAGCTTTTTTGCGATGCAGAATTTCTTTGGGAATCTGACCGACCAAACAACGTTTGGCAATGTATTTGGTTTCGAAGTTATGAACCTTGAAACTGGATGGTAGTGAGGCGGCAAATTCCAGAATCTTGTGATCGAGCAAAGGAACGCGCAACTCTATGGAATTGGCCATGGTCATCTTATCGGCCTTCACCAGCAGGTCGTCGGGCAGCCACGTTTTGGTGTCTACGTAAAGCATGCGGCTGAGCAAATCATCCGAGCGATTGTGCTCTAGCAAGCGCGTGACCGGCAGTAGGGAATGCTCTTTGCTTATGGAGTCGGCAAAATCTGCGGAGTAAATGTCCCGATAATGAGCGTTGAATAGACGGAACGGGCTCGATGTGCGGCTGTAGTAATAAGATTCAAACGGAACTTCCAGCAGCGGAAGATACTTCCCGAAGCGCGGCCAACGCATCAGTTTGTCCGCCAGCGCGAGCGATTGCGAAACAGCACCGTGGACCGATCGCGTTTTCTTTTTGAAGCGCTCGATCCACAACATGGCCAGGTAATTTGGATAACCCCCAAAGGCTTCGTCGCCGCCTTCCCCCGAAATCAGAACTTTGACGTAATCGCGCGCCAGTTTGGAGACGTAGTAAAGCGCCACCGCTGGCGGCTCGCACACCGGCTCTTCCATGTGCCACACATAGCGCGGCATGAAGTCCAGGAACTCTTTGCTGCTGATGGTGATTTCATGATGTTGCGAGCCGTATTTTTGAGCGGCCATTCTTGCGAAGGGGCGCTCATCAGCGATGCCTGCATTGGTAAAGCCCACCGTGTAGCTGCTGATCGGTTTGTCGGTTTTTCGGGCGGCCAAACTGAGCATTGCGGTGGAATCGACCCCCCCGCTCAAAAGGAATCCGACGGGCACGTCGCTGATCATGTGCAGCGCCACAGACTCTTCGATCAGCGCAAGCAGTTGTTCCTCGGCTTGCGCCAGCGTCAGAGACCCGGCGACAAAGTGGAGATCCCAGTACTGCTTTATTTCCAGTTTCCCGTTCTGGACCACCATGAGCGATCCGGGAGGCAACTTGTAAATGTTTTTGAACAGGGTATCGTTGCCAGCGACATAGTCGAATGTCAAAAAGCGATCGATCGTGGCGGTCTGCACCTCGCGTTTGATTTCCGGATCGACCAGCAAGGCTTTCATTTCGGATCCGAAAACCAGCGTGTGATCGGTTACGCCGTAGTACAGCGGTTTGATTCCCGTGCGGTCCCGGGCCAAGAGAAGTTTTCGCTTGCGCTGATCCCAGATCGCGAATCCAAACATACCGCGCAATTTTTCGACGCACTGATCGCCAAACTCTTCGTAAAGATGGACGATAGTTTCCGTGTCGCTGTGCGTGCGGAACACGTGCCCCTTGTTGAGGAGGTCTAGACGGAGATCTTTGTAGTTGTAAATTTCTCCGTTGAAGACGATCCAAACTGATTCATCTTCGTTGCACATCGGTTGATGTCCGCCGGCCAAGTCAATGATGGAAAGGCGTCGAAAGCCTAATCCAACCTGGCCGGAGACGTAAAATCCCTCATCGTCCGGTCCGCGATGGGAAATGGAGTCCGCCATCGCTTTCAGCAATGGCTGCGAAACACGGGCTTCGCGATCAAAGTTCAGTTTTCCGCAGATACCGCACATAACTTCACCTGTTTATCGAATTCCTGAGCCACAAGTCCATTTCAGCACAGCGAAGCAATCCGGGCCAGCATGTTCACTTCATGGTTTTCTAGGACGGGAATGGGTCTTAAAGGGTTTCTGCCCGCGGGCGCATCGAAAAATCGAGCACGATAGCCATTTGCGCGGCCAACTCATTTCCAGATGGAACTCTTACCCATGAGCCGGGCCATTTGCTGCTGGCGTAAATACCGAATGGTTCTTGGATCGTCAACTTGCGGAATCCCCTGAAAATAGCCGCTTAAGAAACCGTACATCAGCGCCGTAGAACCCACCAGGTAAGGCCTGAACCGCAAGCGGCTAACGCATTTCACGAGCATGAAAATTGGATGGTAGCCGCAAACGTAGTTGGCCCGGCCGTTCTTGACCAGGTTGCGCCAGACGCCATCCGCGGCGCCGGTGTGACGGTGATGTAGGAGGTGGAGGTCCTGAAAACTTCGCGTAGTCCAACCCAACATGCTGGCCTTCACCTCATCCATAGTGTCCCATCCGGGGGCCGGCCAGAAGCCGCCGAGGGCATCCCAGCAGGCACGCCGGTAAATTTTTGTGGCGCCCCGCACGTGAAATTTGGGATTGGCTTCGAACGATTTTTGTCCGTTCTCGATGTAGCACATAACGCCGCCGCCGACACCCAGCTGCGGTTCCTCCTGAAAGTAGGAGAAACACTTTTCGAAATAATCGGAGTCGAAGGAGAGGTCTCCATCGAGTTTGACAATGAAATCCCAGTTTTTGATATTAAGCGTGCCGTAGCCATCGTTGAAGGCGTCCACCACCCCGCCGCCGGCTTTGCGAAAGCCGCGATTGGTGCGATGAACTGCATGGATCCACGAATAGCGCGCGGCGTACTCGTCGATAATTTCACCCGTTTTATCGCTGGAGCCGTCATTTACGATGATCCATGCAGCGGGCACGATGGTTTGCTGCACCATGCTCTCGATGGTGTATCGCAGGTAAGCTTCCTCGTCGCGGACGGGGGTGATAATTACGTACTTTGTGGCTGACAGATTCATGGAGTGTGATCGAGTGATTTAAAGATTCGTGGCTGATCTTAGGTGACCAACGTCCCAGCCACACGACCATTTCAACACCGCGAACCATTTTGAAGAGGCATACTTGATTGCCTGTTTTCTGGAATCGTCCGATTTTAAGAGCGTCGATAAGGACAAGACCAGCAATCGGCCCAAAGCAATGCTGCCCATCGCAATTTGAAAAAGCCACGCGTAAAACGGACCGCGGCGCTTGGCGCAAAATTTTTGCACGGCCTTGAATCTCATGATTACCGACCAGTGACTTACATTCACCTGGTTGCTGCTCTGTCCGCCGTGGTGAATCACTTCCGCATTCCCGACATAATAATTTCGCAGGCCCAGGCTGGCAACTTTGTAGCAAAGGTCCCAGTCTTCTGCGTACATAAAGTAATCTTCCGTGAACATCCCTGCCCGCTCAAACACGTCTCGTTTAAGCAGCATGCAGGCGCCGGAAATGATCTCAACGGATACGGGTTTATCGCTCTTGGCGAACAGTGGTCCAATATCCCACAACGAGCAGTTGGGCCAACGGAGCCGCAAATATTCAAAGTCGATCAATTGATTTGGAATAGTCGGAAATTTCTGGATGCAGCTGGTCTGAACAGAGCCATCGGTATTCAGGAGCTTGCAACCAATCACGCCGGCATCCGGCAATGTGCCCGACCGTCTCAGCATCTCGTGAACGGCGTCGCCAATAACTTCCGTGTCGGGATTTAAAAACAAAAGATAGTCGCCAGAGGAGCGCTTAAATCCTAAATTATTGGCTCCCGCGAATCCGAGATTTACGGCGCTCTTGATCGTCACCACGTCCGGGAATCGCTCTTTGAGGCTATCGATGTCGTCCTCGCGCGACGCATTGTCGACTACGATGACTTCGAAGGAGCCCCCGCGAATGTGTTTGTAGATGCTCGCTAGGCAAGTTCGAAGGAGCGAGAGCGAGTTCCAATTGACGATAATGATCGACAATTCCATAGTGTCCGTCAAATGTTGAGACAACTCCGAAGCTTAAGTCACCGCGAGCGCAGGTGTTTCGTGATTTGCAAAGTTTTGGTTGTGGAAGTTGCCACCCGTGGCGCTCCAGCTGGGAACGCTGGTTTCAGCGATACCACATACCGCTCGGCCTCTGGTTCGAGAACTTTCTCACTTGCAAGAATGGGCGCGGTGGCAGCGGCAATGATAGAGAGAACGGCGAACCACATCAATTTGGTGTGATCGAAATAACTGATGCCAAAAAAGCAGACGCAGTTGGTCAAAAGCGTCACTGTAAGAGCCCACATAAATCGTTCCTGTTGCGGATCTTCTTGAACTATTCTTCGAGCCTTAACAATTCGGCGAAAGTTCACGGAAATTATCAGAACGAAAAGGATGAAGGTCAGCAAACCGCCACCTTCGGCTTCCTGAACGAACTGATTGCTGGTGTCCCAGAGATCCCAGCCCCACGTCCCCGCCTGGGTGGTTCCGATGAGCCACCAGTCGCTGAAATGACGTATGCATTGGTCGATCAGCATGGCGCGATGATAGCCAGAATTACCGGCAACCAGATCAACGCGAGCGATCAGCATCCACACCGGAGCCTTCATTACGATGTGAAGGGCAACAAGCATCAAAACTACGCTCCAGCGCAAGACATGCATTTTGTTGCGAAAAGGCCACGCAAACCAGAAGATCAGTGCCGCCAGGAGAGCCAATAGGGGAGTACTCGATGCGCTCATCAACATCATTCCGATCGAACCACAAAATCCGAGCTGGCCGGCGCGTTTTGACTTTCCGCTTTGCCACAACCACCAAAATAGCGGCATCACTGCTACTCCAAAGACTCCGGCCAGAATGGGGTGGGCAAACGCTCCTGTAGCGCGAATAGAGCCTTCACGCGCACCCGGTACCATCGCAAGGACTCCGAGATAAGCAAAAACATTTCGATCAAAGAATTTTTCATACGACATGGTTAACGCAAAAATGCAGGTAAGAACGGCAAATACTCTTATAGTGCGTACGATATCCTCCTGGTCGCGTATCAGATAGCGTACAACCAGGTACCCACCGAGCCAATCCAGCATGGCGCTGACCTGATATGTTACAGCGCCAGTTGCACCGCCAGCGATTGCAATGTTCGCCAGGCACCGGTAGGTGATCCAGCTCAGAAAAAGTTTATCGACCACGTCAAATCCCCCGGCAAAAATTGATGTAGGGGAGGTGAATTTGGCAATTGTCAGACGCACGAGACCGGCCAAAATCAGGATGCGCATTACATAAAAATGAAAGCCGCCCATGTAAATCTGCTGTCCCACGGAGCCCAGAAAAACCACCAACAGGAAGGAAGCCACCCCGTACTTTCGCGGCCCCAAAAGAAGTATCAAGGCAGCTATCACCATAGCCACAAGCATCGCCGGATGCATGGTCGAGGTGGCTGCGCCGCCGCCAAAACTGAAATTAGTTGGAGCTTCCGGTCCCAATATATCCTCTAGAAATCAGCCTTCGAAAGTTTCATCCTGAAATTCAGCTTGAAACAATACTGCACCTGATCTGTGAATACAGAAAGCCCTCGTTCCTAATACGACAGATGCGTTGCTGTTTTCACGACCATGGCCTAACATGGGCCTAACATGTTCGTTCAGCTCCTCCACTGAAGGAAGTGTCCATGAAAGCCATACTTGGGATTTTGATGGGATTAGTATTTATTAATGTTGCATCTGCTGATACCGTTTGGACTTACAATGGGAATTCCGAGTCTGGGGCTTCGAACGTTCCCGCCGAAAACCCGTGCGATTGCGCAATTGACGGCACAGTGGTCCTTGACGCTGCTGGAAATGCTATCGCGTGGAACTTTACCGACGGTACCCATACGCTAACGCAAGCGAACTCCAGCGGAACGATCAACCCTAGTCCGCTCCACAACGGCACGTTCTTTTCCACTTGGGGCGTCGTCCTGCAAACCGGAAACGGAATTGTTTTTGCCTCCAACTTTATAGGCTCGACTTTCGAGGCGACGGATGCCGTGAGTGTGAATGGTTCTCTATTCATGTTCGAACAAGGAAATCACGGGGCATGGACCGAAACAGTGCCTACTCCTGAACCTGCGACCGGCTTGCTAGTGGTGGGCGGGTTGACGCTCAGCTTGCTTCGTAAGAGGAAAAGCGTCTCGCCGCATTAGACTTTGAAAACTTGCTCCCTAAGCTTTCAGGAAGCAGGTTTTCTAAATACCGCTTCCATACTGGCTCCTGCGCCGGAGGCTGACGCTGCCTTTCCGAAGGGAATAACAGCGGTCATGCGCAAAGCCTTCCGAACTGCTCTGAATGCCAGGCTGCGGCGTTGCACCTTCGCCAGTGGCGTCGGCGAGCCACCAAACTTCTGGATGATGCTGCCGTAAAGATAACCCGCGCTGTACTCTAGATAGCTCGTCCGGGCAGTGAAGATATCGACGTATAAAAAGTTATTTTCTTTCATCAACATAGCCAGCGATCGCGGTGAGAAATGAAACAGATGTCGCGGTAACTCCAAACCATACCAATGCGAACCGAGCATTCGCGCTTCCCAAGAATCGATGTTTGGCAGCATCGTGTAGTAGATACCGCCAGGCTTCAGCCACTCATTGATCTTCCTTGCAAATTGCCGCGGTTGATAAACGTGCTCAAGAACGTCGAGAGTAGTGATCACATCAAAGCTTTCAGGCGCAAAAGGAGCATCCATTGCATCGCCGGTAAAAACTTCTGCACCGGTATTCTTACGGGCGCGTTCGGCAGTGGAAGATTCCATTTCGATTCCGTAAAGTTTCCAGGACGGACCTTTCATCGTGCTCAGAAATCCTCCTGAGCTGCAACCGATGTCCAGAATGGATCCACCAGACTTATGCTTGGCGATCGCTTCCCGTTGTCCTTTCCAGCGTAAAGCAGCGGATCCTTCTCCTGCCGCGGCAATCGCGCGGTGGTAGTCCTCGTCGTAGTGAACGGCCATCTCTTCAGGCGATGGCGGATTGGCGACCCAGACACATGAGCAGGTCGCGCAGCGCATCAGCGTGTACAGCTCTGTGCGCATGTGAAAACGGTCGGGTGCCAGCATGAACTTCGACACTTGCTGACTGTCGCAAAGCGGACATACGCTTGAACCACCAAGCGGTTCTTGGCTGGCGGCTCTCTCTCGAGGAGAATATTCGTTGCTAGACTGCATTCGGTTTTATCCACTTTTGGGTTTGCGGACTGTAGACCCGCACGAGCTTTGCCGGATTTCCGGCAAGCACGCTAAAATCCGGGAAGCTTTGGGTGACTACGGCGTTTGCGCCTACGACGCTGTTGCGCCCAATGGTCAAATCCTTTTGGCCGGACAATATAACAACTCCACAACCTAACCAACAATTCTTGCCGATTGTGATGCTTCCTCCGGTTGTAACACCCTGCGCGTGAATGGGCGTGGTTACATCCTCGTAGGCGTGGTTGTGATCCATAAGGAGCACGGATGGAGCGGTTAAAACATCCTCTTCCAGGCAAATGCGGTTTCTTGCGGAGATTGTCGAACGTCGACCAATTTTACAACCGTTACCCAACACAATTTTTGGATGCTCACCTGTGGCACCCTCCGTGACATTGAGCCAGACGTCGGGAGCCAGGTATACATGCTCACCAAATAAAACCGCGCGCGCTATCGAACGTGGTATGTCACAGGAGTGATGGATTGAGGTTCCGCGGCCGAAAGCCGCAAACGGATAGGTTTTTTTTATCCATAGGGTATGCAGCCATGTCCGTCCGCGGGTGAGGACATCAAGCGGGTCTTCAGTCTCTCTAGGATTCGCTGCGGTGCTCATCGGTTGGTCTGACTGCGTGAGCCTCAAACCTTTGGCGCTGATCGAAACCGCCGGGGAAGTATCATTCCCAGTAGCACCTGTTTTTCCCCGGCCGTCACGGTGCCCGTGATGTGTAGCGCCGGCCATGCGGCCACCAGACAACCGAGGCAGGCAAGCCCTAGCCGCAGGCTGGCCAGCAGTCGCGGATTGGCGAGCTGGGGAAGGGGGATATAAGAGGCCACCACCCCGGCCGCCAGAACTATGGCGCTGGCCGTTGCGATTTTCATAAAGTCGCGGGCTACAGCTTTCACGCTGAAGCCTTCAAATGTCTTTGATAAGGCGTAGCCCATGAAGACCATTCCTACTAGTTCAGCACCTGCAAGCCCCGAGAGCACGCCTGCAAAACCCAGGTGATTCGCGAATACACCGACCGACAGAACGCTCACAATGCGCAAAACCTGTCGGATATTGTCGAGCAGAGCCTTGCCTGATACTCGATATAATACAAGGCCAAGCAGAGATAACGATCCAAAAAAAATAGCCAGCCCGACAAGTACGAGGGCCACCTCGTACAGTGGATTGGTGGTACCTGTCCAGGCGTATAAGAGCAGAGTCCCGAAAACCCAAATAAACGATATCGGCAACAAGGTCAGTGCCATGGTCACCTTGGCGGCCTTGGCGATCAAACGACGCATTTCCTCGATGGAGCTTGAGGCGAATACTTTTGATCCCCCTGAGAGGATGGAAGGCAGCAATGAATCTGGAAGCATGGCCGCGGAGCCCAAGAGCCGCCCAGCAATCGCAAATACCCCCGCGGCATCCGCGCCGAAGACGCGTAGCAGCGCGATAGGGACGACCGCACCGTACACGATCTCCAGCATATTCACCATTTGATAGCTTCCTGCATACCGAAACAGCTCTGGAAGCACAGTTCGGGAAACGTAGGCTCTTTCTACATGAATTTGGGGAGCTATCTTGCGTGCGGTTACGTAGCAGCAAGCGATAAACGCGAGTTCCGAAACACCCATGGCCGTGGCCATCGCGAATAGCCCAAATCCCAAATGCAAAAGAATTACAATGACCACCGCCTCTGCAATCGTAAAGATGGTGGTGAACTTTCTAGCGATGTCAATGCGGTGAACGCCCATCAGCGTCGCTTCGAATGCCGCCCCGACGTTCGAGGTCATCATCACTACAGCCAACATGGAAATGGCGCCGGCAGCGGAGCTCAAGAACTCCGGTGGCACCCCCGCCATGTGAGCCAAACGACGTGAGAAAAAGGCGATAGGGATCAGCCCAACGACCGACAGGATCGCCATCGCAGCAGTGCCGGTACTTAGCAGCTTGTTTGCGGATTCGTAATCGCCATTGCCCGTAGCCTCAGCGACATATTTCTGGAAGGCGGATTTGACGCCCACGCTGCCAAACCGCATGTACGCGCCGGCGGTCATGATGATCGCCCAAATTCCATAGCCTCCCAGCCCTAAATGGCTAATGACGATAGGGATGGTGATTAAGCGGGTGCCTATCTGGACGAGCTTGGAAATGACACCAAAAAAGGTGTTCTTTCCAATCGAGGCCGCCAATTTGCGATCAGGAGACGTTTCTTTCGCTGCGCAGGCAGTGGCCACAGTTTCAGAAGCAGTATCGGCCACCAGAGGTTCAGTATCCACCACTATCGGTTGCAACATGTCATGTTGGCTCATCGGATAATCTGAGGCTGGCGCTCAGTCGCTGGAAGATACAACGCCGACCTGACGAAAGCTCAAGCCGGCGTCGATGATGTGCGGGAACTCAGATCATTGAACGATTGCAGACAATCCGGTTGGCGGACTGGGTTGCTGCGCTGCAGCCGAGCCCAACTCGTTCGCCCCACTGGACCATGAGCCGGCCGGACGCAAGTTTCCTTGCTTGTCGTAGTTGAGCGACGTGATGCCCAGGCTACCAAGATTCACCCCGAGGGTACTTGCCGATGAACCAACCTTGATTGTCAAATCTGGGTTTAGCAACGGATTGGTCGTAACCGCTGCAGAATCACACCCGCAGACAGACCGCCAGCCCGACAGCGAACTTTGGAACGAACCTCCTAGAATCCATGGGGTGTCGGACGAAGGGCTGTAGTAGACGTTCCTATCCGCGATTACGCTTCCTGCTTCGTCGTAGATCATGTACGCGCCGCCCTGGAAAATGTTGTTTCTGATAGTCCAGCCGCTAGCGCCACCATAGGCGTGAAAGGAAGACCAAGCGTTAGTTCCACTACCACCGGCATCCCGGAAAGTGTTGTTCAGCAAAAATCCCTTTGCGGGCATCACGGCAACAAGGCCGCTTGAAGTAGGTGCGTTCGAGTTGGTCTTGTCGAAAGTGTTGTTGAAAATGTACCAGCTGCCCATGGTTCCGCCAGATCCGCCATTATTATTTTCGATAAAAATCATGCTGGTAGCGTGATTTCCGATGTTTCCCTTAGATGTGTTGTCGTAAATCTGCAGGCTGCCAACCATTGAAGAACCATTGGTATTCGTGAACGGATGGAAAAAATTATGATGATAGCTGTTTGTTGGGTCGTCCCAGTTCACCCAATTGGTCGCGGTATTGTGATCGATGCGCACATTGGTCATGATCTTCACGCCAGAATTTGCCGGTCCCATTTCTATGTTCTGATTGCTGTCGGCAAAACTGTTGCCGGTAATCACCAGGTCGTGCTCGCCGCCATCCCATGCGTAGAAAATACAGACGTCGCATTGTGTGAACGTGTTACCAGGACCTATGGTGATATTTGACCCGCCGTGCATAAAAATGCCATCTGCAGCGTTACCATTGCTGTCGCCGTTTACGTGAACATAAGCGTTCAGCATCGCTAGATTTTTGACCGTCGTGTTGCTGCCCAAGCCTTGTATCAACGAGCTGGAGCGCTGAAACGCCAGCCCAGTACCATTGGCTGAGTTTCTGACAATGCCGTTGGACCCGCCGTCCAGCGTAATCCAAGAATTTCCGTTGAGGTCAATTCCGCCATGCACATTGGAGAAATAGGGCGCCTGAACGACCGCACCGGATTCCCAGAGCAAAGTGATAGGGCGTCCACTTGTTCCACTGCCTTGGAATTGAAGAAAGGAATCGGCTCCAGCAGGACCTGTGAACGTTCCGCACAAATGTACGATCGTGCCCGGTCCAATCTGTACCGGGCCACTACCCCAATTTCCCCCGCTGTTGAACCAGCTCGGCGCGTGGGTATTGCTGGTGCAAATCCCGGAGCCTCCGCCATCAGGGGTGACGTATATGTTAGGAGCCTGGGCCGAGGCGCCAATAGCAGTCAGGCCCCAGACTAAAATTGCCACTACGCTAGCCAGAATTAAACGCCCAAATTTCATTTTTGTGCTCTGATTCAAGACTCTCACGATCCCTCTTTCGCGCCGTTCCTCGACGCAGCCCGTATGGTTCAAAACTAGCAGCGGATCACGGGCTCCGCAACTGGACTGGGGGCCAATCTAGGTTCAGGGAGAGGGACCTGTACCTGCCGGGCGGCAGTGACCTTACATGTCCATTATCGGCTCAAGTCGAGCTCGTACACCGCTCATCAGCCTAACTGCAACGCAACGGTTCTTAACTATGTGTTTAAAGTAGCTAATTAGTAATAAAAACTCGCTTGCCATAGCCGGTCTATTTCCAACTCTCCGATGCCACCGCACCAGCGCGCTGCATCAAGGACATATTGTGATGCGCATACTTGTAAAGCCATTGCGGCCAGTGTAGCCAGTCGTAGCCGCCTTCAAGTTTCGCTCGCAGCAGCGTCGCGTCATCCCAGCTGTTCACGGGCAGCCGCGGCAGATAGTAATGATTGTTATCTTTTGAAGCGCGGCCAATGATTGTCGACACTCCATTCTCAAATCCCTGGTTTTCCAAAATATCCACCAGAAATTGTGTGAAGTCCTTGTTTTCTTCAGGAAATGCGAAGGGGTAGGAGAAGGACTCAACAGCTACGCCAAGTTTCTGTTCAATAGTTTCTTTGGAACATCCCACTTCATATTCAATCTGGTCCGGTCCTAATGATCGCAGGTCCGGATGAGTGACGGTATGCGATCCAAAACGAGTCCCACCTGCGTGCAGTTCCCTGACTTCCGACCACGTCAGATAATCCACGCCTTCGATCCGCACCGGAGAATCCTTGATGCGATCGGTAGCGAGGAAGATAGTCGCCGTAAATCCGCATTGCCTTAGCGCGTCAAACGCATCGGTGTAAAAGTCGCGGTAGCCATCGTCAAAAGTAATCACCACGGTTTTTGAAAGATCGTCGCCGGCCTGCATCGCCGTCCACATTTGCGTTAGATCCAGCGTGCGATAGCCATTGGCACGCATCCACCGCATCTGCTGGGCAAATACTTGTGGGGAAGTATTGATCTGATAATAGGGGTGAGATTTTCCGAATAAGTTGTCAGAAATGCTGTGGTACATGAGGATGGGCACCCGCACCGCGGAAACCGCGCCAATCACGCGCGCAAGCGGGTGCGATAGATAGATGGAAGCAAGACGGTCTATTCTAGGCATAAAAAAATCTGCAGAATGCATGATGGAACGTGAACTGGGGCACGTGATTTGGAACGATTAGCAGGCGAACAAGCTATTACGGATTATCGAGCCGCGCCGATTTTCGCGGTGACGAATTCCTTCACGCCGCTCGCCACGGTGGTCAACTGTTCCTGGCGAAGCTGCGGGAACATTGGCAGTGAGACGATTTCCGTGGCCACGCGCTCGGTAACCGGAAAGTCGCCATTTTCATACCCCAAATGCTGGTAGGCCTTTTGAAGATGCAGAGGAATCGGGTAGTGAATCCCGGTGGCAATGCCGGCCTCAGCCAAGTGCGCTTGCAGCGCTTCGCGATCCGATACGCGCACTACATATAAGTGATAAACGCCTTTGGTCCAGGGCGCTTCCACCGGAAGCACCACAGTGTCTTTCACATCTGCAAATAATTGGTGATAACGGTGGGCATGTTCGCGGCGGGACTCGTTCCACTTCGCCAGGTGGCGCAGCTTGACAGAGAGCCAGCCTGCCTGAATTGAATCCAGCCGTCCGTTGTAGCCTTCCATGTCGTGATAATACTTTTTAGCCTGCCCATGATCGCGAATCATTTTCATGCGCTTGGCCATGCCTTCGTCATTGGTGGTCGTCGCCCCAGCTTCGCCGCAGGCTCCCAGATTTTTCCCGGGATAGAAGCTGAAAGCGGACGCCAGCCCCATCGAACCGGCTTTCTTCCACTTATTGTCTTTCTTTGAAAAATATTCTGCCCCGTGAGACTGGCAGGCGTCTTCAATAACCACCAAATTGTATTTCGCCGCCAGTTCCATGATCGGATCCATGTCGGCGGTTTGCCCGTAGAGATGCACAGGAACGATGGCGGCCACGCGCTTTCCGCTTTTGCGCTCCGTGAGCTTCTGGCTCTTAGCGTCAAAATCGCAGTGCTTCTCAAGATATTCCCGCAGCTTTTCTGGATCCATTGTGTACGTCGACTCGTGGATATCCACAAAGGCGACATGCGCGCCTGCCTGAGAAATGGCTTCGGTGGTGGCGATAAAGGTGTGGGGCACGGTTACGATGATGTCCCCCTGGCCTACGCCTGCGGCCATGAATGCAAAGCGCAGCGCATCCGTACCGCTGTTCACGCCCACGCAATATTTCGAATCGCAGAAGGCCGCGAATTCGCGCTCGAAATCCTCAACCATCGGCCCGCCAATGAATCCGGCGTTACTGAAAGCCTTTTTTACAACGGCAAGCAGTTCCGCTTCCAGCTCCTGATGGGGAGTCACCAGATCGAGAAATGGCACTTTCGTTGTAGGTGTCATTGCTTATTTTTTCTCCTCGGAAATAAACCGCAGAAATTTTGCCGGGTTGCCGGCCACGATGGCGTTATCGGGGACGTCTTTGGTCACCACGCTGCCGGCGCCGATGATGGCATTACTCCCAATCGTCACCTTGCTCAAAATCGTGGAGCCGGATCCTATGGACGCACCCTTGCGCACCACCGTACTCTCCACCTTCCAATCGGCTTCCGTTTGCAGTTGGCCTTCCGCTGTCGTAGCCCGCGGATAGGCGTCATTGATAAACGTCACGCTGTGTCCGATGAAGACGTTGTCTTCGATTTGCACGCCTTCGCAAATAAAAGTGTGGCTGGAAATCTTGCAGCGGCGACCGACGGTCGCGTTCTTCTGAATCTCCACGAACGCGCCAATTTTGGTGTCGTCGCCCACCGCACAGCCGTACATATTGATAAATTTGGAGAGCTTGACGTTGTGGCCCAGCTGGACGTCTGGGGCGATACTTACGAATTCGTTCACAGGATTACCGCCTCACCGCGTTTTCGAACCGAACGATCCGCGGCCTCAAGAATGCGGACCACCCGCAGGCCTGCTATGCCATCGTTGAAGGGAGTTTTGTTTTCGTTAATGCACTGCAGGAAGTAAGCCGTCTCCGCGCGGAGAGCTTCGATCTGTTCCACCTGCGGCGCCCACATGTCCCCGGAACGGTAACTCACCAGCAACTGGTGCAGCCCGCCGGGATTAGGGTTAGACATGCTCACGCCCTTGTCATAAACCTTAATTTTTTCGTCGGCTTCGAGATCGTTCCACACCAACATCTTCTTTTCGCCTCCGATCAACGTCGTGCGCACCTTTACCGGAGAGAGCCAGTTCACGTTGATATGTGCGATCACGTGTTTCGGAAAATAAACGGTGATAAACGCCACGTCCTCGATATTGTTCAAATGACTCTCGCCGGTGGCCACCACTGCGTCCGGTTTAGCACCGATGACATAGTCCATGATGGACAGATCGTGCGGCGCCAGGTCCCAGATGACGTTGACGTCATGTTGAAACAGTCCCAGGTTCACACGCAGCGAATCGTAATAGTAGAGATCGCCAAGCGAACCTTCATCAATGAGTTGCCTGATTTTCTTGACCGCGCCGGTGAACAAAAACGTATGGTCCACCATGATCTTGAGTTTCTTTCGATCAGCCAATTCGATCAGCTCTTCCGCTTGCGCCACGCTGCAGGTAAAAGGCTTCTCAACAAAAACATGCTTGCCGTTTTCCAGGGCTTTTTTCGCCAAATCATAGTGGGTCCACACAGGGGTCACTACGGCGACCAGATCGATATTCGGCGACGTGAGGATGTCGTTCTCATCCGTAGTGAAGGCCATGCCTGGATGAGCTTTGCGCAGGCGCTCCTGCGTCTTGGGGTTCTTGTCGGCGACCAATGCTACTTCGGAGTTTTCGTGCGTATGGAAATTGCGGACAATATTCGGGCCCCAGTAACCGTAGCCGATCACACCAATGCGGATCATACATCTCCTTGTGGAATTGCATCCCTCGGCGTAGGAGGCCAAGCGAGGACGGGGACGCTTGCCGGGGCGTGGAGTTTCAAACGCTGCAAACTCCGCGGGACAAATCTAGCGTACTAAATGGATTTGCAATTTCAGAGCCGATTTAAAGTTCCAGTTTCCTGTCGGGAACCACGACGCAGGTTAGTGCGCGCCGTCGCCAGAAAAGACTGCGGACGGGGTTTGAATCAGAATTTTAACGTCCAGCCAGATGGACCAGCCGCGAGCGTATTTGAGATCCAGACGAACCATGTCGTCAAAGCGTGTGCGGCTGCGCCCTTCCACTTGCCACAGGCCGGTAATTCCCGGCTTGATTTCCAGCACGCGGCGACGGTGCCACAGGTCATAAGCGCGAAATTCGTAAGCGATCGGAGGACGTGGGCCCACCAGCGACATCTCGCCTTTCAAAACATTCATGAATTGGGGGAGTTCATCAAGACTCGTCCGGCGAATAAATCTCCCGATGGGTGTCACTCGCGGGTCTTGCTGGATCTTGAATACGGCCTTCGAACCGTCGGCGCCGGTATCGCCTACCTGGCCGGATATAAATTGATTCACGTATTCCTGGTGAATTTTGGCGTCGCAGTTGGTATACATCGAACGAAATTTCAGGAACGTAAAAGTCTGGCCGTACTGCCCAAGTCTTTCCTGCCGGAACAAAATCGGACCCTTGGAACTGAGCTTTACGGCAATCGCGATAGCCGCCAACACTGGAGAGAAGCACAGCAGTGCCGCGGCGCTTCCGACCACGTCCATGGCGCGCTTGATACCGAAAGCCAGCTTCTTGGAATCCTCTTTCCGCGAAATGTCGGGATACAGTGCTACGTTTGCGGCCGGATTCGAATCGCTCTTGCCATACTCTTCCGGGAAAAAGTGAAACGAAACCGAAATTTTCGAACTCTTCTCTTTACCAACCGTTTGTTGAAACGCGGCGCGCAGTTTTTCCAGCAATCTCTCGTGGATGGTCTTTGCGGATGCTTCTCCGAGTTCCGTTCCAATGATGCCGACCAGATTATTCTCGAGATACCAGCCCAAAATGTCTGTTTCTCGGGTGGAATTCGTCAACGCAACCCCGATTTTCCCCAGTATACGGTTCTTGTTGCCGTCGTCCAGCGCCCGCTTCACATCTACCAGCACCAGCACAAATCGTTTTTGCGCGCGCTCCGCCCTTCTGCGCTCCAGGTACAACATGGATACGAAAGCGTCTTCGCTCAAGAGCGTGCGTGCTTCACTCGCCAGGTTGCCCTTGGGAGTGGAAGCATTCTCTGTAACCTGCAATTTCCCCTGGCTTACTTCTGTTCGAACTGCAGTCTTTGTTGAGCTCATCGTCCTTTTATCCGCAAATCCCAAACCCTTGAATTCCGTACCTGCCAAGCTCGTCCGCTACAGCTTTAGATTTCCGCTGTTACCGACCCTGCCGAAGCCATCGTTGCGAACGGCTGTCTTCCAGGCTGCTGTTCGAGCGACGTTACCCAGCTCAGGTCTACTTCCAGGGCCAGGGATCTTTGCAATAGTGTGACCGACAGCACCACACGGTGGTTGCCCTTAAAATTAATCAGAATTCCCTCTAGACCGCTCAGCCTGCCGCAATTGACCTTTACCCTCTCGCCGGCCCTCAGATAAGGCCACGGTTCACTGGCCACCTCGGATCGCACGGCCACCTGCAAGGCTTCGATCTCGCCATCTGGAACTGGTATCGCTACCCTGCCGCTTCCGACGACCTGCAGCACCCCCGGTGCCGTTACAACCTGCTGACGATCTTCATAGGCGAACCTGCTGAACAGATAGCCCGGAAACAGCGCCTGCTGAAGTTCCTTGGTCCGGTCCGACCACTTCCTCAGACTCTTGTACGTCGGCAGGAAGCACTCAACGCCCCGCCCCTCGATTTGAGCGGCTATGGAAAGCTCTTTCCTACAAGTCACCTGCAAGGCGTACCAATTTCGTCTCCCGAGACTGGCCGCACCCTGTGTTTCCGTATTCAATCTCGTATCCTCAGCCTTTGTAAAACACCCGACGGCGAATGGGCTACCGCCACAAAACTCCCAATGCGGACTACAACCCACGGTACGAGGGGCAATTAGACTGCCACTGCAGGTGCCTTCCAATTATTCTGGTTCGAGCGGCACTAATTTTCAAGTCGTTGATTATAAATAAGTTAACTATTGTTAAAATCTGATGAAGAGCCGAATCTGCCGCTGTTCTCGGCACTCCGCCAACTAAAAGAGAAAACGACTACCCTATTGTTGCAAACACCTTCCGAGCCGTACGTCTCTTGGTCAGGAATTGCTCCCAGCATCGGTTGTAACTCGAAGATTAACAAGCTCTTAAGATCATCCAAGGAAGGAGTCACCTACAAGTTACACTTGAGAATCCTCGCTGAGACCGTTCTCACTGTGTGTTGATTTTGCTCTTGCGCGACACTTTTTACCTCAAATCAGCTAAGCCCTGAGACGACCAGCCGGGTTTTTCAGTCACCTCATTATACCGTGGATATCCCCGTTCTCGCTTGATTATGGGCCACATACATCCCATGCGCTACCTGACCTCCAGGACAGTACATGGGACTGTCCCATAAATGACCGCAGACCAAGTTGTGACCGCCGGAGGCCCTTCGCTAATGTCCAACTATGGAATGTCGAGGAATTGCGTCAGCAGGCCACCGTGGAAGCGGTGCCCTGTGCTTTCGAAGGTGGGCTAACCTGCTATTGGTCGTGGCGGCGTCGATAGGCGCAGTTTCGTGCGCGCAGATGAACGCGGATAACGCCCACGGGCAGCAGCCCCCGCAGCCTGCTGCTCAGTCCAAAATTGTCTTGGTTCCCAGCGCTATTGACTTCAGCAGTGTGGTGCTGGGCCAGAAAAATTCGCAGACCGTAAAACTTACAAACGGCGACTCCAAGCAGGCCCAGATTACGGATATTTCGATCTCGGGAGCAGGTCTGAGTGTCACAGGAGTAACCCTGCCACTCTCCCTGGGTCCGCAGGACAGCCAGACCTTCAATATAGACTTTGCTCCCAAATCTTCGGGACCCGTGAGTGGAACGCTCACGATTCAGAGTACGCTCGCGGCCGCCACCTTCAATGTCAAAGGCACCGGCGCGAAGGCTCAGCCCAAGTTGCAAACAGACCCGGCGTCCATTGATTTCGGGAAACTCGCGGTCAAGAAAACGACGACGCGAAAAGTGACAATTTCGAACACCGGTAATTCCAAGGTGAACATCAGCAAAGTGTCACTTGGCGGCACCGCGTTCAGCGTTTCAGACCTTCCCTCCCAGTTTGCGCTCGAGCCGCAACAGTCCACGTCATTTCAAGTGTCTTTCCATCCTCAGGCCAAAGGCGTTGTGAAGGGTTCTTTGAGTTTTACCAGCAAAGATTTAGCCGCCCCCCTGGCGCTGTCGCTTTCCGGCAATGCTGTAGATGCGGGCTCAGTACCGGCTAGTTCTGGCCACACCGTTACCCTTGAATGGGAGGCAAGTCCAGGGAAAATATTGGGTTACAATGTGTACCGCGGTGAAGAGTCGGACGGGCCCTACGACCAGCTAACCAACTCCCTATCCTCCAGCACCAGCTATGTCGATTCCGAAGTGGAATCTGGTCAAAAATATTATTACGTAGTCACTTCCGTCAACCAGGGCGGTCACGAGAGCAAGCGCTCCGATCAGGTGTCGGTGACTATCCCTAGTCCGTAGTCAAGGCGCTTTTTCGTATTTTCTGCAGACGGCGTTCAGCTATCCCAATAACGAATTGATGGCGCTTCGCCCTCCGTGATTATGGCTGCGGCATAGCCCGGTGCAGGCGTGAATGAGTGCAGACTCCACCGTTGCTTATCTGAACTCCGTAGTGTCTCCAGTTTACCGGGTGTCAACGATACATCGAAGCTGGCCAGCGGAATTTGCAATCCGTCACCGTGCGCCTTGATGTAAGCCTCTTTGCGTGTCCAGCAGAGAAAAAACGCCGTCGCCTGAAGATCGGGAGGGAGTTCGCGAAGTTCTTGCTGTTCCGCTTCGGAGAAATAGCGCCTTGCAATCTCTTCACCACCAAAGTCCGGACGAATTTTTTCGGCATCGATTCCCAGCTCACGCTTCACGGCGAATCCATACACCGCCAGTCCGTGCGAATGCGTCAAATTGAAACAGAGGCCATTTGGATCCTCCAGGTGCGGCTTCCCAAATTTCCCAGTTTGAAATCGAAGGCTCTGCGGACCACGCCCTAAATACCTGCCCAGTAGTTCTCGCAACCTTCCGCGTCCAACGACAAAGTGATGGCGATCACGCGGAAAAACGAAACGGTTGGCGCGCGATATTTCATCTTCGGACAGGTATTCGCGCAACCGAGAAAGCTCCGTGGCATCCCTCTCGAGCCAGGCGCGCCATATATGAACTTCATTTTTGAGGAGCGTTAAATTTCCTGCGGGTTGCCACCAGTTCACCGTATCCATCGGTATCACATGTTAAACGGATGAACAGCCACTGGACCGGCGGCGTCCCAGGTTATCAACAAGTCCTGCGATATCAACAGAGTACGGGTTCCCGCGTTATTTCCGGGTGTGCTTCATCCGCCGCCGGCTTTAATCGCTTGTTTAGTTCCTCAGCCAATCGCGCCACGCGCGACTCAATAAGTATATTTTGTTGATGACCTGGCAGTTCGCAAATCTCGAGCGTGCCTTTCACCACCGGCGCCCAGCCAAGAGAAGCTTCCGCACGCAGACCAGGGAGTTGTTTGCTGGCCCTGAAAAGCAGCACATCGCCATGGTACGGACGGGGCACGTAGTTATCGAAGGCCCGGTCGTGTTCCATACCTAGAATTTCCAAATTGTAGGCCATGCTGTTTTCTGACTTATGGCCATTGCCATTGGATCCGTTCGAGGAGTTCTTATGCATGGCGATCTGGGTCCGGGCACTTAGAACATCCCACGCCCGCCGCAGGCGGTCACCAAAGTAGCCGGAACCACGATGCGACAGATTTTCTCTCTCCAGATCTATTCTCTTGGTAGCGCGACTCCACAAGCGATATGCGGCGCCACTGTCTGGTGCGAACACCTGGGCCATGGGGTGTGTGGTCTGTACCATCACCACTAACTGTACTTTTTGTCCCGCGGCTTTCAGTTGCTGGGCAGCTTCCAGGGCCACGAGGCCGCCGAAACAGAAGCCGCCCAGGATATAAGGGCCGTCCGGTTGGAGGCTGCGAATTTCTTTCAGATAAGCAGTGGCGATGTCTTCGAGGGATTCATTCTTTACGATGTTCCCGTCCAGCCCGCGCGCCTGCAGCGCATATACGGGCTGATCTTTTCCCAAGGCATTGGCCAGCGGATAGTATTCCAATACGTTTCCCCCGTGGCTGTGAATCAGAAAAACGGGTGGCTTGGAGCCTCCCGGCTGCAGCGGTACGAGCGAAGACCATGACGGTTTCCAGTTTTCCTTCCGCAGCACTTCCGCAAGCGCACCTACCGTCGGGGCCTGCAGCAAGGTGGCCAGGGGTAACCTGCGCTGATAGATCTTTTCGATTTCGACGATGATCCTTACCGCCAGGAGTGAATGTCCGCCCAGCTCGAAGAAATTATCGTTCAAGCCGACCCGCTGCACCTTTAGGGTTTTGGCCCACAGTTGCGAGAGCACTTGTTCTACTGAATCCCGCGGCGCGACAAAAGCACCCTTTACTTCGCTGGTGTGCTGGTCAGGAGCGGGCAGCGCTTTCAAATCGATTTTGCCGTTCGGCGTTAGGGGCAATTTGTCCATGCGCACGAAGGTGGACGGCACCATGTAATCAGGAATGTCTTTTTTCAGGTGGGCGCGCAGGTCGCTGACGGACGGAGCAGCACTCGCAGGAGCTTCGAAATAAGCAATCAAGGTTTTTTCGCCGGGGGTGTCCTCACGCGCGGTGACCACACATTGCTTCACGCCGGGATGCTGGCCAAGCACCGCTTCGATCTCGCCCAGCTCGATGCGGAAGCCGCGGATCTTTACCTGGTGATCGATGCGTCCGAAATATTCAATGTCATGGCTCGGCAAATAGCGCGCGAGGTCGCCGGTGCGGTACAGAGTTGCGCCGGCTTTCTTGGTGAACGTGTCGGGCAGGAATTTTTGCCTGGTCAGCTCTTCGCGCCTCAGATAGCCCGCGGCAACTCCGGCGCCGCCAACATAAATCTCACCAATCACGCCGATGGGGACAGGCTGTTGGAAGCGGTCGAGAATGTATACCTGTAAGTCGGGAATAGGAACGCCGATCACGCTGCCGGATTTCAAATCCTGTGAGGAAAGGGGCCGGTAGGTAACATGTACGGTCGTTTCCGTGATGCCGTACATGTTCACCAGTTGCGGCTGCTGGTCGCCGTGGCGTTCAAACCAGGGAGCCAAGCTTTGCATTTCCAGCGCTTCGCCGCCGAATATCACGTACCGCAAAGCGTTTTTTGGAGGTTTTCCCAGCCGCGCTTCCGCCTGGATCAATTGCTTAAAAGCGGAGGGCGTCTGGTTCAACACAGTCACGCCTTCCTTGATCATTAACTCGTAGAATTCTTCCGGGGAACGGCTGGTGAGATAGGGAACCATCACCACTCGGCCGCCGTATAGCAATGCGCCCCACATTTCCCAGACGCTGAAGTCGAAAGCGTGCGAGTGGAAAAAGGTCCATACGTCTTTTTCGTTAAATCCGTACCATTTATCCGTAGCTTGCATCAGCCGCGCTACGTTGTAGTGGGTAACTCGCGTGCCCTTCGGCTTACCGGTGGAACCACTGGTGTAAATCACATACGCCAGATCGTCTGGCGTGGCGATATTCTGCGGATTCGTGGTGGGCAGGCGCTCCAGTTCCGCGCTGTCCTTATCGAAATACACCACCTTCATCTGATGCGCGGGCAATTCCGGCGCCAGCGAAGATTGGGTTAGCAGTACGGGCGCGTGGGCGTCTTCCAGCATGAAGGACAAGCGGTCCTTGGGATAAACGGGATCGATGGGCAGATAGGCGCCACCCGCTTTCAATATGCCCAGAATCCCCACCACCATTTCGAAGGAGCGTTCGACAAAAAGTCCCACCAGCGCACCCGGCTTTACTCCCATGCTTCGCAGATGATGCGCGACCTGGTTGGCCCGGCTGTTCAATTCCACGTAGGTGAGGTGCTTACCTTCAAAGGTAATGGCTTTTGCCGCGGGCGATTTTGCAGCTTGCTGTTCAAACCAGCCGTGCAAGGTGCGCTCCTTCGGAAATTCGACACCGGTATTCCATTCGCTAGTGATCTCGGCCTGCTCCGAATCGGTGAGGATAGGCAACTTGCCGAACGCTTCCGCGGGATTCACCGCGATACCGACAAGCAGCGTTTGGTAATGCTTCAGCCAGCGCTCCAGGGTGGCGCGCTCAAAAACATCGGTGTTGTAATCGCACTCCACATACAACCCGCGGGGCCCTTCGACGAAATTGAAAAACAAATCAAAATGCAACGCGCGCTTGGGATTGCGTGCACAGGAAAATTCCGCGCCCTTAAACTGAGCGGTGGCCACATCGCGATCCACGTTGAAGATCACTTCCACCAGCGGCGGCCTGCCGGGATTGCGAGGCACGGTGATGTTCTGCAGAATCCCGCCGAGTGTGGACTGGTAATGATCGTAAGCGTCGAGCACGCCTTTTTTTACGGCCGCGAGGTTTTCCTGGAAGGGCGCTGCAGATTGAATCTTGGTGCGAATCGGCAACAGGTTAACGCAATGTCCCACCAGGCAGGATTTTCCGGTCATGGCCTGGCCTGCCACTCCCAGCCCGATAACTAGATCAATTTGTCCCGTAAGCCGGTGCAAAAGTGCATCCAGTCCGGCCATAAGCAGTACGACCAAGGTGGTTCGTTGTTGGCCGGCAACGCGTTTCAAGGATTGCTGCAGTTTGGGATCAAATGTTCTCTTAAGCGTGGCGGCTTTGGCGGTGCGCACTCGCGGCCGCGGATGGTCTGTTGGCAAATCCAGAGGCGCGGGCACGTCCACAAATTGTTTGCGCCAGTAATCCATGGCCTTATCGGCGTCGGGAGTTCCAGGCTGCGTCGCTACAGCGTACTCCCGGAAGGGAACTGGCGTGTCGAGGGTCGGTTCGACGCCCTGTTTCAGCGCCGAGTAAATGGCCGAAAGCTCGTGCACGATCAAGCCGCCTGACCAGCCATCGCAGATAATGTGATGAGCCGTCCAGATGGCGACGTGGTGATCTTTGGAGAGGCGCACGATTCTCGCGCGTACCAGCGGTCCGGCCACGAAATCAAAAGAGTCGGTGACTTCCCGTTCCATCACGCGATCGAGTTCCATCTCGGATTCGACTGCCTGTTTCGCCGATAAATCAATCAGCGGAACGTCCAGCTTTGCGCCCGGATGCAAACGCTGCCATTGTCCGTCGGAACTGAAACTTGCCAACAATATCGGGTGTCTTTGAATGACGCGCTGCAACGCGGTACGAAACACGTCCACGTCGAAATCGCCGCGAAATTCCAGTTTCAACGATTCGTTGTAGCCTACGGCCGCTTCGCCACCCATTTGCGCGGCCAGCCAGATTTCCTTTTGTGCTTCCGTCAACGGAAACTGGTCAGCAGAGCCGGGAGCTGCCAGAACCGGAGCGACGGGGCTTTCCTTCTGCGGTGTTTTCACGACTGGGTTGTTGGCTGGCGCGACCTTTGAGCCGGACCCGGAAGGTGGCGGCAAAAATCCCGCATCCACCATGGCTTGTAAACTGTCGCGGAAGGCCGTCAGCAGCTTGCTGAAATCGTCTTCACTGTGGGCGGTGGTAATGACGAACGCGCGGTTTTCCCAGATGTGTATTCCGCGTTCGCGGAGCAGGTAAAACAGCAGGGCCGCAAATTTTTGCTCGGACGGGAATCCCAGCTGCATCAGCGACATGAACTGGGTCAGCTGATAAGGCGCTTCAAACTCGTCGATAATGGCACGAATCTGATCGGCCAATTCCGCGGTTCGCGCGGTCAACCTCTTTTGCAGTTCTGGCCCCTGCTCTTTCAAATGCAGTAGCACGGCTTTCGCTGCCGCTAGTGCGAGCGGATGGCGCACGAAAGTTCCCGCGAAGAAGGTCACTCCTACTTCGGGGAAAGAGTTGTCGCCATAATTCCATTTGCCGCCGTCCAGGGCGTCCATGTACTTCGCGTCGCCGGTGACCACGCCGATGGAAATGCCGCCGCCAATGACCTTGCCGTAGGTGGCCAAATCAGCGCGTACGCCGAAATAGGCTTGTGCTCCACCTGGATGCACGCGGAAGCCGGTGACGACCTCGTCGAAAATCAAGGCCGAACCAGTTTCCTTCGTTATCTTGCGCAGTTCGTGCATGAATTCGCGAGGCTGCAAGTCCAGGCGGCGGCTTTGTACTGGTTCCACGAGCACCGCAGCGACTTCGGAACCGCGAGCGCGCAAAATTTCCAACGATTGCGGATTGCCGTAATCGAGGATCATCACCTGCGCCAGCGCGCTGGCGGGAATTCCGGGAGCGCTCGCCGCTGTGCGAGTTTCTCCATTGATCGTTAGAGGTCTGAACAATACTTCGTCGAAAATTCCGTGATATGAACCGGCGAAAACCGCGATCAGATCGCGGCCGCTAACCGTTCTGGCTACGCGCGTTGCGGCCAGCACTGCTTCTGAACCGGTGTTGGTAAAGGCCACGCGCTCCATTCCCGTAAACTCGCGAACCAGTTCCGCCACTTCACCGGCAATGGGCTGAATCGGACCAATCTCAAAGCCCAGATCCAGTTGTTCTTTCACCGCTTTCACGACAAAAGACGGGCGGTGCCCAAACATGCTGGCCCCAAAGCCCATTACGAAGTCGATGTATTCGTGACCGTCCACATCCCACACACGCGAACCTTCGGACCGCGTGGTGAAAAACGGATAGACCATTTCTTTCCACAGTTGCTTGAAGCCTCCGACGGAGCGAGGATCGGCCAGAATTTTTCGGTTCTGAATCGCCAGCTTTTTCGATTCCGGCGTGCGCTTGGTGTAGCGCGCGATCAACGCTTCCAAAGCCGCGGTTTGCTGCGGGGTAGTGGCCACACTGGCGGCGCGATCGATGGGTTTAAACGGCCCGTGCGATTTAGCTTCGGATCGGAATACCATGGGCACTGATTGCACCATTGCTTGCGGTGCTGCGAGTGTACCGGCCGCCGTGGGTGCCGAGGTGCCAGCTGGTGCTCGTCCCATCAGTTGCAGCACCTGCTGGGTCAACGCCTGTTGTTGCTGAAGAATCTGTTCCAACACGGTATTGGGCACGTTGCCGGTGCCGGAGTTTCCAAGCGGCTGCGCAAGAGTTTGCTGCGCCAGCGGTGCCGCTACTGGTTTCGCCACGGGGGTCGCAAATGCTTCCGGTGGCAGCGTGGAATCCAGATGCTCCGCGATGGCCTGTAGCGAGCTCAATTCTTCCATCAACTGCCGGAATGAAATCGAAACACCGAATTTTTTGTGAAAAACCTGCGCGGCCTGTGTCAGCAAAAGCGAATCGAGACCAAGTTCCAGTAGGCTGGCGGCCGGGTCGACTTCTGAGAGATCGTAACCGGAAAGTTCTTCCATCAATGTGCGAGAAGCTGTCAGCAGGCGCTGTTTACGCGGGATTTCCGGGTGCACTTCCGTTGCTTGCGGAGACTCGATCGTGGTTTGCATAGGTTGAGAGTCGGCCTTTGCCGTAATTTCAAGATTATTTCCGGTGACGGGTGCATCCAGCTGTCCAACTGCGACGGTCTGACGAAGGGTAATTGGTGAATCGGGCCAATGACGCTTGCGTTCGAACGGATACGTGGGCAGCACCGCACGCAGGCGCCGTTCATGGGCGTAAAATTGAGTCCAATCGATCGTTGCGCCGGCCATCCACAAGCGCCCCAGCGCATCGAGGAGGCCATGTAGCTCCAGATCGCCGGTCAAAGGCAGCGACGCCAGCACGATTTGTTCCGCGGATTTCGAAGGATGCTGGCGCGCCAGGGTGCTCAACGTCTGCCCCGGTCCAACTTCGAGCAGTACGTACTTCGAATCCTTCATCAATTCCGCGACGCCGTCTGCAAAGCGCACCGTTTGGCGGACGTGTCCGGCCCAATACTCCGGGCTCCTGGCTTCTTCCGCGGCGATCCAGCGCGCAGTAACGTTTGAAACATACGGAATTGTCGGCTCGCCGAATTTTACCTTTCGCAAAAGTTCGGTGAAGGGCGCCAGCACCGGCTCCATCATCGGGGAATGAAACGCGTGCGAGGTGCTCAGCCGCCGCGCCGCGATCTTTTTGGAAGCTAACTGTTTTTCCAATTCAGCGACAGCTTCGTAGGGGCCTGACACTACACACAAGCTCGGCGAATTTATGGCTGCTATCGCCAGTTGTGAATTCAGCAGCGGCAAAACTTCCGGCTCCGGCAGCCGCACTGCCAGCATTGTGCCGCCCGGTTGCGCTTGCACAAGTTCGGCGCGCTTGGCGATCAGGTGCAGCGCGTCTTCCACGCTGAAAACTCCCGCCAGGCATCCCGCTACGTATTCGCCAACGCTGTGGCCAATCATCGCCGTGGGCTTGATGCCCCAGGACATCCACAACTTGGCCAGCGAATATTCGATGACAAACAAAGCCGGCTGCGTGAAGCGCGTCTGCACCAACAGTTGCTCGGCCTCTTTTTCCGCGCCCACGTCGGGAAACATCACTTTACGAATATCGGTTTGTAAAATTGGTTGGAGCAAATCCGCGCAGTGGTCCACTTCCGCCCGGAAAGTTTTCTCCGTGCGATACAACTCCGCGCCCATGCCCGCGTATTGCGCGCCCTGCCCCGGGAACATGAAAACCACAGGAGGATCATTCAGCTTCTGGTGGTGGGTGAAAACGCGCTTGGGATCCTTGATTTCCAGCGCCGCTGCGCCTTCCGTGGCTGCTGTGCAGCTCAGCACGCGGCGGTGCACAAATTCGCTTCGTCCGGTCTGCAGAGTAAAGGCCGCGTCGGCCAATTCTCGCGATGGTTCGGGGCGCTCGGCGATGTTCTTGAGGTGCGCCGCCAAATTTACGGTGGCGCGTTCCAACGCTTCAGGAGTCTTGGCGGATAAGGTCAGCAACTGCCACGGCCGTGATGTTCCGGAGGGCTCAGTTGGCGGTGCCTCTTCGACCACTAAGTGCGCATTCGTTCCCCCGGTGCCGAACGAACTGATGCCCGCCCGCCGCGGCACATTTTCTTTGGTCTTCCACTCCTGCAGCGAAGCATTCACATAAAACGGGCTGTTCTCGATATCGAGCTTCGGATTCGGTTTCGTAAAATGCAGGCTCGCGGGAATAATTTTGTTCTGCAGGGACAGCGCGGTTTTGATCAGGCCGGTAACTCCGGCCGCGACGTCCAGGTGACCGAAGTTGGTTTTCACCGAACCAAGGGCGCAAAACTGCTTGGCCTGCGTGCCCATGCGAAACGCCTTGGTCAGTCCGGCGACTTCGATCGGATCGCCCAGCGGGGTGGCGGTGCCGTGCGCTTCCACGTAGGAAATGGTGTCGGGCTCTACTCCTGCCAGCGCATGAGCCATGGCCACGGCTTCCGACTGACCTTCCACGCCGGGGGCGCCAAAACTTACACGCTGCGACCCATCGTTGTTCAGGCCCACGCCTTTGATTACGGCGTGAATGTGATCCCCATCTTTCACGGCGTCTTCCAGGCGTTTCAGCACCACCACGCCAACGCCATTGCTGAATACCGTGCCTTCGCCGCGCGCGTCGAATGTCCGCGTGTGCCCGTCGGGAGAGCCGATGTTGCCTTCGTCGTAGTAGTACCCACGCTGCTGTGGCACGCGCACCGAAACTCCGCCCGCCAGCGCCACGTCGCACTGGTAGGTCAGCAACGACTGGCAAGCTTGGCCAACGGCCACTAGCGAAGTCGAGCACGCCGTGCTTACATTGAGCGCCGGGCCTTTCAAACCTAGCTTGTACGCCACTCGCGGCGTCAGATAATCTTTGTCGTTACCGTAGGTGATCAGGTCCGCGCCAACGAGTTCCATCAGCTCCGGCCGCGGTTCGAGCGCATGCTGCACGTACGTATTCGTGCTCGCTCCCGCGAACACGCTTACGGCGCCATTCATTTTGTTGGGCGCATAACCCGCGCGTTCCAGCGCTTCCCAGCACGCTTCGAGGAATACGCGATGCTGCGGGTCCATCACTTCAGCTTCCTTGGGATTCACTCCGAAAAATGCCGCGTCGAAGCAATCCGCGTGCTTCAAGACTCCGCGTGCGGGGACGTATTGACCCCGCCTCTTCAGCTCCGCCGCGTCCAATCCTGAGGAAGCTAGTTCCGCATCCGTAAAAAAGGAAACACTTTCGCGCCCGGCGACGAGGTTCGCCCACAGCTCCTCGACGGTTTCCGCTCCCGGGAAACGCCCGGCCAAACCAATAATCGCTATACCTTCGTATTGCTGCTCGTCGCTCATTCCCAAGTATTCCTGTGCAAACTTCCAGCTGTGTGGCTGCGGATGAGGAGCCTGCTACTACATTTATTGCAAGTTTCGGGCCATTTCGGTAAGCCTTACTCCATGATATAGCGGCACTTAGGCCTCAATTTGCGTATATTTTCCCCTGGTTCCATGCCCAAGGGACATTTACTTCCACAAATTGCTCATACCGCGCGGTCCGAAAGACACTTTTCGACAGCTCAGCCGAGCACGCCAGTCACGTTACTTCTTCACCGGGACACGCATGTGGGCCAAGGCCCGTTTCTGCCTCTGAGCGCGCTCCCGCATCTGGTCGGCTTTGCCAGTTCCCGAATCATTGGGCTGGCCCAGATGCCTGGCCAAGGCTCTTACAGTAGGATGCTCAAACAGCGCGACTATGGGAAATTCCGAATTCAATTTTTCACGCAGCAAACTGTGCATTTGCACCAGCAACAGGGAATGCCCTCCAAGATCGAAGAAATTGGCCTCCACGTTTACCTGCTCCAGCCCAAACATTTTTTGCCAGACCGAAGCGATGCTCTGCTCCATCTCCGTCTGCGCGGGCATGAAATTCTGCGCTTGCGCCGCCTGCGGTTGATCCGGTTGCGCGGTTTGCGCTGCCCGCGCCGACAACAGATTCTGCAATTCGCCAACGCGCTTGTCGAAAAATACCGGCGCCAGCTCCAGGAGGATTTCCAGATCGCGTCCCCAGCGTTGCATGGTGCTGCGCGCCACGGTTTTGCGGTCGTACACCAGCGTCAGGCGCAGCCCGGCACCCGGTTCGGCCAGTAGCAGCACTGGATAATTCGAATGCACGGGGCCGGCGAAGTCCGCAATTTCCACCGTGCCGCCTAGGCGGCGCGCCGAGTCGTCCACAAGATAATTCTGGAAAACGATCAAGCTGTCGAAAAGCCGGTATCGCCAGGGCACTTCGCTGCGGCGCTGGATTTCCATGAGGGGCGTGAACTGGTAGGCGCTTAAATGCAGCAGCCGGTCATGAACTTTGTGGAAAAATTCCGCAGCAGTTTCTTGCGTATCCACTGCGACGCGCACGGGCAGATTGTTTGTGAAGGGACCGACGATCGATTCCACACCAGGCAGATCGGTGGGCCGGCCGGAAAACGCCGCGCCGAAGACCACGTCCGCGTCACCGCTCTGACGGCTTAACAGCAGCGACCACCCACCTTGTACGAGCGTGTTCAGGGTCACTTGCAGCCGCCGTGCGGCCGACTGCAAAGCGGCCGTCGCCTCATTCGATAGCTGCACTACGTGCTGCTGGTAACGCTCCTCACCGGATTCGCGTCCGGGCGTGTCTCCCGGCAATGCGGTCGGCTTGCGGAACCCGGCCAGTTGTTGGTGCCAGAATGTTGCGGCGTCCGCGGATTCCTGTTGTCCCAGCCACTCCAGATAATCGCGGTAAGGACGCGCCGGCTCCATCTGCGGCGATTCCTTCTTGGTATACGCTGCGTAAAGGCGGCTGGCGTCACGGAAAACCAGCGGCCAGGACCAACCGTCGAGCAAAAGTGCAGGAACGCTCCACAGAAATTTCCAGGTTTCCTCGGAAAGCCGAATGAGCTTGAAGCGCATCGCCGGCGCATCTGTCAGAGATAGCGGCTGTGCGCGATCTTCCTGGAGCGTCGCTTCCCAGCGCCGGTGCTGTTCTTCGCTCGCTACGCCACGCCAATCTGCAGTGCTCCAGGGTAGCCGCACATCGCGATGCACAACCTGTAACGGTTCACGCAAGCCCGCGCTGACGATCGTGGAACGTAGGATGGTGTGGCGTTGCACCGTCGCCTGCCACGCGCGTTCGAATGCCGCAACATTCAGCGCGCCCTGCAACGTGCACTGCCATTGATCAAATGTGGATTGCGTCGCGCCGTGATTTGCGGAAAAGAACAGCGTTTGAATGGGCGACAGCGCGTACGCGTCTTCTACGTCGCGTTGCCCGGCCAGCAACCGGTCGAGCGAAGCTTGATCCAATTGTGCCAGCGGGAAGTCCGATGGAGTGCGCCCGCCGGATTCCGGCAACTCGCAATGCGCGATGATTTCTTTCAGGGCGGTAAGGAATTCTTCGGCGAAGCGCTGGATGTCTTTCTGGCTATGTAGCGCCAAGTTGTACCCGCATTCGAATTCCAGTTGGCCGCCGGTAACCATGCAGTTCACTTCTAGAACATGGCGGCGTCGCTGCGAAGGAGCGTGCCACGGGCCGCTGCATTCCTCGGCAAAGCGAAACAGCTTCGATCCGGCGATGGCCTGATCGAACTGCCCAAAGTAATTGAAGACCATGGCCGGTTCCGCACCATTGGCCAGTTCGCTGCCGCTGTCGAGATAGCGCAGAATTCCATAGCCAACGCCGCGCTGCGGAATGTTGCGCAACTGCTCCTTCACCGACTTCAGCGCTTCGCCGGGTTGCCAATCCTTAGCCGCATTCTTTAGTTCCAGGCGGACGGGGAAAATCGACGTGAACCATCCGGCGGTTCGCGAAATATCCACATCGTCAAAGAGGTTCTCTCGCCCGTGGCCTTCCAGGTTCGTGTACAGCATGTCGCTCGCGGTCCATTGGCCCCAGGCGCGCGCTAACGCGGTAAGCAGCACATCGTTAATCTGCGTGTTGTAAGTGGCTGGAACGTTTTGCAGTAATGCTTGCGTAGCGTCGCGGTCCAGCGCAACTTTTACTTTTCTCGCATTACTCTCGGTATTGGCGGCGGACGCTGCTGCATCCATCGCCAAAGGCTTCAGCGCGGATTCAAGTGATGCGCGGTCAGTGGCGGCTATCCAGAAGGGCAGTTCTTTGCGGAGGGCTCCAGAGGCGGCTAGAGCTTTCAGGTGGTCCGCCCAAACCTTGTACGAAGCAGACTTGCCCGGCAGCACTACCGTTTGTGCCGATTTCAATTGCTGATATGCGCTTTCCAGATCTTCGAGCAAGGGCCGCCAGGAAATTCCGTCCACCGCGAGGTGATGCACCACGAATAACAAACGCGCCGGTTCCTTGTCGCCCAGATCGAAATAGACTACTCGCCATAGCGGGCCGTTTTGAAGATTCAGGCTGGCTTGCTGTGCTGCCGCGATGGACTCCATCTCCGCCTTCCAGGCATTTCGCGAAACCTGCGCGAGCTCTTTCCACACCAGTGGCGCGGATGGCGCTTCCGTGGAATAGCGCTGCTGCCAATTTTGGCCGTCCCGCTCGAGCCGCAGGCGCAAAGCATCGTGGTGGCGGCTCAAGGCACTGAGCGCGTTCTCAAGAACGGTGCGATCCAGTTTTTCTGTGACGGAAAAAAGAAAGGCCTGGTTGAAATGATGCGCGTCCGCAAGGTTCTGTTCAAAAAACCAGTGTTCGATCGGTGTAAGCGGAGCTTCCCCGGCAACAATTTCGTCCGCGGCCGATGCCGCAATTACTTGTTCGCTCTCCGTCACGGCGGCGGCCGCCGCCAGAGTCGCTACGGTCTGGTTGGCGAATAGCAATTTCGGAGTGAGCTTCAGCCCCACTCGGCGAGCTGCTGAAATAATTTGAATGCTGAGAATGGAGTCGCCGCCCAGCTCGAAAAAGTTGTCGTTGATTCCGACTTGCTCGACACGCAGAGCCTTTGACCAGATAGCCGCCAGCTTTTTCTCCGCCTCCGTTCGCGGAGCCACGTACAAGTCGCCGAGTTCCGGCCGCTGCTGCTCGGGCGCCGGCAACGCCTTGCGATCAATCTTCCCGCTGATGGTCAGCGGCATGTTTTCGAGAAACACAAAAATGGACGGCACCATGTATTCCGGCAGCGTCTGCTTCAAGTGATCGCGTAATGCGCTGATCTCCGGCGCCGGAGAGGGCGCCACCAGGTAAGCCACCAGTCGCTTGGCTCCCGGAGCATCGCCATGAGCGACCACCGCAACATCGCGAACACCGGGATGATCGGAGAGCGCCGACTCGATCTCACCCAACTCGATGCGGAAGCCGCGAATTTTCACCTGATGATCTATGCGACCGAGATATTCCACTTCACCAGTGGCCAGGTAACGCGCCAGATCGCCAGTCTTGTACAAGCGCGCGTTGGGCGCTTGCCGGTAAGGATCGTTCACGAATTTCTCAGCTGTCAGTTCCGGGCGATTCAAGTAACCGCGCGCCAGGCCTATGCCGCCGATGTGCAGTTCACCGGGGATTCCCACGGGCACATGTTTAAGTTTTTTGTCGAGAATATGGATCTGAATGTTGGTGATGGGGTAGCCGATGGGAACAAAGTTTCGCGGATCGTTGCGGCGGCAGGTCCAGTACGTAACGTCCACCGCGGCTTCCGTCGGGCCGTACAAATTTAAGAGTTCGGCGTCACACGCAGCGAAAAACATGCTCTGCAGATCAGCGGTCAATGCTTCACCACTGGCAAATACCTGGCGCAGCTTCGCATGCTTAGGAATTTTTACGGCTTCCAGGAACACGCGCAGCATCGACGGCACGAAATGCATGGTGGTGATTTCTGCGCCCACGATGATCTCCGCGAGGTAGGCAGGGTCGCGATGTCCATCGGGCCGGGCCACCACCAGATGTGCTCCGGTCATCAGCGGCCAGAAAAATTCCCACACGGATACGTCGAAGCTGTAGGGCGTTTTTTGCAGCACGCGGTCCGCGGACGTAAGTTGATACGCGTCCTGCATCCACAGTAGACGGTTCACAATGCCTTCGTGAACGTTCACCACACCCTTGGGCATTCCCGTGGAGCCCGAAGTGTAAATTACGTAGGCGGCGTCCGTGGGCGCGAGCGACACATTCGGATCGACGGTTGATTCGGAAGCAATCCTGAACCATTCCGTATCCAGACTGATGGTCGGAATTTCATGCGACGGCAAAACATTCCGCAACGAGTTTTGAATGAGTACCGCCTTGGGCTTGGCGTCCTGCAGCATCAAGCCCAAGCGCTCGGCGGGATATTCGGGATCCAGCGGCATGTACGCGCCGCCGGCTTTGACGGTGCCCAACAGAGCAATCACCATTTCGATGGAGCGTTCCGCGCAAACCCCCACCAGTTCGTTGGCACCCACACCGAGTTTTATGAGGTGGTGCGCCAGTTGGTTGGCGCGCTGATTTAGTTCGTAGTAGGTCAGCGTGGTGGTTTCAAAGGTTAGTGCCGGAGCATTTGGCGTGGCCGCCACCTGCCGCTCAATAATTTTGTGCAGGAGGCCGGCATTCGCGAAGGCCGCGGACTCTTTGCCGTTGGTGAGTGCAATGGTATGCCGCAGCTCTCGCTCTTCCATCATCGGCAAAAGCGCCAGGGACATTTCCGGCGACGCACAAGCCTGCTCCACCAGGTGCGTGAAGTGGCCCAGCATGCGCTCAGCGGTTTCTAGGACGAAGAGGCTTTTGTTAAACTCCAGCATCAGCGAATATTCATTGCCTGCCGGCGTCACTTCCAACAGCACATCGAACTTCGCGCCTCCGTTGTGAACATCAACGGAGCGCACTTCCGTGCCGCGGGGAACAAACGCTCCGTCAATATCACTTTGCAGAACGAGCATGGCCTGAAAAACGGGAGAGTGACTCAAATCGCGCGCCAGCCCGAGTTCATTCACAAGGTAGTCGAACGGCAAATCCTGGTGTGCCAATGCTTCCAGGATTTTTCCGCGTGTGATCTGCAAATGCTTGGTGAAGGGCGTTTCACTGTCTACCGCCGAACGGATCGCCAGGGTGTTCACGAAGCAACCGATGATTGGTTCGAGCGCGCCGTGAGTTCGTCCGGCAACCGGGACGCCGATGACCATGTCTTCTTGCTGGCTGTAGCGATGCAAGAGCGTTTGAAACACTGCCAGCATCACCGCAAAAGGAGTGCAATTCTCGTGTTTCGCCAATTTTTCCAGGGCACGGCGCGTCGCCGCGGGGATGCGCTTGCGAATGCTGCCACCCGCGTAAGTCATTACTGACGGGCGCGGCATGTCCGTAGGTATTTCCAGCAATGCGGGCGCGCCGCGCAGTTCGTGTTTCCAATAATCCAAATCGCTTTGGAAGTCTCCGGCACTCAGGCGCTCGCGCTGCCATTCCGCATAATCCGCGTACGACGCGGGCAATGCTGTCCATGCCGGCTCCCGACCGGCCTCCGCCGCGGAGTAAGCTTCCGACAAATCCTTTAGCAGCACGCCCATGGACCAGCCATCAGACACGATGTGGTGCACAGTGAGAACCAGAAAATGATCGTTAGGGCCCAGGGAGATCAGCAACGCACGCAATAAAGGTTCGTCCGATAAATTGAACACCCGGCTTGCTTCTGCATCGCCCAGCTTGAGCGCTTCGGCCTCGGTCGCGGCGCTTGTTTGTTGAAAGAAAAACCTCGGAGTATTCACCTGCGCGATGGCCGCAGCGCCATCCTGCGCGCTGAATTCCGAACGCAGCGTGTCGTGACGCAGCGTCACCAGGCTGAAAGCCTTTTTCAACGCATCGATTTCGAGAGGTCCCCGGATGCGGCGCGCGAGCGGGATGTTATAGGCAGCGCGGTAGGGAATGAATTGATCAAGAAACCACAAGCGTTGCTGCGCCGCTGATAAGGATATGTTTTTTGCTTTTGGCAGCGTGGTGGGCGCGCGTGACTGTTTCGCGCGGCCGATCACTTCGTCGAGTTCGACGATAGTAGGTTGCGTCAGCACCACCATCAGCGGGATGTGTACGCCAAATTCCGCGGCCAAGCGCGCGGCGATGCTCGCCGCCTGCAAGGACTGCCCGCCCAGGCTGAGGAATGAATCCGTCACGCCCACTTGATCAAGGTGCAGGGCGTCTTCCCAGATTTTTGCGATAAGTGCTTCCCGAGCATTGCGCGGCAGAACCAATTCGTTCGCCAGTGTCGGACGCCCCCGGCGCAAGTGATTGGCCACTGCCGACAAAATCGCGTCCACGGAAGTAAGCTCCGTAGCAATTTCCAGAAAATTGATCGGAGACGACGAACTGCTGGCTCGTGCTCCGTCACCGTCTTCACTGGTTTCTTCCGGCGCGGAGGTCCCGGGCGTGAACTCCACGGCAGCCGCTTCCGCGGCAGTCATCTGCACTGTTCCATCGCTGCGCAGTTCCCCGCCCAGCGACTTCAGGAATTTCTCAGCGGGTTGATTACGTTCGGTGCGCGTGAATGGAATTACAACGGTCGCGGAGTTCAGGCGTTGTGCTTCACGCCCGATGGCCGCCATTAATCGGTGCTCGACGCCTTTACCAAGCACGCGGCAGCTCATCAAAATATTTTCGACGACTAGTTGTTGGCCATCGGTCATCAACACGGCTAGCCCGACCTGTCCGTAATCACCGAAACGATCGCGCGCGCTAACCATGAGCATGCGGCGCTCGCCCGATTCCAGCAGCGCACCCAGTTCGCCGGAAAGCCTGCGAATACCGGTGGTGTTGAACTGATTGGTCCGTTGCGTCAGTTGCGCGGCGCGCTCGTAGTCTTTGGCCGTGGGCGGCTCGATAAAGACCTGCAGATTCAGCCCGGCAATGAAGTCGCGGAAAGAAGTAGCCGCGGTTTTGAAGCGGTTGCGTTCGCTCTGTTCGCGGTAAAGCTCCGTGCGCTTTTCGTCCGTAGCCGTCGCGCCGTTGCCATCGAACACCCAGCCGTGACGCAGAAAGTTTGCAATGCGTGCGCCGCCGGCCGCCGGCAATTGCAAGGTCGTGACCGCCGGGCAATTTCCCTGCACATCGGCGCACTCCACAGGGTTGTCGTCCACGAAAACGAAGCTGTCCAGCCCGAGTTCCAATTCTTTGGCCAGCGCCGTCATATTCTGAGACTTGCGCTCCCAGTTTATTTTCCAGGCCACGAAATCGTCGCGGCGCAAAACCATTTCCTCACGCTTGAAAACTTCCACCACATCGGGTTCTTCGTTCTTGCTGGCCAGGGCCAGCAAAACACCGCTGCTCTTCTGTTTTTTCAAGGCGTGTTGCAGATCCAGATACTCGCCGCTGATCTGTACCTGGGCCGCCCCGATTTCTCCAACCACGCCGCCCCAAAGGGTATTGTCAGCGTCCACCACGATTACTTTGTAAGGAGGATGGAGCAGCGTGCGAGCCTTGCGCGCCAGCATCGTACCGAGAGCCGCCCAATAGGCCGCGGTGAAGGGAATGTGCGCCTGGCGATCGTTTTCGGGATCGTCGACCTCTTCGACGGGATACAACGCGGCCACATCTTGCGCGGCGATCAGATGAACGCCACGAAGTGATCCGAGAGATGCGCGGATCTCGGCGTCCAATTCCTGCAGCAACCCGCGCAGCTGTGAATTGCTTGCGGCTTGCTGTGATGGTGGACAAATCACCAGCACTGTCGAGCGTTTTGCGCGTTTCGCGAATGCTGCAAACGTGGCGATGAACTCGCGCGTGGCTGTGGAGATGGCTTCGGTCGGATGTCCCGATTTTTGTTCGCGGGCCCAGTCTTCCAGGCGAATCAGCAAAAAATTCACCCCAGGCTCGCTGGAAGCCAGCAGACTGTTGGGTGCGGTCAGCTCTTGAAATACCTGATTGTAGGAGGAAAATTCCAGGCGCGCGGGCTGCCATGCCAGCCGGTCAATCCAGAAACGCAGCGTATCTCCGACAGGCTCGGCCGTAAAGTTGGCCGTAACCGCCATCAACAGCATGCGAGTTTTCTTGGAGCTGAAAACCTGCTCAGTTTTCTCGACCATGGGGACGAACCAATCTCATCGAATGAAATCGTGATTCCGGAATTTGTGGTCAGGAAGCCAATGCGCGCTTTCGCCAACTGCGATCGCGCCACGAGCGCTTAGCCCCTGCGCCGGTCAGATACACGCGGCTTGCAAACGACATTAAGGGATTGCGCCTGCGCATGGAAACGAAGGTCACCAGCTCATGCCAATTCGACTGGTTTACGACGTTTGCGGAAATCGAAATGCTCGGCGACAACATCTTGGTGGTGTGCCACCAGTGGCTGGGGATGAACAGCATCTCGCCTGGTTCCAGAACAAACACCGTGGGCTCTGCCTGCGCGAAAAGCGGGAATTTCGTCAAGTCCGGGTTGTCTACGCTATTGATCAGCGACAAATTCTCTTTTTCTGGCGACGGGTAAAGAAATTTTTCCTGGCTGGGCGGATAAATGATGAATTGCTTGCGCCCGTACACCTGCATCAGGAAAGCATGCGCGCCGGCTCCATCGTAGTGCAGCACCGGGAATGCCCCGCCGTGCCCGCCGATGTAAATCTCCAAGGCCGCGCCGCGGTTCAATACTTCACCGACGTACTTCACCATGTAGCGGTCCGGCAACCAATTGGGTTTAAAATATTCCGGCAGCGGTTCGATGTCCTGCTTCAATGTCGGAAACATGTCATACAAGATCTGGTTGCGGAAATACGGGGCCGGATTTTCTTCCGTGGAAGAAAGCACGCGGTCGATGAAACTGGCCATGGTGTACTCGACTTCGCCCTTACCGTCGGCCTTGTATTGCGATTTGCCCTTTTCGGGCAAGCTGAATTTCATGTCCGCGAAATTCTGCGCGAAGAATTCAGGCGTCCAGCGCTGTAGCGCCGCCCATCCTTTCAGCGCATCGGTAATGACCACTGGCTTATTGGCGTACTGATAGTCCCGTGCGAATTCTTCATACGACAAATTGTCGCGGTGTTCGATTTCTGCTTTCATATGCTTACCTCGCTTGGCGATTCCTTACTGAGATTCTGTTTTGGACTTTCTGTGGAACTCAAAGTCGGAGTGGCGTTCAGGCGCTTCAGCCAGATTTCCCGCCAGTAAATGAAGTCCTGCCGCGGGCACCCGCCGACGACATTGGCGCAAGTGCAATTCAACCCCTCGAGTACCACGGTAGCTTCCACCTTGCGCATCTCGGCAGTAGGTTCGGAAATCATGCGGTCTAAGCGGTGCCGCACGCGAAATTTCTTACCACTGTGGCTGCTCATTCCGTAATCGCAACTAAGTCCGCGATTCCTGCCTTTGTTGTCTAACGTGGTGGCGATTTCGCTTGCAGGCCTGATAGTTACCCACTCTCCGGGTTGCAGGCCAAGACCTAAGGCGGGCGTGCGCTTCAAAGTGCCGGCTAACCGCCTCCGCGGAATTCTGCTAGTCGCCTTTCGCCACAACGGTGCCACTACCAGGCTGGTCATCTCCAGAATTCCTCGGCTGCCGCTGCGAATCTCGTCAATGCATTTCGCAAGAATGCGTCCTCGAGTCAATGGCTGCGTAGCCTTGGCAAGTTCGGTGGACTGGCAAATGTAGCGGCTCGGAGATGCCATGGTCTTTAACTTGGCGCGCAGATCGTCTATGCCCGAATAATCTATGGGAGACGCTGTTTGGTCATCCTCCAGCTTTCGAAACCAGGCCTCTTTCCAAAAAATCGTGCAGGCCCGCTGGCAGCCGTCGTGGTCCTCACCCGAACAACGCGCGCCTTCCAGCACGAAGGTGTTGTTATTCAAAAATTCGCGAATCTTATATCCCCCGCCAGGATATTCGATGCAGGTTTTCTCCGCCCGGCGAATCACTTGCATACGCTGGCCGCAAAATTGCACCATCTCCGGCATAAACGGCAGGCTTTCACGCTGGCCGTCGGCATCCAGGGTTTCGGCAATCTCCCGCGGATTTTTAATCTGGACCCAGTCACCGGTACGCAATCGATCATCACTGCCACTTCCCATAGCAGAAAACCTCTTCCGATGCCGACCTCTCGAGCGACGTTAATCCCTCGAACCTAGCAAACTCTTTTATCGCCGCGTCAAAGAAAGCATTACGTGGCTGTTAATAGAGCAATCGACCTGCCAGAAGCGGCTTTCCGGTCCGTCCGCGAACTCCGGTCCGCAGTATCTAAGTCATTAAACAATAAGGAGTTATATGAGCATTGCCCGAGAGCGCTGGGGGCCGCTGTATCCCTGCGGCTCGAACGAAACGTTTTTTGTCCTTTCCTTGAATGCCTGTCTCCGAATACTTACCGCCCTTTAGCGGTCGGCCCTCAGGGCCTCAACCGCGGGACTACCACGATCCGGGAATGCCTCGGTGGACAGGCTGTCTACCAATTCCAGGTACTCCGCCTTGCGGCGATCCCAACTATTTTGTTCCACGTAGCGATATCCGCCCTCGATCAGAGAGTCCCTTAACTTCTTATTCTGAATGACCTCAAGCATGGCGGAAGCCAGCGACGATACGTCTCCCGAGGGAAAAAAGCGCACCACGGAGTCGTCAAAATAAAAATTATCGATTTTCGTTCGCGAGAGCACCACCGGAACGCCTTGAGACATGTATTCCATTATTTTTGTGCTATAGGCTTCATTGCCAAATGAATCCGCTCGCTTGGGAACTACCCCCAGGTCGGCATTCGAGATGACATCAGCAATTGATTCCAGCGAAACGCTGCCGCAGAATTTCACGCTGTCATTCAAGCCGAGCCGTTCCGTGAGCGCGATTAATTCGGATTTCTCATCGCCGGCACCATAGATGTGAAATTCCGCGCTGGGGACTTGCTGGTGCACCATCGCAAAGGCCTCAATCGCCAGGTCCAGCCCTTGGTGCCATTGGAAGCTTCCCGGAAACAGGACAACGACCTTGTCATCTGTGCGCGTCCGTTCCCGTCGATAGAAAAGCGCGGAATCCACATGATTCAGAAATACCGTGCATTTTTCCCTGGGGACCGAGCGCGAAATTAGTTTTTCGTACCACAAATGATTCGAAACAATCACGAAATCCGCGAAGGCCGCCGCCGCCTTTTCGACAAACTTTAGCAGGCCGATGTAAAAATTCCCGGACTCGGCGTCGAATTTGTTTGCGAACAACTCCGGCACTATATCGTGTATATCCAGGATAATCCGCGTACCCGTCATCTTCGGATACCAGGCCGCGAATACCAGAAAATCCGGAAGGTTGTGCACGTGAATCACGTCGTAGCGCACGCGCTGGTGCCGCTTTGTCAAAAACGACGAAGAGACAAAAAGAAAACGCAATAGCCTCGAAGCGTAACTCCACTTTCCCTTTTCATCTCGCACCCGATGTTGCACCCGGAAGACCGTAACGCCACAGATCTCTTCCGAGCCCATCGGAACGTTGCCACCAGCCAGCGCAATCACGTCCACATGATCGCCCCGCTTGGCCAGGGCCTCCGCATAACGCCGCACGCGATTGTCTGTTTCGTAGGTGTTGTGCACCACCATGCAAACTTTCTTCCGTGAATTACGCGCACCTTCGGGAATGCTGGCGCAGTAAAACCGCGAAACATCGCGGGGATTGGCTGACCAGAAATTCCCCTCGTATTTTTCCCGCACATAACGCAAAAATTCCTCGTAAAACGCTACAGGGAACTCGTCCTTCTGCCGCTCGTCTTCGAAACACATGTAATCTGGGTGCGTGTTCACTAACGCCATGCCCCCGCGTTCCGCGATCCAGTCGATCTTCTTTTTCCAGATGTCAATGTTAGGTTCTCGCAGCACTACGAAAAGCGTGAAGTCTTGCGCCAGCGTGTAAGGAAGTTCCACGAAACCGCTGCCATTTGGTCCGGGCACCCAAAACGGAAAAATTGTGCCTACGGCATCGGGCTCCGGCTCAAATGGATCGGTATCAAAGGTGGATGCGTCATACTCAACACCCAGCTGGTGAATCCAAGGCAGTTTGTGCTGCATCAACGGGGAACGAAATCCCGAGGCGTTCCATCGTTGCAGATAATCTCTGATATGTTTCGCCTTATCCGCGAATTCGTTTTTCGAAGCGTATAACTTTCCGTCGTGCTCCAGCCCGTGGACGCCTATCTCGAAGCCTTCGCCAATCATCGTCGCGCGCAAATCTGCAGGTACGACGTATTCGCCTTCAGGTACAAAATTAAAGGAAGAGCGAAAACCGTTTCTGGTTTCCAGATCCATCAGCCGCCTTACCCGCGACAGACCTTTCGCGCCTTCCACGTCATGCGTCAGCACGAACGCAAACTGCTTTCCGTCGGGCCATCCCGGCCAACCAGGAGGTCGTACACCCGCTTGAGGATCGATGGGCCATATCGGGCCGTAGGTTTCGCGACGAGAGGCAGCCCGCTTGCGCCGCATGGCCAAGCGCAACTGCCAAGGAATGCATGGTTTCAGGAAGTAGTAGATTCTGTTCAGCATCGGGGCCCTAAGTATCTTTAAATATTCTGGCACATTCTGCTTGGGTGTCGTTCAAGCAACGCGGAAAGTGCGCGTTTCGGTACATGACATCTGCGACACCCGCGCGTGGATTTTTCAGCGCAGTTTTGCTGCACATCCGGCGGGTTTACTTTTTATCGCGGGAAGACGTTACCGTCGGCGAACTGATCCGAAAACGGGACAAGGCTTCGCCCAGGTTTTGTACGAAGGTTTCGGAATTGTAGACGTCGTTGTCTATGGGAGAAACGGAGTTAGGTGGCGGAATCGGATCGATCTCGTCCAACTGGAATTCGCGCGCGATGTCTTCCACGATTTTTGGAGTGACCACCCGCTCTTGCTCCACATAGGTGTTAATAAGGGAATGTTCGCACAGCAGGTTCACAATGCGCGGGATGCCCATGGAGTATAGATGCACCGCATCCATGGATTCCGGCGAGAATATCTGATCTCCAGTGGTTCCCGCGATGCGTAGCCTCTCAGCGATATACGCATGCGTCTGTTCCTTCGTCAGGGGAGCGGTCTTGCAACGGAGAGTAATTCGTTGTTTCAATTGCCGCAGTTGTGGCAATTTCAATTTGTCTTCCAACTCTGGTTGGCCAGACAGCACGATCTGCAAAAGCTTCTCCGTCGAAGTTTCCAGATTGGTTAAAAGCCTTATCTCTTCCAGCACCGGATAAGTCAGATTCTGTGCTTCGTCCACTATCAGAACAGCCGTTTCCCCGGCCCGGTAACGCTCCAGCAACCATTGATTCAACTTCATCAGCTGCTGGCTCTTGGTTCTGGACTCGCAAGGAATATCGAATTCAGCCAGGATGAAATCAAATAAATGGCTGGTATTCATCCTTGAATTGAACAGAAATGCGGTGCGCGTTCGCCGCTGTCGCAGCCAGTCAAGCAAGCGGTTCACCAGCGTAGTTTTTCCTGTGCCTACCTCGCCCGTAAGAGTGATGAAGCCTTTGCGCGTCTGGATTCCGTACATCAATCCGGTCAGCGCTTCCTCAATTTGCTTCGTCAAATACAGATAACGAGGGTCGGGATTGACGTTGAACGGATTTTCTTTTAAGCCGAAATAGCTCTTATACATGGTTTGTTCTCACTGATTTGAAACCTAACGCAATACAAACGGGCGCGTGTGCCATTGAAATCCAAGCGCAATCTGGTGTTGTATAGAAGTTGCGCTGCATGTGCCGCCGCACGCTACGTCGCTCTGATGCACCAGGTACCCGGTATAACCGAAGGACAGCAGGGCATTGCGGCCCAGCGGCCGGTCCAGTCCGGCTCCAAAATAAAATGAATTAAGTCCCGGGGTGGATGTTGCGTTACCGTCGAAACCATGGGTACGTCCATATCCAAAATTTCCACGTGCGCTCCACTGCCGGGTAATTCGCCTCGTAGCACTCGCGATCAAATTATCTCCCGTAGCTCCGGCGACAATTCCGCTGCCCCCTGTGGTGCCGTGGTTGTAGGTGAGCGTTATACCGCCTCGTTCCAGGCCGTAGGTTGCGCTGGCGCCGAAAGAAACGCCGATCTGATCTGTCCGGGTGCCGATGGGGATTCGGAACTCTGTGATTTCCGGACCACCGAAAAGTGATATTGCCAGTCGTCCGGTAATCCTGCGGCTGTATGCGGCGTTGAAAACATGGTCGCCGATGGCCTGGGGCAGGCCAGAAAAGTGATACCCGGTAAAGCGATACAAAACTCCGATGGTGTCTTTTCTCGAAATTGCGTAGTTATAGCCTACGCTGCCGATGATGTCGTCGTTGTCGATATTCCCAGCATCCGAAAATCTCAAGATCCCATAAGAACCCACGAGGGTGATGGAGCCTCGCGGGCTGGTCAAGAAATTTGCCTGCGTTGCAAAACTGTTGCTGTAACGCGGGCCGTTCGCGGTGAGTACGTTCTGGTCGGGTACGAAACTCCCGCCCAAAGCTGGCGCACCCGCGGACAGCGAACCGCCGACTCCCGGCGCTCCAATGTTAGACAATCCGCCAAATCCGAATTGACTCGTCGGCAAATAAGAAAAGTCGTCAAAAAAATCCAACTGCCAACGGGCCCAGTGGAACGACTGAACCATCCCCACCTGTTGATAGCTGCCGTTTCCCTGGTGGCTGTCCGTCGAAAGATATCCGCCTCCTGAATAATTGAGCGCCAGGTGCGAATGCGCCCACGCTTCCGACAAACTCAGATTTCCCGCCAGGTAAGTGGTGTCAAACCAGTCGTTGTTGCTACCGCCGTTTTGCGCGGTAGTTGCGACCTGGAACCCTGGAACCCAGTAGCTGTGACGAAACTCCTGTGTTCCCAGTCCCGGCGTCTGCACTCCCGTGAGGGGCGTGGTGTCGGCCCTCACGGCATTGGGATCGGTGGTAGCGTCGGGAGGTTCATTTGTATCTATGATAGGTGCGTGGGCTGCCGGCTTCGGTTTGGCGTTCTCTTCCTGCTGCGTCGGTGTCTGATTCTGGTCCTGGTCCTGCGCGCGCACCTGTCGGGCGCCCATCATGCAGAGCGCCAGGTTTCCGCACAAAGCGGCAATTCTCAATAGCGATGTATTCCAGCTATTCATCTCTGTCCCTTACGGCACAACGATTACGTCGCCGCCCTCAAGAATGATGTTTTGCTCCGTATGTTTGCCGGAGACCGCATCTTTGTAATTAAATGCATGCTTCACCTGCTTGCCGTCTTCCATTCGCAGTATGTAGATGTTCTTCAACCGCGCAAATTGCGTGAAGCCACCCGAACTCGAAAGTGCTTGCAGCACAGTCATGTTAGGTAACAGCGGGAAAGCCCCTGGACGCGTCACTTCTCCCGTTACGAAGATTCGCCGGCTGTTGATCTCCGTGACGCCCACTGTGACCTGAGGGCTGGTAATGTATTTTTTCAAACCCTCCGAAATTTTGGCTGCCAGCTGCACCGGAGTCAGGCCCGCCGCCTGAATGTCATTTAACAGAGGCAGGGTGATTTTGCCATCGGGCCGAACCGGTACAAGCCGTGAAATGTCCGGCTCTTTCCACACGTCAATACGCAGCATGTCTTGGGGTCCGATTTTATAGGCCGGATCAGTGGCGATGGTGGTCTGCGCATCCTGAGTGGCGCGAGAAGCAGTGTCCTGCGCCGCAGGCGCGGAATTCTGCGCGTGGGTGATCCCGGGCATCAGGCACACTACGGCTACTAAGCCCGCAAAAATCCTGGTACTCATAATCCATTCCTCCAAAGCACCTTGCAAGTATCGTTCCGGGCCCCGGAAACAACCCTTCCAGTGTATCTGCCGCTTCGTGGGCTGTAAACGGTGATGCTCGCGGCCTATGCGGGTGGCCTCTACTGTTAACCCCTGCGCAAGGGCACGGTTGCGGGGCGGATTACCGAGGCCTCCTTCGACAGGATGCAACTCATATACCAGAACAAGTCATAGACGGAGGGTCGTCAACTTCATCAAGTATAACATAATAGGCCACTTGTGCATCCTGTAAGTTAGGTTCGCCGAAAAACTGCCGTTTTAGTTCCACGAAATGGCAAAGTACTACCTGCTCTTCTGAAGGGATTCTGTTTGTTGGTGACTTTCACGGTAATCCCTTGGAAATGAGGGAGTGATCTCCGCCCATACATGAAACCTGATGGAAAATCAGATGCTTAAGTACTTGCCGAAGAACTAGAATAGTACACCCCGTTTGGAGGATTGACCTTTCGTGCAGCGCCCATTGTGGTCTGGTTTCTTGTGCTCTTCGGAAAAGTTTGCAGAGCGGCCCGCGCTTCTAGCCGACAACCGGCACCTGACTTATCGCGAGTTACGTGACGGCGCAATGCGGATCGCGTCCACCATTCAGTCCCTCCAGACCCCCGGCTCTACGCCTCTTACCGCCGTGTTCGCATATCGTAGCCCCACGGCCTTCGCAGGCGTGCTCGGATCCTTGCTGGCCGGCAACGGTTATGTCCCGCTCAATCGTACTTTTCCCATGGAACGCACGCAAATTATGTTGCAACGATCCGAATGCTCCACCATCGTTGTTGACGAAGGTTCGCTGCCGCAGCTAGGCCAGCTGCTGGAGGCCGCGCAAACCTCACTGGCCGTTTTGATTCCCCATCTCGTCGACGTCAAAAATTATAGGAAGCAGTGGCCTCGCCACAAATTTCTGGGTGCATCCGATTTGAAGCTCGCCAGCGATTGGCGCGAGCCAAAATTCGAAAACGACTCCATCGCTTATCTTCTGTTCACTTCCGGCAGCACCGGCATCCCCAAAGGCGTCGCTGTAGCCCAGCGCAACGTCACCGCCTTCCTGGACTACATGGTCGACCGCTACGAAATCACTGAGAACGATCGGCTCTCTCAAATGTTCGACATGACTTTTGATCTATCGGTCTTTGACATGTTTGTCGCCTGGGAACGCGGTGCCTGCGTCTGTTGTCCCTCGCAGAAGACATTGATCAAGCCGGGAAAATTCATCAATGAAGCCGGACTTACCATCTGGTTTTCGGTGCCCTCCACTGCGGTATTCATGAAACAGCTCGGCATGCTTAAAGCCGGCCAGTATCCCTCCCTGCGCTACAGCCTGTTCTGCGGAGAGCCACTGCCCATTTCCTCGGCGGTTGCTTGGCTCGAGGCAGCGCCTAACTCCATCGTTGAAAATCTGTACGGACCGACGGAGCTGACCATTGCCTGCACCTTGTATCGGTGGGATCCGGTCAGCTCGGCGGCAGAGTCCGAGTTGGGCATCGTGCCCATCGGCTATGCGTATCCCGATATGGACGTGCTCGTAGTGGACGAAAATCTGCGCGAGGTGGTTCCCGGTCAGGAAGGCGAACTGCTCATGAAGGGCTCGCAGATGTCGCTGGGATACTGGAAAGATCCACCTAAAACCGCAGCAGCTTTCATGGTGCCACCTGGCAAAATCGAAATTTATTACCGCACCGGCGACCGCGTGCGCTTTCCCGTGGGCAATAAACCACTCACGCATCTCGGCAGAGTTGATTCGCAGGTAAAAATCTTTGGCCATCGCGTTGAGCTGGGCGAAGTTGAAGCTAAAGTGCGCGATGCTTGTAAAATGGATGGTGTGCTGGTGGTTGGCTGGCCCAAAACTGACAGCGGCTTTGGCGGCGTGGAAGTTTTTATCGAGGGCCGTGAATCTGGGGTCGAAGAAATCCGGAAAATGGTATCTGCTGATTTGCCGGACTATATGGTGCCGCGCAGATTCCACTTCATGGAAAGATTGCCACGCAACGCCAATAATAAGTACGACCGCAAAGCCATGCAAAAATTACTGGAAGAGGGTCTATGACTGCCGTTACCCCTGATGACGTGCACGCGTTCCTGCGAACCTACGTCGCAAAAACGTTGCAAGAACAGGCTCGCGAAGTTCCTGCGGACTTGCCGGACGATTGCGACCTGCTGCTGAACGGATACGTGGACTCTCTCGGCCTACTGGAACTCATGACCGCCCTACAGGATCACTTCGGCCGCGAAATCGATTTCGGCGAACTGGACGCTGAGCAGATGACGATCGTGGGGCCACTGAAAAACTTTGTAGCCAGCGAGCTCGCAAAATCCTAAACCGAGCCACCGGGCGATAGGCCTTCCACCCGATTCACATCTGTATTTTTTCCATGGGCCTTCTCCCCTGCAACATCGCAGTGGCTCTCCGGGCCAATGCCGCCGAAACCATCGTCGCACTCCGCATCCACAGCTTCACCGCCTCGGCGCGCAAACCACTTTTCAAAGCCCTTTTGATCCAGTGCACAGCAATCCCCCCGATCAATCCGCGCCTCTCAAAACGCCGGCTTTCACCTCCCGGATAGAGTCCGGCCTGCTCTCGCCGCAGCAACTCCGCCATCGCCGGCATAAACGACAAGACATTGTTGACTGAATTGCCGCCATGCGCGCGATGCCAGATGGTCTGCGGCTCCACAATTTGAACCGTTCGCCCCGCCGTGCCCAACCGCATCGCCAGTTCCACGTCCTCCAGCGGGAAAAATCCCGCCAGCCAGCCGCGCGCGGCCTCAAATACCTGCCGCGCGATCACCGTGGCGCTGGCGCTGTGGGCATAACCGCGATCTCTTCGCAGGTAATCGCCATACTCCACCACGCTGATTTCTGCCGGTTTTGGCCCGACCTGTAAAGCTGAAATCGTTCCCGAAAACCACCGCATGGTCGCCAGAATTATTTTTGGGTTCTTCGCCACCACGATCCGTTCGTAGGCTTCGAGTGCCCAGGGAAGAAGTGCGTCGTCCCCGTCTAGGAAAACCAGATATTCTCCCTGCGCCGCCGCGGCGCCGTGATTCCGTGCTGCACAAGCCCCTACATTTTTTTCCAGGCACAACAACTGCACTGCGTCGCGATACTCAAACAGAATTTCCGGGCTTCCGTCACTCGACGCATCGTCCACCGCAATGATTTCGTAATGGGCATGCTGCTGTGCAAGGGCGGACTCCATCGCATCCTTAACGAACTCCCGCTGATTGTGGAAGGTAATGATGATGCTGAATCGCGGAACCGTCGCTTGATCTTGTCGTTCGGTTCCGCTCAATGGAGTGCTGCTCCTGTGCGCATATTCCGTTGGCCGTCTGTGCGAGCCGCAATCATTCGTTCACGCCGTAAATGTGTTTCGTTGTGAATGATATAATGGCCAGGAACTTCTTCGTTGCCGATTCCGTGACGGAAGTCGCTTTGATCCGTAAGAGATAATCTCCCGTGCCCGAAAACTCCACCACCGCGCAGGGAACCCGTCGCTCTATAGAGAATTTTCGCGGAGACTATGGGGCTTTGGCGGACCTGCTGCAACGCTCCTGGTCGGAAAATGCCCAGCAGTCTCTCCACTATTCGCCTGAGTTCCTGCAGTCTTTTCTTACCGCTCCCGGTGCCGATGTCGCTCTTGAGCCGTCATTTTATCGCGATGGGACACTCGTGGCTTTCGCCGCTGGCTTCCGGCGCCAGGTCGCGTACCGCGGCCAGTCATTGCATCTCGCGACCAATACCTTTTTGTCGGTGCTCCCGGAGCTCAAAAAATCTGGGTTGGGGATTGTTCTGTGGGCGGACCTGGTAAAACGCATCCGTGCCGAGGGCTTCGACGGCATGATTAATTTTTGCGTGGACGGCGAACCCATGAACCGCATGATCGAAGGCTCTTGCCAGCGGCTCGGTCTTCCCGTGCAGCGCATTTTCTCGGTCCGCTACATGTCGAGCCTGCTCAGATCCGCGGATTTCGGCGCCGTTGCTGCGCCCGCTGCTACCCTTCCAATGGATGAATTCTTGAGTCTTGCGGCGCCGCTTTTTTCGTCGCAGCCCCTGGCGCGTAAATGGTCCATGCCGGAGGCACAATGGCAGTTGCACCGCGCCGGGGCCGTCGTTGCCCACGTTTTCGACGGATCGCGTCGTGGAATTCTTACTGGATACATCATGTCCGTCCTCGATGAGCAACGCACAAAAGTTTTGCTGCTCGAAGACATTTTGTGGCACGAGTTACCACCTGAAGAGCGTTTGCTGTTGCTTCGTCAATTTCTCGCCCAAGCTGCGTCACAGGGCGCGCAAATGGCCACGGTACCGGTGCTCGGTTACGCCGACCTCACGGCCTTCAAGAAATTCCGTTTTTTCCCGACACGTCGTGTTTTACATTGTTATCTGACGCTTTTTCGTGACGACTTGCCTCTCGAAGCGTTGCCCTCGATGTATCTGGATGTTTTTTGAATTCCGTGATCTCGACCCATGACTACAACTGACAAGAATGTCTATTTAAGACGCGGCCCCCGCAGTGATCAGAAACAACGGCGGCCGCAGTGAACCTCATCGAAGCTCTTGACCTCACCAGAAAACCTGTCGCCGCGGGCGCTGCAGCGGTGCGAATCTTTTTGGCTTGCGGCTTTACTCCCCTGCACTTGCAGACCTTTTTGCATGCGCATCTGCGTCAGCTGTTGCCAACAAACAGTATTGAAATAAAAACCGGTTTGTATGGCGATCTCGCAGGGACTCTCGAACGCTTGAATCCCGCGGACTTGAGCGCCGTGCTCGTGCCGCTGGAGTGGTCGGACCTCGATTCACGGTTGGGCATACGCATCTTAGGCGGCTGGCAAACCGCCGATGTGCAGGAAATCGTCGCCTCCAGCGAATTGCAATTGTCACGCCTCGAGCGCGCCTTGAAAGCCGTGGCGCGAAACTTGCCGGTCATCATTTCCTTGCCAACTCTTCCGCTGCCTCCGCTTTTCTTCACATCGCCAAGCGTGCTAAGCGCCGAAAAGGCAAAACTTCTGGTAGCCGTGGCAAAGTTCGCTTCGTCACTCGCAATCGAATCAGGGGTTCACATCCTTGACTCTCAGACGCTTGATTCGGTCTCCTCATCGAAGTCTTCTTTCGACATCAAATCCGAAATTTTGACTGGGTTTCCTTACAAACTGCCGTTTGCGTCCGCTTTCGCAGGGCGGTTGGCTTCGCTGGTCCCGACGTTAACCCCCAAAAAGGGCTTGATCACGGATCTCGACGACACTCTCTGGCTGGGAATCCTCGGTGAAGCTGGAGTCGACGGCGTCAGTTGGACACTCGATCAGCACAGCCATGTTCACGGGTTGTATCAGCAGTTTTTGACTTCACTGGCTAGCGCCGGCGTGCTCCTAGGTGTGGCCAGCAAAAATGATTCCACGTTGGTACAGCAGGCCTTTGACCGCCCCGACCTGCTGCTCAAAAAAGATCGGGTCTTTCCTTTTGAAGTTCACTGGCACCGTAAGTCCGAATCCGTTCAGCGCATTCTGAAATCCTGGAACATCGGGCCCGAGGCCGTGGTTTTCGTGGATGACAGCCCCATGGAAGTGGCGGAAGTGCAAGCCGCCTTTCCGGCCATGGAATGTCTCGTCTTCAAAAAAGACGATTATCCGTCAGTATGGGATTTGCTCATCCGGCTGCGCACTGCTTTCGGCAAAAACACTGTTTCCCAAGAAGACGCTATACGCCTTGAAAGTTTGCGCAATGCCGCGCCATTGCTCGATGCTGCCGCGGAAGGCGGTAACGCTGCTGATGAATTTCTAAAACGTGCCGACTCTTTTATTTCCTTCGACTTCAGCAAGGACAGTAAAGACGGCCGTTCCTTTGAACTGCTCAACAAAACCAATCAGTTCAATTTAAACGGCAAGCGTTTTAGCGAATCGGAATGGACCAAATTCCTGGCCGATCCTGCAAGCTTTCTTCTCACCGCTTCCTATCAGGATAAGTACGGTCCGCTCGGCAAGATCGCCGTTATTCTGGGCAAGGTGGAGGACCGGAAACTCAATATTTATTCCTGGGTGATGAGCTGTCGCGCTTTCTCTCGAAGAATCGAGCACCACAGTCTCAAACACCTCTTCTATAAATTCAATGCCGACGAGATTGCCTTCGATTTTCAGACCACGCCGCGCAATGGCCCGACACAGGATTTTTTCACCGAACTGACGGGGGCGGCTCTGCAACCTGGGGTAAAAGTATCGCGAGGGGCGTTTCTTGAAAAATTGCCGCCGTTATTTCACCGTGTGGAAGAGACACAGGAAGGAAAGCCGGAGAAACCGACGGCTGGAGCGGGGAACCCCCAACATGCCTGAACTCGATGATCGCCTTTCGCGATGTTTCGCGTCCGTATTCCCAACCCTTGCGCCCGAAGAAATTGGCAACGCCAGCGTCGAATCCGTCCCTGGTTGGGATTCGCTCGCGGCTGTGACCCTGGTCGCGGTGCTGGAACAGGAATTCGACACGCAAATAGACCTGATGGAGTTGCCGGACCTGACTTCCTACCGGGCCGTGCGCAATTATCTGGAGAAGCAGAGCAAGTAAATTGGTTCCGGAAGGAACCGCAGGAGTCCTAACCTTCTGCAGGAACTCCATCTACCGCGCTGAAATAAGTGCAGTCCGGATGCTGAAACACCAGCGCACTGACGCTGGCTTCCGGGTCCATCATGAAACCTTCGGTGAGCTGCACACCAATTTCTTCGGGGCGCAGCAGTTTCCACATGCCGGCCTGATCTTCGAGGTTCGGACAAGCCGGATATCCAAAACTGTAGCGCTTTCCGCGATAGCGAGAAGTAAATCTTTGCGCCATGGTCAGTTCCGGTGGGTCCGGGAAGCCCCAGTCTTCTCTTATCCTGCGGTGCAGCCATTCCGCGCAGGCCTCCGCGGATTCGATGGCCAGTGCCTGCAGCCCGTGCGATTTGAAATAATAACCGTCGTTCTTCGCTTTTTCTGAGCGCTCGCGCACGCCTTCGCCGGCCGTCACTACGAACATCGCCAGATGATCGCGTTTTCCCTGTTGTGCCGGCAAAATGTAGTCGCTCAAGCACAGTTGATCCCCAGTGCGCTGGCGCGGAAATTCGAATGCATGCAAAGGCTCGCTCGCGTTGGGGGCGTACAGCCGAATGGAATTGCCTTCCGACTCGGCTTCGAAAAATTGCCACACTGCGCAGACCTTCATGAACTGCGCCGCTTCGGCTTTTACTTCTTCCATGCTTTCGTAAAGCTCAACCGCCTTTTGGTCGCGCTCCGCGAAGCGTTTCGCGAAATCGCCGCGAAATCCCAGGTGCCTTCCGAACAACATGAACGGGTTGACGTAGCTCCAGATCTCTCGCAAATCGGGAACGAGCCGCGCTTTTCGTTCCAGCATGGCCACATCCGGAATCGGTAAGTCCGCACGTACTTTCGGTGAACGCGTATCCCTGACGATGGGTGTTACCGTCACGGTGGTGGATACGCTCGCGCCATTCCCAGGAAAGGTGTGGGCGTGCTTCATGCTCTCGCGCGTCTCGGGATCCATCAGCTCATTCATCAGGCGCAGCCCAGTCATGGCGTCCTTGGCATAGAAGACCGCTTTGCCATAACTGGGCGCGATTTTTGTCTGTGTGAATTTCGCGGAAAGTGCCGCGCCGCCAACCAATAGAGGAACGACGATTCCCGCATCTTTCAGATCGTTGGCGGTGATGACCATTTGTTGCGCGCTTTTCACCAGCAACCCGGACAAGCCGATGGCGTCCGGCTTGTGCTGCGCATAGGCCTTGATCAATTCTTCCGGGGGCACCTTGATTCCCAGGTTCACGACGTCATATCCGTTGTTCTTGAATATGATTTCTACTAGATTTTTGCCGATGTCGTGAACGTCGCCCTTTACCGTGGCCAGCACCACTTTTCCGCGCTTGGCGGTGTCGGCCTTTTCCATGAACTGTTCGAGGTGGCCAACGGCAGCCTTCATGGCTTCCGCAGACTGCAGCACTTCCGCGACAATCAACTCGTTGGCGTTGAATAGCCGGCCCACTTCAGCCATCCCGGCCATCAGCGGACCATTCACAATGTCCAGCGGCGCGGTTCCTTCGGCGCGCTTGCGTTCCAGGTCGGCGATCAACCCGTCGCGGGTACCCTCGATGATGTAATTAGCTAGACGCTCGTCGAGGGGCAAATCTGCGGCGCTGATTTTCTGTTTTTTTGTCGCGGTACGAAAATGTTCGGCGATGGCCGCGATGTAGTATTGGTTTACGGCGGCTTTCTGCTTTTTGCTTTGCTCCCGCCAGTCGGCCGGAACATTGTCCAACAAGGCGGCTTGTGGATGATCCGCCGGTACGCTCTTCGGTGGATGCGAGAAGAGTAAATTTTCCGCCAACCGCCGTTCCTGCTCCGGAATGGAAGCAAACCTTTCCAGCTTTTCGGTATTTACGATCGCGAGATCCAGTCCGGCTTTCGTGCAGTAGTACAGGAAAACAGAGTTCACCACTTCGCGCGCGCCGGGGGGCAATCCGAAAGATACATTCGAAATACCCAGAATCGTGCGCGTATCCGGCAAGGCTTGCTTGATTAATCGGATTCCCTCCACGGTCTCGACGGCTCCGCCGATATAGTTCTCATCGCCAGTGGCGCAGGGAAACACTAGGGGATCAAAAATAATGTCTTCCGGCCCCAGACCGTATTTCTTGGTGAGCAGTTCGTAACTGCGTTTTGCAATTGCCAGCTTCCTCTCGCGCGTGAACGCCTGGGCTTGCTGCTTATCTTCGTCGATGCAGCCCACCACTACCGCCGCGCCAAAGTCGTGTGCCAGCGGCACCACGCGCTCGAATTTTTCTTCTCCATCTTCCAGGTTGATGGAGTTAATGATGGATTTGCCCTGGCAGTAAGTAAGGGCCAGCTCAATAGCCGCCGGATCGGTGGTATCGATCATCACCGGCGTTTTCACTTTGCGAATCAGCTTTTCGTAAAACGGCTCAATATCTTTTTTCTCTTCGCGTTCGGTGCTCTGCAGGCACACATCTACGATGTGCGCTCCGCCACGAACCTGTCGCCGTGCCACTTCGCTGGCCTCTTCCCACTTTTCTTCCGCGACCAGGTTTTTGAATAGGCGTGAACCGATCACATTGGTACGCTCACCTACCAGCAGTGGCCGCGTCTGGTCGTCTGCTTCGATCGTTTCAATGCCAGAGTAGATGGCGCGGTGCGATTCCTCCGGCCTCGGCCGCGCTTTCTTGCCTTCCACCATTTGCGCGATGGCTCGAATGTGTTTTTCGGTCGTTCCGCAGCACCCGCCGATAAAATTCAGCCAACCGTGATCCGCGAATTTTTCCAACTGAGCCGCCAAGGTTGTTGGCGTCTCCAGGTATTTTCCCTCTTCGTCCGGCAACCCGGCATTGGGATAGCAGGAAACATATTCGCTGGTCAGCTGACTAAGCGTGCGGATGTGGTCGGTCATGAACTCCGGCCCCGTCGCGCAGTTCATTCCGAAGGCCAGCGGTTTGGCGTGCCGCAGCGAGGCCCACAAAGCCTCCACCGTCTGACCGGCCAGCATTGTGCCCATGGGCTCGATGGTCACGGAAACGATGAAGGGGATCTGTGCTCCACCTTCTTTCGAAAGTTGCTGAATGGCCAGGATCGCCGCTTTTATGTTGCGCGTGTCCTGGCAGGTTTCCACCAGCAGCAGATCCACGCCACCTTCAACCAAGCCGCGCGCCTGCGTGTAGTAAGCTGCCTGCAATTCCTCAAAGGTGATGCCGCCGGTAACGGTAATCGCCTTGGTGGTTGGCCCCATGGACCCGCCCACAAACCGGGGCTTGGCCGGAGTACTGAATTCGTCCGCGGCTTTCCTCGCCAGTTCCGCCGACAGGCGGTTCAATAACAACGCGTCGTTTCCCAATCCATATTCGGCCAGCACAAAGGGCGTGCCGCCAAAGCTGTTGGTCTCCACGACGTCCGATCCGGCCTCGAAATACTTGCGGTGAATATCCAGAACCACATCTGGCCGGGTGCGCACCAGATTTTCGTTGCATCCTTCCAGCGCTGCGCCCCCAAAATCGGCAGCAGTCAGATCGCGCTGCTGCAGCATGGTGCCCATGGCGCCGTCGAGCACCAAAATCCGCTGGGACAGCAATTCCCGCAGAGCCTGCGCCGATTTATTGAAATCTCTCATAACTGTAAAGTTACCATCCACCTGAAGCGAAGCGCTTGCAGCACCACCATTTTACGCGGCTTCTGTCCACTTCACGAAACAACACGCATTAAACGACGGTTTTGCGCCCTTAAACGGCAATCTCGCCGAGTAAACTCGTGAGTTGGTTAGAGAGGAAATGCCGCGTAGGCGTTACGTAACGGTTCAAGAACACTTGCTGCCAATGGCCTTGCCCCTTCTTCGCGATTTCACTACGCTCTAAAACAGGCAAACCGTGGCTACGAAACGCGCAAGTCCCAAACTCAGTGTATGTATCCTCTCGCCCCATCCTCTGGTTCTGGGCGAGTTCCAACGCATCCTCGCCAAAGCCGATTTCAAGGTCATCTCTTCGCAACTGGAGTCCATGCTGGCTCCCGATTTGCGCAGTTTTGAGCCGCCTCCCGCGCAGGTTTATGTAATCGATGCGCATGCCTCCAAGCCGGCCACCGGAGCGTTGCTCGCTAATTTAATGGAACGCGCGCCGGAAGCTCGCCTAATCGTCGTGGGTGAACAGCATAACGAGACCAACAGCTATTCGCTACTTAGACTAGGAGTCAAAGGCTTGCTGACCTATGTCGAGGCTCGCGACCAGCTTATTCGTGCGCTACCCTTGGTTGCCAGCGGAGGATTTTGGGTACCGCGCCAGCTTCTTTCCGGCTTTGTGGACTCCATCCTCACCGGTCAAGGCCGTCGCCTGAAGTCCGATACCGTCACCAATCTAAGCCGTCGCGAGCAGGAAGTTCTCGATTCGTTGCTGGAAAATCTTTCCAATAAAGAGATCGGCAGCCGCTTGAACATTGCGGAGCGCACGGTAAAGTTTCATGTTTCGAATTTGCTTAATAAATTCGGCGTGCGCCGTCGCGCCGACCTCATTTTGCTGACCTTTCAACGCCGTCTGGCCCAGAACTGAAATCCAGCCCTATTCCTAGTTCACTGCCAGGCGCTGGTTTTCTGCTGTAAAAACGACAATTCCGCCAAATACCGAGAGATTCGGCAACGAACGGTACTGTTCGAATTTGGCCGGAGCCCTCGCGCAATCCAGACAGATGATCGCGCAAGCCGGCGCATGCGGCTGTTGCGCGGCAAAACGCGCCGTCAGATTCTGGACTCCCGAAAAAAACGCGCGGCGTTTTTGCCCGTCTGCGTGGATCATCGCTAACAACGGATAGGTAATGAACGAATCCGGGCCATCCTTTATTTCGGGGTCGCTCAACTCCGTGTAGGAATCAATTCCCACACTCGCACAATTGGTCTTATTTACCATTTCCGCCGCAGCTATGTACGAAGGCGCGTACTTGTCCAGGCCATATGCGAAATACAGCACGGGGCGCGGCTTGTAGGCGCTTTCCCAACGTCCCACCGGTAGCAGAGATCGATAACGATTTAACGCTCCATTTAGCAAGCCCCAGGACACCAACAATATTCCCGCTACGGTAATCACTTTGCGGGGGACGTAGCGGGTAAAGGCCAGCGCAAGCAGCACCGCTCCCATGACAAAAAAAGGTAAGTGAAACCGGCTCGACCATCTCTGCCATTTCAGAATCGCGCAGAAGGCCACGAATGCCATGGTCATTCCCGTTGCGTACCAGAACAATGTTCGATTTGCGGCGCTTCTGACTTTCACAAATACAAGTCCCAGCGCCACGAGCAGCAACGCGAAGTGCAATGGATTTCCCGCCAGCAATTCCTGGAAAGACAAATGATTTAATACGAATGGCTTTTCCCAGATCACTTGCCGGGGGTCGTCTGGATCCACGCCTAGAGCGTGTATGGCATCCCGATAAACGTGTTCAATTTTCAGATTCAGCGATTCCATTGGCGTCGTGGTATGAAACGAAATGTTGCGAAGAATATTTGCCAGCGTGCTTCTCACACCGATATCCTGCACCGTCAATTGCAATTGTCCGTAGTTCAGCGGGACGCCGAGCGGGGATCCATCAAATCTATAGTTCCGCAGGTATTGCGGACCATTAATCGCCAAAATCAGTACCACAAAGACCGCGCAGCGCTTGAGAAATAAAATCTTCGACGACCGCGATCCGATCCACCAGGCGATGAGCACGAAAAAAGGCAGCACGATGTAAGTGGTGCCTTTCGTAAATATGGCCAATCCCGCCGCCAGCCCGACACAAACAGTATTCAGCCAGCTTGCTTCTTCATTTAGCGCTAACAAAAATGCCGTAGTCGTGGCGATCCAGAACGAAGTCACATACGTGTTCATGGGCCCGGAGGCTTCTAAAATTCCTTCCGGAATGGTGACGGATAGCAGGAACGCCAGGGCCTGCGCGCGTCTTCCTCCGCCCAGCAGTTTCACGATATACGACACGGCAATCGCGCAACCCACAAAAGAAAAAAACTGCACCATGTTTACGAAGCGATCGCTGCCCCACAATAGAATTGTGTGCATCATCGAATATTCCGCGAAGGCCCCGTAAATCAATTGCGTGTAATTGCGAGTGGGAAAAAATTGCACGTTGTGATTCTGAATCCACATGGCCACCCGAGGCATGTGATAGGTCATGCCGTCTATTCCGCTTGGCGGTGCCAGCAGCGCCGTAATTCCAACCAGGGCGATGATGATTCCCGTCAGGCACAAGAGTGCCCTCATCGGCATGTCCAACTCGTCGTCGGTGTCCACTTCCTCCTGTGAATGGACCGCCGCACCTGCGGTCGACTTGGTTCTCAGATAAACAAATGTGCAAATCACGCATATCGCCAGCCAAGCGATGGCCACGCCGCCCCGGGTCAGCAGTCGCGGAACACTCAAAATTTCGGTGATAAACACCAGGCTGGTCCCACAAAAAGTGCTTGCTGCGAGGAACGCACGTCGTCCGCCGATTCCTTTTTTTCGTAGGATCATGAAGAACAGCAATAGCGCCAGCGGGGGAATAATCATGTGGATATCGACAAGTTCTTCGGCATGGAACGATTCAGCTCATCGAGCTACGGTGCTCCTTACCAGGATAAAGGTAAGTCCGGTGCTCCGGGGCAAGCCTTTTTTGATATGCACATCGTGGATGCGCACCAGTCATTAGTTAATTTAGCAAACCGCTTCAGCCAAGTATTCGACTTCCCGTCTAATTCTAAATAAGCTTTTTGTGCTGCTCGACATCTGAGTAGGTCACCAAGTGTGACTCCTAGCCCACGCCGCTGCTTAAGCACTTTGAGCGGATTTTACCTATGCCGGAAATAGCATCAGCACCAATGGGAACTCCACAAGCGCTACTCGTCGCTGCACTTGATGGAGACGTGCGCACCGATCTGTCGATTGTGTTGCCCACCTTCAACGAAGCCGCAAATATCGTGGCAGTCTTGGAGCAGTTGATGGCGTGCCTCGATTCTGTTCCCGGCCTGCATTATGAAATTATTGTCGTAGACGACGACAGTCCTGACCATACCTGGGAGAAAGCCGGGCAAGTCGGTGAAATCTTTCCGCAAGTTTTGGTGGTGCGCCGGCAGACTGAGCGCGGGTTGTCTACCGCGGTGATTCGCGGGTGGCAAGCTGCCCGAGGCCGGGTGCTGGGGGTTATGGATGCAGACCTCCAACATCCCCCGGAGGTCACGGAAAAGCTCTGGGCCGAAATCGCCCGGGGGGCGGACCTGGCTATCGCCAGCCGGCATGTGGAAGGCGGGGGTGTGAGCGACTGGAGCCTGGCGCGGCGAATTATTTCCAGGTGCGCGCAATTGATCGGACTGGCCATTCTTCCGGAAGTGACCGCGCGCGTGAGCGATCCGATGAGCGGTTATTTCATGATCTCCCGGGATGCCATCGCCGGTCGGCAGTTAAATCCGCTGGGCTACAAAATTCTCATCGAAGTGCTCGGTCGCGGAAAGGTTCGCTGGATCTCGGAAGTCCCTTACGTTTTTCGCGAGCGCGTGGAAGGCTCCAGTAAAGTTACCAATCGCATTTATCTAGAATATTTTCAGCACCTGTTGCGCATTCGCCTGCATCTTCTAAAGTCTTCGTCGTTCTTCCGTTTTTGTGCTGTCGGCCTGAGCGGCGTGGCTATTGATATGGCGCTGCTTTATCTTTTGAGTGATCCAGCAACACTTCATTGGGGCCTGACCAGAAGCAAAATACTGGCCTCCGAGGCCGCGCTCATCAACAATTTCATCTGGAACGATTTATGGACCTTCGCGGAAATCTCCCGGCGCCAGAATCAATGGGGACAGCGCCTAAAAAGATTCCTGAAGTTCAACGCCATCTGTGCGGTCGGCTTGCTGCTGAACGTGCTCATCCTCAACTTTGAATTCAACAAACTGCACATGAACCGTTACGCCGCCAATCTGATCGCCATCGCGATTGTGACCATCTGGAACTACGGCACCAACTGGAAGCTCAACTGGCGCGTTACCTCCAAAGACTAATCCATGCGCTTGGTTCGCTATTGCTGACAGCACCCCGGCGTTCTGTTAGCGTTTCAACTGTGGAATATTTCGCGCTAATAAGATTGCGGGAGAACGCTCCTTGAGGATTCTCGTCACCGGCGGGGCAGGCTACATCGGCAGTGTATGCACCGAGGCGCTGCTGTCGCGCGGCCTTGAGGTGTTGGTGCTGGACAATCTTCAAGAAGGTCATCGCGCTGCAATTCCTGCCGAAGCCGTCTTCTGCCATGCGGATCTAGGTGTTCGCGCGCAGATCGAAGACGTCTTCTCCCGGCATAAAGTGGACGCGGTGATGCATTTTGCCGGCGAGGCCCTGGTGGCCAAATCCGTCCGCGAACCCAGCACTTTTTACGCTGCCAACGTCGCTGCCGGCGTGAATCTTCTGGACGCCATGACTCGCCACGGAGTAAAGAAACTTATCTTCTCGTCCACGGCGGCGACTTACGGCGAGCCCGAGACGGTGCCCATTCCGGAAGAGCATCGCAAGGCGCCCATCAATCCTTACGGAAAATCCAAGCTGGTGTTTGAGCAGATTCTTGCCGACTACCGGGCTTACACCGAGCTGAAGTACGTCACCCTGCGCTACTTCAACGCCGCGGGAGCCTCAGTGGAACGCGGCGAAGCTCACCGGGTGGAAACTCATTTGATACCGCGCGTACTGGACGCCGCCATCGGGGCCATTCCGCATGTGGAAGTTTTGGGCACCGATTACCCGACTCCCGATGGGACCTGTGTTCGAGACTACGTTCATGTTTTGGACATCGCGGATTCCCATCTGCGGGCCCTGGAAGAAATTGATCGCGTGGCCGGTGAGGCCTTCAACGTCGGGACCAGTCGGGGTTATTCTATTTTGGAAGTGCTTGAAGCGGCCGAGCGTGTCGCCGGACGAACCATTCCGCGCAAACTTTCTCCGCGCCGGCCCGGAGATCCCGCAGTATTGGTGGCCAGCAAGGAAAAATTGAAAGCCGCCCTCGGCTGGGAGGCCAAACACTCCTCGCTCGAAGAGGTTATTTCTTCCGCCTGGCAGTGGAAGCAGAAACATCCTCAGGGTTACGCTGACTCCGCTTCCAAGGCCGTTGCCGTACCCACCACAGCAAAGTAATTCCACGGTATGATTTCTACACCGAGCCGCGGTCCGCGCGTTGGCGCAGCCACTCGCGGGGCCTCGAGTCTTAGATCATGCCAACTTTTTTTATTGAGCAATTCGGTTGTCGCGCTACCCAAGCTGATGCAGCCGCACTGGAGCACCAGTTGTTGCAACGTGGGTACTCGCTGGCTTCCCGACAACTGGCGGACATTGTAGTGATTAACACCTGTACCGTCACTGCCGCGGCCGACGCCCAGGCGCGCGATGCTATCCGCAAGATCACCGCGCAAAACACGTCCGCCAGGCTGGTTGTTACTGGTTGCTACGCGCAGCGCGCACCCCAAGAGTTGGCGGTGCTGCCGGGCGTGGCCTGGGTGGTCGGCAATTCCCACAAGCCGGAACTCCCGTCTATTATCGAAAATATTTCCGCACCTTCCAGCGCGAAAGATTTTGTCTCCGCGGAAAGTCTGCGGACCTCCATTTCGCCTGCCTCGTTCCCGGCAAGCATTCTTACCGGGGAATTTGAACCCAAGCCTCTATTAAGTGCACCGGTGCTTGGCGGGGAAGGAAATCACACCCGTCCGACCCTTAAAATTCAGGATGGCTGCAATTCCCGTTGTTCTTATTGCGTGATTCCGCTGGTGCGCGGAAAAAGCCGCAGCCTCCCGGCGGCCACGGTTGTCGAGCAAATAAAGCAACTCACTGCCTCGGGGGTGCAGGAAATTGTTCTGAGCGGGATAAGTCTCGGAACCTATGGCCAGGACCTAAGGCCTCGCTCCAGTTTCGAAGACCTCCTGCGCTGCATTTTGGGCCAAACGTCGGTAGCTCGGCTACGCGTAAGCAGCATCGAACCCATGGACGTTACCCGCGATCTCATCGACTTTTTTGCAGCAAATGATCGCATGGCGGAACACTTCCACATGCCCTTGCAGTCGGGCTCCAATCGCATCCTCGGCGCCATGCATCGCTGGTATCGCGCGGAACATTACGCTCGCCGCGTCGAGTTGATTCGCGAACGGCTTCCGCACGCTGCCATGGGCGCCGATGTCATCGCGGGATTTCCGGGAGAAACTGATAAAGAGCACGCCGAAACTTTGGCGTTTATTGGCAGTCTCCCGCTCACGTATCTCCATGTATTTTCCTATTCCAGCCGGCCCGGCACAGGAGCCGCCAAGCTCTCCGGGCATGTTCCGCCCGCGGTTATCAGGAAGCGCGCTCGTGAATTACGTGCTCTCGGGGAGAAAAAAGCATCCGCGTTCTGCCGTGAGCAACTTGCCAGGGAACTGGTCGTATTAACTTTGCGTTCGGGAAACGACGGGAGCGATCCCTCCGGGGGCCGACGAGCACACGCGGATGCTGTTCCCGGAACTCCAGAACCTGCAGGGGACTACACTCCAGCACTCTCCAGCAACTACCTGCGCGCGAAAGTTCGAGGCTCGTGGCCCTCCAACCAGTGGTTAAATGTTCGGCCGATCAGCAGCGAAGGCGCCGGTGTCCTAGCCGAAGCAACATCATCGGGGCATCGCGCTGGGCCCTCGGATTCCTTCGTGCAGTAGCCGCGGCGGCTAATCAACCCTCAAAAATAACCTGTGCCAGAGCCTGATCGGCGGTGTGCGTAATGCTCACCACGATATTTTTTACTCCCAACCGCGAGGCGATCTTAGCCGCTTCTCCCACAATGGCCAGCGTGGGCCGTCCACTTTTTTCGCGTACAACCTCCAAGTCCACCCAGCGCACTCCGTGCTGCCATCCGGTGCCCAGCGCCTTCATGGCCGCTTCCTTCACCGCGAATCGCCCGGCATAACGCTCAAATTTATTTTTGAAGCGTTCGCAATAGGCAATTTCTTTCGCCGTATAAATCCGCTTCAAAAACGCCGCACCGCGCTTTTCAATGGCCGCCTGTATGCGCGCCACTTCGGCGATGTCCACGCCCATGCCAAGGATCAAAATCCCTCCCGCAATCGGTTCCTGAACCTGACGCGATTATACTGGGAGCATTGTGAGTGGAGCGAAAACATCCTCGCGAAGGTCGGCTGCGGCAAAAAAAGCCGCGTCGGCGCGCCAACTCGGCTCCTGGCCGCTTCACAAATCACCCAGCGGCGTAGCGGTGCTGCAAGTTCCGGCCTTTCGTGAATTTCCATGGCTGGTGCACGGCTTCAGCACTTCCCATGGAGGCGTCAGTTCGCTGCTCGGCGAAAAGATTCTCAATCTGGCGTTCACGGGATGGGACGAGCGCGACAAGGTAGAGAAAAACCGCCGACTGTTCCAGGCGGCACTCCATGGCAATGGCCTCACCCTCGTCGCGCTGAAGCAATTCCATTCCGACGTCGTCTGTGATTTCAGTAGGGTACCAGACGAAGCCCGCAACGGCGACGCCTCCATCACCGACAGCCCCAAGCTTCTCCTGGGAGTACAGACTGCTGACTGCGTGCCGATCCTTTTAGTGGATTCGCAACACCGCGCCGTGGCCGCCGTGCACGCCGGATGGCGAGGCACTCTGCACCGCATCGTGGAAAAAACTATCGGCCGCATGACCATGCAGTATGGAACTCGACCGGCCCATCTGCTCGCGGCCGTCGGGCCGGCAATTGGCGGATGCTGCTACGAAGTGGGCACGGAAGTTGCCGCCGCGTTTCAAGCGCAGTTCGCGAGGGCCCCCGAATGGTTTGATGAATTGCGCACCGGCGATGAGCCGAACCCGTTGCAATGGTTGAACCAGTTTCCGCCGGGGCACCAACCGCCGCCAGAAAACGTGCACCTGGATTTGCGCAAAGCCAATCGCGCACAATTACTTGACGCCGGTGTACGCGCAGGAAATATTTTTGTGAGTGACCTTTGTACTGCCTGCCGTCCCGATTTACTTTTCAGCTATCGCCAACAGGGAGCAGAAAGTGGCCGCATGATGGCGGCCATTGGAATTCGTGAGTAGCCCGGTTTGTGGGGCGCGAGGAATCTACAGCGATACCAGTTGCGATTCCCCCTTTCCAGAAGTATTGCTCTCGAGCAGGGCCAATTGCCCGCAAGCAGCCATCACGTCGCGGCCGCGGGAGCGGCGCACAAATGTGGCGATGCCCCGCCCGATCAGCAATTGTTGAAAGGCCGCGATAGCTTCTTCGGTGGACTCGCGATACGGCAAATCTCCCGGATTCCACGGAATCAGATTCACCTTGGCTTTCAGCGGCCCCACCAGTTTTGCCACGCGTTTGGCGTCCGCCGTTGTATCGTTTACTCCCCCGAGCATCACATACTCAAACATCAGATATTCCCAGCTACGCAGCGGATATTTGCGGCACGCTTGCATCAACATTTCCAGCGGATATTTCCGGTTGATGGGCATGAGTGCATTGCGCTGTTGGTCGTTGGAGGCATTCAACGAGATGGCCAGCTTGGGCCGCTCGCTCTCCGTGGCCAGGCGCTCGATGCCGGGAACGATTCCACTGGTGGAAATGGTGACGCGCTTGGGCGGTATTTTAATCCCCGCGGGATCCTGCAAAATTTTGCACGCTGCCAACACCGCGTCGTAGTTCAGCAGCGGTTCGCCTTGTCCCATGAACACGATGTTGGTGTGCGGTGTGAGCACCAGCTTGTTTTCTTCGAGCGCGACCAGTATCTGGGCCAGAATTTCTCCGGCCGACAGGTTGCGAATGAGCCCAAGTTTCGCCGTCAGACAGAATTGGCAATTCACTGCGCAGCCGGCTTGCGTGGAAACGCAGATAGTCTGGCGCTCTTCACTGGGCATGAACACGGCTTCGACAGAGGCCGCGCGCCTAGCATCTTTTCCTTGGCCGCCCTGGCCCAATTCGAACAAGTAGCGAATGGACCCGTCCGCGGACCAGAAGCGTTTTTTAACCTTCGGCAATGTGCTGCCGGCCAGAGCGACCAGTTTTTCGCGTAGCGTCGTGGGCAGATTGGTCGCTAGGGACAAGTTGAATTTGCGCTCGCCATACAGTGCGGCGTAAACCTGGTCGCCGCGGTATGCCGCTTCACCGAGCGCCACGCAGAGCTCGCGCAACTGTTCCTTGCTCTTGCCAAGTACTTCCGTATTCTGCTCCGTGCTCACGCCCAAGGGCTCCCGTCTGCACCACCAAGGATACTCTGTTCCATCTCCTCACCGCATTTCAGCGATGTCGTGCGAGCCATAAAACGGCGTTATAATTCTCCGCAGCGGGCTCGTTTCCGCCCGGCAGCGGGAGGTCTCATGTGTGGACAGAAAGCCGACAACATAGCGACCGAGCAGTTCAACATCCACGATTGGGTTAAGGGGCTGGCCGCAATTTCCGCCCGCGATTTTACTCTGGAGAACGTGCAGGACTACGTTCTCCAGCATGCTGTCCGTCCCGAAACTCTCGACAAGTATTGTTATTTTTCCAAAGGGAGCTACACCCGCAATCTTATTTTCAAGAACGAAGTGTTTGAGTGCATGACGGTATGCTGGGAAATCGGGCAGCACAGCCGGGTACACAATCATCGCGACCAGAATTGCTGGATGTCCGTGCCCATCGGGCGCTTGCGGGTGCAAAATTATCGCGTCGAGCATCGCGACAGCGCGCAAGGCACCTGTGAAATCGTTCCCACTGATATTTATCAAATGGATGCCGCGCATCCCGCGTATGTAAATCCCCTGGAGCCCGTGCACGAAGTCATCAACGCTCCGGAATTCAACGAGCGCGCTGTCAGCATTCACGTGTACTCCAAGCCTTTCGACAGCTGCGAGGTGTACCTGCGTGATCGCGGCACCTATTCGGATGTGCCGCTGTTCTACACCAGCGAATACGGTCTACTGAACCCCGCGGAAAAGCCGCTTTAATCGCAACCTGCCGCTCCCTAGCAGAATTCGCCACGATTCGCGTGCCTGTGTCACAATCGGTGCATGCCCACGGAAGTACGCGACATCACCAAACATGTGTTGCCCAATGGCCTGGTGGTCATCACGGAAACCATGCCCCACGTGCGCTCAGTATCCATTGGCGTGTGGGTGCGCAACGGTTCCCGCCGTGAAACAGTGCAAGAGAACGGCCTCGCACATTTCATCGAGCATATGGTTTTCAAAGGCACGGAACGGCGCTCCGCAGAAGGCATTGCGCGTGAAATGGATTCCGTTGGAGGCATGCTCGACGCTTTTACCTCCAAAGAACAAATCTGCTTCAATGCCAAGGTGCTCGACGAGCACCTGCCCATCGCGTTTGATGTCATCGCCGATTTGATTCTTCGCCCCAACTTCGATTCCGAGGATCTGAAAAAAGAGCAGCAGGTCATCCTGGAAGAAATCAAGATGGACCTGGACAACCCGGAATATCTGCTGCATGAAATTTTTACCCGCGGCTTCTGGCCGGAGCATGCGCTGGGGCGGCCGATCCTGGGTACACCGGAAACGGTGAACAACTTCAATCGCGACATTTTAAGAACTCGTTTCGCAGCGTGGTTCGCTCCCGACCATCTGGTGGTAACTGCCGCCGGGAATGTTACCCACGAGCAGGTGCTGGATCTGGTCAACCGCGAATTTGGATATCTGCAACCCAGCGGGCAGCAGCCTGCGCATGTGGCGCCGCGCACGAGCGCGCCAATTCACCTGGAAAAGAAACGCGACCTTGAGCAAGTGCATCTGTGCGTTGGAGTGCCGTCCGTTCCACTCGGACACGAAGACCGCTTTGGCATTGCGGTGCTCAATAACTTGCTTGGCGGTGGCATGTCTTCGCGTCTGTTCCAGAATATTCGCGAAAAGCGCGGCTTGGCTTACGCGGTATTCAGCGAAATCACGCCGTACTCTGACGCGGGAATGCTAACGGTGTACGCCGGCTCTGCAAAAGAAACCGTTGGCCAGGTGCTCGACCTCATCGTCGGCGAATTCCGCGATCTGAAGAAATCTCCCGTTACAGAAGAAGAGCTGGCGCGCTCCAAGAATCATTTGAAGGGCTCGCTGATGTTGTCACTCGAATCCACCAGCGCGCGGATGTCAAATCTGGCGCGCCAGGAATTATATTTCCGCCATTTTTATTCGTTGGATGAAATCCTCGCTTCGATTGAAGCGGTTACACGCGAACAACTGCAGGCACTGGCGCAACAATATTTCCGGGTCGAAGACATTGCCGTCACAGTCTTGGGCAACTTGAACGGTTTCGCGCTCGATCGCGTCCGGCTCAACTGCTGACGGTGCTGTTCCATCGCACTCGCTGTGAATTTCCTCAAGGTGTAGAGTTTTCTGCCTGCGCGGCGCTTAAATCGTTGACGCGCTCCTTACTCTCTGCCATTATTCTCGAAATTTAGCTTTCGCTCTTGTTTCGCCGTAGCGTGGAGATTAACGATCGGTTTGCGTGTATCCATACTGGCGTCTGGCAGCTCGGGCAACCTTACGTTACTCGAGACCGAGCGCACCCGACTCCTTATAGACGCCGGCTTGGGCAAGCGCGAAACTCTGGCACGGCTAGCCGCCATCGAAATGACCGTCGATCATCTCGACGGAATTCTCATCACCCACGAACACGCTGACCACTGCAACGGCTTGCCGCAAATGCTGGCGTTGTGGAAAGCGCCGCTGTACGTTACCGAACCCACGCTCGATTCGCTGCGCCGCTGTCTGCCGGAAACATTCGGCAAACGCATAGCCGGGATTGAAACCATTCACGCCGGCCAGCGATTTATGGTTGGCGACATTGAAGTGCATGCTTTTGCCATTCCCCATGATGCCGTGGATCCGATCGGTTTCACGTTTCGCAGCCAAGGCGCGAAGATGGCGCTGGTTACAGACCTCGGTTACATGCCGGAACTGGTGAAAGTGCATTTGCGCGACTCCGACTGTTTGCTACTGGAGTCCAACCATGACCTGGACATGCTGAAAGTCGGTCCTTACCCGTGGGTGGTGAAGCAACGGGTGCTGAGCCGCACTGGGCATCTTTCTAATCACGCGGTGAGTGAATACCTCTGCGATCCCGAAGGTTTCGATGGCCTGGCGCGCTATCTGGTGCTGGCGCATGTGTCGCAGGAAAACAACAACCTGGACCTGGTGCGCCTGTCCGCGGAAGAAGCCTTGAACCGCAGGCCGACAGGATTTGCATTCCTGGGCCAGTTGCTGGTGGCTTCGCAGGCTGTTCCGCTAAAGCCGTTCGAGCTCTAATTTTTCTTCCCAGAAGAGTTCCAAAGATCCCTAACCGCAGTACGGAAATGCGGTGAGCTTACTAGCCCGAAGGTGGTCGCACCTCACGCCGTCGCGGCGGGCTGCAGGGGGTAGACTGAGCAAGCCCCAGCCCATGCAGATCGATTGCCGCATGGACGATTTGTCGCTGGGAAAGAAGATCCGACGGTTCGGCCAGGACCGCCGTTTTGGAGGCGCCCATCGTACCCGTGATGATGAGCATCGAGGTCATAAGTCCTCCGTCGCTCCTCCGCCATGCCATGTTTTTCCTGACGCACGAACACGAAATCGTCAACCCTGGCGCACTACTGAATTACTTGGACCCAGGCGAGGCAGCGGATGCAGAGTGGGGTATCAATTTCAAGAGGGCGGGCGTGAGAGCGAACATGAGGCGGACGGATTTTGTTTCCCCACGATCGATGCGGGAGATTTCAACGCTCTTGAGCAGCGCCAAGTAAGATTGACGCGTGGGGGCGTCAATCTGCCGCTGATTTTTGGCTGAGCCTAAGCCGGCGCGGGCCAGCAGAGCCACGCCGCTAAGCAGGTCGGCCAGCTGTTTGGCGCTGGCGTCGTCCAGGCTTTCGCCGTCAGCTACTATCTTCAGGTTATCGTTTTCAGGTTTCCCGGCCAGAGTCATCCATTGCAATTGCGCGAGGAGCGAAGAAAGTTGCGGAGACGAAAGTCCGCCAGTAGCGCGGGAAGCCGAGCCCTGGGAATAGGCGGCCACGCTGAAGTATTCTTTTAAAGCTTCTCCGCGCACCAGACAAAAAATTGGGGAGCCCGCTACGCGTTCGAAGCGGGCGCGCCACTCAGCGCTCTCGGGAGTTTTCGAGTTGCGCGCCAGCGCGGTCTGCACGGCTGATGCGAAGTCTGTGCGGCTGGACATCGCGATGCGGCCGTCCCGCAAAAAGGCGAAGTGCACAGGTGCGGCGGCGCCGTTTCTGGGAATAGAAAAAAATCCCCCCCTGCCAGAATGTTGCGACCAACCGTTTTTGACGGCATAGGCCCTGATTTTCTTCACATCGAAGCGGCCATCAACCACCGCAAAAAAAGTCCGCTGCGGGCCGTCTTTCTCGAAAGCGACGGCGACAGCGGAGAGATCTTTTTCGTAATCAAAGCCAGTGTCGCGAAGGAACTGGCGATATTGGGGGTCCGCTTCAGGTTTAGGGGCCCAGGCCAGCAGGTCGGTAAAAACCGGGGCACGCCGCAAGTCGTCCAAATCGACAAAGAGTACCGCCTGGGCGTCATCGGGCATCAAAGACAGCAGATAATTTCGCGCCGGGATCGCGGAACGAAACCAAAAGAAATAGAGCAGGAGCGCGGCGAAAAGAGCAGCCCAGGCTGCGGCGACCCGCCGAAGTTTTTGGGGGCCGGGAGCATAATCCTGCGGGTCCGGGTCGTTGGGGCGCACAGTAGAGTTATATCGCATGTAGGCGCACATGCGACGGGGTCCGAGTCCGGTTAACGAGGCAGGAAACCGTCTGAGGGATTTCCACAGTGGTGGCCCCTGGCGTGCTTGAACGGCGCTTGCAATGCCCCTGGACCTTCTGTTATTCTTACTCGGTTTGAGCGTGCTGGCGTAGCTCAGCTGGTAGAGCATCTGATTTGTAATCAGAGGGTCGGGGGTTCAATTCCCTCCGCCAGCTCCACCAGGAAGTTGCAGGGGTTTTTCGGGGAATGAGGCGGAGCGAATCCTGGCAGTAAAAATCAACGGGCTGGTGTCTTCTGACACGAGCTCTATTTGTGTTTTTACTTCAAATTGATTCCGCAAGTTCTGTGAAGCAAACCCGGCTTACAAAGTAATTGGAAGATGTCTGTCATGGCGTCCGGCTGCATGCATTGAAATCTCGCCGGCGTCGCAATGCCACGATCTTTCCGGGACGGGTGGGTGAGTGGCTAAAACCAGCAGACTGTAAATCTGCCGCTCCTTGCGGGCTACGGAGGTTCGAATCCTCCCCCGTCCACCATGATTTGGGATCTGGAGCGCAACGGTCGAAGTGCAATATAGCGGTTGGAAAACGAGTGGAAGTCGCGACAAGCCGGCAAAAAAAATTAGGGACACGGATTTGGCCTGGGTAGCTCAGCTGGTAGAGCGCGTCCTTGGTAAGGACGAGGTCACCGGTTCAATCCCGGTCCCAGGCTCCAGGAATTTGGTTGGCGGGAAGAGTTTGGTAAGGGCGGGGGTAACTCAACGGTAGAGTCTCACTCTTCCAAGGTGATGGTTGCGGGTTCAAATCCCGTCCCCCGCTCCAAGATTGGAGTTCTTAGCACCTACGGGAATCGGAAAAGTTTAGTTACATCGAACAGTCATTTTGAACAAAGGATAAAGGAACATGGCGAAGGAGAAATTCGAACGCAATAAGCCGCATGTGAACATTGGGACCATTGGTCACATTGATCACGGCAAAACGACTTTGACGGCGGCCATCACCAAGGTGCTGTCGAAGCACAATCCCAAGGTGCAATACCGGGCGTTTGATTCCATTGATAACGCGCCGGAAGAGCGCGAGCGGGGCATCACCATTGCGGTTTCGCATGTGGAGTATGAAACGCAGAACCGTCACTACGCGCACATGGATTGCCCGGGGCACGCGGACTACATCAAGAACATGATCACCGGCGCGGCGCAGATGGATGGGGCGATTCTGGTGGTGGCAGCAACGGATGGCCCGATGCCGCAAACGCGCGAGCACATTCTCTTGGCTCGCCAGGTAGGCGTGCCGGCCATTGTGGTGTTTTTGAACAAGTGCGACATGGTGGAAGACGCGGAACTTTTGGAACTGGTGGAGCTGGAAGTACGCGAGTTGCTGAAGAGCTACCAGTTTCCTGGCGACAGCATTGCTATCGTGCGGGGTTCAGCGTTGCAAGCCTTGAATGGCGACGCGAAATACGAAAAGGCCATTGATGAATTGATGGAAGCGGTGGACAAGAATGTGCCGCAACCGGTGCGCGACATTGACAAGGCGTTCGCCATGCCCATTGAAGATATTTTCAGCATTTCCGGGCGCGGCACGGTGGTTACCGGGCGAGTCGAACGCGGCAAAGTGAAAGTTGGGGAAGAAATCGAGATCGTAGGTTTCCGTCCGACGCAGAAGAAAATTGTTACTGGCGTGGAAATGTTCCGCAAGCTGCTGGATGAAGGCCTGGCGGGCGACAACGTGGGACTGTTGCTGCGCGGCACGGAAAAAGAAGATGTGGAGCGCGGGCAGGTAGTTTGCAAGCCGGGCTCGATCACGCCGCACACCAAGTTCAAAGCGGAAGCGTACGTATTGACCAAGGAAGAAGGCGGGCGGCATACGCCGTTTTTCACGGGCTATCGTCCGCAGTTTTACTTCCGCACCACGGACGTTACAGGAGACGTAAAACTGCCGACGGGGGTAGAGATGGTGATGCCCGGCGACAACGTCAGCTGTGAAGTGACCCTCATTACCCCCGTAGCTCTCGAAAAGGGTTTGCGCTTCGCGATTCGCGAAGGCGGCCACACCGTGGGCGCAGGCGCGGTCACGGAGATCATCGAATAATTGGTTTATCGCTGCGCAGCGGCGGGGAAGAGATAATTTATGCGCGACATCATTACTTTGCAGTGCGGGGATTGCAAGAATCGCAATTACACCACGACCAAAAACAAGAAGAAGCATACCGAACGGATGGAAACGAAGAAGTTCTGCAATACCTGCCGTAAACAAACGGCGCACAAAGAAGTGAAGTAACAAACGGTTCGGGACTGGTTTTGGTTTTAGGGGAGTCGTCCAACGGCTAGGACTCCGGTCTCCAAAACCGGGTATGGGGGTTCGAGTCCCTCCTCCCCTGCCATAGTTTTGTTTTGATGGGGTTTGCCCCTGTCGATAAATTGTAAGAGGTCGAATGGCAACTCACGCGGTCAAAGTAAAAAACGAAGAGCCACGCAGCAGCAAAAGCGCGGAGCTCGGACATAAAGTCACCAGCACGATTGATGACACGAAGGAATTTCTGCACGACGTGCGCATCGAGATGCGCCAGGTTACTTGGCCCAGCCGCGAAGATGTGATCTCCACGACGGGCGTGGTCATTGCCACCGTGTTTTTCTTCGGCGTGTTTTTGTGGATTGTGGATCTGGCGGTGCAGCGCGGTGTGGCATACGTTTTCAAAGCGTTTGGCGTGTAAGGGGATTTCGAATACATGGGCATGCAGTGGTACATCATCCATACCTACTCGGGCTTTGAGAAGAAAGTAAAAGAGAGCCTGGAGAGCCGCGTGGAAGCGTTCACGCTGCAGGACAAGATCGGGCGTGTGCTGATCCCCATGGAAGATGTGGTGGAGATGCGCAGCGGGAAGAAAGTGGTTTCGTCGCGGATGTCGTATCCGGGATATGTACTGGTGGAGATGGATCTGGACGAAAACACCTGGCACATCGTTCGATCGACGCCGCGCGTCACAGGTTTTGTGGGTTCGGCAACTTCGCCTTCTCCTTTAACCGAGGCGGAGGTGGACGGAATTATCAATCGCGTACACACGCCACAGGACCGCCCGAAACCAAAAGTGGTTTTCGAGCGCAACGAGCAGGTGCGCATTGTGGACGGACCGTTTGCAAATTTTAACGGCTCGGTGGAAGAAATTGACAATGATCACAGCCGCTTGAAGGTTTCGGTCACGATTTTTGGACGCTCGACTCCCGTGGAGTTGGATTTCGCGAGCGTCGAAAAACTGAATGAACTTCGGCGGGTGATCGTCGCGCTGCAAAGAGACTGAAAGATAGGGTTGAAAAAGAGAAATGGCGAAAAAGATTCAAACAACGATTAAGTTGCAGTTGCCGGCGGGTAAGGCCACCCCCGCGCCTCCCGTTGGAACAGCCCTCGGTCCGCACGGCTTGAACATTATGGATTTCTGCAAACAGTTCAACGCCAAGACGGCCAAAGAACCGGACGGGATGATTTTCCCGGTGCTGGTGACGGTGTATACCGACCGCACATTTACTTTTATTTTGAAGACGCCTCCCGCATCGATTTTGCTGCTGCGCGCCGCAGGGATTGTGAAGGGTTCTGCGGAGCCGAACCGTACCAAGGTCGGCAAAGTGACCAAGAAACAGGTTGAGGAAATCGCAAAAATCAAATTGGTAGATCTCAACACCACGAATATGGATTCAGCGGTGCGCACGGTGATGGGCACGGCGAGAAACATGGGACTGGACGTCGTCGAAGCCTAAGGGTTTGAGCTGCTCGAGCAGCGTGTAAAGTTCTGAAGGGAAATGAGCATGGGGAAAAAAGCAGGCAAGCACGTCGAAAATGCGCGCAAGAAAGTGGAAGCGCGCGAGTACAAGCTCAGTGAAGGGGCGGAGCTTTTGAAGAGCACGCACCACACAAAGTTTGACG